>Ga0210003_1001339_pt1 | contig 21866 bp, 32 predicted proteins | sample LantaG_FD_182804 | JGI IMG/M metagenome (GOLD analysis project Ga0210003, IMG submission 182804) | Deep subsurface microbial communities from Baltic Sea to uncover new lineages of life (NeLLi) - Landsort_02402 metaG (SPAdes) (version 2) | ecosystem: Environmental > Aquatic > Marine > Oceanic >... | reverse complement strand
AAGTACACCAAGAGCTTGTAGCTATCATTCAGGCAGAGCAGGGAACCTGTTTAGATAAACAAAGTGGCAGAGTAACCGCTTGGGCAATAACATATAATGAGCAACTTCTTAAAGTGTGTTACGACAAGGATCGCAAGAATATTATTACCTTTCTACCCCCCGAGTCATATGCAGACGTGAACCTGAAGGACGAACCAGAGGAGTCTATTCCTAGAAAGGAAACATGGTAGAAATTACTGGTCAGTGCTATCTTCTAGCAGCAACTAAAGTCTGTTACGAATTAGGTGATGCCGCCATGCTGATACATGGTGAGCCACAATTACAAATAGCTCCCTATACTAACTTTGGGCATGCTTGGGTAGAGATCGGAGATAGATGCTGGGATCCTATCAAAGATCGATGGTATTCACGACTACCTTACTACTCCGCGGGTAAAATTGATCCATTGAAAACTGTTCGCTATACTAAAATGCAAACCCTGCAGAAGTTACTAGAAGAGGAGCATTGGGGACCATGGCACGAAGACCAAGACACGCCTGCGAAAAATGTGGAAGCCAAGAGCGAGTGATTCTGATTACCTTGAAAGGAATAAAACAGTGGCTTTGTCTCAAATGTATGCCGAAGCATCCTTGGGATAACTGATGCAGTGGTTACTAAAAGATAAGTCTGCCTGGGGGACTCTCAAGCAGCGCCTGGAAGATGAGAGTATTGTCCAGGGTACTTAGAGTAGCCCGCAAGGACTATAGCTGCTGTATTTGTAGAAAGAAAATTAAGCGTGGTGATCAATATGCTGATTGCCGTGAATACCAATCAAAAGGATTTGCTTTTCGTTACTGCTTGTCTTGCGACAAAGCCGAGGAGGGAGTTCGCAAGTTCGAGCGTAAAGAACGAGAACATATAATAGATGACATGGAACGAGGATGGGATGGGCACAAGATATGGCTAGATTAACATGAACACTCCAGAGCCTTGTGTTACTTGTGCTAACTTGTATGTGGACTGCCTGCAGGAGGATGACCCTTCCCACTTGGCCGAATGCAAGCTCGAACATACGGTACCGACACTAAATTGTGAGGATTATCGAAATTGGGAGGAGGAGTCAAATGCTAATCAAAATAACTAATCAATGCTCGATGGGATGTTCCCATTGCATGGAAGACTCGCGCCCGAGTGGTCAGCACATGACCCCCGAGACCTTCGAGAAAGCTCTGACGCTTACACAGTGGCTCGAAGGTCAGGCAAAGGTATTTGGGTACAATCTCATACTACTGAGTGGAGGGGAGCCTACAGAGCACCCCGATATTCTGGCTTTTATTGCCCTCGTCGTTCAGCGAGGATTCAAGCCCTTCTTATTGACCAATGGGATGTGGCTTTCAAATACAACAATGCTGAATCAGGTTCTAGAGTTAGGTACTTTGGTACAGGTGACCAATGTAGCGGGACTCTACCCCCAGATACCGCCAATAGTAAATCGAAGGGGAGTGACCTACATCGACTCCCTATCCATGACAATTGAAATGGGCCGCTTTAAGGGGCAGACTTCTGATGTGCCCGCTCGCAAGTCTCCCGCGTGTTTCAATCTCCGATCCATAGTACATTCTGGGATGTTGGATAATCTGCCGGACGTCATAGCTCACATACGAAGGAGAGTGGCTATGGGCAAAAGCGGCTCTTGCATTCCTTCCATCTCGGCAGATGGGACGATGGTGGCGGGGGAGACGCGGTTCTGCCACTCCATCGGGACCGTGGACTCAACTCCGGAGGAATTGTTCAGAAATCTGAAGCGAATGACTTGTAAGAAATGTGGACTGACTACAAAACTGCCACTGGAATATCGCCAGGTCATAGGAGAAAGATGACAACAACACGACACGCACTTCCAATCGATTGCTGGATTGAAGAAGCTGGGCTACAGAGCTTTCGTAAAGCCGTTGCAACGCATATTAGCTACGCCAGCGATCCAGCAAAGGTTGAGCGATTTATTATGATTTCATTACGCCAAGAACTAGAGTATGGGAATAAGATACGACTGACTCGTGAAATCAAAAGGCACATCAAACGTGAAGAGGTGATCAAATGACTTGTCTGACTCCGGACCCCACGCGAATCATCGACGTGGTGGACGACAACGATCCGGACCTGATCTCGGGTCCGCAGAATTTGGGAGGGTAGGACATGAAGTATCCGACACAGAGACACGATAACTGCGACGTCGTGAGCTGCGCAGTATGCCTCGACGACATGCTGGCCCTGGCTCGCTACCTGTTCGAGCAGACTGACGCTCCGCGCGCAACGACAGACATCCTGCAGGAATACCGGAACTGGCTCGACGCCAACGGCATCCCAGCCGAAACCGAACATGGGTGGGCCACGTCCAATGCGTTTGGCGAGGCTGTATTGTCGAGATTCTTGGAGACATGGCGATGATGATGCAGCAGAAGAGAACACCCATGAGTAAATCACCAGGAATGGCCAGCTTGGGTGCGGTATTTCAACTCATTGATGCTGCCGCTATGGCGGATCAGGATATTCCCGCACCCGATGAATATTGCTTGCAGGCACTGCGCCTTGCGGCACACCCAAAAGGCATAGCGCTTGAGCAGATCCCCGGAGATCTTTGTGTTCCAATGGGACATCTACTATTTGAGGGACTGGTCACAGCAGGTGAAGGTCAGTTGGAATTCAAAATTACTGCCGCTGGGGAAAGAATCCTGCGAGAAAAGAGTCAATCATGAAGAAGCTGACCAAAGCTCAAATTAAACTACTCTACAAAACGGGGATTGAAGGAGTATGCCGCCTTGTGGATGATCGTCAACACAAGACACACGGCATTTTGATTGATAGAGGATTACTGATGCATGATGCAGATTCGGGCTGGATCTTATCCGAAGAAGGTATCGCTGTATTCCGTAAGCGTTGGCCGGACGAGGAACCCGAAGATCCGGGCAATCCCTTTGCGGGAGAATTGCATGGTCTTACGGAAGAAATTGTTGAAGCAGCCATTGCTTCGTATGCAGCAGAAGAGCGCTTCAATAGTTTCGAGCCACTAGGGGATAGGCCACGACGCGAGAAGCAAGTGATACAGCGAATTGCAACCGCATTGAACTTCCCCGGGAAGTGTGTAAGGGCCACACGCAGAGTCTTCCGTGATGGCTCTACGGGATTCACTGTAGAAGTAAATGGGCAGTTTGGCCCCGCAGACAAGCCTAGTCGAGACGTGGTCATAATTAATCGTGCGGCGAATATTCGCACTAAAGATGAATTAATGCGATTCATCGATGCTGTGCAAGCTCTTATTCTGGTTAGTGAAATGGTGGTTACGGATTGGAAGATCGGCGTCCCGCGACGATGAGCTGGATGATAGGGACGCCAAGTAAAAAACGACTGCTTCTCAATCTTTGCGCTTACCTATCGACAGTAGAAATAGATTCACAACGCGAGGGTGGCAAGCCTATTATGCGCGGGACTGGCATGACTATCGCTACCCTTATGGCAGAAATAAATATTAAGCTGGCGCGTATGGAGATTGCGGAAGAATATCAACAGCAAGCCAGCGACATCAAGCAGTTCTTCAAGGAACTATCTGAGCTATTCGATCAGCAGATCAAATAATGTGGGACACCACAGTCAAGTCTCGTAAGCGAGTAGTGCATTGGTGGTATGGTTCTTTGCCCTCTAAGGAATGGAAAACACTTTGTGGATTGCGGGGTCTAATTCGCACGAATCAATGGACGGGTAATCCCATTCCCCAGCCTTGGTTTGAATTCGTTCCTATTCATTATTGTAAGAAATGTTTGAACCTATACATAACTAAACTGGGTGTCGGAACTCCCTCAACAGGTAGGATATGGCTGGGAAGGCCAGAAGGAGGCTAACTAATGGGACTCTGTAGAGAAGGAGATGATGAAATTTATCACATGGCATTACATAGCCAGGTGATGATAGCGTATGTCATCGGTACTAAAACTAAATTGTGGAAGGCTTACGCCTTTCCAGTTCCGGGGATTAATCATGCCAGGGAAGCTTATCTCTGGCGATCCGAGGGTAACGAGCTATCCGAGGAACAGGCCACGGCACTTTGGCCTGACTTGACTTCGCAATTGACTGAGTATCGGTACGACCGATGAATCGCATTCTCAACAACTTCACGGTAAACTTCTATGCCTTGATTGGCCTCAGTGTGGCCATCGCCCTTAGTACTGCGATGGTGTTCCGTGAGGGAATATTTCCCTGGAGCATCACCACAGTACTACTTGTACTAGGGATTAACCCACTAGTTGACCGATTACATCGAATTAATCGAAATAAATGAGCACATTCACAAAACCAGGGCGCCGTCGCCGAAATAAAGTAGCTGTAGATGACTATCTGACAAGTCATGGGTGCCTAATTTGTGGCACACAAGATAGTACCCTACTATGGCCGCCAAAAGGATGGAATTTACGAGGCCATCGTGAACTAATAAAGAAGCGTGCTCAAGGATCCCCACTTGAACGCATTAATCATTTACTAACTAGTTGTCTCATTGTATGTAAACATTGTAGGGTTAAGTTGTTGCTATTAACACAAGCGGGGCATGTATTCTCAGCATCCGAGGAATGTGGTGCCTGGCTAAAGCAATATGAAACCATCGTCAATAAAATTTTACCACGGATTAGGGCAGCCCAAGCCGGCAATAGTATTGAGACGGAAATCGCAATACGATTTCCTATACTACAACAGGGAAAGATTAATGATATAACTATCTTCCGAATCCAGCTGTTCGGAATAAATACCAGGCAAGACTGGAAACAGTGGAAGCTGGGCTTATTAGAAAATCTAGGGGGAACATATGGACATAACAGGATCACCATCACGCCAGCGTATGGTGACGATATTACAGATCGTTCTCGGCAGGAGCCAAGAAAAATTGATCAAGCAGATATCCTTGTGAGAGGACGCAATGAATAATATAGCATGGGACGGATACGCAGGAGAACTACCCGAGCCCGAGCTTCAATACACCTTAAAAGAATTGCAAGATGAGCAGGGGCGTTGTGATTCCATTTCACGAATGGCCCTAGTACGAGATTTGATTAGCGAGGGGCGTTATGGCCCAGATTGCGATACTGATGACTCGAATGACACTTGGTGTCAACGAGGACAGCATGTGATACTAGATAGAGACGGAGGGGTTTGGGAATGGCGTGGAAACAACTGGCGTCATATATTAGGAACTCCATTGTCACAAGGAATTAGAATTCCCATTCCAATGGCAGGAAAATGTCTGGCCTCGGGAGAAGATCTTGGGGGAGATATATGGCGTGATAAACTACGCCAGGCAGGAATACTTGATGGCTAACCTTCACTGCTTGCTCGCTAATAATGCAAGTTAATTACAAGAATACGGAAACTGGCGAGCTGGCTAGGCATAATTGAGTATGGTAGCCAACTCTCTATGCCTTAAATGTGGACACTGCTGCTCATTGCTTGTGTTTGTGCATCCCGGGGATAGTGTACCAGAGCACATGCTTGATCGTAGCACCAAGTGGTCGATACCCACCATGAGAAAAATTGATGGCAAATGTGTCGCCTTGAATAGGGACGGGACTTGCTACATTCATGAACGTAAGCCACTCGAATGTGCGGAATATGAACCTGGAGGATCAGGATGCTCCCAATATGAAAGAGAGGTGGAGAGATATGGCCGATAACATACACTGCCTATTATCCTTGTCCTGTGCCATGCAGTTTGGTCGGGACAGGCCCATTAATGACGATCCGACTATTAGATGGTTTCTTAACAAATTAGATGTAGCGAAAATTAGCTATTGCCGAGTGACTACTTACCCCGGTTGGTGGAATCTCAACCAGGATTGGTTCGAGTTCGAATGTGATTGTGAAACTGATTGGGGCTGGGTACGCCCTCTCTTCTTAGAGGAGGAGCATTGGGAACGCTTCTGGATGCTGCTGCAGACAGGAGTGCTAATAATGCACGTCAATTACAAGAATAAGGAAACTGGCGAACTGGTGAAGCATTATTAATGGGACGAATATTAGGTAAGATGGGACGAACACTCTGGAAAACTACGGAAAAACAGAAGACTTAGCCGCACAGGCATTTCCCGCCGCCGCAGAGCGAGCTAGGAATAAACGCGCAGGCGCAAGAAAAGGCTGGAGGTGTTATGAGGACACGCGAAGAGATTGCGGCGCACGCCGCAACAAGGAATGTCAGGGATTTGAGGATGTTCACCTTCATGCTGAGGGACAAACTCAACTTCAGACACCTCAGTGACAATGAAACAATGCAGCTGGATGTCTGTGTTGCCGAGTTGTTGTCTCGTGGTGGGAATGATGGGTTCATTGCGGAGATTCAGCTTGGACGTGAGGTGCTTGAAGCCAAGTGGAATCTTTATCTTCTTTATCTACCAAACGAATGAAACTAAGTGAAGGATGGGAAATTCAACATCAGGTTAGCCTGAGGAAAGGATAAGTATGATTGAGTACCGCACTGACGAAAAGAGTAGTACCCTGCTGCACGTAGTGGATGCCAAGGACGCACCCCTGTCCGATGCCGTCATCTTGCCTATGACGGCACGTGCAAGGGAGCACATTGCGGAAGTGGGCGCTCTGCACATCCTGCCGGGAGATCGGGGGTTGTATTGCGAGGTCACGGGAAGGACCCATGATGTCCGTAAGGACAAGCTAATGATCTTCGTCAGCTTGTCCGGAAGCGTCGAGTGATCCTGAGCTTGCAGGGGAAGGTCATTGACACGTACCCCGGAAAGGGGCGCATGTCTGGCTTCATTGGACTAATTGCACAACCTGACGAGAATCTGGAAAGGGTGAAGCTACGGGGATGGTTCAAGGGTGAGTCCCCTATCGATCGAAGGGTCGAGTTCACCGTGTCCGGGGTAAGAGGTACCCGCGTATATCATCCTACTTTCGTTAAGTTCTTGAATTAAACGCCCCCTTCGGGGCACGGGGGCCTTCGGGCCCCCGCCTTCGGATCATCTACGATCCTCGCAGTGGCCACAATATGTGGTATACTTGATTTGATATTCCAGATCAACATCATGCGGTTCGCGAAGAGCTCTACGTAATTCTGGTTCCAGAGTCAGGTAAGTATCACAGTATTTATTGAAAGGACAGGTGGCGTTGGGTGTCCCTACGGTCCATTCTTTCTGGGACCACAATCTTCCTGGACGATATTGATTGCAGTCATCACAAAGATTCTTACCTCCGCAATCACAGTCGCATATATCATAATCATTGCACTCGCAATAATCATCAATCATAGGCATACCGCAGGAAGGGCACCTATCTAGACGGATTTTAGTGCGAGCAGCAATGCTTTGCATATCTATAATTTACAAATCTTTTTGGTTCAGCCATTCAAGTATAGGTAAAGATGCGGATAGCAGCCCCGCATAGGAGGAGTTGTTATTTAACGTATAATATTGCTCAAAACGTGAATCTAAGATCATGATGTCATACTGCGGAAGAAGTACATCTAAGTATGGAACTACTTTTGTGACGAAAGCTGTTATGGCTTCGGGATGACCTTTAACCTCTAGTAGTAATTCTTCATCACCTAAATCGATAGTAAAATCTGGCGACCAGTAAGAACCATTTGGTAAAGAAATCCGATTTCCTTTTAGTCCTGTATACTTCCAAGGATGTGGACAACTTTGATTTAATAAGTATCCTACAAAAACTTCTGGCTGCGAGTGACAAGTCAGTGTGTAACCACAATGCTCTCGTTCGCAAACTTGAGGATAGCGATGATGATCACTAAGGGCACTCTGAATCCCAGCCTTTCGTAGATCTTTACGCCGTTGTGGGTCGGCTGCCGCCTTAACCATAGATTCTTGCACACGCTTTTTATAGTTAGGATCTTCCCAGCGTTGTTTGGTCGTTTTGGATACCTTCTGTCCGTAAGTAGGATCATCTTTGTATTCTTGTGCTTTATTGGAGCCTTGTTCTGCACGCTTTTCTTCTGTCCAATACTTATTATGACCTTCACGATGCTTACGCAGGCGATCAGGATCTTCCCAATTCTTTTTGACGCCCGCACTAATCTTTTCTCGCTGTCCTGGCCTTACGGAAGCAGCACGAGTCCCCAATTCTCGCTTTTGTCGAATCGTTGGATCTTTCCAGTTCTTTCTGGACTGCTCTGCTATTTTCTGACGGACTTCTTTTGTCTGCGTCTTAGCTATTTGGGCATCTCTTCCCAACAGCCGGATTCCTCGTTTAGCCAATTCTTTGCGCAGGGCAACAGCCGATTTTTCTAAGTCTAGCTGTATGGCCACATACTTAGCAGCACCACTACGCTTATCGCACTTTCGATAGGCATCTTGGTATAACTGCGATAACTCTTTGTCAGAATAAGACTCTAACATTGAAGGAATCCTTATAGGCAATTAAAAATGCACGAAGTAGGGGGCCCGAAAGGCCCCCTACTATACTAATACTTCTTTACAGGTTCAGAGCAAATCTTAAGCCCGTAGGCCCTTGGCTACGCCGCGGGAATTACCTACGACCATCGTGGTTGTTACTACCGTCGAAACGGCGGACTGGTCATTTCTGCCAGTCTCCCCAACTTTCACTGGGGACCAGACTATATCATCTCCGCTAACATCGTTAGTACGGAGCCCCGCGCTTCCTTGTAGCATTACTGCCACTCGGTGGGCATTATCGCCATAGCCAACTAAAGCTGACTTTAGGCTTTCCCTAGTCGTTGCACGTTCCAAATCGTTTCCAATCTGGCTTCGCTCAGGATTGCCGGTTGCTTTAAGCACTTCGGGTTTCCCTGAATTCACGGGGTTTGCTGTCATGATTACTCATGCCAGGGGCATTATGCACGTAGGCCCTTCGCGACGCCGCGCGAATTACCGATGCAAAGACCCTCAATCTGCTCTAGGAACCATCCGCGCTCGGGCTTACCAAGAGCGTAACCATTGATGGCCTCAGTCGTCAATTCCTTGCGCTGAGTGATTGCACCTAGAGTCTGGGGCACGCCTAGGAAGAAGCACTCACCCGTGGTCAGGACACGCAGGGTGTCGTGACGGAACGCGTCCGTGATTAGCTCGACGTCCAGGATGGAACCAAGCTTACCTTCGAGAACGATCTCATGCTTCGATACTGGATCGAACCATGCGGAGAACTCGGAGTCGGCGATGATGTCGTTCCAGAGGTCCCATGCGATGATAGCAGTTGCTACCGGGATACCCCAACGAGCGACCTGGGTGCGAAGGGAACTGAAGATGGTGGGAGTGAACGTATTGAAGAAAGTAAGATCGTTAGCGGCGGGAGCTGCGGCATCCAACAGCATCTTGGCGACGTTGTCTTCCCGAACCAGAATCTGCTCTAGTCCGTCTTGGTACTTGTCGTCTAGCAGATCACCAGACGCCTGCTCGATTTCCTTGTCCTCGATGAGGATTCGGCCGACCAGGTAGAACTCGGGCGGGTACAGGTAATTCTGACGAACCTGGGACGCGACTACGTTAGGATTGGACGTAACCATGTAGGCCACGACGTCCTTACGGCGGATCCGGATACGACCAGTCTCACCCTTGCCAAGCGGCTTGATGATAAAGATCTTGCGAGCAAATCCCTCTCGCGACTTGTTACTCGTCAGCTAACTGACGGAGCAGGTCATTTCTGCCTGCTTCCCAAACGTTTCCGTAAGGGACCGGACTATATCTTCGTCGTCGACCAAATCGTTACGACGCCCCGCGCTTCTCTGAGTCGTTGCCGAAACAGAGTGGGTATTATCACCGTAGATAGCGTTAATAGCCATCCTTAGGCTTTCCCTAGTCTCTACACCTTCCCCAATCTTTCGGTCGGGGCTTGGCTCGGTATTGTCTTGAGTTAATTCTTGAAAAGTTTTAACAGCACCCTTAGCTAAAATGTCATGTTCCCACAAAACTACCACACGATACCCCCAAGAGATTAGTTCAGCAACACGATTAGTGTCACGAAGCCAAATCTCCTGATTCTCTAAACCCGTATGTGGATGCTTTGTAAAGATCTGTGTCTTGGCTTTGGGAAAGACATGCCAGTAATCTCCGAAGATTTCAACAACTATATTTGGTTCAATTAAACCATCAACTTCATAGTTGTTAATCTTAGCTCCCGGTTCTACAACATAACCGGCATCCTGTAATTCCAAGATTGCCACTTGTTCTAGACTGGAGGGGGATTTACCAATAGAACGCGCAAAATGTTCACTAAGCTCTTGTTCAGTCATTTGCGTAAAACGCTGTTTATGAACTATGCTTAGATTATCGCAATATTGCTGATATTTGACATCATCAGCAAAAAACGCTTTAACTCCCGCGACAGCCGCTTGATGAAGAGCGGTACGTTGTGCTGGCGTCATTGCTTGATATTGCTTTCTTGCGCGATCACTAGTCAGCTTGTAGTGGTCTTTCCGTTCTTGCTTTGACATTTTAGCGTAAAATGTGTGTTGTGCCTTTCTAGAGCGCTTGCCCCAAGCTGCCCGCTGCTCGTCCGTGAGATCTTTGTATTTATCCGACATTACAGAAGACATCTTCTGTGAGAAATTACCTTTCTCTTGGTCGGATTTACTATCCCAAGTAGCGCGACGTGAGCTAGTAGCAGAAGAAATCATATCATCTGCTTGCAGCTTAGCCTCAGGATATTGCGCACGAAATTGTGCCATAGTCAGACCATGTACTTTAACATGACCATTAAGGCACTTAAAATCGTTTGCGCAAATGGGGCAAGTTACTTTCATTAACCTTTAGAGTTCCACCGAATTCACGGAGTGTACTCTAGCTCCTTACGGAACTAGGCGGCCAATTGACCGAGGGTTTCCCAAATCTCGTCGCCGATACACTATTGTTACTACAGAAGTACTAAACTTCTGCGAGCTGGTCATTTCTGCCAGCTTCCGACACTTTCATGCCGGGTCGGACTATATCTTCACCCGCTGATCGTAAAAAATTACGAACAGTTAGGGGTCCCGCGCTTCCTTGAAGGATTACTCCAGCAAGGTGTTCCCTAGCCATGGCTGTAAGTAGTACAGCTTTAGGCCGGTGGTCGAAAAAGATTATCGATTCTATTAAGGGAGTGATACCAAACTCACTAAGAAAGCATTCACTAACAACAAGTAAATTACGTTGATTGTGCGTGATTATTCGATGGTTATTACGTGCTCTAATTTCCTTAATCGTTGCCTTGATGCTAGGGTGCTGCATATTTTCATCATTAAATATGCAGTCACATCCATGCCAATAGCAACCATCAAACTCAACAACCAGATTATTTTCGGCAATATAACCATCAACAAGGCGGCCATCGATACTAGCTTGCGGCTCAACTTTATAACCACAAGCCAGTAACTGATTGACCAAGGATGCTTCTTTGTAAGAATGCCTATTTGATGCTCTACGCATATGCTCTGCCCGAGCAGCATCAGATAGATTATCCCACCATTCCCTTAGTTTCTTGTAAGTATGTGTAACTCTTGCGTTCCAATCATCATCAGATACTGTAGTTAGATAGTGCTGACATCCTTGCCGGACATGCTGACTAAAAACTACTTTTTCTGAGGAAGAAAGACCATACCACCAATCAGTTTTGGTTTCAACTAGTAGCTTCCGTAGATTTTTGCCATCTTCGGTATTATGCCAATAGTTGATACATCCTACACTGATATTGTTGCAACGACGAACATGTTCTTCAGTCTTCCAGCTGGCACTAATCTTCTTCTTGAAGGTAGCCAATGCTACAGGATTATTACTGCGATGCGCACATCGCGTAATAGCTTTATCTCGCATTTTCTGCAAGGAAGACTTCGAAATTGTCGGTCCAAAATTGGGCCAACGCTCGTTAAACGCTACTTTGGTAATATTATGAGTTCTCCTCATATGAACTAAGAGTGATGCATACTTACCCCGACAAACAGGACATTCGATTCGATCATCTTTCGACGCTGAACTAGTCTCTACACCTTCCCTGACCTTTCGATCGGGGCTTGGCTCGGTATTGTCGGTTACTTTAGACATTGAAACCCCATAAATATTTGGGTTTCTTTTACTGGTTTCAATGTTAAGCACTTCGAGTTTCACCGAGTTCACGGGATTTATCCTTTGCATTACTGCAAAGGGAGGCTACGCAAAACGAACCTCACCTAAGACCTGGAAGCTCTGACCACTCTTGTCAGCCATTGCTTCGCGAAGCATTGCTAGACGCTCAGTAGCCGAAGCCGTGTGCTCTGTAACACTAGCGTTGTGAATACGACCGGAGCCCGCGTGGTCAATGAGATTACTAATCTGGCTCATAAGCTCGCGCTTACTTCCAGCATTAATCTCACCGTTGCGACCAATTGCATTCTCCGTACCGTAATCGTGGGTGCCCGTACGGGCGTTACGAACTGAAGCCTTTAGGGCGTCGCGGATGGGGGCACCAGTGCCAGCCATCTGCCACTCGCGCCGCAGGCTCTTAGGCGCGTAGGGATTCCAAGTCATTACTGTTCTCCTTGGAGAGGTTTCTTGTTCGGGTTTCTACTAACAATACGAAGCAACCAGGGATTGCGGCCATCAATTTGGTGCTGCTCTTGTCTAATCCAAACCCGAGTACCTTTTTCTGTTTCGTGCAGGCTTACTGCACCTGACTTTAAAACTTGAGCGGTGGCAAGATCCTCATCGAGTTGTAAGTCAAGGCCGTTGCTGACTGCATCCTCGAGAAGGCCATCGGAGAGACGGGTGAGAGTGTTAGCTTCATGGATGAAACCACGCTCTCTAAGCCTGGTTGAGACTGCTATTATCGAGCCGATGGACTCGAATATTTCCACCGCGTTCTTCATATTTAGAATTAACGTAGGTTAAATAAGGGATAAGATAGAAAGAAGGGAATTTGTAAAAGGATGGTATGAAAACACTATATGTCAGCAGTAAGAAGGGGATAACCCTAGGTCTTTCCGGAATTGGCCTTTGTGTAGCCAGTGTTTTTATTACGTTTTTGTGGCCAACTTGGCTATTTATTATTGGATATCTAGTAGGCGCAGGATTAATCTTTTTCGTAGCACTTAAAGTCAGACATACTTCTGTCTTATGTCTGGAAGATAACCTCAATAATGTTCATCGACGAAGTGACGTGGCTATCGGCGTCGGATGTCCGCGCTATCAAGTAGCGATGGTAGACTCAAAGAAGATTGTTCGTAAACGACAAACCGAAGAAGAAGATGAAGTGAAGCAAGCGCTGAGCAAATTTTCCTTCAATTACGTTGGAAAGTAAAACGACGTCGGGGGAGCCCGAAGGCTCCCCCGACTACAAATCAGACTAAGTTAGCTTACGGGATGAAGTCGAAAGCCACGCCGAGCCGCGGGTCGTCCTCGTCCGGGACGTGAATCAGGCGGCAAGCATCCTGACCACCCTGAACGGTCAACCAACCATCCGAAGTATTAGCGGCAGTTGCTGCAGAGCCACCAGCCTCGGGCAGTAGTGCCGTCGCACCCAGGTTCTCCCAATCAACGCCACAGTCATACTCTGAGGTGTACATCTCGCCAGTACCACCACCAACAGTCAACTGAGTGAAGGTCGCGCACGCGGTGTTATTGACATTGCGCTCGTAGAAGAGGCGCTTGGCGGCTTCAGTCGTTAGGGTGTAGCGGTAACGCATCGTAATGGTGTCGCCGGCTTCGTCCGCGTGGAAGGTCAAACCACCAGTAACCGGAACCAGCAGAATCTGGTTGTCGGCCGAAGTAGTGTCACAGGTTAGTGCCTGACCATCGGTGTCATTGTAACCACAAGCTTCGTTATAAAGACCAGCGTTGACGACGGTAACGATGTTGGTGTGGCTAAGGGTGGCAGTCAAAGGAGCTAGGGCGGGAACTGCGATTTCTTCGACTACAGGGTAAGTAGTGGGGACTGCGTTGTCCAGGATGCTGAAGCCGGCAAATACTTCACCACCCGGACCAGTACAAGGGGAGACTACCTCTTCACCAGCTTCAATACCGGTGATGAGCAGCAAGCCTTCCTGTGTGATGGTTGCGGTGGTGAGAATATTCTTCTCCAGTGACAGCGAAAAATGACTAGCCTTAAGATCGTACATTACTGTACCTCATATATTAAAAAACTGCATTGGTTGATACTAGATGGTCTATTTATTTCATAAGACTGTTAATAAACCAACTAGCGAGCAATCGTACTAAAAGCAACACCCAAATAAGCATCATCCGGTGATGGTACTTGAATAATTCTACCAATTATCGGGGTGCCGCCTACGTTCGAGTCTGTTATTAGGCCGCCTGCCCCGATTCCGGGTATTACTCCGGGCGTCGACCAATTAACACTCGTATCATATTCCGTTGTAAACATCTCACCGTAGCCACCACCAACGGCAACCGCTTCCAACTGTTCGGTGGTGCGATTCAATGTTCTTTCATAAAATAATGTTTTTGATTCCGTCACTGTTAAATCATAACGATAATTAACAGTAACCGTATGCCCGGCTTCCGCTGCTAAAAATGTTAATAGACCACGAAAATAATCTAACTCGGCTTCTCTAGGTCTTGCAGTAAAAACATCTTCTGCCACAATAGCATAGCCACCAGTTACGTCATAGATGTAAACTTGTGGATAACTACCATTTTTTAGCACGGCATTAATATGCACATGCTCTAGCTCTATCAAGTAGGGAGCTACTCGAGGCACGACGACCCTTTCAATTATGGGCATTGTAGCAAAATCTGCAGTGTTGCCCATACTAAAACCGACAAAGACTTCCGTGGTAAGACCTGTACTACATTTGACTACTTCGACTCCGTTTTGAAGTTCCCCAACTAAAACGCAGCCCTCCTCGGTGATCTCAACACCCGTAGCTACAGGCTTATCTAGCACGGTCGTAAAATGGCTTCGTTGTAAATCGTACATTTGGTAGGACCTTGGAGGGGGCCAAAGCCCCCTCCAAGTAAAGTTATTTACCGAATACGAGCACCATTGAAAGACAGGGTAGTTTTTATACGAGACTTAAGATCCCCGCGTTCTGGAGCACCTACACTCGCTGTCGTTAGTGGAACGCTAGTCTCGGAGAGTCTGGCGCTCAGGGAAGGTGCGTCGGGAGCAAAGGCTCCACCCTCGGTCGGTAGATCTTCGGCAGAAGCCTCGTCGGGCAGGCGCACATCCATGTCACCAATAGCATTGGCCACCTGGACCAAAGCCTGCGGCTCCATATGCATGTACTCCTGAGCCTTATTGAGCACTACCTCAAAGAAGGTGTTACCACCCTGGCGGAAAGATGCTTCAATAACCGGAATCGGGTGGTAAAGACCAGCCTTCTTCATTTCGGTGTAAAGAGCTTCCTTCAGTGGATTACCTTCGGGGAAGAAGTTCTTGTTCATACCAGCCAGGACGATGCTTACACAATTAAGCATATCCTCATTGAGGCCAGCCATCTTTTCGGTGTACTCGGAGGCTAGTTCTGCAGTAGCCTCTTTCCGCAGCTTAATGGTTAGGTCTGATGTATCCATCACAGCGGCAAAGGGACGAGCATTTACGGTTGTCAGAACTTCGAAGGCACCCAAGCGAACCATCGCTTCACGAAGACCGCGCGCGTAATCTGTGGTCAAGAACATGGCCTTGATCTCATCGGCGCGATCCTGGTCCGCTAGAGCAACCATAGCGACCGGACGACCCTTGACATCAATATTCCAATGCGGATTCTTGGAATCCTCATTGTAAAGAGTCATATTGATATCGGACTCGTGCAGGTCTTTTAATTCCTCAATCTTAGCTACGGGCTCGTAGCCAATATCGGGAGTCTCTTCATCGATCTCTTCGGCTTCGATGATACCCTGATCGGTGGCCTCTCGATAGGTCATGGCCGTCAGCTCTTCAGCACCACCACCACAAATGGGGCAATACGTATCGACCAGCAAGGCGGCTGCAGTACGCTCAAACTCATCGAATAATTCCATATGTCCAGCGATTAACGTTTCCGCGTGGTAATCAGCTTCGGCCGTTAGGGTGTTAGAAACCTCCATGGCACAAATCTCATCTAGCTGACTAATAGCGGCCTCGGCAAAGCGATCGACATCCAGTAAAGTTTCATCTCGCGCCAGGGCATAAGCCTCAGCATATAGTTCAGGATCATCCTGAATGCCTTCAAGATCTAGACCATCAAGATAACTCTTAACCTCGACGATCTCAAATTCGTCCTCGACAGCGCCCGCACGAGGATTCTTTTGAGTCATCTTCTTAGCACCCTTACGGCGCTGCTTCAAAGTCTTCTTGCCTTTGGCCTTCATTGCTTTATTCAGACGGCCAGTCTTCTTGACCTTCTCACGCCACTTCGTGTAATCAGCACGCATTTTCTTGGCCTTCGCCAAGATCTTGTCCTTCATGGCAGGAGCGGCCTTCTTCGCGGCAGCATACAACTTCTTGATAGCTTCCCACATCTTACTAAGGCGAGCTCTAAGGGCCTGCATTTTCTTGCCGGCGCCACCTTTGACCTTTTTCTTTTTGAAACCACTGAGGCCACGGTGCGTCTGCTTCAAACTACGCTTGAAAGGATTCTTCAAGGCGATGACTTCTGAGGGAGCCGCAAAATGTTCTTCGCATTCCTGGCATAGATAGACGCCTACACTCATACCGGCATCCGGTGGCGGACCCCAGTAAGTAACACCCTGCTCCAACACGGTGGGATCTAGAGTAGTGGGCTTGGACTCTAGATCGCTTTCTTTCTCTTCTTCCTCTTCTTCTTCCTCTTCTTCCTCTTCGTCTTCCTTCTTCTCTTCCTTCTTCGGCTCTTCTTCCTCCTCTTCCTCCTCTTCCTTCTTATCGTCGGCTGCTACGGGCTCGACTACTGAATCTTCGTCGTCCAGTAGGCCCAATTCAGCCTCGAGCTCGCTAAGGTCAAAATCAGGATCTGAATCTGCTACGGGCTCTTCATCAGACAGAAGCTCTTGCAGATTTTCATCGAGCAACCCTTCGGCTGCATACTTCTTGAGTCGCTCTTTTCGTGCGGCTCGTAGTTCGGCTGGATCGTACATTGGTTTCTCCTAAATCTTACGGTCCATGCTCTAAGACATAAGGCTGTGCATGGCCGGCAAAATTGCCGGTTTTACATCCAACGCATATCTGAATTGGCAGACACGTCCGCCGGATCAGCAACGCTGGAAGTTTCGATGTAGTTTACGCCGTAGCATAGATCATAAATCAACTTGCCTTCAACAACTTTTCCTTTGCCCATTGTCATGTGGGCACAACGTCTGGCAGTACTGGAAATCTGGCCGCAAACACTACAACGAGTAAAGTCAACCAATGCCCCCATACTGTAGCCGACACGACGTCGATTCAGAATATCACTGACTAGATCACGATCTTTGGTTCTATCGAATCCAGCGAAGACCGAAATCTTGTGCAGCTTAGGGCCACGGCCATCGGTGTAAAATGAACGAAGACTTAGAGACGCATCAAAGTGGCAACCCTTGGCTTTTAATGGATCTTTATTCTGATGGTCTTTGTGCGTTGGCTTACCAACGAACGTAGAATAAACCATTCTACCCAGCAAGGGATGGAATCGAGTAACTTCTTCGTAAGGGAAACAATCCATATTACGATTAGGAATATCGACGGTAACGATGGGAATTTCGACGATAACGTAATCTGATAGATCAGCGCTAATTTGGTAAGTATCCGACGCAGCGGATAGCCAGGAGATGTCTAGCTCGCGGCGGTAATGATTTGATGCTGCTACGCGAAGATTTCCCCGACGATCTTGCCGAGGATTAGGCAACCGAAAAGCCTCTACAAGGCTTGCCGCTGCAACTGTCGTCCCAAGCTTTAGAATAGGTCCGTTTTGCATCATTATCCCAAACGGGTATTAATCATTAAATAACCCAATAAAACAAAACCCCTAAGAAAGTTAGATAATTTAGACTCCAGTTAGAAGCTTAGAGCCCTTGACACCGGCTTCTCTCTTCTGCATTATCTTCAAATCATCTGACATGGGACCGAACTCCCGAGAAGCGGCTGTTTGCATGTGCTCAGAAGTAACTTTCGGCTCCCCAAAGGCGGATTTCTGCATCTTCGATAGGAAATAGAGTTCACGAGTTGCCTTAATGGCGTCTTGCTCACTATTATTCTGCTGGTAGAGCCACATTGCAATATCTTTGTAGGTATCCGCCGAAATCTCAGCCTTGCGAATGTAGCCCATACGATGCATTAAATACTGGACAAGTTCCATCTTACGGCCGTTGGCGTCAACAGGCGATGCAATTCGTTTCTTTAAGTCTTCCATCGTTTTGATGGCGGTAAATCCACCTTTATCGATAACTGATTCAAAAGCCTCTATAGCTTCATCATATTCCAGTTGCAAGAAGCGTCCGGTGCGATCCCAAACGGGTACTGCCGCTAGATTATCAACACGGGCTTCTTTATACATCGCAAAGGAGCCACCCTCTTCTTTCTCTTCCCCTTCGCCTCCCGTCTTCTTCTTCCACTTTGCAATTACTTTCTTAAGCTCGATATCTTCATCCAACGACTTTAGTTCTTCTTCAATGGTATAACCACCAGCAGCGGCCCATCGACGTAGAGTAACGGGTAGGCCCTTCTCTTCTAGAGTCGTTAGAATGTTAAGATAGTTTTCGTCAGCCACTGGATTCAATTGCTTCTTCCAGTGTACTGTGGGAATAATCAAATCGCCCGGCTCTGCATCTCGGCCAGACCTATCAATCTTAACATCACCCAAATCAGCCATTTTAGTTGTTCTGATGCGATGATCTAGCTCGGCTTGCTTACGCTGAACGAAGCCATGTACTCGAGCAAGTGTCTCAAAGATTTGACGCTGCATTAAGTGGCGGGCAAAATAATCACGGAACGCGCGAATCCTCTCCAAGAAAACGGAGAGAGCCACATCCATCGTAGAGTAAGAAGCGTCGCCCGATAGGAAGGCATCATTGATACCAAGTGCCTTCATTTTGGCTTCGTACAAGAAGCTCCACTCATCGGATAGTTTCCAAATATCACCCTGCTTACCCGAAAGCTGATTGGCCTCGACGCCAGTACGTGTGGCCACAATACCACCAACAGGATCTTCGTCAGCTTGGATAAAGAGCGCGGCGATATCTTCCATCTCTTCACGAGAAGGCTCCCAAGCTTCGGTGCCTAGGGATAAATGTAGGATGCCACCCGCGCGACGTTTGGCCGCCACTACCGTAGCGTTGAGAATAGACTTTTCAAATGCCCAGTAATTAATAATACGTGTAAAAAAACTCGTTCCAACAGCATCAATCGCTGTGGCCCGGCGGGGTAGGTAAATGGTATTTAGTGGATCTAAGGGAATCCAACCACCCTGCATAATCTGCTGAAGCAAATGCTTGGGTAGCTTTTGCCGGGCATCTAGATCGCGGGGATCCTGACTACCTGCAAATTGTCGCATTGCTGGAGTAGGACGTAAATCTATCTTGGGTTCTGCTCCTGCAATAGGAATAGGCGTGATTCTGACCGCATCGGCGTCGTGAATAATAAGATGATCCCAGAAGCCCTTCTTTTCATTGAAGAGCATTGTGGCGATGATCTTGCCTAATACTAAGAATTCACCAGCCAAATCGGGGAGCCATTCTAACAAATCCAGAGCGGAGCACGCATCTTCGTAAATCTTTCTTTGCTCCGGATCATCGACGCCTAGCAACTCAAAATCAGACCAAGGTAACTCCTTGTATAAGTCAACGGCAGGACCGGCGATTGCATCCCGGATATAAATCTGCCGCATGAGCATGTTAATGCCGGCGGGATCTTTGGGCATCCAATCTTCGACGACTGAAGGCTCATTGAGGCTTTCGTGCGCCGGGTTAAAGCGATTGACTTGGTAAGATGCCTGCTTAACAGCACCTAACCTTTGATCCATCGCTCGGGCAGTTCGGATGTCCTTAAAAGAAAACATAATTACTTACCACAACAGCTATCGAAATAATCGGATGGATTTGGTGGGGTGCTATAACTCAAATTACGTAGCCAACCTCTGTAACACTTCTGAAGGCAAGAGTTTCCAGCAGATGTTAATAGATCACTAGTCAAGGCGAAGTCATTGGGAATTTCTCTGAAGTCGGAACTCCACTCCCATTCGAAATCAGCATCCATCTTTAATAGACGCTCTGCCTGAGAGGTCAGCATATGATTCTTGGCCAGCCAGCGTAGGGCTGCTGCAAAATGTTGTTTAGCCACTGCAACATTTGGAGCATTACCATCGGGATAGTGCCACTTGACTTTATCGTAAACGGTTCCTGCGGTGACTTCAGTAGCGCCCATCCGTCTACGCTTATTCAATCCTTTGCTAGACATCTCGGGCCGGCACATCTTCATCCGCTTGCCCTTGATTTGAACAAACTGTGGTCGGCGCTGCCAGCCATGTGCGACAATGCGCTTCATAGCTCGAACAATACCCTTGCCATCTTTGTAGCGCAGGATTGAGAACCAAACCTTTTTACGCTTGCGGCGGGTTACGCCCTTAACGGGGCGGGTGGCGCAAAGATACTTCTTGCGCTTTTTAGGTTGATGTGGCTTATAGATGCGACGCCACTGTTGCTTAGTTACACGTGGAGTCAGTGCAGCTATGCGCTCATCAAAGTCATCAAAGCCGAGAACTAAGTCTTCGCCTTCATCATCAATGATGGGGACATTTTCTGGATCAATTCCAGCCTGCACTAGCAAGTCCGTGGCTGCACGATATTCGCCACGTTCTGCTAGATCGTCCGCGGTTGCACGGACTTCTGTGCGCCAAACGAACTCATCAAATGCTGCTTGAAGTGCGAGCTCTTCGTACCAAGCCGAAACGTCATCTAGCCCCTTAGTCTGAGCTAGCTTGGCTTTTAATAGGTAACTGTTTCGTCTCTTCGTCGACGGCTCGCAGCATGGGGATGATTTTGTGCTCATTGAGATTGCACCCCAGTATTTCTGCTAGGATTTTAGTATGAGTATCATAGCTATCTCGGGACTTGGTGCCCAACGAGCGAGCGATGCCCTCAAGCTCTGCGCGCACTGTTCGTGCCTGATCAGGCGGAAGACTGCGCTCAAGATTACTTAACGACTGACCAATTGAAGTAGTGACTTGTTTCAACATATCCCGAATCAGATTTTGCAAGACACGGCGCGTAACCTCTTCATGAACGTCGGAGGGATTTTTCAGATTATCAATATCCTGAATCAATCCCTGTTGCGTCTGAATGAAAGAGGTTAGTGCACCGGCTCTGCGATCTGTGGGATCGTCGCGATATTCACCTTCGGCCACCTCAATTAGATCTGTAATTTTATCACGGGAGTGTTCGAGTAATTCGCGATGTGTCTTAGGAACTTCAGCTGCTTCGAGATGTGCTACAATAACATCGATTTCAACATTCATCCGGACAGCAATAACATCCGCAGAGATTCCCTGCTGGACTAAGTCTGTTATTTGTTGTAACTGTCCGGATGCAAGTTGCATTATTTCTTGACCAAGTCCTTCGCATAGTCTTCGAAACCATAAGCCCGCTGGAAGTAATCCTTGAGCTTGTCTTCTTCGGCTTCCACCGCCGCCTGATTCTTCTGAGTCACCTCAATGATGGAATCGCAGGTCGTTTCATGCTGCCCGTCGTCCCCTGCGATAACGCAAAGATCGCCCTTGAGCTGGGCTACGGTGCCATGATAAATACGACCGTCACTATAGAACTTAACCTTGTCGCCTACACCCAAAGTGGCGCGGCCGGCAGTCTTGAGCGAGCCCAAGGAAATTCCAGCATACTTAATCTGCATGCGAGCACGACGCTCCTTGAGAATCTCCTCAATGTCGTCGTCGACTAGGCGTGCCAGGAAGCGCGTGCCGTCGTCATGTTGCTTCGACTCCCAGATCCCGCCAAAGTTGGGGTCTTGGTACATCGTTG
>Ga0210003_1001338_pt1 | contig 21874 bp, 28 predicted proteins | sample LantaG_FD_182804 | JGI IMG/M metagenome (GOLD analysis project Ga0210003, IMG submission 182804) | Deep subsurface microbial communities from Baltic Sea to uncover new lineages of life (NeLLi) - Landsort_02402 metaG (SPAdes) (version 2) | ecosystem: Environmental > Aquatic > Marine > Oceanic >... | reverse complement strand
CCATAAACTCTTTGTACAATGATGTATTTTTTATGTTCACTTATTAATATTTAATTTTAAAAGTTGCAGTAACTGAGTGTTGACTTTAATATCACATGGTGAATAAGACGGTATTTGTTGTTTGTTTAGGAGGCCTCGGCAATAGATTATATTCATTAATAGGTGGGTTGTATTGGGCTCAAAAATATAATTGTTCATTTAATATTGTGTGGTCGCCAAGTGATGAATGTGATGTAGGATACACAGATTTATTTTCCACCCATACCGATAGTGTAATTTCATTATCGAGACTCAAACACATTCTATTTAAAAGTACCGATCTAACAGTTGCAGGTTTTCTTCAGCAAAAAAAGGCTTTGCAAAATGATATATTTTTGAGATGTATAAAAGACAGAAACATTTTAAATAATATACGAGACCCTGACCATTTACAAAGCTTTAATGGCAGTCTTATATATAACAATATTGGTTTACCATTATATATTGGCGAGCACACAGCAGTAGGACTTTTAAACTGTTTTAAAATAAACAATGATATAGTTGAAAGAGTGACCACCTTTATTAAACAAAATAATATTACAGAAAACGATACAGGATTTATTGTTAGAAAGACAGACGCAGGTAGCATAGTTAATACAGAAAAAATATTTAATTATATCAAAGACAACACATCTACTCGTTTTTATATTACTTCTGATAGTAAAGAGGTAGAAATAAAATTTAATAAAAATAAAAATGTATTGTGTTATCCAAAACTACACTACGTTGTGTTTAATAAAAATAAAGAAATTTTATATCGCTCCAAGCAATCAGTAATTGAAGCGTTTATTTCATTATTAATTGCTTCAAAAACACATATTATTGACATCACGAGTAATAAAAGCTCTTTTACTAAAATTGCTCTTCTATATAAAAATATTAAGTTTTAATGTGTATGCAAGAGCCCGAAAGAACCACAATTCAAAAAGATGTTTTAAGATTGTTTAGTGAACACAATAATAGTATCCGTATTACACTTAAAAATTATACAGATGCGATTGATGGCGGTGGTGTACTCAGTGTAAGAAACAAGCCTATCGACTGTGGAGTTGTTATTGCATTTTGTACAGCAGGGGTAGGCAATAGAATAATGACATTAATTGGCGCAACGTATTGGGCAAATAAACTCAACTGTACTTTAAAAATTTGCTGGGACGAGAGCACATGTTGTATGTGTCCATATGAACAGTTATTTAAAAATAGCTATAATCTGCTTATTAGTAGAGAAACTTTTTGTCAAATATTATTAGATAACATAAATGAAAAGAGTATAATTGGTACAAATTGTTCGGACAAAATAAACTTATTAACACTACAGAATAGCTCTTTAATTATCTACAACGATAGTACTCTTCCTTATTATATTTCACACAAAGAAGCAAATTTAATCTTAAATGCATACAAGATTAAGGATGAAATAATAAAAAAAGTAAATTATTTTATTGAAAAGTTTAGTGTAAATAGTAGCACTGTTGGACTGCATATACGTAAAATTGATCCACCTGAACAGCGTACTAATAGAAAATCTCTTCCTTTATCTTTTTACAAAAAAATTATTAATAATGACAAAAATCAAAAGTTTTTTATTTGTTCTGATAGTGAAGAAATAGAAAATGAGTTAAAAAAATTTAAAAATACATGTTGTTATGATAAAAGCAAATACCCTGCATATAATAATTTTAAAGATATTACATACCGTGATATGGGTTCTGTTATCGAAGGGGTTATCGATATGCTTATACTGTCTCATACAAAAATACATCCCCTGTGTTTACAGCTGAGTTCTTTTTGTAAGGCATCAAAGTACTTTTCACAACATGATTAAATTTGCAAAACAAAAAATTGCTGTGACAGCTGATTGCAAATTCGGCCTTGGTAACCGCTTATACACTATTATAGGAGCTCTTTATATAGCTAAAAAATTAAATCTACAAACTATTGCGGTAAATTGGAAGCCGGATAATGAGTGTGCATGTCAATTTGATGACTTGTTTGAACCTCTACCTGATATTAATTTTAACGACACTATAAAAAGTGATGTTTTAAACATTTTTATTAATTTTTATTTTAATAATACGTTAATTAAAAAGAATCAAATATCTTATCTGGTTACAGATAATTTAATAGTGCGCATAAAAAATATCATATATAAACATAGCTCACAAAAACACACGCTTAATCTTGTGTATACAAGTACGATATTACCACAGGAGTGTGATATAAAATTTATTAATAATTTTTTTAACAGTCTTAAAGTAAAAAACAATATATCTAAAAAGGTTAATCAATTTATTACTAAAAAAAATATTGGTAAAGATATTGCAGGTTTGCATTTTAGAAGAACAGATAAAACAAAATTCGAATCAAATATTGTTAGCAGCCATTACAATAAGGCATTGACACATATTCATAATAACCCACAAAAATATTTTTTTGTTGCATCAGATGATTATTGTTTTCTAAAAATTCTTTCAATATATAAAAACGTAATACACTTTCCAACAAAATACTATCCTTTTTATGATAAGATAACAAAAGAAATAAAAAGAGATAAAGAATCTGTTATTAATTCATTAATAACAATGATTGTTCTTTCAAGAACTACAATATTTAATACTGATATAGTTGACCACAGTGCATTTTTAGGGTGTGCATATTACCTATCATTTGTCGATACAGGCACTCTTTTACAATAAATATTATTATACACCTAGTATGAATCTTGATGATATATATATTGAAGAAGCGTATACAACAAATATACCTTCTACACCCAGTTTAAATATACAACCACAGCCACAACAGGTGAAAAGTGAAAATGAATCCGCTAAATCTGTAAAGGATTGGATTAGATTGCCGTTTATAGACACACCATTTAAGGCCAGGATGGCTGCCATATTAATTGTTGAATTGATAATTAACTTAACAAAAGATCAAGCTTTAAGAGATCTTGTCTTAAAAGAGATACGCGTGAATAACCGACTACAGAAGAGATAGTTTTTTTATTTCAAAAATTTGTGTAGCTCAGTTTTTGATAGTTGCTCGTATATGGTGTTCCAGTTTTGTATGTTTTGATACGATATAACCGGAGGCTTTATTGAAAGTATATTTTTATATGCCTCATAACCTATAAAGTGCATTAATGCATGTAAATGTCTTGTATTATTATAAGCAAGATCTTCAGCTATTATATAACATTCTTTTTGTTTTCTTAAAAAATTAACTATAGCATTATTAACGTTAATATAGATTTTTATACAAGTAATAAGTCGTACGATATTAATATTTGTTTTTGAAATAATATTAAAATATGACATGTATTCATGCAGCAGATATGTTGTATTTAAATAACATATTTTTATTTTTGGATGTTCCTTCTTTAGTATAAAAAAGTAATGAGACAGTTTTTTATCAGTAAAAGAACTCATGTAGGCTAAATCTACATATAAAACTTTATAAATTAAATCATGTTTTTGATTCAATGCTTTTTGAAAAAAGTTGTCATAGAGTTCTTTATTCATACTATTGACAACAAACAAGGTCATAATTTTATTTAGTTGTTATTTTGTATAAATAACATATATACACAATAATGTCGCAGAAAGATAATACAATTAAGATTACATCCGACTATGTCATCGATGAATATCTTAAAGCAAAAAAACTTAAAGGTTTAAAATATAAAACCGCAATAGCGAGAGTTAAGTTTTTATCACAAAATTTGAATAAATTTATTCCTAAAAGTGTTTAAATTAAATCACTCTCTTTTAATAGTTTTTTTAAAGCTTTCATTACTGCTGTTTTTGATTGTGAAAAGCGATAAGCCTTACATTTTGGACAAACAGGAACATCATAGTACGAGACACCATCACATCCTTCGCATACCTTGTACATAAAATATGAGAGGTCGAATATTTTTTTTGTTTTAAGTAATTTACCCATTAAATAATTTAATGCACAATGAAGTAAAAACATTATACTCTCTTTATAAAGAAAGTGCCAGTATTAATAATACCACAAGAAATACTGATTCATATTTATACTCTCCGCAAGAATATAGCTCTTCTAGAAGTGAACAAGAAGAGCAAAAAAATATTATAAAACAAAAACTTGAATATTGTTCAAAATTAAGCTCATCAGGTCAAAAAGAAGATTACAGGAAAATATTTTTTACACTGCGTGAAGTTGATAAAATTCTGCAAGACAAAATACAGTAGTTGTTTTTATTTTAGCATATATTAACATGTATGTATGCAAAAAATTGAATGGTCAGAGATTCAAAATGATATACACAAGCTGTGCACAAAAATTATAGATACATCAAACTGCTTAACAGATAATATTATTGCTGTTGGCCGAGGTGGGTTAATAGTAGCGACTCTCATTGCTTACAGATTAAACATACCAAAAATACACAACTACGGTCTGTCAAGCTATACATACAACAATCAACCAGGCAATATTACAGAATATCAATTACCCAATTTTTTGCACTTGGAAAATAAAAAAGTATTATTAATTGATGATCTTTCTGACAAGGGTAACACATTAAGACATGTCACTAACAACTTAAATGAGCAGTGTATTGACCACAGTACATGCACCTTGTATATCAAAAATGGAACTTCCTTTATGCCTGATTTTTATTCAAGAGTTTTTCCTGACGACGTCTGGATCTCTTTCCCTTGGGATCTTTAATTTTGGATTTTTTTGGCAGTTTTATTGCCACAGACTGCAAGTTGCTAGGAAATGTGTTGTTCATCTGACCCTGGGTCATTCCTTGATCTGGACCTGTTGAAGGTGCTGTTTGTGTTTGAGGAAACAGATTAAAGTCTTCTAAAATTTTATTTACCAATCTGTTGTATTTCATTTTTGAGACTGTTTATTTCACTTTTTAACTCTTTTATACAGTTAACAAGAAAGGGAATTAATTTAATATATTCAACACCGTAATAACCATTAGATTTGAGTTGCACGGCTGTGGGTAATATGTTGTTCACTTCTTGGGCAATTAATCCTATGTCATGCTTGCCCTCGTTGTCACTCTCTTTTGACCATACAAACGAGTAACCCGCTATATCATCAATTTTTTCAAGTGTGTTATCTAGTAAAGTAAGATCAGTCTTGAGTCTCGCATCAGATGTATTAAATGCAGTAACGTCACCTGTTGCAAACAGCTCTTTACAAAATACATCACCGGTTCCAGTATTAATTGTCCCGTTTCCTGTATCTATTCCACCACCCTGTGTATTGATTGCCCCACCTCCTGTATTTATGGGTCCTCCGTTTGTGGAAATACCAGCTGATCCTTGCAGTAACAATTCATTACAAAATACAATTCCACCACTAAGTGTACCTGTACCTGCATTTATTCTTCCACCACCTCTTGTATTAATTTCTTGAGCAAAAAATGTATTTGCCACATTAGTAATGCCGCTTACTGCTAAATAATTACTAAACACAGATTGTGACAATACACTGAGCGTTGAGTTTATCGTGGTTGGCTGAAGGATGTTTGCTTTGCTGTTATTAACTTGAAAGACATTGGAACAGAGAGAAAATATTGAAGTTGTTTGTGTTGGCTTGTTTACTATAATACCATTGGCTGTCTGAATATTAGATTCTGCAAGAATTGACTCAAAATTAAGTGCAGTAACAGCAGAATTGGAAGATCTACCAATAAATTGCTTTGGGCCAACAACCAGATCAACAGGAGTGCCAGCAACGATGCTATTGTTGAGTTTGACGGTAAACGCAGGCATATCTTCAAGATGTCTGTTTTCTACACCTTTATCACGTATTATAATGGGACCGTTAACTGTAGGCTTTGATAAGCTGCCACCCGCTATTGATGAAGATACAAGCCCAGGCAGAATTGATTGTGGTTTTATTTGAATTTGCCCCAATGTGTTGAATTCCAATTGATCGGGGTTAATTTGAACTGTGAAGTCATATTTAACAAAATCACTTGTCAAAGGTGGAATGCTGCTTCTGCCTGTAAGACTGTACAAAACTCTTGTTTCCCTATCATACACAACATCTCCCACTTCAACACCGCTCAATGTTAAGATATAATAGGCTTGTGGTGAGTATCTGGTGCCTGCAAATGTGCCAAAAAGCTGATTCACAGCACCAAGATTGCGCATTCCAGCAGGAACACCACCGACAATTGATCCATCACCCACATACAATCTTTTTGTGTCCACAGTATATCCTGGCTCACCCACAGACAATGTTACACCAACATCTTGTGCGCACAGTCTGTCAAAATTTGTACCGCGCCTAAAGAGAATTTTACTGATAGATGACATTTAAATTATTTATTATAACGGTTGGATTTATAAATACTTATATGGAAAAATTGTATTCAGCAGTAATCAAGGGTAACAATCAAATATTGGTGTTTGATGTGATAAAAGGTGTTAATGCATATACAATTAATATGGGCAATGTCTCTATAGTTACAGGACCAGTCATAACTAAAGATAAATTGACTGTGGTTGTAAAAGATGCAAAAAATAAGACCACAGGCAAAATTTATTCATTAAAAACAGGTATTTTGTCGTATAGTTTTATTATAACAAATAAATAATAATAAATACTTTTATGGACCACGGTGAATGCAGTTCTCACGCTATTGAAAAATTAAGACAAGATTTAAACTATTTATATAAAACAGTTTATCAAGGCAACGGAACACCGTCACTTGTCACACAAGTTGCAAAATTAGATCATAGAATTGATACAATAGAAAATAAATTAGACGATAACTTTGAGTCAATTGAATTGGAAATGTCATTAAAATTCAAAAATATAACTGATGTTGTAAACGAAAAATTTAATTATATTTCATATCAGATATCAAATGAGTTTGAAAAAAAGAGAAATGAATCCTCAAGCAGATGGAACTTTAAAACAACAACAGTTGCAGCAGGCATTGCCGGATTTTGTTCAGTTTTAGCAATACTAACTACTGAGTTGCTAAAAAGACTTTAAGTTGAATTACTATAATTGGTCTATATTATGTTTATATGCAAATCATAAACATTAATACAGCTGAGCTACCTGCTGATACAAGTCAATTAGAGCCATTGCATGACTCCGCTGATTATCCATATTGTTTGCTTGGTTTTCAAATTAAAAACTCTTACGATCAATTGAGATTAAAATTTCCTAAAAAATATAATGCAAAAAATATAATTCATCTGGTTTATTATCCTGAAACAGAACCCATATTTTTTAGAGGCATAAAGCTAACACCCACACAACAAGTTAGTAGCTTTTTAAAAGAGCTTAAAATAAACGAGTCACAATCTTATGGTGACTTAAAACTGAAAGTGTACAGTGATCTACTATCTCGTTTTAATGCTTCTTGTGATAATTGTTTTCTGTATTTAAGACCAGGTGTGTACCCTATTGACAGCTCTAATATATCTTGTTTTGTTGAAGAGTCTGTCGACTTAAATGAATTATACAGAGATATTTTCTTTCAAGAAGACGTACCTTTTTATCAATCAGTTGGTTGCATAGTGCTTTATATTTTAGATAAAAGCAATATTGCAAATAAAACACCAGAAAAAGAGTGGAAAAAGATTTCTATAAAAGTTTAAATTGCATCTCTTCATAAGATAAATAACATTTGAAGGAGCAGTTAATATTATTAATCAGGTGGTGGGTTGGTGGGAAAAGCTTTTGAGTTTTTACTGATTGATAGTTGAACTGTATGTGTTTAATTATATCATATAGTCATGGATAATTATAAATTAATTTCTGCAAAAAATTTAAAAGAATTAACTAAACCAAATATAGGAAAAACCTTATTACAAATATTTACAGACTATATTTCAATAGCTTTTTTTATCTGGGCAGCATTATATTTTTCTAATGTTTTTACATCTGTTTTAATGATGTGTTTAATTGGTGCTAGACAGCAAGGATTGGGTATAATTGGACATGATTCGGTTCATTATAGAATGTCAAAAAACAGGTTTATTAATGATGCTATGGCAAATTTGTTTATATTTTTTCCTCTTTGGACATCTTTAAAAGATGTAAGAAAAAGACATCTACAACACCATCAACACACAAACACAGATAATGACCCAGATTATATTAATAAAAAGCATAATATCGAATTTAAATTTCCACAATCAAAGGGTACATTTATTAAAAATGTAATAAAATATATTTTTGGTCTTCATTTTATTGGTATTTTATTTGATAAAGAATACACTATAAAAAATAAATTAATGTATTTGTATAGAGGTCTCACCGCGGGTAAGCGTGTTGAGAATGTTAATTATACACCATCATGTACTGAAAAAATATTGTGCCTTCTTTTTAACTTATGCATATTATCTATGCTGTGGTATAATGGCTGGTTATTGCAGTATTTTATTTTTTGGATCTTACCGCATATATTATATGTTCCGTTTTTAATAAGAATAAGAGGTATTAATGAACATTTTGGTATTAAGAAGGATCAAATAGAAGCTTCAAGAACTATGTATCCTACATGGTTTGATGAGCTTGTATTAGGTATTAGTTGGAATATAAGCTATCATTTGGATCATCATCTCTTTCCGTCGGTTCCATCATATAATTTACGTAAACTGCATAAACTACTGTTGCAAAATAAGGAGTTCATAGAAAAGGCTCAAATAACCAAAAATGGTACTTTCGGTGTCTTTAAGGAATGTACTATTTAAATTATCTCATAAATTGATGCTTATACAAAAAAATACCTGAGTATTATAAGCAGCAATGACCTGACGCGTCAGATAATTTAGAATATATCTGGCCAGAGAAAGATTAAGATTCACCCTTACCTGTATTCTTTATACTTGTTTGTGGACCGTGTCCCGCCAAGCTTGGTGTGCCACCAGATTCTCTAAAGTTCATTCTTAGCTTCATGTTTGTAAGAGCGCTAAGATCTTGCGCTGGAGCAAGGAATGTGGTAGACATTGGTGCCATTTTGATAGCGTCCCAATCACTTCCATCACCATATGCAACTGCAGGTGCTTGTGAAGCATCACCAGCAGCATAGAGAGCTATAATTCTTTCACGTTCATATTTTGGTAAACCGCGAAGAGAAAGACTTTTATCACCCGAACCACATAATGAAAGACCAGTCGCAGGATCTCCTCCTGTTATTATTGTACCAGTTTGTAGCGCGTCTATTTTTACAGGTAAAGGGACAGCATTACTAACACCAACTCCAGCTACAACAGATACAATAACTGAATTTATAGGTATATATCCTATAGTACTACCTGTCGGTATTGTAACTACAGGCTTCGTTGTATCTGTATATCCCATGTATATGGGTGTACCTTGATCGCCAATAGTAACACCGTCTTTGCCACCTTCACCTTTTATGCCATGAGCTGTATCTGAGGTTAAAACAGTGCCCAAAGGTGTAGGGGGGGAGGCAGCATAATAACCAGCTCCATGAGGTCTAACTTTATTTGTTTGTTGTAGTTTACCTACAGAGTGTGATTCATGTGAGTAAATTGGACCTTCAACATAAAGTGCACCTCTAATAATGGTTTTTCCAGATACACCTAAATCACCATCAATTAAAACTTGGCCCTTGTCTCTTTGTGAAATACTAACAATATCACCAACAAGTGACAGTCTCTTTCCACCGTCAATATTAACCTCTGATGCACTACCAATATTAACCTGTTCACCCGCGATAGTCATTATAGCGCCTGATATATTAACAACACCATAGGACTTCATGGCAATGCCTCCCGCTCCCACTAGTAAACTATATTTGTTAGCTACGTTGAGTGTATAGGTGCCGCCAGGCATGTCATCAACCTGTACAGTCTCAATTAAAGGTGAAGGCTGTGGCACAATTCTCGTAAACGCAGGGAACACCTGTACTTGTGCAGGTTCACATTTACCATATGGATCAACACGAATGGCACCCCAATCATTCATTACAAGTCCAATGTTTTCAATTTTATTTTTTTCTATTTCTATAATCTCTGTGCCACCTTTGCCCAATGCAGCTTCAATTTGAGCGAGGCGGGGAAGAGCAGCATTATAAAGATCTTTTAATGATTTCTTAAAAGGATCAGGCGACCATATGCCACCAAAAGAACTTGGACTTTGGCCAAATATATCCACAAAAGAATAGGCTTTTGTACCATCTGGTCTCACATTACAAAGAGGACATGGCACTTTGGCACCATCTAATGAAGCTATATACCCTGGTTGTGCAATCAATACATTGCCTTGTGAATCCACAACTTGTGCCTGCCCTGATGCGTTTACATTTAGTCTTGCGTCTTGTCCAAACGCTACTTCACCGTTACTGAATTTAGCATGTCCGGATCCTCCCGCTCTTGTAACACCATATGCACAATCGCCATGTTTTTCTGAACTATCATGTGGCTCCATCTCCAATGCAAACGTACCTGAAGTATCTTGTATTGAAAAGTAGTTGTTTATTGAAATATCGCGACCCATGTCATCTATTGCCGAACATAATGGACAAAGCTTTGGTCTGCCAACCCTTAATTGTTTTTCAGAATTTAACTTTAAGAGGGATCGGGCCCCGCCTGTTATACCACCTATTTGATCAGTGCGCTGTATATCAAAAAGTTGTTTAATATCCGCAATATTGTTTAAGACATTCTTCCAGTCTTTATGCAATAACACTTTGCCAGGATCACCAACCTTTCTGTAATGATCTCCCTGCACTACACAATCATAATCCATTTGGGAGAATTCATTTCTTGTGCCGCGAATAGTCAAAAATGAATCACCTATAACAAGTTTTTGATCATTGTTTGTTGCAAGCTCAATTGTTGCTTGATTATTAAATTCTTTAAATGAACCTGAAAAGTGAGTTAGTTTTAAAAGCTCTCTGTTATCCGTATTTACAAACTGAAGAGTTCCACCTTTTTGATTGATGACGTATTTGTTACGATATGTTTCAGTATTAATTGTATACTTGTCTCCTGATTCTGCATTTGCTTCACCACGAGTAAAATTTTCATACTCACCAGGGTAATCCATTCCCAAATCCACATCACCTTCCACATCATAAATGCCTCTCCAGTCATCTCTGCCATACGTCGCACCAAATACAACAGGCTTCAAAGGATTACCACCATTAAAGAATACCCAAACGTGTGCACCTACTCTCGGAATTGCAAACGCACCTTTTGCTCTATTGCTATATGTTTCGGGTTTGTAATTGTAACTTAATTTGTTAACGTTATTAACATTTGTTTCTGCAGGATTATTAAATGCATCTGCCAACTCAAAAGCATTCTGATCAAAAATTGCACCTGACTTTTCACCTGTACCGTCAATATTTGAACCTATTTCTGTTATACGGCTGGCGTTTTCTTTTAGTTCACCAAAGTCATTGCTGTCACTTGTGGTTCCATATTTTGAGGCATCATTATATCTGCCACTGGCCATTTCACCAACTATGGGCAGTGACACAGTTCCCCATGGCAGGATTTTTTTAAGATCATCAATTATTAAAGATATGTCACTATCAAGATTTTCACCTATAAACTTGAACGAAACGTCCTTATTATTTTCAACCCAATCTTTGTATACGATGGGTGAAATATGCGGAACAAAAACTTTAACACGACCTCTTCTCTCTGGGTCATTATTTTGTACAATTATTCCCAAATAATTTCCATAAAAACGCGGATAATCCATAGTTGATTTTTTTAATATTTACGCTTAGAATAAAGATATGCTATTAAAAGTATCTCATGAATCTCCCATATCTATTCTTCCGCAATCAGCATTGTACAATGATTTCGATTATGCATTAGTTCATTTATTTGAAACACATCCTGAATACAAGAGATATTTTAAGATGTCAAGAAGCCAGGGCAGAGAAGTGCTTCTGGATAATTCCATTTTTGAGCTGGGTAAGGCGTTTGATTCAGACAAGTTTCTTAAAGAGGCAATAGATCTTCAGCCGAATATGTTCATTGTTCCGGATGTACTTGAAGATTCAAGAGAAACTGTTACTAGCTTTTTTAAATGGCAGCGTGATGGTTTAATAGATGCGGTTAAGCAAACAGCACCATCAAGAGCTGTTGGAGCTGTACAAGGTAAAACATGGCAAGAGTTATTAACGTGTTATAAGTTTATGTCCGAAAATGCAGATATGATTGCGATTAGTTTTGATTTTTCATACTATCATATGACAGGTGAAGGTTGGGTGGAGTTGGAAAGATTTTGTTCAGGCAGACAGCGCTTCATAAATCAGCTTATAGAATGTGGTGTGTGGAATTGGAACAAACCACATCACCTTTTAGGTTGCTCTCTTGCCAAAGAGTTTCGTTATTATGTGGATAACAATATCCATAACATTGCAAGTTGTGACACGAGTAACCCGATAGTAGCTGCTATTCACGATATCAGGTATGATGCAGATTATGGTTTGCAGGCAAAACCAAAAACTAAATTAGCTGATTTAATTGATCATGTATTTACTAAAGAGCAGCTGAACTTAGTTAAATACAACACAGACATGTTTAAAAAAATAATTCGCCGATGAACAAGAGACCATGGATAGTATTTTTTTCGCAAACAGGCTCGGAAATTGGAAATTTAATCTCTAGCCTGGATAAGGTCCCTGATTGCATCATAACAAATAAAAAAGATGCAACTAACATTAGTCCTTTGCTTAAAAAGCATTTAAATGACAAAGTTAGTATTGTACAAATTCCAAATAAACCAGAAGTAAAAGACTATCAAAAAGTTCTTAAAAAGTACAAAAATCCTCTTGTCACTCTACATGGCTATTTAAGAATTATTCCAAAGGAAATATGTAGCAAGTACGAAATATACAATTTGCATCCTGGGTTAATAACAGAATATCCAGAATTAAAAGGCAAAGACCCACAACAACGAGCTTATGAAGGCAAATATCCGCAAGCAGGTTGTGTCATACATCGTGTCATTCCTGAGGTTGACGAAGGAAAAATTGTAAGTACATATCCTATTTTCATTGAAAATTATACATTGGAACGTATAATTGAGGAGTTACGTTTTGTAGGCCTAATATTATGGAAAGAGTTTTTTAAAAATTATGACAAATGAAGAAATAATTAATACCATCGAAACACAGTATCCTGAAACTTGTGAAGAGTTTCGCAAAATACAGAAAGAGCATTATTTAGTTTTTTGCAAAAAACAGTTTGACTACGGTCCAGGCAATATTTCCCTGGGGTCATCTTTAACAACACAAGAAGAAAAAAGAGCCTCCATCTCTGCAATTGTTGTTAGATTGAACGACAAAATACAAAGATTAATCAATCTGGTGCTACGCAAGGGCGCCAAGTCGGCCAACGAATCAATTTCTGACTCATTTCTTGATGCGGCCATATATGGCGTTATTGCTGAAATTGTTAATCGTGGCAAGTGGGCAAAGTGATGCTATAATAGTAATATGGTTGTAAGTTTTACAGGTGCACAGTCCACAGGCAAGACTACTTTACTAAATGCATGCAAAGAAGCATATGGTGATCAGTTCAATTTTGTTGATGAAGTTACACGGTTAGTTAAACGCAATCACAATGTTCCTATTAATGAAGAAGGCACAGATGTAACTCAACTCTTTATTATCAATGCTCATATTGAGAATGCATACAAGGTTTATGAAAAACCGCGCGGTGTAATTTTAGATAGATGCATTGTTGATGGTCTTGTGTACACAGGCTATCTTGCTCTTGAAGGCAAAGTTTCAAAATGGGTTTTTAAGTATGCAAAACACGTTTTTGATATGCTGTTACCAAAAGTAGATAAAATATTTTATACACATCCTGGTGATGTGGAGTTAGTAGCAGACGGTGAAAGAAGCGTTGATTTAGAGTTTAGAAAAAAAATAATTGATTTATTTGAGTTGGTATTTGAGCTGCATGATGACAGATTAAAAAATAAATTGGTTGTTTTAAAAGGCACAGTTGAAGAACGCATGGAACAGATTAAAATAAGCTTATGTTAAAAGAACTCGATAATTCAAATATCTCAAAACATTTGGGTCAAACTAGTCTGTACAAGTCTGTCTATGATGCATCTTTATTGGTTCGCGAACCAAGAGAATCAAACCGCAGACATCTTAATATTGATGACGATAAACCGCCTTTTGTTGGGTTTGATACATGGAATGCATATGAGTTTTCGTGCTTGTGTGAAAACGGCACACCCATTTCTGGTGTCGCAAAAATTGTCTATCCTGCCACTAATAAGTACATTGTTGAGTCAAAATCGCTCAAACTCTACTTCAACTCATTCAATATGCAGAGATATACTGGTTCGGTGGAGCATATTATAGAAGAGGTAGAAACTATAATTTCTCGTGATTTGTCAAGTTTATTAGACACAACTGTAAATGTTACAGTAACACCTTCCAGTAATGAAGCTCCTTCGACTATTCCGTGTTATTATCAATACAATAAAAACTACATCACACTTGAAGACATTATTGATGTTTCAAAGCTTGAATGCAATGTATATCATGAAACACCTGAGTTGCTTCAGGGTCAGTGGACTGTAAAACAATTGCCTGCAAGACAATTTTATTATCATTCAAGCTTACTTAAGAGTAACTGCAGAGTGACTTCACAACCTGACTGGGGTGATGTTTTTATCTATTATAAAGGACATTGTGAAATAACGCCAGAATCTCTTCTTCAATATGTTGTCTCATTTAGAGATGAGTGCCACTTTCATGAAGAAATTTGTGAGACAGTGTACAAGCGGATATGGGACACTTTTGAGCCAGAAGAACTGGCAGTTACATGTCTGTATGCACGGAGAGGTGGCATAGACATTAACCCTACACGTGTCTCAGATGAAAAGCTGCTTGATGTGTGTCTTATTGACAGTGAGATACCCTATGTCAAAACAATGCGGCAGTAATTACAGATAGCCAAGATGTGTCAAGCGTCTTACTTCGGGCGTGACAGAATCAAAGCCGTTGGATGAAACTGTTTGTGTTACAGTGCCTGTTGCTGCTGTGAAAATAGATGATGATCGATCTGCCAATACAACACCAAATTGTACACCTTGATATGCTCTATCCACTCTGGCTGTGAAAGGAACAGCACTGGAACTTATTGTAGCAAGAATAGAAGTTAGTGTTACTGGTGTTGATTCGAATGCTATAACTGAGCCCACAGGGCCAGTTAAGTATGCAACGCCTTTCGCGCTTAAGGATTGTCCGAGAGAAACTTGGTTGTCAAATGCAATAATCATATACAAATATTTATTATAATTGGAACACGTTTTTTAACAAAATAAAAAAAGAACCCTAGGATTTCTCCTAGGGTTCTGTGATTTGTGCTTCTTAGATTAGAAGTACACCGACTGATTAGCCGGTGTGAACGCTTCGCCGAGACCCTTGAGGATGATGACGTGGTAATAAAGATTTGCACCAAAGATGTTGTCTACAACACCATAACGTGTTAATAGACCAACTCTAGGTGAGAAATCATTAGGACCAATGGTTCTCTGTACCATTACAGGGATGTAAGGGCAGTAGATGATACCAGTATCATAAAACTCAGGACCTTTGTAACCGAGAAGTGCGTACTCGAGGCGTGTTGTACGAGTTTGTGTGCCAAATGGTGGGAAACCACCATTGCCGCCGAAGTTGCCTCCGGCGTTGGCCTCGAACTGGGCCTCTGTGCGCGTATCGCGATATACATTGAAGCGTCCGGCAAGTGTACCGACCTTCGCTACACCGACAGGCTGTGTATTGACATTACCTTGGACAGGTACCCACTGAAATTCAGGGAGCATTTCCAAGATAGCGCAAACGCGAGGTGTTGCAACAATGAAGTTAGCAGAACCACGGCGGTTACGTACGGCAATACGATTGGCCTCTACGATGAGTCTCTGATAGAAGTCGCGATTGCGCTCAACAAGCCAACGGCCGTCTGCTGAAGCAGGTGACCAGACTGAGAACCCTGTGCCGAAGCCGGCATTGAGGGCTGTCTGAATCATTCTAATGATCATTTCACGGTCGATTTCGGCCTGAAGCTCATATGACATAGCATTTGTGAGTTCAGTATCGATATCGATACCATTCATGTTCTTAAGATCCTGCTCGAGTTCAACTGACCAACGAGCTGATAAGCGACGTGTACCAGCTTCAACAGCTGTCTTTTCAAAGCTGACAACGATCTGAGGGATATTGCTGCTTAACTCAAATTGCGAGAGCAATTGAGCAACACCTTTATCCTGATCGACCATGTCGAAGTAACCACTAGCGCCTGAGAAGGCGTCTGTGGTTGTGCCTGTAAAGCCAGAGTTGAGGTACTGATAGCCTAATTCAGGATTACCTGAGAGACCTTGACGGTTTGTGGAACCACCGAACTGCGTGGCGCCAGTATTACCGTCAATGCTACCTGATTGATAACCAAGTGATGTAGGCTCGTACTTATAACGGAGAGCGAAAGCAAGTCCTACCGGACCACTCATAGGCTGAACACCAACGATTTCGTTAGTGATCAATTCTGGGAAGGTACGTCTAATCATCGGAATGAGAATCTTAGGAAGACGAGCATCACCTTGTGCGTATGCGCTGTCATTTTGTGATGGGAACTGATTGCCGAAGGCGCCGTTATTAACGGAACCGAAGACACCAGAACCACCACCGGCGATGTTAGCAGCTTCAAAGCAATACTTTTCTTGGTTTTCAAGAAGAATTGCTGTGTTTAAGCGGGTGTGATCATCTTCAATTGCGCGAACGTTGTTGGATGTGTAATCCAGAACTGGACCCCACTTCTCAACAAGAAGTTTTGCGCGATTTTCATCGATGTATGATTGAGATGGACGAATTTGAGACATATTTAATATATTCCTTTTCGCTATAATGTCGACCTATACGTGTGATACGTTACTGTTCAGGGATGTCCCTCAACCTGGAAACAAATTAATATTTCTTTAGCTCTTTGAGATAAAGACCAAAAGCTGGATCAGATTGATCAGCCTCGTTATTTGTAGATTCTTCTATTACAGGACGGTCCACATGTGTGGCTACAGTCTCTGTAACAGCTTCTTTTTTAAGGCTGATAAGCCGCTCTTCTTCAGATTTATTGAAAAGTCCGTGTGTGTAATCGAAATTTTCAGCAATGAACTTTGTTGATTTTCCAGAAAGCATTTTCTTCATGTAAGCCTTTTCAGCTGCATCAAGTTTTGATACTTTCTTTTCTAAAATTAACTCAGCTTCAGTAGAAGTGAGTTTTCCTTTTAGTTCATTAATCTGCTTTGTAGCAGCTTCAAGCTGTTGTGCAGCTTCATCTAATCTTGACTTGCCATCAACTACTGCCTCTTTAATGCTCTCTTGAGCAAGGGCCATATCGACGGAAAGCATATTACGAATCTCGGAAAGAACAGCATTGGCTCTTTTATTGCTAACCGCTTCCTGTATATCAGCAAGTGGCAGTTTTTCTTCAAGATAAAGATCAAGATAATTGCTGATCTGATCTACGAGTGTTGATTTAAAATTGTTTGCTTCGTTAACAAGAGCAGCTTCATATTTTTCAATGACAGCTTTTAGCTTAACAGCTCTGTCTTTATCAATTGCTTGTACAACAGCCTCTAATTTCTTAGTATGGTCTGTGTCAATTGCTTCGATGATTGTTTCGAGCTTTTTAGCATAATCTTCATCTTGCTCATTTAAAGCTTTTTCCACATGAATAAGAGACTTTGTTGCAACAGCTTGTTCAAAAGCGGCTTCTATTTCCTTGAGAACATCTTCTGTTAAAATGTCTTTAGTTGCCTCTTTTAGTGTTTGAGTAATGTTTTTTTCCATATTACAAATTTTTGTCTAAAGCTTTATTAATGAGGCTTTTAATTTTCTCATTAACTACACTTCCTAAATATTTATCCGCTTGAGCATAATTTTTCCGTAAAATAGCTCTTAAAAAGGTAGGTATTTTCACACTTTCGTTTTTGGGTTGATTTGCTTTGCATTCTTTGCATTTATTGCATTTACAGCCTTCTTCAGCAGATTTGCAGTGTTTATGATTTACTGCTTCTTTCATTGCTCTTAGTTTAGCAAAATCAGCACCGTCAATTTTATTTGGATCACCAGCCAATTTAGCAATACGTTGTTGTTTATGTGATAAAATCTTTTCTTCATTTTCGTCGCGACTACCTAAAAAGTCTTCCAATGTTTCACCGTTAACCATGCCATCAGGAGACACTTCAGCATAATGTGTTGAATATCTATTTGGCTTTTTCATCATATACACGGTGGGTCCACCTTCTTCGTTTGCAAATTGATAAGAGACCTTATTGACCGAATATTTTCTTTTTGAAAGTGCATCAACAATTTTATCTTGAATATCAGTCAACTTTTCAAGACTCTCTTCATCATCATCCATGAATTCTGCACCTGCTCCTGTACCTAGAACACTGCCTGCCACTTTACCAACTGTGCCGCCGAGAGCTGCCCCCACTGGCCCCCCTGCAATAGCTCCTAAAGCAGTGCCTGCTGCTCCACCCAAAGTACTGCCTATGCCACCACCAACAGCACCACCTAGGCCTTTTTTCAAAATGCCTTCTTCAAGTTTTTCCTCTTTTTTATGATTAGGGTTCGTTTTTTTCTTATTAGCCTTTTTCATAGATTCTTGATCTTCATTATTACTTATTCTCTTTAATGGCTTATTTACATTTTTTGTATTTTCTTCTTCTTCATCAAGACCTAAAAACTTTCCCATTTGTTCAGCATTGTAAGCACCAATCTTACCAAGTGTCTTGCCGGCATAAGGAATTCCAGTACGTGCTCCCATGTATTCACCAGTGGTCTTACTAACTGTTTTGTACAAATTGCCGGCTTTCTTTTTAATGGATTCTTCCTGTTCAGATTGTGTTAGTTGCTGAAGTTGATTTTGAAGCAGAGCAATAGTTTGTAATAGCTTTTGCTGATCTGCAGTATTTGTTTTTGCCGCAACATCTTTAGCAGCTGCAATCTTTGTTGTAATGTCGTTAATTTGTTTTGTAAGTGTAGTTGTTGTCTTGGCAATATTTTGTGGTTTAGACCCTGGCTTGGCCATGCCTGTTGTTGTACCAGTGCCGAGGGTGCCAGTTGTAGACTGTACTCCACCTAAACCTAAATTAGGAAGCAGACTCAATTCACTAAGTAAGTTGTTTTTGTTCATTTTACTTACCTAAAAATCTAAGAAAGCTAACAACCTGCTCTTTAAGATATGCTTGTACATCATGTTTGGGTAAGTTACTTAACTTGCTTTCAAACTGATTGTAAATTTCTTCAAACTTACCATCAGAGCGAACTATAAATTGTTTACTTTCAAGAATACCATTTACAAAAGCTTTAGGACAGCTCGGATCTGCAACACAGTCAACTGCAATTAATCTCATTTCATCCACTCTGTTGACACCGTTTCCTTGTTCCGTTAACTGTCCAAGCGCACGGCTTGACATGCCAACCTTTACACCATCATTTACTAGTGATCTAACAATTTGCCCTGTGGGTGTGGACAATACAACTGATTCACCTATTACTGATTTGCCTTCCCAGTGGAGATCTGTTACCATGTGACATGCTCTCTCAAGGTCCACTTCTGCAGAAGTTGGGTGATTTAATTCACCCAGGGCGCGTTTTGTTTTTACCATCTCAACCATGTAACGATTCACTTCTCGTTGCATATCTGAAGCGTCGTACACTCTTTGATTTTTATTAACAGTCTCTGACTCCATGTAAACACCTTTAATTTTTAGTGTTGAGGGTCCTTTTGTATTCCCTTCTTCGAGAATATATTCAAATTGATCGAGTACTGGTGTTTCGACTAATAAACGTAGTGACATAAAAGTATTTATACTATCCCTTGTGGTATTTATTTATTCCCAGCTCTTTTTCTGTCAAGATCCAAAACTCATATCCTTTCATAGCACACCACTTTCTTGCAGCTTCCCATTTGGCTTGATTTTGAATATACCTTGTTGCTTCGTAGATAACGGTGGTTTTTTTTCTGTTTTTAGTAATTGGTGGTACAACCTGTGAACTCGGCTTAATTTCAATTATATATTTTTTAATAATATTATTTTCGCGTATTGCTATTACACCATCTGTATAATAGCGTGAAACTTTACCTGTTATAGGATTAACATACGGTATAATAACTGATTCACTTGCCCATTCTATAATATTATTATTATCATCACACCATCTAAAAAATTTAAGTTCCCACCCTGATCTGTATACTGGTAGCCCTTTACCAATATACTTTGTGGTATTTTTTGGTTTAAAAATTCCTTGTCTAAATTTGCTATTTTTTTGAAGAGGTATCATTTATTGCTTGTGTAAAACTATTTAATTGTAGTTCATTAAAAAGTTTGCAAAGCTTGAAACTACATCATAGTATTTTTTTGGGTATTTTTTACTCAAAAGAAAAGCTTTAATTTTTAATTTTTCTTTTTTTGATAGTGTTTTCAACCTAAATTCTTTAATATACTCTTCACTAAAAGTTTTCTTTAAGTTGTTTATTACGGAGCCATTCTCATATAGTCCCTTATACATTCCTGAGGGACCTGATATTAAGTCAACTACATTTCTTATACTTAAATCGACATTATATTTGTTACAAAAATTGACCATATCAGGAATCTCATAAACTGTTTGAATAATTGGGCTCATGGAAATGGAGCTTCCTGGCCGTAGTTTGAACATTTTATCAATGTTATTAAGCACGTTTTGTAGGTCACCATTTCTTCTTACATAGGCATATGTTTCTGGGTTTAAAGAATCGAGAGATACGTGAACAAGCATATTGGGCAAGTCATTAAACAGTTGTTCTATTTTTGTATTGAATACAGAGCCGTTGGTTATTACGTCAATGGTTAAATTAGGATTTATATTTTTTATTCTATCCCATATTTTAAAATTTATTGTTGTGAGAAAAGGCTCACCACCTATAAACTCAGCACGCACAGCATTTTTTAAAAATATCTCTATTTCATCTATAAATTTATCATCATAAAAGTTTTTACATGGTGCTTTACTTCCACGGAGCTTTTGAATAGTTGATGAGTATTCTTCTGAGCACATAATACATGCATAGTTACATGTATTATACAGCTGAAAAATTAAACGCTTTGGGTATTGTGTACTAACATCAGGCATTATTGCATTATATTGACCGAGGACAGAATTTCGAGCATTTCCTGCTAAAATGTGTCTTGCACACGTCGTACAACCCAATGTAAAATCAAAGTCAGAGATTTTTTTTTGTAAAATTTGTTTTTTACTACTAAACCATGCCTTGTGAGGTGTAGTATCTGGATAGTAACCGAGAATATGTGATCTATTTTGACAACATACACTTATTTCACCATTAAAATCAAATCTTAATGTATTATACGGTGCTGCACAAACATATGGTCTATTTTTAAAATACGGATGTAATTTTAAATCAGCTTGTATTTTTTTCCACTCTGGTGTTTGTAGTGATAGGCTATTTTTTTCTACATATTGATCAAAAACATATTCTAAAAGAGCTTGAGGTGTTTCTGTTATTAGTAAATCGTCAATCGATTGTATTTTATCTTTAAATTGCTTATCATAGATATCATATAATAGCGTTTCGAGTTTTTCGAAAGGCACACTTATATTTTGTTGTACGTGTATTTCACGTAATTTTTCTATAAGCATACAACTTAATTATACTATAAAGTATACTACTTATCCAACAAAAAACATTGGAGGGTCGGTATCACCAAATCCTGCAGAAGCACCGTTAAATAACTTTTCTTCAAGCGATCTTTTTTCTTCTAAGCCTTGAGTAAGTATGTCATTAAAATTAATGGAGCCACC
>Ga0210003_1001337_pt1 | contig 21888 bp, 15 predicted proteins | sample LantaG_FD_182804 | JGI IMG/M metagenome (GOLD analysis project Ga0210003, IMG submission 182804) | Deep subsurface microbial communities from Baltic Sea to uncover new lineages of life (NeLLi) - Landsort_02402 metaG (SPAdes) (version 2) | ecosystem: Environmental > Aquatic > Marine > Oceanic >... | reverse complement strand
GGGGGAGAGAGAGAAAGAGAAAAGAGGTCGCGAGGTGAGATGAGCATCGCATTTCGCCGTCGAGCCTTCTTCGCCTCTTCCGAGCCGCCCCTTCCCCCGTCTCGTCACCGCCTATCGCACGCCCGGAGCCAAAAAACGCACCTCGGCCTCCTTCTCTTGCGGAGAATGCGCCCTCCGACCTCCATTTTCGACGTCTGGCGGGAGGCGAAAAGGCGGGTGAACTGAAGCGTCGTCGGCGACGAACGCCGATTCGCCTCCTTTTCTCAGCCGCTCTCGTTCTCACTCCCCGCGCTCTTTCGCTTCTTCTCCAATAGCAGAGGCGGCGCCGGAAGGGAATGAGCTGCGCCTTGAGAGTGGAGATGGTAGAAGAGAAAGGATTTTCTGAGGAGGAGAACGCAAGAGAGGGACTCTCTACGAACGAGAGAGACGATTGGTTTTTGAACTTTCGGGAAGTTTTGGGTCTGCAGAAGAAAAACTCGGCTTGCTTTCGTTCTGCTCTTGCCCTCACTGCTCTCGCTTCAGAAAAAACAAACAAAAAAAACTGCTCCCTTACTCAACACCACCTCAACCACTTCTCCACCTCTTCTTCTCTCCATGGCCCGGGGACGAGGTCGCGGGCGCGGCCGCGGACGCGTCCGCTCCGAGAAGGACCTCAGCGCCGACGAAGGGACGAGCAGCAGCGACGACGATGCCGGCGACGTCCTCGGTGCGACGTCCTTGATCTCGTCTCTTCGAGTCTTGTCTTTTTTAAAAGCGCTCTCTCGAATGCTCTCTCGAAAGAAGATTTCTTCTCGAACGAGATGCCTATCGACGGAGAGGCCGTCCTTGCATTGTATTAAGTCTGTGCGCAAGAGCTGGATAGAAATCAGCCAGAAGAGAAAGAGGGCGGGCAACAAGGACACGTAAACGTCGTCGATTGTCGCCGATCTCGACCTCGACCTCGTACCTCTCAACCTTTTCCTCTTTTCAAAAAAAACAAAGCAGGCAACCAAAACCCCAACGCCGGCATGCTCCCGCCGTCTTCTTCGGACGAGGAAGAAGAGGGAGAGGGCAGCGACGCCCCTCCGCGCCAAAACCCCAAGGCAGGGCAGATGCCTTCGTCGAGCGAAGACGAAGGCGAGGAAGAAGCAGCAGAGGAGAAGAAGAAGGAGAAGGAGGACGGCAAGGGCAAGGGCAAGGCCCCCGCTGCCGCCGCCGAAGCAGCAGCGGCGGCACCGGCAGCGGCGGAGCCCTACAAGTCCTCCAAGCAGAGGAAGGCCGAGGCCGCCGCGGCCGAGATCAACCTCGAGCGCCTCGCCCTGGTCAGGCGCAAGCGTGAGGAGGACCGCGCCAGGCGCATCGCCGAGGAAGGGTGGGACCGGTTCGCTCCCGTGACCGAGACGAACAAGCCGCCCGGCACGGGTGAGCTTCCAAAAGACCATCCGAGCCTTCAGAAGAAGAAGAAGGAGGAGGAGGAGGAGGAGGAGGAGGAGGAGGACAGCAGCGACGAGGACGAGGACGAGGAGGAGAAAGGGAGCGGGAGTGACAGCGAGAGCGACTAGAAGTTTTTTCCCGTTTTTTTTCGTTCTCTGTGACTTTCCTTTGTTCTTTTCCGCTCGATTTTTTGTTTTCGTTACCGGCGATGATTTTCGAAAGATTCGTTCAGGATGGATTTACAGAGAGAGAGAGAGAGAGAAAAGCAGGAGCAATTATTCGCAGTTTTTAAAGAAAGAGAGCAAACAACTAGGAAAAGGAAAGAGAGATCTAAAGTTTGTCCTCGCTGCTGCTCCCGACAAAGAGGCTTGCGCTGGCGCCCGCGATCGGAGAGGCAGCGCAGGCAGAGACCACCACCGCGGAGGCAGAGGCAGACTTGTGGATCGGGCGGGTCCTCAGGGCCGCCGCAGCCGTAGAAGCCGAGGGGTCGGCGGAGGAAGACGAGATCGCCCCGCTCGGGCCCCCCTCACCGTCGCTGTTGCTCCTCCACCGCGAGAAGCGGCTGCCCAGCCCTGACGACGCCGAAGAAGCCTTGCTCCTGCTCCTGTGGCTGCTGCCGCAGCAGCTCCTGGCGCACAGCGCGAGCGCGGTCGCGACCGTGGCCAGGGAGACGACGACGCCGATGACGCGGACGGCGGTGGCGCGGGCCCGGGCCTTGCTGAGCTCGACAGCGTCGGGGCTCATCGCCGCCGTTGGCGCCACCTTGGCCTTCGCCGCCGCGTCCTTCTCTCTGGTGATCCTGAGCAGCGAGGAGATCGGCACGCTGCTGCCGCTGCTGCTGCTCCCCTTCCCGGGCATCGTCTCGCACGCCAGCCCTTCGAACGCGCGCCTCGGGGGCTGCTCCCTCACGGAAAATAGGGCCCCCTCGGGGGGGCAGCTCAGCGGCACGCCTGCGAGCCGGACGTCGACCGCGGGGCGGGCGTTGTTCAAGACGTCCCTTGCGGCGGCGGCCACCGCCGACGAGGCCGCCGCCGTGGCCGTCACCAGCCACGCCGGGAAGGGGCCCCCGAGCCCTGCGCACCCCGCGGCGTCGAAGACCCGCGGGGAGGCCGCGGCGATCATCTCGGCGTCGCTGGGCTCCTGGATTCCCGGGAGCGCCGGCGGGACGAGGGTCTCGCCGTCGTCCCCGGCGCTGCTGCCGCTGCTGCTGCTGCTGCTGCCAGCGCCTCCTCCCCCTCCCCCGCGGAGCCCCACCGCCCTCCTCCTCGCAAACGCCGCGGAGGCGCTCGCCACGGCCTCCTCCCTGCCCGGGACCTTCACTGCCGGCTCGAGCGAGGGAGGCGCGAAGGCGCCCAGCCGCGACAGCGCGGCCGCGGCAGCGAGCGTGCCCTCGTTGAGCCCCGGGTTGCGGGCGATCGAAAACGACTTGAGCAGCGACCCGCGGTCGTCTTCTCCTCGCTCTCCGCGGACAGGAAGCGCGTTGGCGAAGTCGGCGAGCCCGCCGGAGAGGCGGTTGCCCGAGACGTCGAGGACGACCAGCGCCCTCGATGCCGCGAGCGTCGCCGGCAGGGATCCCTCGAGCTCGTTGTCCGCCAAACTCAAGACCGATAGGTACTCTGCGCCCGACCAGTTCGAAGGGAGCTCCCCGCTCAGGGCGTTGCCGGAGAGTTCAAGCACGCGCAGGGCGCTCGAGGCCGCCCAGCTGTCCGGCAAGGGGCCGGTGAACGCGTTGCTCCCCAGGCGCAGGGAGCGGAGCCTCGAAGGAGACGAAAAGAGCGCCGCGGGCAGCTCGCCCGAGAGCGCGTTGCCTCCCAGGTGCAGCTGCGTCGTCGACTCTGGCAGCGACGCGGGAAGCGCGCCCTCGACCCTGTTGTTGGAGAGGTCGAGGTGCGCCATTTTGTGGGGCAAGGAGGCCGGCAGGGAGCCGGTGATCCCTCCCGAGCGGGCGCCTCCGCCGCCGACGCGGCTGCTGCCTCTGGAGCTGCTGGCGTCGTCGTCGTCGCCGATTGCGGCGGGGGCGGCGGCGGTGAACAGCACTAGCCCCTCCCCAAACTTGGGCGGGAGGGCCCCCACGAGCGGGTTGAAGTCGAGGTGCAGCGCCTGCAGCGACGGCGTCTCGGAGACCAGGCACGAAGGCAAGGCACCGCCGACCTCGTTCGCGGCGAGGTTGACCGATCGGAGCCTCGACCTGCTCGACGGCGATGGCGGCGAAGAGGAGTTTTCGGGAGGAAACACCAGCGCGCACGCCCTCCCGAGGTCCCCGCGCAGCCCCGACGCCGAGAGATCCAGCAACTCCAGGAAGCCCAGGCTCCCGAGAGCCGGCGCGACGAGCTCGATCCGCGTCCTCGTGAGGTCGTTGCCAGACAGGTCGAGCGAGGCGAGCGCCGGCGCCGCCGCGGCGAGGGCCGGGAGGGCCCTGGGGTCGGAGAGGTCGCAGGAGAGGCCCGAGCGGGGGAGGTTGAGCTCCAGGAGGGAGCCGTTTCTGTTTTTTTGTCGCGGGATGGGGGGGTTGTTGAGGTGGTTGAGGCGGTGAGTGAGTGAGTGAGGTGGAAGAGGGAGGGGGAAAGGCGAGAATCGCCGCTCTTGGAGCAAAACAAAACGAGAGAGAAAACTCTTTCTTGTTCTTCGCTCCTTCTTCTTCGCTTCTCCTTCTTCTCCTCTCTCGACACAAGAAAAACCCAATAGATTCGGCTCGGAAATAGAACAATGTAGGGAAATGAGTTTTATCCGCACTAGCTGGAAGAAATGGTCCTCCAACTTTCTCAGTTCGGCAAAATAATAAAACAGGGTGATCGTCACCGCCGGGAAATTGATTTTTTTGTTTTCTTCCGAGAGAGGAAGAGAGAGAGAGGAAGAAGAAGGAGAAGAAGAAAAAGAAGTTGGTCTTTCTCTTTTTCTTGTATCCTTACCTCGCGCAGATGACGCCGGCCATCGAGCAGTAGTCCGGGACCTCCAGCGGAGGCGCGTCGGCGAGCGGGGCCGCCTGCTCCAGCAGCCTCGAGCAGGGGCGCGACGCGGCGTCGTCGCCGTCTTTCGTCCCGCCGCTGATACTGGCGTCGCAGCAGGTCGACAGAAAGCCCTTGAGCGCCGCGGCGGTGCCGTTGAGCATCCTGCGGCGCGGGGTCACAAACTCCACCGTGGCCTTGCCTTTTCCACGCCCCTCGGGCCCGCCCGCGACGAGGAAGTCGTACCTTCCCGGGAAGAGGGACGAGCGCGAGATGTAGGCGGTGTCCCTGCCGACGGCGCGGGAGGAGGCGAAGGGCTGGAGCGAGGAGCCGCTGGGGGGGTAGACGTATCTGATTTTATGTTTGCATGGGGTTTTTTTTTTTTAGATTGCAAGCGTTTGAATGAGAGGGAAAGCGGTGGTGAGCAAGGAGATGAGAGAAGGGGTCGAGGTCGAGGTCGACCGCCGCGAGCCGCTAGCCGCCGTTGCCGGCCAGCGGCGGCGGCTCTCGACGTCGGCTGCAATGCTCCCCTCGTTTCGTTCGCACCTCGCCCCGCGCTCTCCTCGGCCTGCTCGTGCTGTGCGTAGCGCGGTGCGCGCTTTATCTCGTCCGAGAGCGAGGAGAAAAAGAAAGAGGGCTCTCCACGCCGCCCTCTCGCTGCCGAAGCAGCGAGGAGAAAATTTGCTATCGCATTTCGAGAGAGAGCGGAAAATTCTAAAGCGAGGAAGCTCGAGTTTCTCGGCGAAACTCCAAGAGTTTCGCAAGATGAGCGCCTTTTTCTTCTGCGCTCCAGTTTCAGCAGCGCAGCTCCGCTTCAAGCGGCGACGACGCAGGCCAGTGTGTCACGCTAGAACAAAAATGCGCGCAGAAGAAAAACGACAAAGGCGAAGCAGCAGCAGGGAAGGCGTTTTACTAGAGAGAGCTAGCTTCTCCTTCTTTGGCCCATCGGGCCGAACGATCATGAAACCCCCCCGCCCCCTCTCTGCCTTCCACAATCAAAAACTCTCAAAAACAAATCTCTCCACCCATACTCACAGGTCCAGATCTCCGCCCTCGGTCTCCAGCACGACCTCGATATCGTACGCCCTGTTGTCGACGTCCTTGGGCGGGATCGTGAACGTGAAAAGCTTGCCCTGCCGGGGACCGACGTCGACAAAGCCTTCGCACCGAGCGAGCGTTCCCTTTTCCCCCGGCCGCTCCTGCGGGTGCCTCCAGCACCCCATCGTCGGGGAGCCCGGAGCCGTCGCTGTGACCGCTGCTCGGGCGACCGAAGATGAAGATGACGACAGCATGAGCAGAGCCATCGTGGCGAGGACCGGGTGGGCGACGCGGCGCGGCGGGCGCGAAGGAGAGGAGGGAGGAGGACGAGACGAAGCCGATGCCTCGTCGGCCGACGACGACGAGCGGCGCCGACGACGCCTCGCAGCCGCTGCTGGTGAGCAGCGGGCCATCGTCCCGTCTGTTTCGGGTTCCGGTGGCCTTTTTCGCTCTCTAGAGGGGTACTTCCCTCGCGCGCGCGTGTCTTCTGCGGCTTTGGATGAGCAGAAGAAGAAGCGGGACGGGTCTGGGTTTGAAGAGAACAGAACCAGAGGAAAAGAAAAAGAAAAAGCCTTCGATGCTCTCTCTCGAAAAAGCAAGAATGGCAGCGGACAAGTCTCCGAGAACGAGAAAACCTCTTCCACTTTCTCTCTCTCTCTCTCGGCTCGGCGCAACGACGAAGAGGCACTTCCTCCCTCTCTCTCCCCTTTCTCTGCTCCTCGTTTCTCCTTTGAAACAATGCAGGGACAAGGCTCCTGGTACACTCCCTTCGGGGCAGTCCACCCCGGCGCTGGAGGCGGCGGCGGGAGCAACGGCGGAGGCGGCGGGGCGTGGGTGCGTATTCTCGAAAAAGAGGAGAAGTCGAGCGCCATGCCGCGAGTGTTGGTTTGGCGCCGCCGCGCCAAAGGAGACAGAAAGCGACTCCTCGCTGCACTCTTTATCCGCCCGCTTCAACCAGCTCTCTTTCCCGTTTGTCCACGGGTCTGACGATTTCTTCAGCTCGAAGACAGAAGAAAGAAAACGAGGGCCTCAGCGCGACGAATTGGGAAAAAGAAAAGAGTCTTTTTTTGCTCACTCGTCTCCCTCTCTTTTTTCTTTTTGACCGAAAAACCAAAATTAGGCCTTGTCTTACTCTCCGTCTTCCCTCCCGCACTCGCACCAGCAGCACCTCCACCAGCAGCAGCACCAGCAGCAGAAGATGCCACTGCACCCGGATCTCGACCCGACGTCGGACGAGTTCAGGATGTTTTGCTTCAAGGTGAACAGATAAAACGAGAAAGAGGGAGAGAAGAGACGAATGCCTGGTCTTGCGTTGACTCTCCCTCGCAGCAGGCAGTTTGCCCTCTCTCGACCTCCCGTCCTCTTCTTTTGCTTCCTTCTCTCACTCGACCTCTTTTCTTCTCTCTCTCTCTCTCGACCCAAAACTCTCTCTCTCTCTCTCTCTCTTTGCAGATCGTCCCCTGCTCGATCAAGTCGACGCACCCGTGGGTAAGCTGAACAGCCACAGAAGAAGAAGAGTTGGAACTAAAAGCTTTTTCTTTTTTGATTTTCACCTCTTTTTCTCTCACCTCTCTCTCCCCCCTCTAAACAAAAAAAACAAAATCAAAAAGGACTCGTGCGTCTTCTCGCACCCGCACGAGAACGCCCGCCGCCGCGACCCTCGCACGCACGCCTACGTTCCGGAACCCTGCCCTGACTACAGGCACGCCGGGCTCTGCCTGCTGGGAAGCGCGTGCCCCTTTTCGCACGGAGGTGAGTTTGCTTCTTTTCTTGCTTGCTCTTGTTTTTTCCTCAACCGCCGCCCCCTCACGACCCAACCGAATAAAAAAAAACACTCCAGTCTACGAGCGCCACCTCCACCCCTCCCGCTACCGCACCCGCCCCTGCGCCGAGGGTGCCTCCTGCACGCGCCGCGTCTGCTTCTTCGCGCACGGCCCGGGTGAGCTCCGGGCCCCGACCCACGATCGCATGACGCCTAGCGACGCCGAGGCGATCCGCCGCACGCGGCTCGCGGCGATCGCGGGGGACGCCGCGCAGCCGCCGGCGCTCAGGGAGCAGGCCGCGGCTCTGTACGAGGGGAAGGTGCCGCCGCTGGCGAGCTCCTCCTCGAGGGGAGGAGAGTGCGGAGGAAGAGGGAGAGGGGAGCAGCACGTGCACTCGCGGCACCACGACCCGCGCTCGTCGGCGGCGTCCCTTTTCGGAGGCGGCGGCGGCTCTGGCGACTATTCTTCCTCTTCCCGCGGAGGAAGAGGCGCCGAGGGCGGAATGGAGAGCATGCCCCACAGCGGGCCCGGGACGCCGCTGTCGTCGACCTCGATGGGCGGAGGAGGAGTGGCGGGAGCCTCGTCCTCCTCGGGGGGGGGAGGCAGCGGGGCCGGGTTTTCCCCCTTTGCGCCGCCAGACTTTGGCGAGAAAACCAACAACAACAACGCTTCGAACAACAACAACGCCTCCTCGATGCTCTTGCACCAGCAGTCTGTCCCCTCGCGCTTTGGTCCCGGAGGAGGAGGGAACGCCTCGGCGGCGACGACGCAGCCCTCCTCGGCCGTCTCGACCCCGACGGCAGCCTCGGTCTCCGCCGCGGCTGCCGCCGCCCTCAACGGAAGCAGCAACAACAATGCTCCTTCTTCCGGGGCAGCTGTCGTCGAGGGCCCGCGCATGTCGATGGCGGTGCGCAGGCAGCTAGGGATGGCCCCTCCCTCGCGCACGGACAGCAGCAGCGGCGGTGGGAGCGGCTTCGGGACGCCGAGGGGCGGAAACAACACCAGCAACAACGGGACCGCGCCTGGGAGCCCCTCGGCTCACGCGGCGGGACGCAACAACGGCGGCAACGCCCGTAGTGTCTCTTCCGTCGTCGCCGCCGCCGCAGCCGCCGCAGGAGTCCTGCACCATCAGCAGCAGCAGCAGGCTTCCTACGTGTCGGACGCCTCCGCGGCGGCGACCGCGGCGCTGCTGCTGTCGGCGAGGCCTGCGGGCCTCAGGCCTGTCGCGACCTCGATGCCTCCTTGCTCTTCTCTCTCTCACTCCCAGCAGCAGCGGCAACAGCAGCTCCCCCGCGGCGTCGGGAGCAGCGGTTCCGGAGGAAGCGACGACAGCTGCGGCCTTTCCGAGGCCTTTGGCGGGAGCGGGAGCGCGAGGATGAGCAGCGGCTGCTGCTCGAGCGGCGGAAGCGGAAGCGGAGGAGCTGCCTCTGCCGGCGCAGGGCTCAAGTCGCTGCCGCCGCGCGCGCCTCCTTCCGCTTCTTCCCAGCAGCACATGCACCCGGCCCTCAAAAACGTTCCCGTGGGCCGCGCCGGTCCCAGTGGCGACCTGGGAGAGGCCGTCGCGAGGCTCGGGGTCAGGTTTTCGTTCATGGGGGACGGGGGCAGCGAGTAGAGAGAGGTTTATTTTATCTCTCGCGATTTTTCACAACAAAAAAACGAGTTTCGGTTTCTCTTTGCCCTTGTTTCGTTACCCTTCATTTCCGCACTGTTTCGTTTTCCGTTTCTTTTTGCACAGAAAAAACTCAAAAAAAATACCTGAACTTCCCTGATCCGTTTGCAGCGTACACTACTTCAAGTCTTCCCCTCTTTTTTTCGAACGTTTCTGTTTAATCACACATCAAAAATTTCATTCTTTTACAGAGGTGATCACCTTCCTCTCTCGCTCACTCCCCAGCTGACCTCCGTCGCGGTCCCTCCCCCGACGACTTTCACCGAGAGCGGCTCGCTCCCGGCCACCAGCGCCTCCGAGGCCCGGAGCAGCCCTCCAAGCGCGACTCCCGCGAACGCCGGCACTGAGCTCCGAGCTTGCGCGCCAAGAGAGAACCTCCGAGCGCCGAGCAGCGCGCCCGTCGCCCACAGATCCGCGGGCCCGTCGAGCCGAAGCGTGACGACCGCCGTCCTCGCAACAGAAGAGGGTTCCTCAGGAGAGACGGCGAAGGCCACCGTCTGTTTCAAGGCGAAGCCGTTGTCGACAAAGACCTTCGCGAGCGCCTCTGCTGCCTCCCTCACCTCTTCCAGCCTCCCTGGCGGCTTCGGAACGCCCTTGAACTCGAGGCCGCGGAAGGAGCCCGCGGCGAGGCGCGCGTAGATCAGGTCCCCGGCGGCGGCTCGCTGCTCCCTCCAGAGGGAGGAGACGAGGTCGGCCTCGCCGCCGCCCGCGCCCTCCTCGCCCCCGGCACCAGGCAGCGCGAGGGGCGACGATCGGACGACGCTGCGCCTCCCGGCCTCGGGGCACCCCTCCTCGACCCCGGCCTCGCAGTACTCGTCAAAGGTCGGGACGAACTCGAAGACGTCGGGGGGAGAGCCAGAGGAGGGAGGAGAAGCGCTGCCGGCGGCCTCCGCGCGCGCCACGAAGGCGGCCTCCTCGACTTTCCTAAACTCCGAGTCGATCGTCAAGGCCTGCGAGAAGGCGATGACGTCGAAGTACGCCGGGTCGGACAAATCGCCTTGCTGCGGCCTCGGCGGCTGCTGCCTCGGAGTGTTTCCTCCCGCCTTCGAGACCGCCCGCTGCCGCAAATCGAGATAAGGTTCCCAGCAGTTGCTCCTAATCTTGAAAAAATCGACCTGGAACTGATCCATGGGCACGAGATCGGCCGAATCGAGCGCGTCGTAGCACGACCGAAGGAGCAGGACGGCGAGGGGGAGTTCGAGCTTGCGGCGCGGGAACGCCGGGGGCAAGGGCGCCGATGGAGGGATCGGGGTCCGCGCCTTCTCGGCCGTCGTCGGAAAGATCAGCCCCGGGAGCAGCACCGCGTCGGACGACGGAGGAGCGGCGAGCAGCGAGGTCGCAGCGAGGGCCGAGGAGAGCGACAGGAGCGTCGACCTCCGAGACGACGACGGCAGCGGCGGCGACGGCGACGGTGACGGCGAAGCGAAGGAGGAGAAGGGGTCGCTGAAGGACGGCGGCGACGACTTTTGCGCCGGGAAAGAGTAGCGCGGCTTCCAGGCTTTGTCGAGCCGATAGACCGTCGTCGAGGAGGCGACGGCAGCTGCAGCAGCAGCAGCAGCAGCAGCATATTTTCCTTTATGGAAAGAGGCCGTGACGTGGAGCTCCGTGGGCTTGACGAGCTTGTACGTCTCTCGGAGCGAAACGGTCTCTCCTTCACCTCCAGCGCCGCCGCTGCTCTCCTCCCACTCGCTCACGACGACGAGCCGCGTCGTCGTTCCTCCTCCTCCGCCGCCGCCGCCGCTCTCGACCGCGATGGAAATCGTCGCCGCCCCGGGCTTCAGGTCGCGGCGGGGCGATTCCACAGAGGAGCCGTCCAGAGGCACGGCCTCGGTGACGTTGAAGAAGGGCACCACGGTGAGGAAGCTGGCGACGAGCGACGACGAAGAAGGAGAGCCCGGAGAGCCCGAAACCACCGACAGCGACACGCCCTCGACGAGCTTCTCTGCCGTCACGCGCTGCAGGCCAGAGAGGCCCATCGCCGAGAGGAGCCTGGAGCGCCCCGAGGAGCGGGCGTAGTCGGCGATCCAGATGCCCTGGAGCTGGCTGGCGAGGGCGAGGGCGGCGTCGGAGGGAGCAGGAGAGGAGGAGGAGGAGGAGGAGGAGGTTTCGCTGCGGTCGCCGTTGCCAGTTGCCGACGAGAGCAGCGGCATCGGCGGTCGCTGTCGTCGTCGCGTTTGCCCCTCCGGAGACTGGGAGGAGCGCAGCCGAATCGAGAATTTCGGGCCAGGCGTAGAGACCGCATTGCTTCGTGGCCTATGCCTATAAGATTGAGGGACGCAATAACCGCGCCCCGCGCGGAGGAACTGGGCGTTGGACATTTCAGCAGCAGATCGAAGTCTTTTTCGAGACCTCAAGAAGAAGGACAAAAATAGTGACGGTATGCTCTCATTTTTTGCCCATGGTCGCCATGGCACCCTCGCCTTCCCTGCCGCTGCCTCGGCGGCAGGAGGAGAAACCGCTCAAACCAGCAGCGCCGTCGTCGTCGTCATCGTTCTTCTCCTCGTTCGCTGACCGGTGGCGGGCGTACAGCGGGAGCGGAGCCACGACGGCAGCAGGAAGCGCGACGGCTGCCTCTTCTTCGCCATCGAGGTCGCCTCTGTACAGCAGCGCGCCGCCGACGCCGTCGGCGGCGGCGGCGTCAAACCCCGCCGGGACGACAGACCCAGCGAGGCCCGCGACGCACCTCTGCGTGCTCGTCCACGGCCTCTGGGGCAGACCCTCGGACTGGGACGTCGTCGCCGAACGCCTCGAACAGCACAAACGGAGGCTCGAAGGAGGAGGAGAGGGAGAAAAGGGAGGGGAAGGGGGCGAGCGCCTCAGGGTCCTGAAGAGCCGAGCGAACGCGCGTCGGCTCACGCTGGACGGCATCGACGTCTGCGCCTCTAGGCTGGCGTCCGAGGTCAGGGCCGCTGTCGCCGAGGAGCGGGAGCGGTTCGGCGGAGAATCGAGGCTGGAGCGCGTCTCTTTCGTCGGGCACTCGATGGGAGGGCTGATAGCCCGCGCCGCGGCGGCCGAGCTGCTGGACACCGGGGCCGCCGGGCCCGCCACGCTCGCGGGGGGGCTGTCCCCCGCGCACTTCGTTTCGGTCGCGACACCGCACCTCGGGTGCCACGCCGAGGCCGAGGCCACCGCGGCGTTCGTCGCGGCGACGAAGGCCGCGGCTGCGGCGACGGCAGCATCGGCGGAAGAGAAGGAACACGAGCACAGGCAGCACCCCGCGCTGATCCCGCTCGTCTCGTGGATCGCCGGCGCCTCCCCCGCGCTCGCGGGTTTGTCCTCCGCCGTGGCCCCGCGCCTGCTCGCCGCGGCCGCGGCCCGGGCCTCGGCCTCGATGGGACGATCCGGGCCGCAGTTCTTCCTCACCGACGGCGGAGAGGAAAAAGGAGGAGCCGAGGGAGGGGCTGAGGGCGGCGACGACGACTCCTGTCGGCGGCGGCAGCCCCCTCTGCTCGCGCGCCTCGCGGACCCGTCGCTCCCGGCCCTGCGCGCCCTCGCGGCCTTCGAGTCGAGGACGACGTTCGCCAACAGCAGCGGGGACCACCTGGTGGGGTGGGGCAACGCGTCGCTGCGGGACCCGCGGGAGCTGCCGCGCGGGGAGCTGAGGGCGGCGGCGGCGGCGACGGCCGGCGGCGGAGAAGCTTTGGCAGAGGCGAACGGCGGCAGCTGGAGCGGCAGGTTCCTGTCGAGGAGGAGGAGGGGCGCGGTCGTCGCCAAAGAGGGCGGAGTGGGCGTCGTCCTCGACGACGGCGTCGCCGCGGCTTTCGAGCACAGGGTGGGAAGGAGGGAGGAGAAGGAAAAGGAGGTAGGAGGAGCAGGGGAGAAGGAGAGAGAGGTCGATAAAATGCTCGCTTCCCTCGCGAGTCTTCCGTGGAGGAGGGTCGACGCCTGCTTCAAGGGAACCCCGACGCCCTTCCTCGCCCACAACCACATCCAGGCGACGCATTTCTTCAACGAAAAGGTGGGGAGGGCTTCCGCGGACGCGATCGCGAGGGCGGTGGTGGATGCCGACGAGGAGCTGCTGCGGAGGAGGAGGAAGGAGAACGGGAGAGGGGAAAGCTGAGAGAGAGCTCGCTCGAAGAACTTGGTTTTTTTAGCTTGTCATCTTGTTAAAATCTCCGTCGCACTTTTTTTTTCCCTCGCAAGAGGAGGGGATCGAAGAAGAGGGAGAAAAACTTTCCTTTGCCCCGCGCCGAGGCACGAGTTCTTCTCTTGTAAAATCTCGCCGCCACCTACCAGTCAATCGAATCAGCCCTTCCTCCGCAGCACCAGCGTCCTCTCGCACATCGTGTTCGCCATCAGCCACCGCGAGTCCACCAGCTCGAGCCCGCGCGGTCCCAGCTCGTCCATGGCCGCCCTCGTCGCGAAGTCCTTATCCCGTCCCGGGTATCGCAGTTTGAGCGTCAGGACCACCAGCGCGCCGGGGGAGAGCAGCGGGAGCAGGGGGAGGATGCACCGGGCCGCCTTGGCGGGGGTGTCGTTGGCGTCGCAGGTGAGCAGCGTCGCCGGCCGCGCCTCGGCCGCCGCCTCGGCTCCCGGGCCTCCGACCCCGGCGCGAAGGAGCGCCGCCCTCGCCGCCTCCAGCGCCCCGGGAGCGTGCGACAGCAGCCGGAGGTGCGAGACGTTGGGCAGCGCCGAGACGTCGGCGTCCAGCTCCGCCGGGTCGAGCGCGACGACGCGCGCGGCCCTCAGGGAAAGGGCGAGGTGGCGGGTCCACCCGCCGGGGCTCGCGCCGACGTCGAGCGCCCGGATCGCTGCCCCCCCGGGCGCGCTCCCCTCTGCTTCCCCATCGCCTCCGCCTCCGCCCTCGAGCCCCAGCCCCGCGAGCGCCTCCGACAGCTTCCACTCGGCCCTGCACGCCCTCTGCCCCACCTGGCGCTGCTCGGTGGTGTCCGCCAGCACCGCCGAAGCCCGCACGAGCGCCGCCCTGTACCTGGGACTCGGCAGCGGCGGGTCGTGCCTCGTCCTCTCCGACTCTGGGAGCTCGTCGAGGCCGTCGAGCGCCGCCGCGACGACAAAGAGGCCGCGCTCGGCCGCTCCCGCCGCCCGGGGCTCCAGGGGCCACCCGGCGCCGGCGAGGGCGTCGATCAGAGATATTTGCAGCGATTTGGGCACGGCCATGATTCTCACGGGCGTCTCCGGTGGGGGAGGTGAAGAGAAGCGGGAAAGGATCTGGCGGGCGAGCTCGGCCGAGGTCGAGGCCGAGAAAGTCGCGAAGGCGCCGCTGTCGCCTTCTCTTCCTTCCTCGTCTTCTTTTTCGTCCTCGCTTTTTGCGGCAGAGACGGGAGACGGCGACGCAAGAGAGTTTTTATCGCCGCCAGTGGCCTCCTTCTTCTCCTCGCCCTCCTCCTCCTGCTCCTCGTTGTCGTCGGCGTCGCCGGTTTTTCTTTCTTCTCTGCCAAGCCAGTAGACCCTCGCCACCGCCCTCGGCAGCGGTGACCGCCACCGGACCCACTCGATGAAGTCCTCCGGGCTCGCGAGCACGTCCCTTATCAGGACGAGCCCTGGCCCGCGCCCGCCGCGGCAGCCGCGAGAGAGCTCCACCGCGGAAAGACCAAGCCGGCCGTGGAGCGAGGTTGAAGAAGAGGTCGATGTCGATGGAGGGCTCGATCCGCTCTCTGCACTCTCCTCGGGCTTTGCATAGCAAGGGAACGGCTTCCGCGCCTCAAGGTCGCAGAAGACGTATCTCTCATAATATTCGATAATGCGGGGGACGTAAGACTTGTTCTGCGTCTGAATGAGAACGTCACTCATTTTTTTCCAAATTTGAGCGATCGAATTCTGGCCTAGCCGGCGGGGCAAATTTCGCTCTTAAATTCTCGTTTCTCCCTCTCCGTCTCTGTCTCCCTTCCCTTTCCTTCCTTCCTCCTCGGAGAGCTGCCCTCTTGATCGATTATTCACACAGAGGGAAAACCGGAAAAAAAACGAGAAAGAATGGTTCACTAAAGCTCGTCCACGCCCTTCCCGGCCACAAACTCCAAGGCGCCCCTCAGGGCGACGTGCAGCGCCTCCGACGCCGTCGCCAGGTTCGCCAGAAACTCCTCCTCGGCGGGCTTCCCCCCGTCGACGATGTCGGTCACGGACTTGAGCGCCAGCAGGGGGACGCCGTGCAGCGAGCAGGCCCACGCGACCCCCGAGGCCTCCATGTCCTTCACGGCCGCCCCGCCGGAGCTCATCGACGCCATGTCCAGGTCGTGCCAGTCCAGGGAGTTGCCCGTGGACACGGGGCCGGACTTGAGGCCCAGGGCCGCGGCCATCCTCGGCGCCGGGTGCGCGTCCGACCTCCACGTGCCGTAGTCGTCGAACTTGGCGAGGGGGATCCTGCGGTCGTGGTTGGCGAAGGCGGTCGCGCAGAAGACGTCGCCGATCGCCGCGCCGCGGGCCGCGAAGCCTCCCGCGGTGCCGGCCGAGATGACGAGGTCGACCCTCGGGTCTCGCAGTTCGGAGAGGGCGAGGTAGGTCATCAGGGCCGCCGGCACGGTGCCGATGTTGTCGACGCCGTGGACCTTGCACTTGCCCGAGCAGACGACGCTGACCTCGACGGAGGAGGGAGAGGAGTTGCCCTTGTCGTTGGAGCTCGAGGAGGAGACTCGGCCTGAGAAGGTCGTCGCGGGCGCCGGCGGCGGGAGCGAGGGTGGGCTGTCCCTCTTGAGGCCGAGGCCGGAGATGACTGGGAGGGCCTCTGCTTCCATCGCTGGTGTGTGTTGTGCATGTCGTTGGAGGGGAGAAAGGGGGAGAGAAAAGCGTGAGAGAGAGGGAAAGAGGGAGAAAGAAGGAAGCGAATTGAAGAGGAGGTCGAACAAAAGGCCAAGTTGCAGCCGTCGACATCGCTCGATCTGGCCTCCTTTGCTTTCCTCGATTTCCTTCTCATCAAGCCTCACTCACCGATGACCACGAGCACGCGCTTAATGGCCTCCTTCGTGGAAGCGGAGCCCTTGGCAGGGGCGGAGGCCATTTTAATACGAAAGAAAGAGAGAAGAAGAAGAAGGGAAGGGAAGGGAAGGGAAGGGAACAGAAGCAATGGAGCTCCCTTTTTTTTCTTTTCGCTCTCTGAAGTTCAGATCGACAGCAAACAGAATTTTCAAATCTCGCCTCGGCTGTCGGCGAAAAAGATAATTCGCCTTTGCAACCTCTTCTTTACTCTTTCTCTCTTCCCTTCACTTTGACGCGGGCTTGCACGCCGCTGAGTCGCCGCAGATCAGGAAGGGTCCTCCTCTCTCTCGAGCGATGGCGACCGCAACCGCAGCAGCAGCAGCAACTGCGGCAGCGGCTCCCACCCCTCTGTCGACGACGATGCCCGATGATGATGCCTCTGTTCCATCTTCTTCCTCTTCCTCTTCCCTCGGCGGCCCTTCCCTCCGCGGCTTCTTCGACGCCGTCGACTCCGGGCTGAGATTCCTCGAGAGGGAGGCCGCGGACGCAGAGGCCGCCGCGGCCCTCGACGAGGCGAGGGCGCACGTCGCGCTCGTCGGCGACGGGGCGGCACCGGCACCAGCGACGGCGACGCAGCCAGCACCCTCGTCGCAAAACCAACAGCGGAGGTGCTCGCGCCGCGCCCCGGCCCCCGGCTGGGCCTGGGTCGCCGACCACCTGCTGACGCTGGTCCAGCAGTACTCGGGGGGTCTGTCGGAGCCCGTGATGAGGACGTCGCTCTGGCAGGCGTGGAGGCAGCTGGTGAGCTTTTGAGTTCTTTCTTTCTTTCTTCTTCGGGTTTTTTTCATTTCCTTCGTTTCTCACCGCGACCTCGAAAAACAAAAAAAAAGCCCCCGGACGGCGAGCCGACCCCGCAGCTCCGCTGGACAGCGCTCTCTACGCTCCTCGAGTCCGCGGCCTCGGACCCTGTCCCTCGAGCGTCGACGCGCGGAGCGGACACCGTCTGCGTCAGGCTCTCCGGGATCGGAGGGAAGGGAGCAGCGATGGCATCAACCTCCTCGACGGCGGCAAAGAACTCGACGCCGCCGACGCTGCTGCTCGAGGTCTCTGACGCGTCGACGCGCGGCGCGACCTGCGCCGCGCTGCTGCACTCGTCGCTCGAGGCCGCGGCCCTCAAGGCCGAGGGGGCTTTGTCAAGGGCAGTGGGCGGCACGTTGAGGATGGGCGGGGTCGTTGCCTGGAGGCCGACGGGGACGAGGACCAGGGAGGAAGAAGAGGAAGCAGAGGAAGAAGCAGCAGCGGAGCAAAAAGAGGGAGACGAAAACAACGGCGGCGACACGAGGAAGAAGAAAAGCACCAACGATTTCGTCCGCCCCTTTCTGCTCCCGACGCCCGCCGTCCTGCTGGTCGCCCCGGACCTCCCCACGGCCTCGATCCTCGCGGGCAGAGGGGACGGCGCCCCCGCGGCGATCTCTCCCGTTTCGGCGGTCGCTTCTTCGTCCTCTGCGGCGGCCAACCCGTCTTCTCCTTCCTCCGTCGTCGCCGCCGGCGTCGTTGTCTCCGTGGGACCCGTTGAGAGGGACTTCGGGACGGCGGCGGCGGCCAGGGCGGCCTCGGGCGTCGCTAGGGTCGTCTGGCTCTCCGACGACTTCGAGAAAATAGGAGGAGCGGAGACAGCGGGAGCGGAGACGGGAGCGATTCCTCCGCCGACGCCGCTGCTGCTCCTCGACGCGCTCGCGGCCGCCGGCGACGCCCTCTCCCCGGGGGAGGTGCTGCTGCTGCCCGGGGCCACCAGGGTACCTCCCCCGCCCGGCTCAAACGGAAACGCGCCGTGCGCTCTGGAGGCGAGGCCCGGGGCCCTGCTGGTCGTCGTCCCGTGCCGGACGTCTTCTTCGTCCTCCTCCCCAGACGGCGACGGCGGCGACGTCGAGGGCCTCGCGGCCGCCCGCCCTTCCCTCCGCGCCTCGCGAGGAGGCGAGAGCCGGCGCCCGCGGTTCGCGGCTCTGCGCCCCGGGGTGACCCGCGTCGCCCTGGCGGGCACGCTCGTGAGCTCCTCCCTGGCGGCCGCCTCCTCTCGGGGGGGGGCGGCGGGGAGGAAAGCAGCGAGGCAGCAGCAGACGCGAGCCGGCGGCGGCGCCGCCGCCTTTCATTCCAGCGGCGGAAACCACAAAGAGCGCGACCTCGTCCTGGCCCTCGACGACGGCTCCGGGGCCACCGTCGAGCTCCGCCTGCCCTCCGCGACAGCCCCGAGGTCTGCCTGGGCAGCGAGACGGGGGGAGGTCGTCGTGGCGACCGCGGCGAGGGCCTCTGTGGAGAGGAAGGAGAACGGAGGAGAGGGAACCAAGGTTTTTTCGTTCGTCGTCGTGCCTGCGAGCCGGTGCGCCTTCCAGTCACTGCCGCGCCTCCCGGCCCTGCTCGCTTCGCCCTCCCTGGCGGTTCCGGGGCTCGTCACGCTCGAGAGCGCGCTGGAGCAGCTCCTCTCATCGAATTCGAAGGAGGAGGAAGGAGGGGAAAAATCTCACTGCTGCGCCCTCGTCGACGCCGTCGTCGCCGCGGCCCCGGCCGTCGCCGTCAGGCGGGCGCACTCGAGCTGCGGCAGGCCGCTGCGGAGGTCGGCCCTCGACCCTTCCGCGATGGCGGAAATGATGATGATGATGGACGAAGAGGGAGGAGAAGGGGAAAAAATAGACTTTGACGTTTCGGAGAGGAGGAGCGGCGGCGACGGCGGGAGGGAGGAGCCGGCTGCTGCCGTCGCCGCCGCCCCTGCTGCTGCTCCTGCTCCTCCCGCGGCAGCAGCGCAGGGCAGCCTCGTACTCTCCGTCCCTGCGCCGACCCCGGGCCCCGCGAAAGGCGGCGTCGGTGGCTGCAGCACCGGCAAGAAGAAGAGGCAGCAGCAGCCTCCGACGACGCCGGCGGCGGCGGCAGAGGCGGCCGCCGACGACGCCGGGTTCCTCTGGAGCTGCGACTTCTGCGGCGAGGACTGTTCCGCCTCCGGGGTGGCCCTGAGCCTCGAGCTTGACCTCAAGCTGGACGGGGAGGAGGGGGCGGCGGCGACGGCGCGCGCGGAGGGGGCGGCCGCGGCGTCGCTGCTGGGCTGCGTGCCCTCGGAGTTTGTGGCGTGGGCGCCCAAGGCCAGGGCGGCCAAGACGGCGGCGCTTGAAGGGAGGAGGGTGCGAGTGGCGCTCGTTCCCTCTGCTGCTGCCGGTGTTGGAGGAGGGGACGCGGTCGTCGATGTCGTCGGGGTGATGGTTCTCGACGACGACGACGACGATGACGACGACGAAGAAGAGGAAGACGAGCAAAGGAGCGCGAGCGGCGGCGAAGTGAGGTAGAAGAAGAAGAAGAAGAAAATTTTGAAAGTGATTTCAAGTTCAAAAGAATTCGTGTGCCTCTCTCTCTCTTTCACTTTCCCTCTTTTTCGTTCGGGTGCGGGAACAGCGCGTCGACCACGCTCCCTCCCATCACGTTGTACGGGTCCAGCCTCCTCCTCGCCTCGGCGAACTTGGCGACGTTCCCCCGGCCAAAGCGCCGCTCGAGCCGCCTCCGCTTCTCCTCCAGCGGGGCGTTGTTGCTTCCAGAGGCGCCGCCCTCCGCGCCCCCGCCGTCGACGTAGCGGCCCGGCTCCACCTTGGCCCAGTGCTCCGTCGCCCCGTGCTTCGGCCCGAGGTCCCGCTCGACGATCCGGGAGTACTCTCGGAACGCGGCGTCGACGGCGGGCCTCCACTCGCGGCTCGACGCCTCGTCCTCGGGCAGGTAGAGGATGATGCCGACCCAGCTGTGGAGCTCCGCGCTCGCGGCGCCGCTCCCGCTCCCGCTCCCGCTCCCGCCCGGCGGGGCGACGGGCGAGAGCGCGGAGCGGGAGCCGGAGGTCCAGCGCTGCTCTATCGGGGCGTGCGCCGGGATCTTCTCGCCGCCGCCGCCGCCGCCCTCCCCTCCTTCGATACGCGCCAGCAGCTCCCGCATGAACCCCATCTCGTTCCCGCTCTGTTCCTCCAGGGTCCCCGCGGGCATGGCGACCTCGAGGACCCACTGCGCCCCCGCGCAGTCGAAGCCAAGCATCTCGTCAGACCACCCTTGCCTCTTTTTCGTCGCGTCCGAAGGGCTCGAGCTCCGCCGCCAGTGCTCGGCCTCAGCGGCGGCGACCTCGGAGACCCAGGCAGCGTCAAGCGGCGAGGAGGAGAGGAGCCACTGCCGGAGGAGCATCGGGGAGAGGTCGTCGAGGGAGTCCGCGTTATCCTCGGGCGAGGACGAGGACGAGGACGACGACGAGGAAGAGGAAGAAGAGGAAGAGGAGAACGCGGCGCGGCGCCTCCGGGCTTCGGGCACGAGGGCCTCGAACGGCGCGCGGGCGGCGGCGGCGGCGGAGGCGTCCGCCTCCGTCGCTCCTTCCGCCTCCTCCTCCCCCGCTCTCGCCTCCTCTGCGTTTCCCCCCTTCGAAGCCGGCGGAGGTTCCGCCTCGTCGAGCGCGACGACCACGACGGCGTCCGCGTGCGGGATCCACATGAACCGCACGTGCCGGTGCTTCCTTACTAATTCTTCCTTTTGCGCGGCGGCCTCGTCCCGCGTCAGGACAAAGGTCCTTTCTTCGAGCCACGTCAGCGGGTCGCAGCGGATCGTGGCCTCGGCGACGGCGCCCAACGCTCCCAGCCCGACGCGGGCGAGGAAGAACAGCGAAAGGTCCCCCTCCTCGGGCTGCGGCTCCCCGTCGCTGCCGTCGGAGAGGTCGAGCGTGCCCTCGGCGGGCGTCACGAGCCTCAACCGGGAAACGAACTCGTCGGCCGGCCCGATCTTCGCTCCGGTGCCGTGGACCCCGGCCTGAACGTACCCTCCGATGCTCTGCTCGCGGATCGAGGCGTAGACCGGGAGAGTCAGCCCTTTCAGCCTCAAGGCGTCGGCGACGGCTTGGACCCGGGCCCCTCCCTCGACTCGGACCGTTTTCTTCGTTTCGTCGATCTCGAGGATGCGGTCGAGCAAGGAAAGGGAGATCATACCGCGCTCCTCGAAGGCGAGACCGTTGGGGGACAGGGCCGAGCCGACGCAGCGAACTTTGCGGTGGGGAGGAGGTTGCGGAGGAGAAGAAGAAGCAGGAGGAGAAGACGCTGCTGCTCCTGCTGCCACTGCTGCCGCTGCTTCTTTGTGAGCTTCCGCGATCATTTGCTCGAGCTCTTCCACGGTCTCCGGGGTCATCACCGAGATCGGACGGACCTCGTGCGTTCCGGACCAGTTGGTGATGGTCTGCCGGTCGTCGTCGCCGTCGCCGTCATCGGAAGAGGCGGAGACTGCGGGAGCGGAGGGGGCGGCAACGGCAGCAGAGGCAGGAGCAGCGGAAGAAGGAACCGCTTCCTTTTCTTCTTTCTCCTCGCTCTTGTCCCTGAACGTCCAGGCTGCGGCCGCTGCCCCTGCGAGGAAGGACGCTGGAGACCAAGAGAGAGAGGGAAGAAGCGGAGAGAGAGAGGGCGAGAGGGGGAGAGAGGAAAGGTTTTTGAGGTTGAGTTTTTTTTAGGTTGGCGGCTAGATTTCTTCAATTCGTTCTGCTCATCGAAATTTCCACGCTTCCTCACCTGCACCTGCCCACACGTGGCGTTCGTTGACTGATGTCGAAGCCGCAGCTGAGGCTTCCGCGACGGAGTGGATCCAGCGCGAGCGGCGGGAGGCCGCGTCGAGGAGGAAGTGACATCTGCTGCTCGACGCCGCCATCGTTTCGACCCCTCGAGTAGCAGCCATCGCTCCCGCTTTCGTAGCAGCAGCAGCAGCGGCAGCGGCGGCGAGAGCAGCCGCAGCAGCTGCGGCGCGTCGTGATGCTGATGCTTGCATCTCGCGACTGGAATTGGAGGAGAGCCGCCGTCTCTTGCTTTCTCTCCTCCAAGGAAAAAGAACAGTTTTTTTCTCTCAAGAGTGACATCTTTCCTCATCATCGCTTCACTTTTCTTTTCGGTTCCCCCTGAAGAGGCCTCATTCGAAGAACAAAATGGCGTCCTCGCTCTCCGCCTACAACACGAGGGACTCGCCCTTCCTCGACCTGGACTCGCCATTCACCGCCTGGTGCGCATGATCGCTGGACCAATTCGATTTCGCAGATCGATAGGAGGAGAAATCAGCACGCGGGTCCCCCCCCCCCCCCCCCCCCCCCCCCCCCCCCCCCCCCCCCCCCCCCCCCCCCCCACCCCCCCCCCCCCCCCCCCCCCCCCCC
>Ga0210003_1001336_pt1 | contig 21892 bp, 40 predicted proteins | sample LantaG_FD_182804 | JGI IMG/M metagenome (GOLD analysis project Ga0210003, IMG submission 182804) | Deep subsurface microbial communities from Baltic Sea to uncover new lineages of life (NeLLi) - Landsort_02402 metaG (SPAdes) (version 2) | ecosystem: Environmental > Aquatic > Marine > Oceanic >... | reverse complement strand
ACATACTTATCTTTTGGAAACCATTCAGATAACTCAGGATAATCATAATATGATAGTGCCCATTTAGCTTTTGTGTTTTGTAGTATTTTAGCCAATCTTTCATGTGATGCTTGTCCAAACACATCATCATCTTTTGAATTATACCAATCCAGCCGATTTCCGTCTGGATCGTAATATGGTGGATCTAAATAGAAGAAAACGTCATCGCCGTCATATTTTTTTATAAAATCTTCAAAATCCAAATTTTCAAAAGATGTTATTCTTTCAAGTTTTTGTTGAAATGTTGGATCTTTTAATTTATTTAAAAGTGCATTTAGTTTCAAGTTTCCTAGTGGTTTTGCTTTTGATAACTTATTAACACCTGAAAAACCTGCTTTTTTTGGGTGGCAACTATTAAACGATGAAGTAATTAAAAACGCATATTTCAATGCGACTTCATAATCTGGTATTTGAAAATCCATTTCATCAAAAAATGTATTTTTTGGATTATTTTTAAAGTCGTAATATAAATCTTTATAAAATTGCTTAAAATCCTCAGGGTTTTCTGCATTTGTGTGTAAAAATCCTTTAGATATTGAATTTTCAATAACTTTAGTCATTTTGTGATAATCTTGACAACACATATATAAATTTGTCATATGTTTATTATAATCATTATACCTAATTGTTGGTATATGTGTATAATCTAATTTTTTATTAAAATATACCCACATTGCACCACTAAACACTTCAGCGAATGTGTTAATATTTTTTGGTATAAATTCATATATCCAAGGTCCATGCCTTTGCTTTCCTCCAAAATATCCTAACATTTTTTAATATTTTATTTTTATTTATTCTATTTTATTGCCTTTGTTTAAATTTCCTTCATAAATAACACCATTAATTTCTCTTGTTGTTGACCACATCGGTTTTAAATTTGATAGTTCATTTACGATTGATGGTGGAGTTTTTCTATTAAATAGGCTAATTGACTTTATGTGATCTATATGCCATTCCCCATAATTTTCCCAAGTCATACCAGTTGTAAATTGTGAAGTAATATGTTCTTTTAACATTTCTGCACTATAACCCAATATTTCAATAGTTTTGCCTTTTTTGTTGTTGTCGAAATATGATAGTGTTCTTTTTAATAATGCTCTCCATGTGTATCTGTAAGGATGTTTATTGTATGATATATTATATGATTTTCTAATTTTCTCTTTATTGTTCTTATAATAATTTTTACTATAACCTCTATCAGATCTTCTTTTATAAATTTTTTCTTTATTAAGTTGAAAATGTTTTTGTGAATATACCTTTCGTTTTTCTTTATTGTTGACACACCAGTTTTTATTGACTTCTCTTCTTTTTAATAAATAATCATCATTATTTTTGTTTTTATTATGGTATTCTTTATTTTTCTTTAAAATTTTTTCTTTGTTGTTCAAATAATAACTTTTGTGATTGTCTTTTAATTTCTCTTTATTTTTTATATAATAATTTTTGCCAACAATTTTCAATTCTTTTTTATTTTCTTTATAGTATTCTTTTCTATATTCTTTAAAAAAATCTTTATTCTCTTGATAATATTTTTTATTAATCTTATTTATTTTTTCTTTATTATTGAGATAATAATTTTTACCAGCACTTTTTAAATCTTCTTTATTTTTTTCTCTATATTCTTTTGCTTTTAATCTTAATTTTTCTTTATTTTCTTCCCTATATTTTTTTCTACATTCTTTACAGTCATTTCTACTAGTGTTAAATTCTTCCAATTCTTTTTCAACTCCACATTTATTACAGATTTTCATATCTTAACTCCCTTCAAATCTTCATCTTTAAGGTGTTTTTTCATATCTTGAAGTATAAGATACTCGATATATTTGGATTTATTACCAAATAAGTCCTCCATAAGTTCATCAAGTTTTCTATCAATGGCGAAGTTGATAACTTTTTTAGTTTTGCCGTTCCTCATAATTTAACTTTCTTTTATACTATATATAAAAGTTTTAAAGTCAAAAAGTAGGATTTCATAAAAAAATTGTAAAAAACTTTAAAAATTTGGTTCAACATCTTTTCCACGATTTTTCATATCTTCACGGATAAGATTTTCAATATATCTGGATCGGATTTTATCGTTTTCTTTTAGGTAGGAATCAAATAAGTCAGAAAGTTTTATATCAATAGATATTCCTATTTTTCTTTTCTTTTGTTCTTTTGTTAATTTTTTTCTTGCCATATTTTTTCTAACTTCTTTTTACGAAACTCTTTGAGAGATATAAATCTATACCTCATTATAGGTGTAAATATAAATCTACCATTTTTTTTAATCCATATTAAATCTGGATTATCATCACTTATATCTGTTAGTGTACAAAGTTCGCCTATTTTTAGCCATTTAACGTTATGGTTATCCATACAAACTATTTTAGTACCTATTCTCAAGTTTTTCTAATTTTCTTTTTCTATCAAATTGTAATTGACTCATAATTTTAATAGTGCCATTTTCTTTAATGATATAATCATCTTGTTTAACTAATACTTTTTCATTATTTAGTTTAAGAAATAATCCAATAGTATTTGATGTGTTTTTTTCATCAAGAGGTAGTTTAGTTTTATCATCTAAATAAACACCAACAACAAAATATTCTGTTATGAAATAACAAATGTCACTCCAATTTTCCCAATTTAATTGTAAGTATTCCATTATCCTGCACTATCACAACATTCATCTTGAGGTTCATTGATTCTATTTAAGTTGTCAAGTTTCTTTTTTCTTAAATAACCCTCAATTCTTTTTATAGGAAATCTATCAAGAACATTGCAAATTTTTATAGTTTCTTGTACTCTTTCATTATACTCACGAATTTCTTCATCAGTAATATCTTCAATATTTGGATCTTCTAATATTTCATTTAATTCCTCAAAAAGAGGTTCATCTTCAGGTGTTAAATAGTTCTTTAATTTACTAATCATCCATCTAATTTCAGATTTATTGCTTGGTTTGCTTTCACTCATTGCAAAGGCATCACCCATTCCGTCACTCATATTTTTATAATTATTTTTTATTGTGTTGTTTTTTATATAAATTTGTTGAGTATTTGTTTAAACCATTTAACTTAGTTTTAATATAAAAATAAAATAAAAATATTATGGGCGTAAAAATTTTTAGTACATCGAAATCGAGATATTTGGCAACTAAGATTGCAAATCAATATGGTAAGCCATTAAGTAAAAGTGATTTTAAAGTATTTTCGGATGGTGAATTTTGTCACGGATTAGAAGAAAATGTGAGAGGTGAAAAAGTGTTTATTATATCTTCTCTTTATTCTTCATATAATGAGGTTGACCGAATCTTGGAGTTGATACCATCAGATAGGCATCAACAAGCGAGAGACTTGCTTAGGTATCTTATATCATCGTCTGATAGTGTATTTGAACTACTTCAGATGATTGATGCTGCAAAAAGAGCCTCTGCAAAAGAAATAGTAGCAGTTATACCTTATTATGGTTGGGCAAGACAAGATAGAAAAGATAAGGCGAGAGTTCCAATTACTTCAAAAATGTTAGCAGATATTATTCAATCTGTTGGTGCAACAAGAGTGATTACGATGGATTTACACGCTGAACAAATTCAAGGGTTTTTTAATATTCCAGTTGACGCATTAAAAGGCTCGTTTGTTTTTAGAGATTATATTGAAAATCTCAATCTCGGTAGTTCTTTAATTATGGGTTCGCCAGATGAAGGTGGTGGTAAGCGAGTTAAACCTTATGCTGATTACTTTAATAGTAAAATGATTTTTATGTATAAAGAACGTGATGGTGCAAATTCGGTTGGTGCGATGGAATTAATTGGTAATGTTGAAGGTAAAGATGTAATTTTTATCGATGATATTATCGATACTGCAGGTACAATAACAACTGCCGCTGATATTTTAGTAAATGAAAAAGGTGCAAAAAGTGTTAGGGCTTGTATAACTCACGCAGTTCTTTCTGGTCCAGCATACAAGAGATTGGAAAAATCTAAGTTGACTGAATTGATTGTAACAGATACAATTCCATTGATTCATAAGTCGGATAAGATTACTGTGATATCTGTTGCAGATTTATTTGCAAAATCAATCTATAAAATGAACACTAATGAATCTATTAGTAGTTTATTTGCAAAAAATAAATAATAATACAATGATTAAATATGTTGAGGCTGAAGTCGAAGTAGAAATAGAAGATGTTCTTGATTATATAGAATATGCTAACCAATCTGAAATAGATAAAATTAAAGATAAAATTAGTTATATTGAGAGAGAAGATCCTGAATTTCCTACTAATAATCTCTATGATAGAGAAAAAGTTCTTATTCTAAAAGAAGCAATGAAGAGATATAATCTTGATCAACTAATTGAAAAATTAGGTATTAACCCAGATGAAGCTATGTAACCAAATAATAGAATCGTCAAGTGAAGAAATAAAAAATATGACAGCACTTCAGTTGTCTTTTAGGAAAAATATGGAGTTAGAAGATTATAAAAATTTAAAATTTAGTGAACGAAGAGAATTGGATCAGAAAGCGTATGCTAAATATTATGATGAACATTGGGACATTTCAAATGATCAATGTTTAGGTACTTTAACTTTCAATAGTTTTTATGGTACAGAAATACATAAAAAATATTTAAGAATATTTTTGCGGAAGCTTAAATTGGAACAAATAAAAAACTCTCAACATTGTTGAGAGTTTTTTATTTAAAATTCTTTATCAAGTTCTTCTCGTATTTTACCATATTTATTGTAATACTCGATGAATCTAACAGCATCTTTTTTACTCATAAATCCACAACTTGCGAATATAGGATAACCATTCACACCTGTTGGTAGTGCTTTATCATAAGATTCATATAACATACCAACATCTTCTAAGAACGATTGAATTTTAGGTTGAGTGTTTTTTTCCCAGTTAGGAAGAACTACATTATCATAATGTTCTTTTTCTTTAATGTAATCCAATTTATTTTTTCGTTCTTCTTTAATATCATCAGATTTTGGTTTATATGGTTCTGTTGGTGGAGAATTGATGAACATGATAGGCATAAATATCATACCTATATCACTTGGTTTACAATGATATGATGTGAATATTTTACCATCAAAGGCTTTTACAACCAATTCTTTGATTTCTTCGTCTGTGAATATTTTGTGCTCGTACATATATTTTAATTATTATATCTGATTAATCCTTCAAATTTCAATAGTTCATCATTAGAAATACATTTAACAATTAGATCATTACCATCAAGTATAGCAATTTGATATTCTTTGCTTAATCTTTCTTTAAATGGAACAATAGTGTTATATACAAGTGTGTTTTGTCCTATTGATTTGACATAACGAATACCAATTAAAACATCAGTAATGTTCATTCTGTCTCTTCTCCACACTTTAACACATCGTTCATCTATATTAAAGATTTTGGATACTACTTCTGCGAATTTTTTGTTTTTTTCTGTGTCGTACATTAGAATATGCTTTTATAATCTGGATTATTTTCTATATTGTTTAATTTTCTATATCTTAATTCTTGATTAAATTCTTTAATAGTTTCGGCACTCGCATTTTTTCGTCTTAATAGATTTACAATATTTTCAAGGTGAGAAGTTTTAATTTCACGTATTTTTAACTTTTCTCCCTTTTCGGTTGTCCATATTGTATCTCTATCGTGCATCAATCACTTGAACTTGAACTTGGAGTAAAAATTCCTCTAATAAAAGTGTAAATACCTGTGAATAAAAGAACCCACCAAAAACTACCTTCAGCAATTGTAAAATTAGTGAACATATTTGCCAATAGATAAACAATCAATGTGTTAGCAACCCACGACACAAAATCAAAAGTAATTATACGGAATGGTAGCAATAAAATACCAAGTGTGATGTGGTAGAGTATGTTAAAAACTCCAAATAGGAAGATAACTCCTGCGATAGTCCAAAATCCTGAAATTGTGATGGATGGAAACAATAATGTTAACGCCCAAAAAATTATACCTAATAATAACATTCTTAAAATCATAATTTCTATTTTTTATTTGTTTTAGTTACTTTTTTTGTTGTTGTGGTTTTCTTTGTTGTGGTTTTCTTTGTTGCGGTAGTTTTCTTTACAATAGGTTCTTTTTTTGCCCTCACCTTTCTTGGTTTTGATGATGGTCCAATAATAGTTATTCCATCATTTTGAGGAAAATTTTCAGATTTTATGCACTTTTCACAAAATACAGATTGGAATCTCATACCTAATTTATCGTGTATTGCGACAATGGTTAGTTCTGTATTTGAAAATTCTTCAATACAACCTAAACATATTGATACGTTTCTTTTTTGTTTCGCCATAGTTTTTTATATTTCTTTTAAGAATGATTTAGGTATATCAAATTCATTTGTGAATTCCATATCACCTATATAGTGAGTTACTTCAATTAAGTACCAACCAGTTGAAAACGTACTTTTATAAGTGCCAACTAATCCTGTGAGTTCATAACTGATACCAATTCTATCTAATTGTTCTTTATTTGCCAATATTCTAAATTTTCTCATAACTGCAAAGATACATTTTTTATTTATAATAAAAATTAATTTTTAAAAAAATTGTCAATATTTGTGAAAATAATATCATCATTTATATCTTGTGTAAAATCTTCTACATACCAAACATTATCAATTTCAATTTTGACAGTTATTATGGTAGATTCTGATATTTTAATTGATGGTGAGAACCATGATGTGACATTTGTTAAATCATAATTATCATTTACATATATAATTCTATTGTTGTTTCTTAATATTTTTAAGTTTATCTTAACATTTTTTTCAGATGATAGATAAATTTTATTTTCATCAAATTTTACATTAATTTTAATGTAGTCGGGTAGTTTTGACCAACTTAGTTGATTATTTTTTTTGAAGTATTCATCAATATATTCCTGTTTATAAATTACTTTATCATTTAATATGACATATACGAAGTTTATATTACCTAATTTGTCAAATGTCCATTTTTGAGGTTCAACAATTTTATTTAAAATGCCATTATTTGTTATTATTTTTAACTTTGATTTATCTTTTAATTTGTTACTTAAATAAATATAACTATCATCACCATCATTTGCCATCATACATAAAACATTTTTTGTGGTGTATAGTTTTTCATTATCGATTATGCTATTGAAATTGTCAAACACTTTGATATTATCGTTGAATAATATACCTACAACGAATTCTAAGGCGTTATCACAGGTTTTTATGTAATCTGTTGGAGAATTGATAACATTTACTTTTTCTATCACCCAATCAACTTTAACACTAAAAAATACTGATTGAAATGATAGAAATTGATTTTTTAAGTAATCATTATTATAGTAATAAAAAACACCATTAAATTCATTCATAACATTCACATGTTCGTCCAATGTTGTTTTAATATTATTAAGAAATATGTCATAATTAATAACATGTGCTACATCGTAATTTAAACTTTTTGCGATTCTTAACCCATTTTTAATTAAATTGAAGTGTGCATATGAATGATTCTGTTCTCTATTTAAACACCACATTTTAAAATTGGTACGTTCAGCATAATTCACTAATTTTATGTCTATTGCTTCGTTGTCTTTTTGGAAGAAATAATAATTCACCGCACTTTGAATTGAAGAATCTAAACTATAATTGGATGATAATATTATATCATAACCTAAACTTTTAAAATTGTAAATATTATCAATTAGCAATTGAGTTTTTTCAAAAGTATCATTTCTGGAAGTTATTAGAATTACTTCTCTCATTTCTTATCTTTTTATTTTTATCAACATTGAACTTGGTGATGTTATTTCGAAACTTAAATCTTCACCTTTAAATATTTCTATAATACGATGAATATCATAATGAAAAAATGAATGTTCAATAACACTATCCCCAACATGTAAATAGTGATATATTTTGCCTTTTTTAAAAACTGTTTTTTCTCTTCCTGTTATGCCAGTTTTAGAGTTAGTGAATTCTCTATCTATTTCTCTTGGATGAATAAAGGTGTTCGCAATAAATATTCCACCTTTTTTAAGTACTTTTGGAATTGCTTTTAATTCTGTTTCAGTTAAATAATTGAACGAATTTTTAGCAATAATAATATCAAATTTGTGTTTTATATCAAATACATCTTGCCATTTAATTTGTTCATGATACCAACTAGGTTTTTTCATAAATGGATCTAAAAAATATAAATTATAACGATGCTGAGAGTTGAGTACTTCGGTACCTTTATTTCCTCCAATATCTAATATGTTTAATTCATATTTTTTATTTTTATCCAAGAGCATTTGTATTTTATCATCAATTTTTGATTTTTTGATGTACCTATCAGGATATAGTTCTGAATATTTTACCCAATCAATTTCCATTCTTTATCGTATTTAATTTATCTAATTTTTTCTTTCGCATTTGTTTGAGATTTTCCTGATGAATATATTTTAGTTTTTGTTTGGCTTCATCTTTAGATTTGATACCACTATATATCCATTCCTGCGCATCTAAATAATCTTTTGGTTTAACTTTTCTCTTTTTATATCTTACACCATGTGACATAGGTATTAATACATATGATATGCTTTCCCTAATTGAATAAAGAAATGTTAATATCTTTCTTGATATTTTACCAGTTTTTATGGTTTTAACGATTGAATAACTACCATCACTTTCTTTTATGACTCTTATTTCTTTCTTCTTGAATAAATATAGAATATCAGAATAAAGTTTATATACAATTGGATTAATAAACCTAAATGTTATAAGATACATAAACATTAAAAATAATATACTTTGAAAAATAGGATACCATAAATTATCAGATTTATCAAAATAATCTTTAACCCCACCGAAAATAATAATGTATGATAAAAAACATACAATTATAATAAGTGCCAATTTATATAATATCCGTCTACCTTTACGTTTTTCCAATTTTATCTAATTTTTCTCTTCGTTCTTTTATTAAAAAATGTTTTTTACATAATTTTATTACTTTTCCTTCAGAAAAATAATTTAAACCTTTTTTACCACAAATATCACAATCTGAACCCCCAAATTCTTGAAATGGTCTAAGTTTTTTCATTTACCCATTTATCTGCTTCTTCAAATGAAGAAAATAGTTTATAATAACCGTGATTTTGCACATTAAACTCAGTTAGTTTATTGTCAACTATATGGTTTATTATATTGAAATATTGTTTAGTACCATCAAAAACATATGGTAATGTTTCAACATTTTCTAATTGTTTGTGTCCGTGTAGAATTACATTTTTATCTCTAAAATTAGAAAATAATAAATCTAGAAATGGTGCGTTTAATGTGGCTTTATGTGTTGAAAATACTTTATTTATTGAGTGATTTATGTGAAATATTTTACAAAATCCTTCTTCTCTTTTTCCTCTTGTGGTTGTAATTATATTTCCTTCTTCCGATTTACAAGCAACTGTGCCAAATTCGTAAGGTTCTTTTTTTACTTTAATCTTTTCAAGTAGTTTAGAAAGTTGTTCTATTTCATTTTTGTAAGGATCTAATTCACCTTCAAAATCAAATACCCCCGTTGAGTACCATTCTAAATTTAATATTTCTTTTATTTTTTCAATATGTTCATCAAATGTAAGTTTATGAATAGAACCGTCAGGTAATAACATAATTTTTTTTGTTTTGGCAGTTTTTGGTGTGTTACAAAATACGGCATTTGCCTTTGAATTAAGTAATGTTTCCCAACCAGCATCAATCAATTCTACTACTGAACCATCAAATAGTTTATAACCAATAAGAGTTGAACGAGGATATTTTTTCTTTATTTCATCAATAATCCGTGGAGCAATTGTAAATTTTATATCAAATTCTTCACCAACTTTATAATTGTGTGATGGGAATTTTCCCTTCCAAGGTTCAACAGGAATTAAATTCGCAACAGCACCAGCAAGAATATAGGCATCATATTGATGTGTAGTCATATATTCTAGGTATTCATAAACATCTTCAATATCAACTATTTGAATATTATTATAAATGGACGTTATCGTGGTGTATTTCCACTTTATAATAGTAACATCAAAATCGCATAATGATAATTCATTTGCGATTTTGAATGATAGTCCACCTTTAAATCTGTTCGTTATATATTTAACAGAATCTAACTTACCAGGAATTGGTCCTGCACTAATTATTATTTTTTTCATATGAATGGAAATGTGTTAGTGTTATTTCTATGTGAATCTATTATTGTGCAAAAACTAATGTACAATTTGTCTCCTTCTTTTTTGGGTATTCCAATTTCATCTAATCTAACTCCGATATCATCAGTATATGCCATCAATTTATCTACATCAGGTGTTTCTTCTTTTAATTCAGTTTCCCAATCAACAAGAACTTCATTTATAAAATTATCGTTTAATTTTTTTAATTGTTTAATTGTTGTTTTCACTTTCTTGTATTTTTATGAGTTTATCTTTACGTATTTCTTTCATAACATCATCATTTGGTGTCCAAGGATTTCTGTTTTTTTCACCACAATCCATACATAGATGTTTTATCCAGCCTGAGGTTCTACCCATATATTTAGTCGATCCACATTCTTCACATATTTTTGTGGATAAATGACAAGCAAATGAAATGTAGTGCCAAATAGTATCATCAGCGCCATTACAAAAAACATCAAGCACACCAAATTTTTCTTTAATGTAAGTTATGGTTACAGATTTTTTATTTTCTGGTTCTTCTACTACTCCAAATCTTTTCATTGGATAATTTAGATGTTCTATATGAGAACTAATTTGCTCACATAAATTATCAATTAACCAATACCATCCATCACCACAAGAAATACTTGTTGTTTTTTCAAATAAATTTGGATATTTTGACTGAATGTTGTTTAATTTTTTCACTATAATAGACTTTTGAAAGTTTCAGATGCTAATTTCATGTCAATTGCTGAGCCGTGGTTTGCTTTAATTTCTTTCATAAAAGTACCCATATCTCTTTGAGTATAAGAATTTTCAGCAAACATATTTTGAACAATAGTAATTACTTCATTTTCACTTAAAACTTCAGGAAGATATTCAGATAATACACTAATTTCAAATGTGTTATTGAATTGTGTGGCATTATCTTTCATTTTTTTCATTATAGAAATAGCTTTCTCGTCAGAAATATCTTTACCGAATCTGTTAAATTCTCCAGCGATTGTTCTCAATAATGTTAATCTTTCAACATTTTTTCCAAGCATAGACTTTTTGATGTCTAATTTGATTTTTTCTTCTATTCTCATGATAGTTTATTTATTTTTTCCAATTTCAATTTTCTTTCCCTTTTTTGAACATTATACACATCATCTATTCTAAATTTTACTATTTTATAATCTTTTGTTTCTAAATTTGTTAAATGTTCAATTAATAATTTTTTAATTTTATCTACGTCTTTATAATTGTTAATGATAATTATTGCTAAGTCTGCATAAACGAAAGATTTAAGGCTATTTAATGTCTTTTTTCCTAATCCAACATATCTCTTTTTAGATAAATCAACAACAATCAATCCTTTAATATTGATTGTTGTTGTATTTTCAATATTGATATAAAAATCACTAAAATCTAGATTTAACCTATATTTATTCCATAACCATTTCATTTATATTCACTTACGATTTCATCAATTGCTTTTTCAAGTGTTATTTTTCCATCTTTAAAAAGTGGATCATATTTCTTCTTTATATCACCAATTAACCTACTTGGTTTAATATTTAATATTTCCATTATAATTTCACCAGTAAGTGGGCTTCTCCATTCTGCTTCTTTATCTTGTTTTGCTACTTCAAAGCACTTTTCTCTGATAACATCAAGAGCACTTTGAAATCTTTCTCTCTTATCATCAAATTTAGTGGTGATATCACATTTACAGAAATCCATCAAATCGTTAATAATATCGATACCTATTTCTTTAGTAAATCTTCTAACCGCAGAATCTGTAATAGTTCTTGGCATTTTAGTTCTACCGTGAAATTTTATCATTCTGTGAGTGTAATCAATAAATTTCTTATCTGTGATATTCCATCTTTTAATTATTTTCATCCACATTTTGGCTGATAGTTCTTCGTGACCGTGAAATGTCCAATCACCATCAATCCATTTTTTTGTTGCTGGTTTACCAATATCGTGAAAAAGTGCAACAACTTTCATTTCAAAAGTATTGTTCTCTGATTCACACACATTTTTAAGTACTCCCATTGTGTGGTAAAAGTTATTTTTGTGTCCTTTTTCATCTTCATCAAGTGCAAAAATTTCAGGACATAACTCTTCCATTAAACCTTGTTCTTGAAGTTCAATTAACTCAAGGTAAGGTTTTTCTGTTTTTAATATGTCTAAAATTTTATTTTTCATTTTCTTTTTTTATATTTTTTTCAATCCTATCAAGTTTTGCTTGTCTTGGATTTTTAATATGAATATCATATCCATCAAATCTTATTTCCATTGCGGATAAAACTGAATCTTCTCTAACTATCTTATATCCTTTCTCTGGAGGTGTTTGCATATAAGTTGTAATAGCCATATTTTCATTTTTATCGTAGTCCCACTTATCTCCCCATCCATTTCTTACTTTTTGTAGTGCTTCATCTTTATCTGATGCTACCACAAGAACTGAAGGATCTTCACCTTGTTTCCATCCACCTGGATTATTGTCTATTGATACTTTAAATATTTTCATCTTAATCCGTTTTTAACAATTTTTTCATTCATCCAATGTTTGTTTGTTTGTACGTGACTTTCTCTCACCCACTTAACTACACTTTCGTTAAATTCATCATAATGAAAACTTCTTGCTAACCTCATTACGAATCCTTCTTGTTTCTCAGTATCTATTTTAAAATTTTTCACAAATTCTAAATCAAAAATACCTTGATATAGTATTGGCACAAATTCTAAACCAAGTAATTTACACCATTCTAATGTATCTTCTACCGATAAACATTCATTTTTTTCATTCCAAATTGAAAATACCATAAAATATGATGGTAATTCTTTATAATGAATTGAGTGTCTGGCATATAAGTTCTCCCCGCAAATTCTCCATCCTTCAGGAATATTGAATCTCATACTTCCCCATAATCCTTTCAACCAATTTCTTGAAGGATGATTGTTACTATCCAAAGAACGGGCATGTGTATAATCTTTTGAAATGGTTGAATTTTCTCCATCCATTTTTTCAGTAAATACAATAACCTCATTTTCAAATTTTGATAAGTTAAATTGAGTTTTGTCATCACTCGTTTTACCAGGTGAAAATTCAAAATGTGGAGTTCTCGGATATTTAATTTTATTAATCATAGTGCAAAGATATAAAAATTATTTGAGAAATAAAATTAATATTTCTTATTAAACCAATTTAATTTGTTAATATCCATTTTGCTAGGAGCACTTCTCATTTTACCATCCGTCCAAAACATTTGTATTGCTTTATCAACATTTATTATACTATTTGCTTTGTTGTCAATATGAGGACCCCAACCCATTCTAAGAAGAAAGTTTAGTATAGCATCTTTTTTATATCCCATATCCTTATAATCTTTAACTGAAATAGCACCATCCCTTTTAGATATTTTCTTACCATTCATATTATGTATTAATCCTGTATGATAAAAATCTGGAATATCAACACCTAAAATATCATATAATGTTATATGTTTTATAGTATTTGATAAGTGATCAATACCTCTCACTATACAATTTATATTCATATCGATATCATCTATTACAGATGCAAAATGATAAGTTGGTATTCCATCACTTTTAATTAATACCATATCAGATATGATTTGTCTGTCGTCAATACTTGTTATAATAGGTTTATTACTTAGATTATCTTTCCAATTATCTCTAATTATATCTAATGGTAGATTTAATCTTATTGCGTCACCATCTTTTTTAAGATATTTGGGATCAATTTTATCTAAATATGATTTATAAATATCAGATCTATCTGATTGGTGTAACATTAAATCATAATTTAAACCTAACCAATCGAGGCTATCAATAATATCTTTTAAGAAAATGTCTTGGTTTCTGGATTTGTCGGTATCATCTATCCTTAGAATAAATTTACCATTTGTACTTCTTGCTGCTAACCAATTGAAGTATGCTGTCCTTGCGGTACCAATGTGTAGATTACCTGATTTCGGAAGGTGATGGAGCAATTCTTGCAACCATCACCTTATTTGTATTTAAATTTTTCATTGTTATTTTTATTTTTTACAAAAGTATTAAAATTTTTTAAATAAAAAAACCTCTCCGAAGAGAGGTTTTCCTGTTTAGGTATAGCCAAATAAATTGCGCTTGATTCAGAGGCGTATTTGGGATTGTTATACCGTGATAGGTGAATACCTATCAGAAAGAACTGCTCTAAGCATTAATGAAGTTGGTGTGTCCACCTTACCTTCAAGAACTGATTTCATGATAGCAGGAGAGAAACCAGATACTAATCCCACACCTTTATGGTTGTGGTTTCCTGGTACATTTCCAAGTCTACCATTAACGTTCCAGAAAATGATTTCTGGTCGTTCATAACCTGCTTCAGTGTATCTCTTCTCAATCATAGAGATTGCGGTATCGCTACCGTCTCTAACACATGAGTCGAATTCCATATCAGAGATTATTAAAATCTTAGTAGGCATTTCTTCCTTAGGAATATTATGTTTGGTTGCTTTTGTTAAAAGTAATTCAAACACAGCTTCTAAATTGGTGTTCATATCCCAATGAGCAGTTTCTAATTGTCTAACTCTTTCATAGAAAGAACCTTTCAAATACTGCATTGTTGGTCTATTTGAGAAAGTCACAAAAGCATCTTTGAAGATACCTTTATTTCTTTCAGACAAATAAATACCCAAAGAAACAGAAACTGACATTGGTTGTCCGTACATTGATCCTGAAACGTCACAAACTGGTAACACTCTTTCTTCACCGTCCATATAGTCAGGTAAAGCATTCCATTGTGCTTCAACAGCTTTTTGTGTTTCGCCTCTTTTACATGCTTCGTAAAGCATATAAGGGAAAATTGCACTCGCTTTAATTTCTGCCTTTCCGTCAGTTACATCGTCAATGAACTGTCCAAAACGAGTTTCGTCATTTCTTTCGAAAGCCTTTCTGTATTTGTTCATAGCAACTGAAGGTACCTTTGGATACTCAATTGAATCCCAATTTTTTGCACACATAGCCTGTTCGACTGTGTTTGATAAGCCTACAATAAGTTTTCTATAGTCCTTAGGTGTTAAACCTAAATACTTACGAATTTTATTTGCAAAGTCGCCCTTACGAGGTAACCACTTAGCAAGTAAGCCATTTTCTTTTTCTAAACCTTCCTTGATTAAAGGAAGAATTTCATCGTTTTCAATTTCGAAAACATCATCCCAACGACCATATTCAGGAATATGTGTTAAGTTAGTTTCTAAATAAGAACGGTAATTCTTATTCAAGAACTTAGAGCAAACTCTGAAGAATCTACGTTCTCCTGCTCCACCTCTAACATCTCTTGCCCAGAATAGTGTCTTTAAAGCCAATAGTGGATTTTCCACAATTGCTTTTTGAAACAATGTTTCAATATCTTTTTCTTCCCAACGTCTTGTTGCTCCTGCTAAGAAGAACATATCTACGTTGTTGTTTAAAGAAGTAGAATTAGTTGCCATTCCGTTGAATGTTAATTCATTTTCTTGTCTTGTTGCATTTACTAATGTTGCTTTTGATTCCATAATATTTCCTTTCTTTTTTGTTTCAGAATGCTTGGAATCAGGTTTTATGCTGTAAACATTCTAAAAGAGTTAATAACTTATTTAAATAAAAAATCCCAACTGACGTATTTAATTAAAAATATTCAGTTGGGATTTAGTTTTTGAATTACTTGCTTATGATTAAAATCAACCACATTAAATGTGGACTAACAGTAATTCGTTGTTTTTATCTCGTCAATGCGAGTAAAACTAAAATCTTCAACAGAATACGGATAGAAAGTTTCTTAAAACTTTATACTATCATTGTAAAGCACATAATAGTTAATTTGTTGTTTTTAAAATATATCTCCTAAACAGGCAACTATATATGGTATAAACCAAAAGATATATCTCTAACGTGTCTGAATTTATTTGTTTAAATTTAGATTTGCTGTGCGTATCCCTCAATGAGGTTTTGTTTCATTATTTTAAAGAACTTTAAAAACGATTTCTACAACTGAATATAAGTATAGTTTTCTTAAAAACTCTACCAACTGAAAATCACATATATGGTTTTATTTCTGGGGAACCTTTAATATGATTAAAACCCCTCTTATAGTTTTTGTTTTTTGCTGACTATATTCATTATGTAAAGAACGTTATTTATATATTTTGTCAAAAATGTCATTTTTTTCCATTTTTGAGTGATAGGTTCTTAGTGTTAGTTTTTAAAAAAGTTTAAAAAAAGTTTTAATTTTTTAAAATTATTTTTTTATTTGTGTTTCCATCCACTCTATAAAGTTATCTCTCCAAAGTGTATCACTCATACCCCACTCATATGCTTCAAGTTGTAAATCTTCAGGTATTAGAGTGAATATTTTTTCTAATTCTTTCTGACTTGATTTTTTACCAGTCACATGAAATATACAATCGTGTAGATGATTCCAATCGTTTTGTTTAAAATTTAAATCCATATTAATTTTTTATTTTTATGTTCCACACATTCCTTGAGTACCATATATGCCACTTGTGCCTGAGGTTCCTGATACACCTACGGTGCCTGATGCTCCAGTTCTACCAAACCATCTAGATTCAGGTTTTTTCTCTAAGAATGTTATTACATTTTTATCAAATAGGATGTCAATCACTTCATCATGAGTATTGGAATTTTCTAATTTTGATAATTTTAGTTTTCTGATGAATTTTGAATCAGTTGTGAAATATTTATCATTTGAACCGTAACCATCTACATTATATTCATCAATTTCATAATAAGATTCAAACACTCTATTAATTTTAGTCCAATCAATTTTGAACCAAGATTCACGTTTAATATTAAAATATATTGTTGACATTATGTTTTCATATATTCTTTTGATATACCAATGTTTAATGTTCCTTTAATTAATTCCTTGAAAAGTTTTTCTTCTTCAGTTTCTTCTGATGATAAATCAATTTCTGTAATTTGAACTTGTGGAATAATTTGTGGAATAATTGATGTACCATCTATTCCTGATGAACCTGATATTCCTGATGTTCCTGATGTTCCTGATGCTCCTGATGAACCAGTCGTTCCAGATCCTCCTGGTAATCTTTCTATAAATTTTATAATGTTTTTATCGAAAAGTATGTTTATTAATTCGTCAAATTCGGTTGAACCTTCTAATTTTGAAATTTTAAGTTTTCTTATCAATCTAATATCGGTTTCAAAATATTGTTCCGTTTCATAATATCTTGGTTTTTTGATATCGTATTTTTCAAATATCTTTTCTATTTTTTTAAAATCTTCACATCGACCCCATTCGTTTATTTCATTTTTACCCCATTTTAACAAATTTTCATCTGTTATTTCTATGTATATTTTCATTCATGATTTTGTTGTTTTTTGAGCAAATACTATTTGCTTGGGAGGTATTCATTATTTTTATTTAATATATAAGAAAAAACAATCTTGGTTTTATGAAAGTTGAAAAATTTGATGTTTTTAATAAAATAAATGAATCAATAGAAGATGAAAAACCAAATTATACTCTTGTAATTGAAGTTAATTTTTCATCAGATAAAGATAAAGAAGATGCAAAATCCGCAATTAAAAAAGGTATCTATTGGGGCTTAGATACTAAAAGAATATCATCACCTAAAGGCGTAAAAATAAATTTTATATAAGTAATATGATTAAATATTTTAAAATATTTGAAAATTCCTTATATGCAACTTTTAAAAAAGCAGAAGAAGAAGCAAAAATAAGTGATGATGATGAGGATGTTGTTTTTAAAGATGTGATTGGACTTGACCCGACATTATATACATATAAGGTAGAACAACAACATTATGGGGATTTAAGTTTATTCTTTAAGAAAAAGGACTTAGAAGATTTATTTGATGTGGAAGAAGGTATATTAGATTTCGCATTACAGTTTACAGGATATAATGATTACTATTATGAAGTTGATAATAGTGAGGTTGGATATTATTTAGATAAGGAGGGTGATTTTTTAATTGATAAATTATTTAAAATGTTAGATATAAAAGAAAAACCTGATCCTGAAAATATATATGAGTTGTTTGAGGCGCTTGGTGATGATAATGTGCGAATTTATGATATAACTTGTGAAATTGATTATCAATTTACTGCCGCTGTTGAACATAATTGTTTACAAGCATTAAAAACTTTGCCGTTTGATTTGAGTAGTGAATATGGTAGTAAATATAATTATGAATTATTGTTTGAATTTGATAAACTTGAAGAATATATTGAAAAAAATAAACTTGAAGATATCAATACTCTTGGGGATTTAATTGAAAAATTAGATATATCATCAACATTTAATTGGTCAGATTTAAATAATCCTTGGGAAACAGATTATGATATGAAATTTGATGATATATACAAAGAGTTTAATAATATAGTTAAGAAACTTATAGAAGAATTGGAAAAAGGTATGAAAGAACCTGAATATAAAGATCCAATGCAATTAGATTTATTTAAAGATATTGACGATGAAGTTATAAGAAAGGCACTTGAACATCAACCCGTGAGATATAATTATCAGTATGAAGTATTTAAAAAGATGAAAATAAAGGATTTGCGTAATGCCAAAAGTGTTGGAGGAAAAATTTTAGGCTGGTTTAAGTCTTATGAATTTCAGAAAAATTATATAGCAAGTGAAAAAAATTATGATAAAAAAGTGGAAAATTATGAGTTACTAAGAGACGAAAAAATTATTCACCCAGCAATTGTATATGAATATGAATACTTACCTGAAGTTGAAAAATATGGATTATAACACAAAAAAAGCCACTCAAAAATTGAGTGGCTTTTTTTGTGTGAAGTAATAAAACTTGAAGTAATTGTTTGTGTCTGGACCATATAACATTTTCTTGAAATAAAAAATGTTTTAGAAAAATTTCATAATAAAGAATATTGATGTAATACAATTATACTAATACATACTCCTATTCTAATAAGTGAGAATAGATATTCTTTGGTCAAGATTAATGTTCGTTTTGTTTTATAACTACCATCAACACTATTAAGTTTTAATTTTCTTTCTAATTTTTGAGGTATTACACTTTCGTTTTCAAAATCATCCAAATCTAAAAAGCAATCAAAAGATTTATCTCGAATCAATTTTGAAATACCAACACTTATAAATGATAGTGAAAAAACTATAAGTGATAGCCACCATATAGGATAGAATAATCCAATTATGAAATAAATTAAAAATAATAGATAATAGAAACCTGGAATAAATACATTTTTTTCGTTTGGTAAATCAGGATAATTTACAGGCTTAGTTATGTTTGCCCAACTTTGACTATTCAACTTTACTGACTCTCTATTTCGTTCTTTCTTTATTTCTTTTAAAAAGTTGTTAAAGGCGAGAGCCTTCATAAGATTTGGAATACTCATAAAGAATATTAGTTCACAAAAAATAAGAATTGCTGGAAACCAGTACATAGTAATTAATTTAAAAGTTAGTACACCTGGAGGGATTCGAACCCACGACCTTCACTTTAGAAGAGTGACACTCTATCCAACTGAGTTACAGGTGCTTATATTTTTTCTACATTCTTCACATCGTCCAACCAAATCTAATTTCGATATTTCAATATTAACTTTGGCATATCTTAAATCTTCTTTCAAATAAGAAATATCAGGTTGTTCATAATCTGACTTATGATTCATACCTCTTTTCAACATTTCTTCTACCAATTCGTCATGTCTAATTTTCATTGATGATGGTTCTATTTGAACTATTGGGTGAATTCTACCTGAAATATTATGTTTTTTAACAAAATTATGACGGTGTTTATGAATTTCACCATGTTCACCAACAAGGTGTTTATTACATAATAATTCAGGTTCAATCATCCACATTCTCATTTACCTATTTTTTACAAAAAGGTGATTGTAATGCTTTTTTATACATTTCCATCAGTTCTTCATATAAAGGTTCATCAAGATTTTTCATTGCGTTCAACATTTTACCTAAACCTGCTTCTTTAGGAGTTTTGTTACCATCACGAATAGCCCTTATACCTACTCTAATTTCTTTTTCTGTTCTATTTAATAATCTTTCGTTCATAGTTACTTGTATAAAAAATTAAAATTTTACTTCGTATAAAGTGTAAGGATCTCTCCAAGTTCTTTCTATTACTTTTTTAATCACTTTATAATTTTTTGGTTTTTTCATCCATTGTTTTCTGTTTTTAGAGACAAGTTTCCAGTTTGGATATTTGATTTTATTTTCTTTAAACCCACCATACCAATTTTGAGTATTGTTTTCGCCTCTGTTATATTTACAGTATGAGCAACGGATGTTACCATCAACTTCCAAATAATATTTGCGAAGTTTGTTGTAATACATACGATTGTCTGTCCAATCGTAATCTTTTCTTTTATTTTTCATGACGTTAAGTTTTATTTTTTACTTAACGACCATATCCTTTCTTCTTCATTTTTTTAAATTTTGTTTTAGTTATATATTGTGCAAATATACTAATTATTTTCTAAAATAAAAGTTTTTCGCATTTTTCTTTCCATCCTTCTTCAACTAATATACCTTTAATATTTGAACTTTCATTCATAACATCTATTTCATAGTAATCATCATCTAGGTGCCACATTATGTCATTATTTTCTAACAATTCATATTTATCTACCATATTTGTGAATATTATTTTAGTAATACCAAGTTCTTTAGCAACTTCAAAAACATCAGCATTACTCCATTCGCTACCACCCCAAGAATGTTGGTATCCTGGTTCAAATCTTGCTGTGCATATCCAAACATCAACACCTCTTTCTATCAGAGATTTCGCATATTCTTGAACTACTTTCATATCAAGTGTACCATCAAAATCGAATGTTACTCTTTTCATAATTTTCTATTTATATCTTTTTCAATGTCTCTTTTCTTAATTGTTTCCCTTTTATCAAATAGTTTTTTACCTCTTGATAATGCTATTTCAATTTTCACTAATCCTTTACTATTAATAAAAATTAAAGTTGGTACTATGGTTAACCCTCCCTCATTCATCTTTTTTTGAAATTTTTTCAGTTGTTGTTTTTTTAACAACAACTTCCTATCTCTTTTAGGTTCATGATTGAGATAAGTTCCCTGAGTGTATTCACTTATATGTAAACTTTTTAACCATAGTTCACCATCTTTAAAAAAACAATATGAGTCTGTAAATGAAACTTTACCTGCTCGTATTGACTTAACTTCAGTTCCAGTTAATACAATACCAGCAACTTCTTTTTCTATAAATTCATAATTGAATTTGGCTTTTTTATTTGGTATTTTCATCATTTTAAATTTTTTTCAATTTCACTTAACTTTAGTTTTCTCATTTCTTTGATGTTTGGTTCTTTTGTTAAGTCAAAAGAAACACCTTCTGAATAATATCCATTAGATTCTCCTAACCATCTAAGTGTAACATACCCTTTAACAGTTGCAAATTTATAAAATGTCCAAGTACCTGATTCGCATCCTTGATGTCCAGTCGCATCAGAAGAAGATTCTTCCGCTTGTAAAATTGGATAACCAACTAAATCATCGAATTCCCCATTAATATCTTCAAGATAAACGCTTTCACAACAATCTTGATGATGTAGCATAGTATATTCTGAACCATCATGACA
>Ga0210003_1001332_pt1 | contig 21945 bp, 21 predicted proteins | sample LantaG_FD_182804 | JGI IMG/M metagenome (GOLD analysis project Ga0210003, IMG submission 182804) | Deep subsurface microbial communities from Baltic Sea to uncover new lineages of life (NeLLi) - Landsort_02402 metaG (SPAdes) (version 2) | ecosystem: Environmental > Aquatic > Marine > Oceanic >... | reverse complement strand
TTACCCAGACCATGGTTCTCCTTAGTAGAAGCTGTCAGCGATGGTGGTGTCGGTGTAAGTGAACTTCGAGCCCGACTGTGCGTCCGTCCGCCTTGCGTTCCGACGCGAGATCTCCGCCTGCTCCTCGAGCTGCCTGACGTCCACGTTGTTCGACCCGAGGTCCGACGCCATGTGGACAGCGAACGAGAGCGCCAACGCCGCCTGCATGTCAGCGGGCATGTAGGTCGAGAGGTCGTTGTCGAGGACGTGGAAGGTGTACTCGAGAACAGCCGAGGATTCGTTTGTCAGAAGGCAGAACTGCCCAGTTCCAACGTCGTTGAAGACGGTTGCTTCCGTCCACAGTCCGAGCCCGCTCCGCGACTTCGGCCCCGGCCTGTTCTCGAGTCCGTTGAGCTTGATCGATCGGATCCACTCCGGGGACAGCGACAGCGAGTAGGCCAGGCTCCAAGGCCCCGCAGGTATCACCGCAGTCACCCCGTCGTTGTCCTTGAACGTCACGAGAGCCTTGGTCGTGTTCGCGCCGTTCCAGAAGTGATCGCGCAGGAACGAGCGCTTGAACAGGTCCCAGTTGTCTGCCATGGCGACCGCCTGCGACACGGCGTCGGTGGTGGCAGTCAGGGTCTCGATCCCGAGCTTCGTCAGAGCAAAGTTCCAGATATCTAGCTTGCTCAAGTAGTCCTCCAAGTTACAAACGAAAGCGCTTCCGCTTTCTACTTCGTTACCGATCAGCAAGAAGTCGCTGGCTTTCAGGAGAGCCGTCTCGCTGCTGACCGAGCCCGCGTCGGTCGACTGGAGCGCACGGTCCCTGAGGAGCTCAGGCGGTGCCCCGTCCGAGCTCAAGGATAGATCCGCGACAGGGACGAAGTCTTCCGTGACGAGGAGCGGCACCACGACGTCAGCCGACAGGGACAGGTCCGTGACCGCAAGGAGTCCACGGTCGACCAGCACCTCGACCGCGAGCTCGGAACTGAGAGACAGGTCTGCAGTGGGGAACAGCTCCTTGCCCGCCCTGACATCCACGTCCAGAGGCAGTTCCGAAGAGAGCGATGTGACGACGTCGGCGACCATCCCACGGTCCACAGAGAAACCCTGAAAGGCGAGGAACGGTGGCTGCAAGAGGCCAGCATACAGCCAGTCGGTGAACCCGAAGTTGTGCCCCATGCTGTTGAAGCCCAGGGCATACTCTGTGTAGGACGTCCCGTATAAGTGGTTGATCGCGTAGGTCATCCAAGTGTCGTTGGACGTGGTCCCTAGCGGGGTGATCGGGAAGTTCTGCTCAGTCCAGAGGAAGTCGAACGCGCGCAGGAGAGCGCTGTCTCCCCAGAGTTTCGCGCCGAAGCCTTGTTTCTCGAGGATCAGCACCTGCAGAAGCAGTCCCTGCAGAGCTCGGTAGGGGCTGTCGGAAGTAGTGATCCCGGGGACCGGCCATGGGTCGCCCGAGTAGGCGAGGAGCTTCCCCATCTCCTCCGGCTGCGCGCCGTCTACGCTGCGCGGCGTGCCTGTACCTAGGATCTCCTGTCCAGCGGCGAAGAGCGCGACCTGTTCGGCCCCTGTGTAGAAGCGGGTGCTCCACATACCGATCTGTTGCATGCGACCGTCAAGCCCTCCGCCTCCAGCCGCGAGGGTCCCGACGAAGAACGCCACACCGCCGAGGTTGGTGCCCCCGATGTTCGTAGACTGCCCAACCTTCACCCCGTCGATCCAGAGCACCGTCCCACGGTCGGGGTCGATCGTGTCGCTCAGAAACGTGCTAAAGATGAGGTAGTCGGTGCCCGCCACGATGGACCCTGGAGGGGCGGTGGCCGTGTGCAGTCCCGTTGCAGCGTCGGTCCGCTGAAGGACCAGCGAACCGTCAGCGAAGACCTCGAGCTTTGAGAACGAGTTTCGGTTCCAGATTGCCTGCTTGACCACCGGCAGCACGTCTAGGTTGATCCAGCAGAAGATGCTCCAGCTCGCGGGGACGATCGTAGTCTTCCAGCCCAGGGAGTTGGTGGACTCGAGCCAACTGGGCACGAGGAGATCGAAGTCGACCGAGGTCTCTTGGTTCGACAGGATGCCTGGAGCGCCAGGAGCTGCACCACCGCCAAAGGATCCGGCGCCGTTGGGCATAGTCCCGCTGTTGACGAGGACCGTCGCACCCAGGGCTTCGTCCGCCTTCCACCACCAGTCGGGTGGATCGAGTGTCAGGGCCGCCGTGAAGCCGTCCGTCGAGGTGCTCCCGAGGACCGTCCCCTGGCGGTTGATCGAGAAGAACGCAGGGTATGGCTCGGCTTGCCATGAGTTGTTGAGCCCTAAGATCCCCCCGTAGTCGATCTCCGGGAACTGGTAGGCGGGGGACCCCTGGCCTAAAACTCTCAGCGCGACCTCCGTCGCTGGGCCGAAGGACACAAGCGTCCCCGGGTTGGTGACGGGGTCCGTTGCAAAGTCTCCAAGCAGGCCAGCGAAAAGGTCTGTCGCCATGCGAGATGCCCCCGCGAAGTGGCCACGCTCGTCCGGCGCGTGGAGGTGAGCCGAGATCAAGCTCTGAGGGTCAGGGTCACCGGTCCATCCGGAGAAAGTTCTGTAGAGGTCGAAGTTGGACTCCGCCTGGATCCTGTTCTGCGGAGTGAGTCCACCGGCGTTGTCGAGTATGTCGTACGCGATGGCGTAGCCTGCTGCGTGCCTCGCGTATGCGTCAACGTCTGGAGTTGGGATGACGAAGGGGCTCTCTCCCGCGAAGGTGATGATCGTCCCAGCTGCCTTGTCGCGGTAGAAGGTGTCCCCTTGTCGTGCGAAACGAAGGGCACAAGCGAGTGTGATGAGTAGGTTCAGATCGTTGTTCTCGTCGACCAGCAGCTGACCAGAAAAGGACGAGTCCGAGAACAACACTATGTTGTCCCACCCTGCACCAGTGACCGGTAGATCCTGGATCTCTTCCACGCTGATCACGATGCCTGGTCCGGGGATCGCCGGGGGAGGCGCAGTGCCTCCAGTTCCGGGCTCGCTCGAGCGCGCGAGGTCCGTCACCACGTTGAGATCCATGGTGGGCAGGGAGAACGCGTTGCTCACCTCTGTCGCCGTCACCACCTCTGCAGTGGGTACGAGGTTGACGATCCCAGCCTTAGTGAGCGCGAAGGCGAGCTCTGCGGAAACCGCGTCGTCAGCGACCACGGTCAGTTCCTTGCTGGCCAGGAGCTGAGGGATCCCTTCGGTCGACAGCGCGTCGTCTGGCACGACGTCGAGCTCCTTCGAGACCAAGAGCTGCGGCGCAACCTCAGTAGATAGCGACAGGTCCGCAAGCGGTACGAAGGGCAGAGTCCTCTCAGTGATGAACTGGATAGACAGCTCCGACCCGACTGAGAGGTCGGTGCTGGCGAGCCCGTGGCCGAACTGCATGTCAGGCGCAGTGTCTGCTGAAGTCGAGAGGTCTGTTGAAACCAGCGCGACAACCCCACTGAGCGCCGCGACCTCGGCTCCTACCGAGAGGTCCGTCAAGGGGACGAAGAGCAGCTGCGTGAACAGGGCGAACTCGACGGGTAGATCTGACGAGAGCGCGTTGTCTGCCACAGGGACAAGATCCTTGGCGGCCAGGAGATCAGTGGCCCCCTCGGAACTCGCGGCGGCGTCCGCCACGGGGCTCAGGAAGAGGGCGCGGGAGAGGTCCGACAGCTCCGAACCGACAGAGAGGTCCGCGAGAGGAGTCAGCGGAACCTCCGCCGCGATCGTGAACTCTATCGTCAGCTCCGAGGAGAGAGCGTTGTCCGCTGTGGGGGCGAACTTCTGCTCGATCCCGAACTGCACGGCCTCGGCACTGGTCGCGTCGGCGGCAACTGATACCAGGAGGTGCTCTATCCCGAACTGCACCGTCTCGGTGCTCAAGGAAAGATCGGTGAGAGGCACGATGGGGACCAGCCCCTGCAACACGAACGCGACCGACAGCTCCCCCGATGGTGCCAGGTCTGCGACCGGGAAGAGGCCCATCTCGACCCCAAACTGGCAAAGCTCTGCGCTGGCAGCAAGGTCGGTGGCGTCCAGGCTCCTCGCCCGGTCAAGGAGGGGAGCTGTGTCGGCGGAGAGTGAGAGGTCAGTAAGCGGGACGAAGAGGACAAGCGATGAAGAAGAGAACTCGATCGAGAGCTCGGCGGCCACCGAGGTGTCAGTGCTCGAGAGCCCGCGCACGAACTCGAGGTTCGGGGAGCTCTGGGCACTATCCGAAAGATCCGTCGTGACGAGTCTATGCACGCTTTCGAGCTGAGAGACTTCCGCGCTGATCGAAAGATCTGTGAGCGGAAAGAGGAGCACCACCCCTGCCAGGACTTGGTCAAAGGGGAGTTCCGTGGAGGCAGCCGCGTCTGTGACGACGCCCATCTCCTTGAGGATCCGAGTGTCTAGCACCCCCTCTGTGCTGACCGCGTCGTCGGTGGTTGGGAAGAGAGACCCCACGATAGCAAAGTCTAGCGCCGCCTCGGACGATGCCCCGAGGTCTGCCGTTGGGTTCAGGAACACAACCCCAGACTTGAGCAGCGTCTGCAGGGTCTCGGAAGCGAGCGAGCTGTCGACGATCGCGCCCATCTCCATCGACTTCTTGAACTGCGCCGCCTCCGTAGCCAACGCAAGGTCAGTCGACGAGAAGGTCGCCCCCATGAGGAGCGTCGGAGTGCTGTCGGTTGAGACCCCGCCCGCGTCCACTATCTGCATCCGGTGGAAGATCAAGGTCCCGACGCTCTGCTCGGAGCCCAGGGAGGTGTCCGCCACGACGTCCAAGTCCTTCCGGCGGAGTAAGTCAACCGCCGCCTCGCTGGACTGCGCCAGGTCCGAGACCGCACCAAAACCTGGAGCTCGCAGGAGGTCCCCCCGAACTTCACTGCTGAGGGAGATGTTTGGCGTACCGATCAGAGTGACCGCCGTGCCACCCACCGGCGTGAGGATCGGGCTGCTCGAGAAGCCTCCACCCGAAACCTCGTTGAACTCGTTGTCGAAGTGAGCCTGGCGAGACCCCACGCTCTGGTAGTCTTCAACCGCCGTCCCAGGTGGTTCGTTGAACCGGATGATGTTCCTGTAGTTGGGGATCACCTCGCTCCCGACACCTTCGTTCGACGCGTCGCCTGCGTCAGCGTGGATGACGTAGATGTTTCTGCGCCGCTCGAACTCTGCAGGCGTGGGAGGGTTGCCGGGTATCGGATCCTGCCTTATGAACGAACCGGAGAGCCTGCACTCCGCGAACCCACCATCCAGATCGCCCGACGCGACCCAACCGGTGTCTGCGGCGTTCCTCTGCCCACCGAACGCGATCCGGATGGGGAAAGCGTTCCCTAGACTAAGCGGTCGGAAGCCCGCGAGCCTCTGGGGGTTGCCCGCGCCAGCCCCTGCTGTCATCGGGAGCGTAGCGGTTATGGGGTAGGGCATACTGTCGCTTGGGCCGAGGGTGCCATCTACGTTGACCCCTGTCCTGCCGTGATAGATGCGCCACTCGTTCCCTGTCTGCCCGGTGCCCGGGAACATCGTCAGGATCGAGTGCCACCACGTCCCTGTGAGCCCAAGTATCGGTATGACCGAGGCGCTGGCGTGGGTGGTCAGACCAGCCATGTCCTCCCAGTTCCACTGGAGGACAACAACGTCGGCGATTTTAGTGGAGAAGAAGAGCTTGTTGATGGGCAGGCCGTTGTCCCACCTTCTGACGTCAACGATGTGCTGGTTGACGATCGCGATGCTGGAGTCGTTCACAAACCAGAAGATCTCGAAACCAGACGAAGAGAGAGCCAGCCCGTCGAACGGCGAGGCCGGGTGGAACAGGCTCTTCCCGGTGTTGGTGTCCGCCGTGTAGATCCGGGCCTTCTGGACGTTCCTGTCCAGGGTGCCGATACATAGGGGGAGTAGACTAGCCACCTGCCCACCCCGGCTTCCTCTTGGAGTTTAGGTCTGCGTGGTAGTGCGATCGACTCGTGTACGCAGCCCCCGTCGTGAAGTCCGCGTGCCCCTGGATGTAGGAGTTGGCCCACAGCTCGTGGACAACCTCGAACGGGATCTCCCACAGTTCCGGAGCCTGACCTACGACCGTCTTGATCGAGATGAAGTCCTTCGTGATGTTGTCCGGGTCGACGAAGCTCAGGTAGGGGCCCAGTCCCTGGTTGTCGCCGACGCTAGAGGCGTTGGAACCCGGGACCAGAGTCCAGGCAGCATCCCCAGCCTCCGGTGGTTTCCCACCGATGGCGGTAGCCTCCCAAAGAGAGGCTTCGACCTTTATGCTTCGGGTCCAAGCCTGGGCCCCGGAGTTGACCTTGAGGTAGACACGGTGGTACAGGTCCGCAGCAGAAGAGACCGGCATCGAGTCACCACCCGGGTCTCGGCGATCGTAGTTCAAAAGAGGACTCAGGACTTGAACCTCGTGACAGAGAGCGACAGACCTGGCTCTTCGCCAAGGGAGGTTGCCTCTGAGCAGCCCAGTCCCCATAGGCCGGTGTCTCTTCGTTCCCCAGCCCATCGAGTCCTCCTATGCAAAGATCAGGAAAGCGTTGCCGGTCGCAGGAGCCACGTTGAGGGTGTCCACAACGAGCGTCTTCGTCGCGTCGGTGTAGGATCGAACGACGAAGCCTCGGAACTTCGCGGGGCCGTCCGTGAAGACCCCCACCTTGTCGACGAGCTGCCCGTCGTTCGTCGTTGGGATGGAGGTTGAGTCGAAGCTCGTGGTGCTGCCCCCACCGCTCGTGATCACTCCGCTGATGGTGGTGTCGAGGATCGCTTGGAACTTAGTGAGTGGGGCGGTCTCGCCGTTTATCTGCGTCAGGTTCACGCCAGTGACATGGATGACCGTGACAGCTCCGCCGCTGTTGTCCGTAAGAGAGATCTGACCCCTGATGGTTACGGTCCCTCCTGTGCAGCTCGAGTCGATCGTGATCACTCCGATGCCGTCGACTACGACGGAGTTCGTCGCGTCCATGTTCGTCAGCTTTGCCTCGCCAGACCAGCCCGCGAGCTCGAGGTTGCTCGCGTTCACGCCGAGATCGAAGATCGTAGTACCGCCAGCCGCCCCAACGGTGTTAGAGAGGCGGCTATCCCCGGCAGCGAAAGCTGTGGTTCCGCTGATGAAGCAGTTCCGAGCCTGTACCCACCAACCGGTAGAACCACCGAGCAAGCAGTCGTCCGCGTAGACCTGAGACGCGGCTCCGAACGGTCCAAACACTTCGATGTTCTTGCAGCGGAGCAGAGTGCAGACCTGTGCGTTTGCGATGAAGTAGGGGCGACCGCCAACTCCGACCAGTTCCATGTCGGGGATCGTCGCCGTAGCTACACTCTCGGCAAAAGCGTACACGCGGTTCAGCCCGGTTGTCCCTGCGAGAGTCACCGCGTCGGCGAAAGCAGAACAGGGGTTCCCTGGGGTGCCGTTGGTGCCGATCACCGTCCCAGCAGCGCCTGTCGACTTGTACCAGGCCCCTCCTTCGTAAAGGTCGATCTTCTCCGCCGTCGTTAGAGTGGTGGAGACGGCTGCGATGACGGAGGCCACTGAACCGGTGACGTTTCCGTCAACGTTTCCGCTCACCGAAGCGACTGCACCCGTGACGGAGCCGACTGCGCCAACGACAGAAGCGACCGTTCCCACTACGTTGCCGCCGACGTTTCCAGTGACAGATGCCACTGCCCCAGTTACAGAAGCCGCAGTGCCCACGTTGAGGGCGGCACTAGCTCCGAACATCGCGTCGTAAACCGCCTCTTCCAAAACGTAGAAGCGGTCCTTCACCCACAGTGTCCCAGTCTCGCTGACCATCACGTCAAGCATCCCGACTGTGTTCGTGTCGCCGGTCCCCAGCGCGACTGAGTAGTATCCCACCTCATCGTGTGTGGCCCCGACAGAGCACGAGACCATGTTCCCGCCGTCCTTGGACAGCCGGATGTCAGCCGCGCTGATCGTCAGTGCGACTTCCTCAGAAACAAAGTCGGTGTCGTCGATGAACGGACCGATCCTGACTGTCTGCGCTGTGGACTGTCTGAGGAACATCGCTAACCCATCATGTTTCTGTGGTGGTAGGCCGCGCCCCCGAGGGAGGAGGCGGCTGCTTCGAGGAACTCAAGGTGGAGGGTGCCGTAGTCCGTTCCCGAGTCGGTGGTCGTAGAGGTCGACTCGGATGTGGACGGTGCCGTGTACGTCTTGTAACTCGCGAACCCGGAGACGCTCGACCCCTCCTGCGCCTGCTGCGCGATCGTGTAGGAGTTGGTGGGGGAACTGAAGGTAGAGTTGCGGTTCAGCTCGATACCCCAAGCGACATGGAGCGTCGACTCGGCAGTGGCGCCTACGGCGAACGTGTCGAGGGGGGTGCCAGTGCTGTCCCTCGTACCTATGTCACCCAGCACGCTTCCGAGCGTCTCCCATGTGTCGTTCGGCGAGAACTCCAGCACCGCGCCGACAGCCACCACGCTCCCTGAGTAGGTAACGACGTGGGACGTGTTCTCGCTGCCGTTGGCGATCCTGCCGTATCCGTTGCAGGTGTTGGCCCCAGCCGCGAACGTGAAGGAGTGGAACTCCGAGTAGGCTTGCCCGTTGGAAGCGATCGACGAGATGCTGGTGGTGCCCGCGTGACCGAACATGTACACGAGCAGGTTCCCCGACGTAGGCGTGGCACCCAGGGTGACCGTGATCGTGCTCCCCTTCGACTGGGTGGCGATCCCTGACTGCACCAGAGTGGCCCCGGCCATCTACTTCCTCACGATCTCGACTTCGAGGTTGCCAACGAATCGCTGCAGGCGGGAACCCTCCCACTTGCGATCGTCGAGCTCCCAGACTTGAAGCCCTTCCGCGCGGCCCACGATGATGAAGCCGCTCCGGTCAGGTCGGAAGCGAGCCGCGAGCTCGGGACTCGTCTTCCACCCGCAGTTGAACGTGCGGCAGGAGTCAGGCCTCGCCGCGTAGATCCCACATGCAGAGGGAGCGCAACCCAAGTGAGAACAGGGTTCCCACGCTGGCTTCAGAAGCTCCTCCACAGCGGGCGCCACGCAGCACGCCGTACACCTGCCGCAAGACTTCACTGACTAGTCCAACTGCAGAGTAAGGTCGCCGATCGCGACGGACACCGTGTCGAGGTTTAGAACCTGCTTCGCGGTGTTGAACGCTCCGACCCAGACTCCTTTCGGGGTGGTGACGTGCGCGTCGTAGATCACCCACCCGCCGATGAAGCCTGTGGGGTTCGTGGTTGAACCCCACTGAGCGGTCGCTTGCGTGTAGGCCAGGGTGTTGGTGTTCGAGATCGCTGACGGAGACGCTGCCGTCGCGGTCCCCATGATCAAGGCGAAGCGCGCGTAGGCCGAACCGGGGTTCACTTCGTTTGTGTCAGTTCCCTCAGTGCCCGAAGTGGGGTTGTCGTCGGGAGCCACACCGGCCCCACCCGCAGCCTGAACAAAGAGCGCTAGCTCGAGTGGGTAGGTGAAGGTCTTCGCTTGGTTATCGATGATGGTCGCCAGCATCTCCTGAGATCCCAGGTGTGCCAGAGGCATATCAGTCTCCTTTTATCTTGAGGTCGCCAGTTCCGATGACACGGCTCTCTCCGTCTGTCACCAAGACAGGCACGACGAGGGAGTCCCAGGTGAGAAGGTTCCCCGCAGAGACGGCATCCCAGACTCCGAACGCGACCACGGTGGACGGGCTCGTTGTCAGCGTGATGGCGGCCCACTGGAGAGAGCCCTCGTTGATGATCTGGCGTATGGATGTAGAAAAGTCAGAAGGGAGGCTCCAGCGCGGAGAGGATGGCGAGCTGTTCGCAAACACTCGACTCCGCGCTGGGCCCCACTCGACCCCACCATGAGTGAGGGGGTCGTCAGAAGTTGGTGCCGTCGTGAACAGGCCGACGTAGGTCGTGAGCACACCGGTAGCTAACACCCCGTTGTAGAGGTTCAAAGCCTTGTCTGCCATCAACGTAGTCCGACCTGCCACTAGAGCTCCTTAGCTTAGGTGTACGGTGCCGCCGAAGAGTCGTTGCAGAGCGTGGTGGTCACGCCGAGATCGTCCGTACGCACAACACCGAAGAACGCGCCCGAGTAGGCCAGGATGGTTTCGCCGCGCGACGCGACGTCCTTGGTCCAGGTCGTCTCGCGACCGCGACCCCAAGTCACCGCCGAAGAGTTCCAGGCGTAGACCTTCGCGCCAGCCTCGAGACCAACCGAGGACGGGTCCGCGTCAGCGACAGACGGGATCTCGGTGGAAAGGATCCAGTGAGCGCCAAGGAAGTTCACGACCTCACCGCTCATCAGCGGCTGGAGGCCGTTGAAGTCCGCGCTCGTGAGTCGGTTCAGCGGGTCGTTCAAGATAGACTTCAGCTGAAGCGGCTTCAGCGCGAGCCAGTTGTCCCCACGCTTGAACGCGTTGTTGTTGTGGAGAGTAGTGATCAGCGCGACAGCTTTGCCGACGTTAAACTGGGTGGCTACCGTGGAGTTGAGCCCGTCGTTTCCGACAAGGTGGGAGACCACGACGATGTTGTTCGTCGCCGATCCGCCGCCGTCGCCGAGCGTGACGGTTCCGTCGAGACCGGCGTAGAAGATCGCGTCGGCCTTCTGCTCCATGGCCGCAAGGACGTTCATCTGGTATGCGCCGCCGGGGACCATGGCCTCGAGGAAGCCGTCAGTTCCGACGTCGTCGCGAAGGTCGAAGAACTCCGGGTGCTCCCAGTGCTCGCCACGGATGACGACCGTGCGGGTTCCGGTGTCCTGAGCCGCGACTCCGCCAGTGACGTCGTCACCGATGAAGGCGCCGCGTGCGCGCTGCTGGACTGCAGTCTTGTTCCAACGGTCGATCCGCTTTTCGTACCCACGGAGTTCCGTCTGGCGAGCTGCAGCGCGAGTCGCGACGGACTCCATGCTCTGCATCTCCACCATCATGGTGTTTTCGTAGGTCATGCGGAGAAGGTCGATCATGGGGACGTTGACGGGCGTTGCGCCGCCCGGCCATCCCCCAGGAGAGGCAGGTAGGTTGTCTACGATCGCCATAGCGATGAGACTCCTTCCGAGTTGATGAGATCACTCGGGAAGGTTAGCCGCCTTCATGGCGGGCCCCCCTCGGCGCGTCGCCGTGGCCGGAGAGCGGCCCTGGGGGGGTTTTCGCTCTCATCAGCCAGGGAAACACCGAGAGGGGCCCCTGTCAAGAGGCGTCTTTGTCTTCTTCTCCAGATACGGCAAAGTCGGAGGCTTCAAACGTGAACATGCTCTCGACCACTGGCGGCGGGGCGTTCTTGGGCCTGAGCGCGTCTCTGGGCTCAGGTATGGACGTCAACTCGAGCGCCTGCTCGAGCGCCAACTTCACGTCTCCCATCACTCGTCTGACGGCCTGGTTGTCGGGTTTTGTCATGTTGAGTTCGTTCGAAAGCAGCTGACTGGTGAGCGCGTGCGCTCTCTCTACGAGTTCTTTGCTCATGTCTGGACCTCTCCACAAGCCTTGCAGACGACTGCCTGCTCACTCCAAAGGACTCCGGCGTTACAACACTCACTCGCGGCGGCGGAGCTGATAGGGGCTACGTTCCCTTCGGCTTCAGCTTTCCTCCGGTTCTCGTGATACTGACGCTGGATCGCGTCCATCGCTTCCTGCGCCTCCTTGTTCATCGTCCGTACCTCACCTTCGTTCCGTCCGGCATGGTGATCATCGGGGACGACTTGAACCGATCGTCCATGAACCCCTTCTTGAAGCCCATGTTCTGAAGCTGGATCAAGATCTCGGTGACCCGGCCAGCTGCGAGACTGTTTTCTGGGTGTCGAGAGCCTTTCTTGTAGGCCTCGGACCTCATCACTTCCATGCCTTCTTTGTAGAGGGCCTCGGGGGTTGGGCCCGAAGTGTCGGCGGGCGGAGAGATACCGGCGCCGGGCGTGCTGTCATCGTTCACGGCGTTGTTCACTTTCAGTAGGAGGTCGACGATCGCGGGGTGCTTGTCGAGACCGAACTGCTTGATGACCGCCCCGGCCTCTGGGTCCGAGGCGAGGATCTGATCGAACTGGTGCTGCGCTGCCGCCAGCTTCGTATCGGCGGAGTCGCCGTGCTTCTCCCTCACCTTCGCTTCCCAGGCCTTCTTCGCATCTCTCAGCTTGGTGTCGGCTTCGGCGCTCACAGCCCCCGCCTGGATCGCGAGCGCTTGGAACTGATCCTGTGTCAGCCCCTTGTCGTAGGCGACGTTCCGCAGGCTCTCGAGCGTGGGCCTCAAAGACTCGGGCCCCTCGGGAAGCACGTACTTGTCCGCGCTCTCGGGCCTACCCAAGTAGTCGTACATCTTGGACCGGTCCTCCGGCGAGGCATCCGGTCCTGCGACTCTGCGTGTGGAAGAGAGTTTCTCGCGCGCGTTCAGAAAGCCTTTCGCGACTTCCATCACGTCTGCGTCTCCTCCGAACTGCTTCACGAGGGCTTCCTTTTCAGGGCCATCCTGCAGTTCGTTTATGCTTGCCACTCAGCCTCCGTCTCTTGTTTTGCGCCACTTCTGGCGAGCCCTTCGATCCAAACGAAGGCGTCCCTGAGGGCGTCCCGTCTGATCGCTTCTATCTGCTGCTCAGGCCCCCTGTCGAGAACCACGTTCCCGAACAGGTGCTTCCGCAGGTGCTCCAACGCCAACTTCCCAGAGGGGCTGTTGAACGTCTCCCCGAAACTCCGCGCGACCGCGTCCGCGTACTTCTTCCGCGCTTCTCTCTTCCCTCTCTCTGAGTCTTCCTCAGACCCGAAGAACTCCTGCTCCATCTAGCCCGTCCCTTCCAACAAACCGCCGCCGCCGCCGCTGCGCCCGCCGCCGGGTCGCAGTTGAACTTGAGTCTGAGCCGAACCGCCTCGCTCGGTGAGAGCTGCGATACGGTCGTCCGCTGCCTGGTCTCCGCGCGCCTGGCGGATCGCTTCGACTTCCTCGGCGCTCTTGAAGATCCGCGCCGGTACGTCCCCGAGGAACTTCTCGAGGTCCGCGAGCTGATCGTTGTCGATATCCTCGAGAGCTGAAGGATCGGAGGTCCGCTCGAAGCGCTGCAAGCGCCGCTCGAGGAAAGCGTCCACGCGACGCAGGCTCTGCGACTTCATCGCGGTGAAGAACGGAGAGGTGAACTCTGGCATGAAGTCGAAGTCGGGGTTCTCGTCGATCAGTTCCTGCAGCTCCGGGAGCGCTTTCTTCGCAAGCATGATGTCGACGAGGTTCTCCATCAGCGGCGCGAGCTTTTCGTGGTAGACCGATTGGCCTGTCCCGGCGAGACGTGCCAGTGCGCGTTGGTTACGACCCCCTTCCGCCGCCGCGCTCCGCGTCTGCGCTTCCGGCTCACCGAGAGCGTCTCCGAGGAAGGCCTCTTTCACCTGCATGTGCATGTTGTCCCGGATCAACTCGGCCAGGTTGAAGTCCGTTCCCGAACGCAAGTATCCGGGTTGCACTCCCTTGGGGGGGCGTACGACAACCTGGCCGCCTGGGGTGAGGTCGAGTTCTGCGATCTCGTCTTCCTCGGACATGAACGGAGGGTTGAACTCCTTGCCGAGTGCGATCATCTCCTGCCGCGTGATCTCGTTTACGCCCTTCATCACCGGGCGAGCGATATCCCCGCGACCGCGTCCGTACTGCTCTCCGTCCATGACGATCATGCGCGCGGTGATGTAGGGGTTGTTGTTGAAGCCAGCCTTCCGAACGACGTGAGACTCTTCCTCGTAGAACCAGATGCTGCTCCATGGCTTGTTGGATGTCCCCTTCTTCCCCTTGTGGTTCCGCTGGATGATGTGGTTCACCTTGATCAGCAGGTAGGGCTGCATCTTCTCGAGCTCGCGCCACTTCGCAGGGATGTTGTCGCCAGTCTGCTGGAAGAAGTTGATGGCGTCGCAGACGGGCCACTCACACTCCCGGATCAGGACGAGCGGGCGACCGACGTGGGAGAAGGACCACCAGACGCGGGCCCATGGGAGGGGGTCGAAGAGGAAGCCACCAAACTTCCCGGGCCCTCGAGCGTTCTCGTCGTCGTGTGCAGTGAAGAGAGTCGAGTTCCCGAGCACTCCCCAGTCACGGGTGTCTGTGTTCGACGCGACGTAGAAGTTCGAGGCGGCCAGCGCGTCTTGAACCCGCATGGCCGTATCGTCGAGTGCGCCCTCCGCGTCATGGTCGAACCTCGTCACGCCTGGCGTGCGGAACCGGATCCAGTCGGCGGAGCTCGGGTACAGGTTGCCGTTCAGCCAGTTGGAGAAGCGGTCGGCCTGCATGACCCCATAGGAGTCATAGAGTGGACGGCCTCTCTGCCCCACCCCTCGGTGCGTCGTGATGTCTCCCCTGTACGGCATGAAGAGATCTGTGATCTCCTGCTTTGTGTCGTCGTATGGGTGTCGGCTTGACTTCAGAAACCCACTCAGGGCCCCGAGCCTGTCTGGTTGTTCAACAACTGGCATGGTGGTCCTCATCCAAAGAAGTCATAGAGACCTCTCGATCTGGTGCCTCGAGGCGCGACGTTGCTCCCGTACGCTGTCTCGGCTGGCGCCTTCGCGTAGCGGAGCATCATGACCATCTTGTGTAGGGCGTCGATCAAGTGGTCGTTCTGGTTCTCGATGATCTTCCCTTTTTTGTGTCGGTAGAGCCGGAGCTCGTCGACGAGCTCGCGGCAGTTCTGGTTGATCTTGAGTCTCCCCGTAGCGAAGCGATCCTGGACCAACTCCACCGCCGCCAGGATGGCTTTCGTCTTCCGGTTCTCGTCGTCGTACATGAAGGCAGAGCTCTTCATCATCCGGATCCCCATCGAGCGGTACTTCTGCGCGATCGTTCCGCCCGACGTGGTTCCGCCGAAGCCGCGTCCACCGTCGTGCGGCCACGCGCACGGGATGCGATCGGCTCCCATACCCTTGATCCTCGCGACGTAGACAGCTGTGTCCTGGTTCGACGCTTTGTACTCGTCAACGATGTGGAGGACGTCGCGCTCTGGTTCGATGATCCCCTTGACCGCAGCAAACACTCCGGTGCCGTGCGGGAAGTCGAGCCCTATGATGTGCGGCGCGTGGGGTCCTGCTTGGTACGGTCGTTCGATGATGTCCCTACGCTGGTAGGCGTACACCATGCCCGCGCCGCGACAGGGCCTCCCGAACAGTCGTGCCTCAGCCTCAGGGTGGTTGATCCAGCGATCATAGATGAAGTCGTACTGCTGCTGTGTGAGGTGGGTGCAGTCGTCGATCGTGTAGGTGAGGAGGCAGAGGGCCCCGGTGTCGTCCTTCTCGAACATGAGGTAGGTCTCGGTCTCTCCTCCGAGCGGACAGGCGGCGATCCAGATGAACCCCATGGTCGCGTTGATCCGGGCGCGCATCTCGTTGTAGACGTCGTCCGGCGGCATCTCGTTCAGGAAGATGCCGTCGAGCTTCAGCCCCTGGAGTTTCTTCCAGCCCTTGGCGTATCCGAAGAAGCGGATCGTGGTCTTGCCCTGCTTGATCCCGTCCGCGTCGTGCCAGTCGACCAGCGCCGAGTCGAGTAGGTTCTCGTAGTTTCCGCCGAGCTTGGTGAAGTCTTCCTCGGGGTTGAAGCAGTCTTTCGGCATCCAGCCGTCCGCGCCGAACAGGCTCGCTTCGTCGTGCTCGGTCCCGAAGTAGATCTGATCCCTAGTGGTAGCGGCGGTCTCGCAGGCGACCGCAAGGTGTGGTGGTTTGGTGAAGCGGGGGCCCTCCCACTCGGGCGGGTAGAGTCCGGTCGAGTGCATCGTGATCAGGTACTGCAGGGTGTAGGTTTTGCCCCCGGCCTGGTTCGGTCCTGAGAGCAGTATCTCGTGAGCCTTGGATCCGTTGCCGCCCGCAGAGCAGAAGTCCCACTGTCTGGGGTTGGGCGTAAAGGATCGGAGCCGGAAGGTTCGCTGCCGCGCCGCGCCGAGCTCCGCCTCGAGGGCGAGTTCCCTTCGGAGGCCTGCCCGCATGAGTTCATCGCCTGGCTCGCTATCCGGGTGCGTCATGCTTGTCTGGGCCTTTCAGGCTCCGTCCGCCGGTCATCCTGGCTTCGATCGCCGACTTCTCCGCCGCTTCTTTCTTGAGGCGCTCCTCGCGCAGCATCACGAGCTCCTGCATCACAGACTTCTCATCGCGCGGGATCGCGTTCCTGTCCTCGATGACTTCGCGGTTCGCGTTGTGGCTCTCGTTCGGCATCATGCCGAAGACCAGTTTTCCCATCCCGATGAGCACGTTCATGTGCTCGCGGTTGAACTCGCCGTCTTCGTCGATCGGTCGGATGTGGGCGATCGCTTCGGCGAAGCGGTGTCCGAGCCCCGCCGCCATCGCGAGGTTCACGGTTTCAGTCTTCAGCTGGAGTGTGGTTTTGGTTTCGGGGAGGAGGAAGGCGTCTTCGGCTCGGATGAGGCTTTTGCGCCCCACACACATCTTGAACCACTTCCGGATGTCGTCGTCGTGCCCTAGTGCGGAGACGACGAACTCGTAGGGGATGCCTGCGGCCTGAGCGGCGTCTGGAAACGCGAGCCCGGCGTCGATCCCCTTCTTGAACTTTTTCAGCAGACTTTCTCTGATAACGAAGCCCCCCATCGTCCGCTCGCGAGTATCGTTCGCGGGGACTGGGATGAGTTCGTTCTCTCGAGCTTCGCGCACCATCGTTTTCCCCCAAGTCAAGAGGAGTCTTGCAGTTCGGGTATGGTCCCGCAAGATGGAAGGCCAGAAGAGAAGGAGGGCTGTTTGAAGATCTCCGTGTGCATCCCGTTCGGCCCAGGGCATGAACAGAGGGTCCTGGAGGCTGTTGCGAGCGCAGAAGCCGCCTCTGTGCCAGACGGCTGGGATCTCAAAGTTTTGACGATGGACGACTCCAAAGGAGCATACGGAAGGTCCAAGGCTCGCAACCTCCTCGCGGACGCGGCGATCGTGGACGGGGCCCGTTGGCTCTTTTTTGTCGACGCCGACGACCTCGTCGAGAAGAGTTGCTTCCTTCACGCGGACGCGGCGATGCGCGAGTTCCCCCAACTTGAGGCTATCTGGGGGAGGATCGTCCGACAGCGCGCCTGGAGGACTTCCGACAAGAGGATCATCAAGCTCGAGGAGATGAGGTCCGACGACTGCGTGACCCCGATCCTAACGAAGGAGCAGCTCCTCGAGCTCCCCGGTCACTCCACGCTGCGGGTCGGCAACTTCGTCACCGTGGAGCTGTTCCAGAAGGTGGGCGGGTACTTGGAGGACTGGGACGTGGGAGAGGACCACGAGTTCCACTACGCGGTCGCGATGCACGCTCGCAAGTTTGCGAAGATCGACGAGACGTTCGTTTGGATCCGAACCTACCTAGAAGGTGCGTACGGACCGCGTGGCTATGTCAAGGGAGACCCTCGGCTCGTGCAGCATCCCCACATGGGGGAAGCCACGGCTGAGTTTTGGAGAAAGCGGGGCGGGAAGCCCTGGAGCCAGTACGAAAAAACACTGAGAGAGGAAGGACTGCTGTATGAGTAGCATCATCGACGTCGGAGGAGGGCCAGCCCACAACCGGATCGAGGTCAGCTTGATCTCGGAGGTGAACGACAACTGGCAGCGTTTCCTGACGGAACTTCAGTCGCCGGGGGAGCACGGGACGAACAACAACGAGTTGAAGCAGCGCATCGCGGCTTTCGCAGAAGCCGGAGCTCGCCTGACGGCCCAAGTCCTGAACCTGCCAGCGCAGGGGCGCGAACTGGGCATGAAAGCGACGGATATCGTCAGGGCGACGCAGCAGATGGGCAAGATCCAGTGAACAAGGACGTCACCCTGCTGTTTGGGCTCCATGAAGGGCAACGCGGGGCTCTTGTTGGGGCTGGACCCTCGCTCGACCTCATCCAAGACTTCGAAGATCGTCTTATGACCTACAACGTCGTTATAGGCATAAACGAGGCCATCTTCGCGGTTCCTGAACTCGACTACCTGACATGCTTCGACTACAAAGCCGCGAGGAAGACGTTCAAGGCCTGGACCCCCTCGCTGAAGGTGATCCTGGCGGAGGGGACTTCGAACATCGCTCCCGCTCACGAGAACACCTACGAAGGGCCGCGCCGCTTCCCCGGTCGCGCCGGATCGCTCGGAGAGGCGCTCTGTTTCGCCAGGGAGCTCGGTCTCGCGGAGCTGGACCTCTACGGGGTCGATCTCTGCTGGCCGACGAAGGACGCGCTGAAGTTCAAGTACGCCCAGTCGATCCACGACCAGCTCGAGGGGCAAGTCTACGGAGGTTCCTCGATCCACCGCTGCAACCCGGTAGGCGACCTCCACCGCGACCAAGCGTTCGAGCGCTTTGTTATCGAGCTGCGACTGCACAAGAGTGAGTTCAAGGACATGGACATCCGCAACAAGAGTCCGTTCTCTATGCTCGACTGCTTCGAGACGGATCTCTCTTGAGTGGCGGACAGGGGCCCTGGAAGCATGACAACAGGCTTCGGCCCCCGCTCCAGCGTTACTACGGAAAGAAGACGCGCGCGACCGACTGCGTGTCTGAGCTGATCAGGGGGCTGAACCCAGAGCTCGAGCACCATCGGGATATCATCGACCTCCTGGTGGGAGACCTCTGGAGAAAACGCTTGCTCTCGAACGCTCCAACAACGAAACTTCTCTGACACATCTCCTCGACCGTGCCCCGCAGTGACAACGATCCTATCTGTGACCAAGCCCACCACATGGCTCCGCATAGAAGATCCGAGTCGTCACACCCTGCGGGGCACTATCTTTCTCCTCCCCAAGTACCCTCTTGACTCCCTCGAGCGACCGAGCCAGACTCGTGTCGTGACGGCAACGGATCTTTTTTGTGGCAGCAGGACTCCCCTCTCGAGCACCGCGCCGAACGGGTGTCCCTCCCGCAAGAAGATCCGTTGCCTAGGTAGGCCTGGGGATCTGCCCAAGGCCCCCCACTCTCTCGCTTTTTCTGCGGGGGGGACTAGGGGGGGTCTGCCCTTGAAGCTACGCTCTTACCAACCCACCCGAACGGAGGACGCTATGTCGGAACTGATGGAGCTCGTGGAAGAACTCGCAACGGCCAAGGCTTCGGTGACAACGATGACAGCGGACATGAAGCAGATGCAGCAGACCGTCGAGCGGCAGATGGAAGCCCTCGCAACTTCCAACCCTGCTCTCATCGACTCACTCAAACGCGCGCGCGACGAAGCTACACTCATCTTCGGCGACATCCTCCCGCAGGTTCAACCTGGCTCGGAGATACGACAACAAATCATGGGCTGGTTGGAGTTGCACTCTGCAAGGGGGAACTGATGAACCCCGGGGTGAGCTCGAGGGACGACTGGTACCCGCCTCCCCTGCACTACGGCGACGACTCTGGCCCCGTTCTCTCCCGACGCTGCAGCTGCGGACAAGTCCTCTCCATGCCCGGACTCGCCTCAAACAAGGCCTCTTGCCGTCGCTGCGGAGACGTCGAGCCAAAACTTCTCTGCTTCGGTCGCGACCTCGCGGAGGGTATAACGGAGTAGTCCACGCGCTCGACTGCGACATGGATGACGACTGCATGTGCCACCTCTCTCACTGAAGGGACCAACAGTGAAGATACGCAGCTGCTTTCTCGTACTGCTCCTCGCCCTGTCTACGCCACTCGCCGCCCAGACTTTTACCCTTCTTATCTCAGCGGACCCCGTCATCGCCGACCCGTCTGGGCAGGTCTCCAACATCGATGTCGAGTTTGTCTCTGACTTCGCTACTGAGACTCTCGGGATCTCTCTCTTCTTCGGATACGACCCTAGCCTTCTTCACGTCTTCGGCATGAGCGAGGCTCTCCCCGGGAGCCCGAGCTTCTTCTCGACTCAGTGGCTCAACGAACCTTTTACTCACCCGACCACCGGCGTCGTTACGCCTGCGGGAGTGGGGCTGCTCGGCGCGGTCTTCGACTTCGCACTCGTCGATACCATCCTCGTGACCCCCGGTGTCCCCACGCCTGTGATGCGGATCCAGGTGCTTGGTGGCCCGGGGGCCTTCCCTGGCGCGACCTCTGATCTCGTCTTCGCGAACGGACTCAACATGCCGACCGGCGGCACGTCGACCAACGTCGTCGTCTGGCGACCGAGCCCGACCGAACCTCCCGACGATACTTCGATCGACCTCTCCAGCGCATCAGTGCCTTTGACGTTCGTCTTGCCGCCGTCCTTCGCTCGAGGGGACGTCAACGGCGACACGGCGATCCAGATCGTTGACGCGATCCTGATCCTGCAGTTCCTGTTCCTGTCGGTGCCGATCGACTGCGTCGCAGCGGCGGACATCAACTCGGACGGCGCTGCCGGGATCGTTGACGCGATCGTTCTCCTCAACTACATGTTCCTGTCGGGCCCTGCGCCGATCGGCTTGGCGTGCGGGAGTCAGCTTCTCCACGGGCTGGACTGCGCCGCGCAGACCGTCTGCCCCTAACCAACGAGAGAGGGATGGATACTTTGAGAGGCAAACGAGGAGAGGAACACTGGGCCGCGCGACTCACCTTCGTCCAAGTCGAGAAGATCAGAACAGACCCCCGCCCACCTAAGACGATCGCCTTCCAGCACGGCGTCAGCGCAGCGACCGTCAGAGACATCCTCAACGGACGAACCTGGAGAGAGGGCAAGTGACCGAAGCAGCTGACTACACTCAACACCACACCAACTCCTACTATGGCAAAGACCATATGGTCCGGACGTTCTGGTCCTCCTTCATGGACCTCGCCGACGAGAAGGTTCTCAACGCGGGCTGCGGCAGAGCTCAGTCCGTCGCCGAGAACCCCAACTGGCACGGCTTCGACTTCAACCCAAACCTCGACGACATCTGGAACCACCTGAAAGTAGGAGACCGCTGCCGAGTCGAGGACGCCCGCTACCTCTCCTACGAGAACCGCTCCTTCGACTATGTCGTCTCCTGCGACTTCCTCGAGCATGTCAAACCTTCTGACCTCGACGACGTCGCCAACGAACTCCTCCGCGTCGCACCACACGGGCGGCACGTCATCGACAGAGCCCTCATGTCCTCATGGAAAACCACCACCGGAGAAACCCTCCACCCCGCTGCAGGGCTCGACGCCGACATGTGGGTGAGCCTCTTCGGCGGAACCTGCAAAGACCACGAGAAGCGCGGCTTCTGGATCCTGGACTACTGATGGAAGAAGAACCGAGGGACCTTGAGTAAGGCAGGCGACTACGACGGAACATGCCCATGTTCGGATCCTCGGTGCGACTGGTCCAGGAAGGCGCGGGCTGGCACCCTCGCCCAGGTCCGAGCGCGGATGGACGAGCTGTACCGCGAAGGACTCCCTGGCATGTTCCGCTTCTACTCCCTCTTCAACGACGGCGCAGAGTTCGGCCCAGACAAGCCGGAGGACCACATCGACACCACCACAGGGCGTCAGCTCTGCCGTGCCGTGGCGGATGCGGTCCACCGCGAAGTGCGGGACGCGCTGCTTGAGACTCACGCGGAGGCGTGGGACAACGGCCTTATCATGAGCTGGTTTGAAGAGGGCGGGAAGTTTGAGGTCAAGGATGAACCTTGAGCTTCTGGGAACAAGCCAAAGACAAGAAACGAAAACACCCCGAACGGCTCTTGGCCTCTCGAGGCGAGCTAGGATCCGCAGAACGGACACCCTGCAAGACCTACGGACACTGGGAAGGCTACAACTACCAAGCACACGCACTCTACGTCCGCTGGACCGAAAACAAGATCACAGCTAAGGAAGCCCTGCTCAGACTCAGAAAACTAGGCAGAGAGTTTCCGGGGCACTAGCCCCTCAGGCTAAGGGGCTGAAGCGCGTCCGTCAAACAAAAAAACTCAACAACGGCCACCAGGCCGCTTCTCCACCTCCCTCTCTACCTACCCCTCTCGAGCTGAATGCCCTCCTACTACACCTCTGCCTAGCATCCAGGCAGTCAGGAGACTCAGCTCGCTCCTTTTAAAAAAAAAAAAACGAGAGATGCCGCGAAGACCTCCAACCGGACCGGGACTCTCCTTCGGTTGGGGGAAAAAAGAAAAAACGACCACGGGGCATCTAACCCTAACAAGGCGACCCCCCTGGCGGGGCCCACCCCCCATCTACTTGATCACCTACCCTACCCCCCCCCTAG
>Ga0210003_1001331_pt1 | contig 21957 bp, 26 predicted proteins | sample LantaG_FD_182804 | JGI IMG/M metagenome (GOLD analysis project Ga0210003, IMG submission 182804) | Deep subsurface microbial communities from Baltic Sea to uncover new lineages of life (NeLLi) - Landsort_02402 metaG (SPAdes) (version 2) | ecosystem: Environmental > Aquatic > Marine > Oceanic >... | reverse complement strand
CACGGGCCTGTTATTGTCTTTAAGCCACGTAAAAAAGATTGCCCGATCGATACCGTCTAAGACCAGCCATTTGGGGCCACCTGCAGCACCGGCTATTACCCTTACCATCTCCGGGGAAAGCCCCCGCTCCCTTATTAGGGGCAAGGCCTTTTTACCTGCAAAAAAACAAAGATTTTCACTCATTTCATCTCGCCAATCTCAGTGCTTTCGTAAAAAGCTCCGCTATGCCGACACGTCGGCATAATGGAGCTTTTTACGAAATTGTCAACCTTAGTGCTTATACCTTTAATGGTTCGCGTGTTCCCTTATCCCGTAAGATTATATGTTAAACCTCCCTAATTCAATAACCGGAGGGTCTTCAACGTCTATAACATGTACAACGTCTTTATACATACCCTTCTTCATCTCGGAGATTATTTCTCTCCTCTTGTTCAGACCTTTTGCAAAGGAGAGGACCTCTGTCATCAGATCATCGATATGACATGCCTTTGTGATGATATGATGCTCTTCGCACTCATGAGCAGTAAGACGTTTCCCCATGAATTTCATCTCTTCAAATTTATACATAGGAATTGCCTTTTCTGCGAGCGCTATCATCCCTGGAAGAAAGGGTATTCCGAGGTCTACCTCAGGAAAGCAGAAAAATCCCCTGTCAGAGCGCATAAATCTAAAATCAAATGCACAGCACATAATTGCCCCGCCGGCAAATGCATGGCCTGTTATGGCAGCGATAGTGATCATGGGATAAATAACCAATCTCTTGAAAAGTTTGTTTAGGGTGTAGATAAACTTCTTTGCTGTCTCTGTATCATTTTTTTGGATAACGGGTACAAGCCAGTCAAGATCGATCCCGTTAGAAAAGATCTTTTCGTGTGATGATTTTACAACAAGTACATTTGCATCGGTATCATTCTCGATCGTATCCAAGACGGAAAGAAACTCACCCAAAAATGTCAGATTGAATCGGTTTTCTCCGCTATTCATGGTAACAACAGCCACTTTTTCATCAACGGCATAATCTATTGACGCCATATATTATATAATACCTCCATATTTAAAGTCTTATTAATAATAATTATACATTTTATGACTATATAAGCCAAGGAGAAAGATAAAAGGTTTTGGGAACAATAGAGGCGTTGGGAACAAAAAGGTGTTGGGTTTATATGAAAATAGGCACAAAGCTTTGTAGGGGCCTTTTACCCTCATCGGCCCGCTTAAGAGAAATATACCCGATAAGTACCTATTGAATGCAACTTGGTTTAACTGGCCAGAGCTCCGCCCTTTTAAAAGGGTTGGGATATAAAATACCGGTGGGGTTTTGGGGCGTGAAGTTTGGCCGTATTGGTTTTATTGGTTTAGTGGGTTGGGCTTGTTGGGGTGGGATAATAAAACAGCGGATCAATTATTTTTTCGACTGACACCTGTTATATTATGCTTTTTAATCAAATCATGCAGGGTAGGACGGCTGATCTCCAATGCTATGGCTGCCTTGCTGATATTGTAGTTATATTTTATGAGCGCCTGTTTTATTGCCTTTACCTCTGCTTGGTCACGTATAGATCTGAGGTTCTCACATTCACCCTGGGTAGAATCAAAACCAAGATCAAAAGGGCTTATGGTTGTAGCCTCTGCCATGACCACAGATCGTCTTATCTTGTTTTGCATCTCCCTTATATTTCCATCCCACTCATAGCTTGTCATTAAATCCATGGCAGGGGGGCTAAATCCTTTAAACCTGCGGCCTACCTCCCTGCCATACAGATCCAAAAAGTATCTTGCCAGCACAGGGATATCCTCAGGACGTTCCCTTAAGGGGGGAACCTTGAATGAGACCACATTTAAGCGATAATACAAATCTTCACGAAAGAGCCCTTTCTCAACTGCATCTTCTAAATTCACATTTGTAATCGCAATAACCCTGGCATCAATATCTATTACCTTGCTCCCACCTACCCTTTCAATCGTTCCTTCCTGTAAGAATCTTAACAACTTTACCTGAAGGACCAAGGGGAGTTCTCCTACTTCATCCAGGACCACTGTGCCATCGGCTGCCACCTCGAGTTTCCCTATATGCCTGGTATAAGCACCGGTAAATGAGCCCTTTTCATGACCAAACAGCTCACTTTCTAAAAGATTTTCCGGAATTGCCCCACAATTAATGATAACAAGTGATTTATCTGCCCTGCGAGATAGATGATGGATCACCTGGGCAAGACGTTCCTTGCCTGTCCCGCTCTCTCCCTGAATTAATACCGGATAATCTGTGCTCGCAACCTTTTTGGCCCTGTCAATCAACTCAATCATCCCTTGGCTTGTCGCGATCATACCCTCAAGGTATGCATCATCAATGACTATCCGTTTAAGGTCAGTTAACTCCCCCTCAAGCTTTGATATATGCATAGCCCTGTTAAGTATTGTCTTCAATTCTCCTATGTTAACAGGCTTTGAATAATAATCATACGCCCCCAATGATACAGCCTCCAAGGCATTTTCCCGATTAGTATTACCTGTCATAACGATTATCTTGGTTGCCGCTGCGGACACCAGGATTTCCTTCATAAGTTTGAGTCCTTCTTCAGCGGTATCCGGATGCGGTGGCAGTCCAAGGTCTAAGAGCGTCACGAGCGGGCGCTTTTTCCTTAGTAAATCAAGCGCTTGATCAGCATCTGCTGCGACAGCAACATCATAGGTATCTGAAAGTCCCCATTTAAGCTGCTTGGCAAGGGCAGCTTCATCCTCTACTATAAGTATATGATCTTTATCAGACATATGACCTCCTTTATGTCCTGATGTAATTTTGAGTTATGAAATACCGGCTTCTCAATTTAGCAGGGCATCTTCCCCATAAACGGGCCTTTGCACGTAAGTCTGCCTGTCATTGCGAGGAGGCCGTAGGCCGAGGTGGCAATCCCATTGGTTGCAGGCACTTTGAGATTGCTTCGCTTTGCTCGCAATGACAATATGGATATTATGCACAGGCCGATGAGGGCAAAAGGCCCCTACTTCTGAATTCTGACTCCTGACTTCTTTCTTTTTCATATAAACCCAACACCCAAAACTCAGCACCCAAAACCTCTTTTACTGTTCACTCTTCACTATTCACTGTTTACTATTCACTGTTCACTATCAGCTCACCCGGGCAGCCCTATAATAAACTTCACACCAGAGCCGGGGTGATTTTCCACATCGATCCTTGCCCCCAGAAGATCAGCGATTTGTTTGACCTGCCAGAGCCCTATACCCGTTCCATTTTGCTTGGTAGTCTGAAATGGCTTAAAGAGCCTGTGACGGGTAAACTCCTCTTCCATCCCCGGGCCGTCATCCTCTATGGAGATTATCACCCCTGTTGCATCACGGATTGCTTCTATAATAATCTGACCTCCCCCTGGGGCAGCCTCGACTGCATTTATTATAATGTTTTCGACCATTTTTCCCAGCATTGCCGGATCTGTGATCATAGCAATATTTTCATCTATCCTCTTAATCACATGCATGTTTGTCAATCTGGGCGCCAGTCTTGATACTAATGCGGTAATAAAGGCATTTGCATTTATCTTTTGCTGCTGGGCCGCCTCTTCCTTTTCGGACATTACCTGGAGACTATTCATAACCTTATCTATACGGCCCAGGGACTCTTTTACGGAAGATATCATATCCTGCCTGAACTCCGGTTCATCTATAAAACGGGGAGCATTCTGAACAATTAATGACAGGTTGCCAGCAGCATTTTTCAGATCGTGAAGAAAAAACGCAGACATCCTGGCAAAGGCTGCGGTCTCCTTATTGGCCGCAAGCTCCCGGGCAAATCTGGCCCTCATGAGCGCTGAACCCGACTGGGTCGCCACTGCCCCAAGCAGATCGAAGTCATCCTGGCCATAGGGCACCCCTTTGGGTTCCTTGCCCACACTTATCAGTCCAATAATTTTGCCTTCTGCCTTCATAGGCGCGGCAAGTTCAATATTTGCGGCATCCAAAAGATCACTCTGTTCTGAGATAATCTTGTTCCACAGCGAATCATTGACCAGACGCGGCACCTTTCTTGAGAAATAAGGATTGCTCGCAAGATAGTCAATAATAAGATGACTTCTATCAATAGTCTTCCCATCTATGTGGGGTGGATAGCTTAAGACACATTTGTAAATACTGCCATCTAAAAGCCAAATGGCCAGTTCGCTGATGTACATACTATCCAGGATAATGTGCGCTGTGACATCAATAATCTCTCTTTCATCAACAGCCCCTGTGAGATAGCGGCTCAGCATCCTCCACTCTCTTCGGTAATCATACTTGCTGGTAAAAAAGCGGGTATTGATAAAGAACCTTAGCCTGCGCCTCGCATCCGGAGAGATTAGGACAAGGGCAAGCAGTAAAAGTGGGAAAAATACAACCAGGCCTATGGTCAGAAATGATGGCGCAATACCAAGATATCTCACTACATATGCAACCAGGCCGATCCCTAATAGATAGGCGCCTGTTACCATAAGGGTAATGGAATGATATGCCACATAACGCGTGACGAATATATCTGTTTCCAATAACCTTGTCCTTATCGAAGCAACCATGATAAACCAGACGCCTGCAAATGACATTATAGAACACAAAAGTAGTACTTGCCTGGACCCGGTCAAATATGTCAGACGATAAATGGCATCCAGGATAAAAGATGCACCTACAACAAACCCGCCCATGATCAGATATTTAATATCCCTTTTCTGATCCTCGGTGGAAGAGCGCAGGATATTCTCAAGCATCCATATGAAAAAGATGGCCCCGGATAAGATAAATATTGCCTGAGCTTTGCCGAGTATTCCAAGAACGGGGAGCATTTTTAAATTATAGGTTGCAAACAGCCACGGGTTTATAAATAGCAGTGTGCCGTAGGTCGCACAAATAAGCAGCAAACCCCATTTAATGCCCTTTGTAAGATTCTGCCTTTCTACAAAACTCCTTTCCATACTGATCAGAAACCAGATGATTGCACTCACGCAGGCCGCCTCAAAAAATGAAGCTAACGATAATGCCCATATCTCTTTACTCCTTAGGGCAACAAGACGGAAGATCTCCATAAGAGACAGTAAGACCAGCGCTGGAATCAGGGAGGCTAAAGTCTTATGCCTGCCACGTTTAGAGATAATCCATGCGGTAACAAGACCGAGTATGGCTGTTGATAAAAAGATTATTATGTCTGTCATTTTATTTGATGCTCCCCTATTTCAATCCACAGATTTCGCAGATTACACGGATTATTCTAATCACTTGAAGGGCGATGCAAAATCTGTAGGGAGACCTTTGCATAATTATCTACCCTGTCATTGCGAGGAGGCCGCAGGCCGACGTGGCAATCCCATTGGTTGCCGGCGCTTTGAGATTGCTTCGCTTCGCTTAAGCCCCCCACACTTCATGTGAGTCCCCGGTTTGTCTTCGCTAAAGCTCGCAATGACAATATGGGTATCATGCAAAGGTCTCTCTTCACTGTTTACTATTCACTGTCTTCTTTGAACATAGAACTATAAAGCAGCATGTCGATATACTTTACACCTCAAATCCATCCGAAAATCGAACCCAGATGTCCAGCAAATCAGCCGTATGCCTTGATCGAGCAATAAATCGTATAAAGATATACAGGGATTATGCAAGACATACCCCTTTATTGGTGTCGAAAAACTTTACGAATTTTCAGGTTATCCATGTACTTCATATCTGCCATATTTTTATAATAGATGTAATTTCACGTAATTACATATACTAGTCAATGCTGGCCTGTTTTTTGCTTGATAGAGATTGGTTACTGCTAATGTGCAGACAACATTGATTATGAGGGGAAAACAACACATGAAAAAGATCAGCCTTTTAGTTGTAACAATCCTGGTTTTTGGCCTCGTGGGAATAGCAAATGCAACGCCCTACATCTTTGATATGGGAGAAGATTCTTTGGTTGATACATCAGGGACCAATGATGTCTTAAAAATGTATGCCAATGTTAATCCAGACCTTGACGATATAACGTTCGGATTAGAAGAAAATGAGTCTTACACATTTTATTTTGCTACTTTCGGGACAAATGAGGGTTGGATCAACGATGATGATGTTAGCCCAGGGGAAGTGACTGCATATGTAGATTTCGATAATCCAGCTCTAACACAGGCAATAGATGGAACATCGATTGGCTTCAGTGCATACTGGCACTTTAAACAAGGGTGGAATTTAACATGGAATAATCCTGTAAGTGTGAACTTTAGCGAGGGTGGCCAGTTTGCCATTGAGTTATCCGATGTTGGGTATGCAAGTTGGTTCTGGCAAGGACCAGATGGATATGATTGCTGCTGTTGTTGTTGCGGTCCCGGAACTGCCGATGTGTATGCTACTGTGACTTTGAATTCTACCCCTGTCCCCGTGCCATCTACATTATTATTGTTTGGCAGTGGCCTGGTTGGTCTGGCAGGACTGCGTAAAAGATTCAAAAAATAAGATCTTATCATAAATGGCCTGTAAAGAATCCTGACAGTTGAAAGGCTGTCGGGGTTTTTTGTTTTCCGTTTGGGTTATAATGCATGGACATTTTGCCCTCATCGACCCGCTTAAGGGGAATATGCCCTACTGTCATTGCGAGGAGGTTTTTAGGCCGACGTGGCAATCCCATTGGGTGCAGGCCTTTCTGAGATTGCTTCGCTACGCTCGCAATGACAGTATGAATATTATGTTCCACTCGCAATGACACGCTTCTGGCTTTTTACAAACCTGCCATTTAAACCAATAAAGCAAATCAAACCGATTATAATCGCCTCGCCCTATCCTCCCATCAATAAAGTTGAATAATATCGGCATTTGTGGGATATAGAATGCTGATTTTATGCTAATACCTCAGGAGGATATATGACGCTCTACGAATTTTTCCTAAAAGGCGGGCCCATGATGTGGCCCCTATTCGCATGTTCAATTATTGCTGTAGCCATATTTTTTGAAAGGCTCTTTACCTTAAGAAGGGATAACATTATACCACCTGCCCTTGTGCATGAGGCAGAGAGGCTTACCCGCATGGGAAGGTTAGATGACATAGAGCAGTTATGTAAGAGGAGTTCGTCGCCCATATGTTCTGTAATCATGGTAGCCATAAAAAATGCTGGCATGAAGAGAGAAATCATAAAGGACTATATGGAAGAAGCCGGAGCCAGGGAGGCATATACAATAGAGAGATATATAGATATCTTAGGGATCATTGCTACAATCTCTCCCCTCTTAGGGTTGCTGGGCACGGTATCCGGTATGATAAAGTCCTTTAATGCAATAGGCACCCTGGGCACTGAAAGCTACATGCTTGCTTCCGGCATATCAGAGGCGCTTATAACTACTGCAGCTGGGCTGTCCATAGGCATCCCTGTCTATATATGCTACCGTTTTCTCATGGCAAGGAGTGATTATCTCTTACTTGAGATGGAAAAGACCTCTGCCAGGATGTTAGAATATTTAAAGGGTGAAAAATGAAATTCAGACGCACAAAAGACAAACATATAGCGGCAATAGACATTGCCCCCCTTGTGGATGTCGTATTCCTCCTCTTAATATTCTTTATGTTGTCTTTTGGTTCACCAATAAATTTGAGCAGCGTAGATCTTCCCGAGTCAAAAAGTGGCAGCGAGCCATCAAAACAGGCCATTACAGTTGTAATATCAGATAAAGAGATCATGATAGATGGAAAGCCATCAGATAAACAGGGGCTTTTGAGCCTTCCAAAAGGCGCTGATATCATTGTTGAGGCCAAAAGAGATATCCCATATTTTAAGGTGATAGAAGTCCTGGACATACTTCGCACATCCGGTCACGATAAAATTTCTTTAGCAACCAAGGCGGTTAAGAACAGTGAACAGTAAATAGTAAACAGTGAATAGTAACAGACAGAAAGACGATAAAGACAGTCGTGAGTCGAACTTTAGTGAATAGTAAATAATAACTATGAGTACACAAACAGAGAGACCTCATAAGAAGTTAAAAGTATGGCAAAATTCTATGTCATTAGTCAAAGAGATCTATACCTTAACCAAGGGTTTTCCTAAGCAGGAAATATATGGTCTGGCAAGCCAGATGCAAAGGAGTGCAGTTTCAATACCAAGCAATATTGCGGAAGGTGCAGCAAGAAAGTCCAAAGCCGAGTTTATGCAGTTTTTAAATATTGCTCAAGGGTCTCTAAGCGAATTAGAGACTCAATTAGAAATCGCATTTATGCTTAATTACATCAGTGAAGCACAGCAAAACGAAATAATTGCTGAAATCACACCTATCTTTAAAATGCTTTCAGGTTTAGTCGGTAGTCTAAAATAAGTCTATTCACTATTGACGGTTTCGCAAAAAGTCTGAAAGGGCGTCATTGCGAGCGAAGCGAAGCAATCTCGTATTGCATAACCACCTGAAATTATTAGATTGCTTCGTCGCTACGCTCCTCGCAATGACATGCTCAGTTACTTTTTACGACTGCGTCACTATTTACTATTCACTGTTCACTATTCACTGTTTACTATCCTCTCAGATCTTCTCCACCTTCTTCATTGCCTCCCGGGCTATCTTTTTATCCTTCTCTAATAAGCCTCTTCCTTCATCTTTGAGAGCCTTTTCTAATGCGACTCTGGCAGGGATCAATTGGTTCATCTTGATATAAGTAAGTCCAAGATGCAGTTGAAGTGTAGGATTATCACCTTTAGTCTCAGCCTGTTTAAATGCTTCTAATGCCTTGTCATAATCCTTATTCTGATAATATACCCATCCAAAGGTATCCAGGATGTCTATATTTAAGAATCTCTCCGGTATATCTTTTAAAAGTTTTAGCGCCCTATTTAAGTTTTCCTTATCCGGGTATTTGTCGGCATAGATATAAGCCAGATTATTGAGCCCTGGCACAAACTTTGGATGCTCATCTACTGTCCTCTCATACCACCTGCGGGCATTATCATAATCTCTTTTCCCTTCATAAAGGTTTGCTATCGTGAATTTTATCCCTGCCGAATCCGGCTTCATGTTCAGAGCAGATTTCAATTCTTCAATGCCTTTGTCAACCTTGCCTTGCTTCAGATAGAGGTTTGCAAGCGCTGCATAGGGTTCAAGGGCATCTGGTTTTAACTCCATCGCCTTTCTGATTTCGGCTTCTGCCGCCCCAAATCTCTTTCCTGAGCTATAGATCCGGCTCATGAGAATTCGTATGCCAGGCTCGGCATCGGGCGCCTTTCCGATCTGCTGCCTGCACTTCTTCATGGCCATATCCGGTTTCTTAAGAAACATCTGAAGGCTCACGGCATTTGACAAAAGCTTTATATTTCCAGGATAAAGGGATAACGCGCTGTCTAATTCTGCCTGGGCCTTTCCATAATCCTTTTTCATCATATAGACGAGGCTCATCTTGATAAAGCCATTTATATCTCCTGGCGCCTTCTCCTTTAATTCCCTAAAACGGGTCTCTGCCCTTGCAATGTCTCCCTTGATCAAATAAAGATTCCCAATAGAACTGATGGCAAGTGGATTATCAGGATCTTTACTCAAGATATCCTTTAAGAGGGTAATTGCATCATCAAATGCCTTGTCTTTAGTGTACAGATTAAGGATCACATCGAGTGCATCTTTGTATCTGGGGTTGAGGGTAAGCGCCTTCTTCAAGTTATCCATGGCCAAGGCCTTTTCCTTATTCAGAAGATGTGCATGGGCAAGATAAAGGTATCCTTTAGGGTCATTCGGAGCTTCATCAACCACAACACGGAACTCACCCACCGCATCAACGCCTTTTCCTTCAGCAAGCAAGATAGTGCCCTTTAGGAAACGTGCCTCCACATCCTTGGGCTTTTCCTTGATCACTGTTTCAAGCTGGGCATGAGCCAGGTCCATCTTTTTCTGATAAAGATAGATCTTTGCCATCTGGTTTCTGGCAGTATATGCCTCAGGCTTTTTGGGATTGTCTTTAATCAGTGCTTCATAGGTCGCAAGCGAAAGGTCTGCCTGATTGTTTTTCAGATACATGTCAGCCAAGAGCAACTTGAGCTTTAGCTCCTCTGGCAGATCTGAGACCGCATTTTTCAGCGTCTCAATTGCCTTATCAAGGTTGGCCTGAGCCTGATAAAATCCTGCCAGCAATGTCCTGTAATCTATGTTGCCCGGCTCGTCTTTTACCAGGGAGCTTAAGACCTCCGCCGCCTTTTCGGGTTGGCTGCTCAACGTATAAAACCTGGCCAGGATAACCCGATAACCCTTATTTTCAGGATAATACTGCACAATGTCCTTATATATTGTTTCTGCCTGAGAAAAATCTTTGTTCTTCACATACAAACCGGCAAGCCCAAATAAAAGGGAGGCATCTTTGTTATTGTTTTTAAGGCCTTGCTTCAAGATCACCTCTGCCTCGTGTATTCCGGACTTTTTCTCCATGAGGCCTGCCAGGGTGAGGTAGGCATCGACCATCCCGGGGGCTTTCTCAATGATCGCCCTTAATATCTTTTCCGCCTCGTCTGACTTATTTTCGAAGATGAGAACCACGCTATTTAATAAACGTGCCCTCGAGTTTTCCGGCTCCTTTCCCAATACGAGGGAGATCTTCTCCTTTGCCTTGTCTATTTGTTTGGCCATTATAAGTAGCTCGGCCAGGGAGAGATGCGCATCCAATAGGCCCGGATCGATCTCCACTGCCTTGTTTAAATACCCGAATGCCTTGCGCCAGTTTTTAAGCCTGAATTCGCACTCCCCAAGCCTTTGATAGGCCGGGGCAAAGCCCGGGTCAATCTGGAGGGCATTCTTAAATTCAAGCTCGGCCTTGGTGTAGTCCTTCTGCTCAAAGAGGACCTGGCCCTTTTCATAATATATATCACGCTTTTCTTCCTTGCTCGCACATCCTGCGATAGCAACAATCAAAATAATAAGATAGATAATCTTTTTTACATGCATCTTCATAAACCTCCCTTTATGTTTATTGTTTAACACCAAATTGACACCCTTTGATGACATTCCCTAGCCCCGTATTCCCCCTTCGAAGAGGCACCGCTCCCTTAATTCCCCCTTTGAAGGGGGCCAGGGGGTTGTTACCCTTCCCCTATTCCCCCTTTGAAGGGGGCCACCAGGGGGTTGTTACCATGAGCCTGCCCTGTCATTGCGAGGAGGCCGCAGGCCGACGCGGCAATCCCATTGGTTGCTGGCCTTTTTGAGATTGCTTCGCTTGCCCCCTTCGCTACGCTCGGGGCTTCGGCTCACCGCAATGACAGTAGAGATATTATGCTCCGCAATGACATATCACAAAATAAACGTAAAATGCCGCAAGGCCAGTATCACCACAGCAATCAGGCAAGAAACAGAAAATATATTCAAGGCCTTTTTCTGGCTGTTTAAAAGGACCTCGCTCGACCAGATAAATACCACCATGCCACCTGCCACAGTCCCTAAATGCCATAGCCGCACTTGCTCCACAGGTAAGAATGGTACACCAACGACCAAAAGCAAAATCAGATAATCAAGAGGCGTTGTCTCTAAAAATTTGAAACGGGTTGCCATGAGGTAGATCAACACACCACCAGCAAGGCTTCCCCAAAGGATATAATGAAATAACTGCTGCGAAAATGGGAGCCCTAAGATATTGCCCCCTTGAGAATTCAACAGAAGAAACATTGCAAGGACATACGATGTGAATTTAAAAAGGATTCGGAAAACCCTCTCGCTGATAAAAAAAGTCCCTATTGTGACCAGAAAAATAATAAATAGAACTATGTTTCCTTGCATCACTTTCAGGGGCGCGGAGGCAGCGAGCCATATCAATCCCAGAGGAAGGACCGTTTTTATGTAATTCAAGGAAACGTTTTCCAGTGCGCTACCTACTTTATTTCTCCTGTATTCGTTCCACAACCTGTCTGTTCCCAAGCCTGTCTTGAACCTCCAGCCTGTTCGATACGTTAAGTAGAAAAAGAGCAAAATCGCCATCACTATAGTTAAGCAAGTAAGTACAATCCAGAGTTCTGTATAATACCTGAATTGAATACTCAAAAAGAGCAAAAGGGCCTGAATGAGATAGATCAGGATCACCGCATCCTTGTGTGAGAACCCGATTGTGAGCAATTGGTAATGAAAGTGTTTTGTATCAGCCTTGAAAGGTGATTCTCCCCGCATAATCCGCTCTCCCATGACAGTAAGTGTATCCATAATGGGAAGCCCCAAGATTAGTAATGGAAGACATTTTGCGATCGGGGTGCTTTGAGTCTGTGTCAGATATATGCCAAGCACAGCAGCGCTAAAACCAAGGAATTGGGAACCAGTATCCCCCATAAATACAGTTGCAGGAAAGGAATTATACCTCAAAAATGCAAGAAGAGCGCCAAGTATGGCCAGGCAACAGATCATGGTAGATGTATTCCCATCCAGGTAGGCAAGTATTGCTAAACATAAAAATATGAAGATACATATACCCCCTGCCAGGCCGTCGAGCCCATCAGCCAGGTTAATCGCATTGGTGATCCCTAAGATAAAGAAAAATGTCAAAGGCAGGGCCAGGTAGTACGGCAAGATAATTTCCCCTGATGTCCATATGCCGATATTTGTTATAAAGACATGCCCTGCAACCATTATTACAATAGTAGCCAGCACCTGCCCCAGCAGTTTTTTCTTATAATTCAGGCCGATCAAATCATCTAAAACCCCGAAGACAAATAATATCCCTATTGCGATCAGAAACGCCCTGAACTCACCTGCCATCGGGACCCAGATCAAGATTGGAACCACAGTGCCTGCAATCATCCCTACCCCCCCGACCCTGGGGATTGGCCTTTTGTGAATCTTGCGGGAATCAGGGATATCCAACATATTCACATAGCCGGCCAACCTGGATAAGGGCGGGATCAGCACCACTGTGATATAAAACGAAATTAATATTGAAAAGAGATAAAGCATAATTATTTTAGTGAATAGTAAACAGTAAACAGTGAATAGTAAATAGACTTATTTTAGACTACTGACTAAACCTGAAAGCATTTTAAAGATAGGTGTGATTTCAGCAATCATCTCGTTTTGCTGTGCTTCACTGATGTAATTAAGCATAAATGCGATTTCTAATTGAGTCTCCAACTCGCTTAGAGACCCTTGAGCAATATTTAAAAACTGCATAAACTCGGCTTTGGACTTTCTTGCTGCACCTTCCGCAATATTGCTTGGAATTGAAACTGCGCTCCTTTGCATCTGACTTGCTAGACCATATATTTCCTGCTTAGGAAAACCCTTGCTTAAGGTATAGATCTCTTTGACTAGTGACATAGAATTTTGCCATACTTTTAACTTTTTATGAGGTCTTTCGGTTTGTGTACTCATAGTTATTATTTACTATTTACTGTTTACTATTCACTAAAGTTCGACTCACGACTGTCTTTATCGTCTTTCTGTCTGTTACTATTCACTATTTACTATTCACTGTTTACTATTCACTATTCACTGTTTACTATTCACTATTCACTGTTTACTATTCACTATTCACTATTCACTGTTTACTGTTAACTTCTTCCCCGGGATAAACTCCATAAGCGCTGGCATGATCTTTTGTGTGAATTCAGCAAGCCTGCCATCTGCATCATGAAGGTCTTCAAACCCATACACGGGGGTAATAAGGCGCACAAGCGCTCCGTCTGTCCTTTGTTTGGTAAGTGCATCCCAGAAGGCAAAGATCTTAAGCTGATAGGCATTTGTAAGGATGCGCCCCCTCTGAAGGAAAAAATAGTAAGAAAGCTGCCTTTGATCCCATTTCTCCATAAATGCACGATTCACCTTCATACCCCCCCCGGAATATCCAGGGATGGGAAGATTAGCAGCCCCTGCCTCCTTGAAGACCCAACCGCTCCCTGGCAGACACGTGGCAGGGCTATGGATGGATTCCCCTTTTCGCTGACTTTCATAATATGCAACATAGAAGTTGACATTCTTGCCCTTGGGATCTCGATAGTCGATAATCACATAATCACTTAAATCCAGTTCATCTATATACATCTGGTCCATGGGCTCACATATCCCCTTCCACTTTCCCACCTCAAGCGGGAATTGGGAAAGAGACCTTGCAATAGGTATGTTCTCACGAAAATTGATGCCATGCGATAAAGCTATGGTAGCGCCTATTAATATAACAGCCACAATGAATTGAGCCTGTAATAAAGTGTGTCGTCTAACCTTCCTGATTTCCGGGGGTTCTTCCCTGGTCTCATCCTTGGACAGGTCTTTATCTTTAAGCGATATCTCCCCCTTAACCCTGATTTTAGAAAGCGCCCACATCTCAACAAGGAGGATAGATAAGGAAAACATAAATATAAACCATCCTGAAAAACCATGGAAAAAGCCCTCAGCCACCTTAGGAGACCAGGACTCATATAGGATACCTGTTATGGCTATGCGCAGGCTGTTTGAGACAATGGCTATAGGCACTGTGGAGATTACAAGTATGGCCCGTTTCCAAAAGGCAGACTTGAAAAAATAGGCTACAAGGAGCCCCAGGATAATAAGCGAGATAAGATAACGAAGCCCACTGCATGCCTCAACCACCTGAAGCTGAGTGATCCCCAAATCGATCACATTCCCTTCCTGATAGACTGACATGCCATAGAGCTGCATCATCGCCACACCAAGCTTTGAGGAGATAAGCTGAAGCTTAACCGAAATCTTGCCGTGAATAAAATAAGGCAGAGGAAACATGGTCAAGATCATGATAAGCGCAAAGGAGATGGTCTTGACCTTTTTCCACCCAAAATGCAGCCAGCAAAGGCCAATAACTGTCAGCCAAAATGACATGTATAACGTAAAGTATTCTCCCCCCAGCTCGCCTAACCAGAAGAATACAATCCCTAAGCCCAGGGGGAACAAGCCTGCCCAGGAGGGCTCAGAGGGCGCTCCCATCAGCCTTTGCCTTTTATCCCATACAAGGTAGGCAATCACAAAGGGCATCAAATAGCAGTAACTGTAATCAGCCCTTCCCCACCCTGAGATCAGAACAGTAAAGGTAGACCAATACAACCCGAGGATCAAAAGCCCATAGCAAGCAGCCTTGATCCAGCCTACTGAGCGAACCGCTGATGTAGTTTTCAAATTATTCTCCTCCAAGACATGATTGGGTTTATTAATAATGTTGATGCTTTCGTGAAGGTCCCCGCCTACAAGGCGGGGCATTCTGGCAGTTTTCGTAAAAAGCTAGATTATGCCGCTTCGCGGCACTGTAACTGAAAATAACTTTTGATAGTTAAGTTATTTGAAAGTCCCAACAATCTGTCGAGACCTTTGCACAATTGTTTGGATGTCATTGCGAGGAGCGTAAGCGACGAAGCAATCCCATTAATTACAACCACTTTGAGATTGCTTCGCTTGCCCCCTTCGCTATGCTCGGGGCTTCGGCTCACCGCAATGACAGTATGGATATTATGTTTTGCTTCTGCACAGGAGTCTGCTCTGTCATTGCGAGAAGGCCGCAGGCCGACGTGGCAATCCCGTTGGTTGCAGGCCACTTCTGAGATTGTTTCGCTTCGCTCGCAATGACAGTATGGATATTATGCTCCGCAATGACAGTAGAGATATTATGCTCCGCAATGACAGTAGAGATATTATGCTCCGCAATGACACCCTTTGATGACATCGCCTACCCCCCCCATTCCCCCTTTGAAGGGGGTTCGGGGGTTGTTACCCCTTGAACGGGCCAGGGGGTTGTTACCCTTACGTAATTCCCCCTTTGAAGGGGGCCAGGGGGTTGTTACCCCTTGAGCCGATGAACATTATCAATACATTGCAGGGCATATTTCCCTTAAGCGGGCCGATGGGGTTGTTACCCCTTTTACACAGGGACACACCTGTCATTGCGAGGAGGCCGCAGGCCGACGTGGCAATCCCATTGATTGCATGCACTTTGATGCCGATGAGGGCAAAAGGCCCCTACATTTTCCATAAACTTAAAACTTAGAACTGTTTTTTAACTTTAAACATAGGACAAGGTTTTTACAATCATATCCATCGTATCCTAACGAGATGTTCCACCTTTTTAAATTCAGGGTCGCCAGTGATAATAGATGCGCTGAACTGAAGCGCTGTGGCAACGGCAAAGCAATCAGCATATGAAATAGCATATTTCGCTTTGATTTCCGAGGCTGACAGAATAATTTCAGATGAGGGCGAAACAATTTTTAAGGGTAATGTATAAAATTGCTCCAAATAATTCCTGGCTAGCTTTAGCCCAAGCCTTCTTATTGTTTGATAATAGATCTCTCCAAGGTTGATTTCACTCATAAAGGCCTTAATCTTTCCCTGCTTAGCAGAAATGAGAAGATCTTCAACCATATCCGAACCATCCTCATCTTGATAGAATTTCAGGATAGCATGTGAATCAAAGACAATGTTTTTCATCGATCATATCGTCCCTTTTTCTTTCTTCAAGGAGTTCTTCTGCCATGGATTTATCGCCTTTCATCATTCCCCTCATTGCATGAATCGGATCTTCAGGAAGAGGTACGATTTCAGCATGATCTTTTGCCATCTGCAATAATACCTTTGTTCCGGGAGTGATTCCAAGCTTCTCCCTGATCTCCTTGGGGATCACAATCTGGCCTTTAGCCGATGTTTTTACTATAGGCATATATGTTAAACCTCCATGATTTATGTTTTACTCTGATATGTTAAGTATAACGGTCTAATTCAAGTAGGTCAATAAATTTTATGCCAAATGGATGTTATGCTCCTCTTTTACACAGGAGTTTGCCTGTCTGCATCCCGGATAAGAGATATTTTATCTACCCATGTTGTATGACGTACATAGACAATTACCCCGACCAGGAGGCATAGGCAGGCATATTCATTGCGAGGAGGCCGTAGGCCGACGGGGCAATCCCATTGGTTGCAGGCCTTTCTGAGATTGCTTCGCTTCGCTCGCAATGACAGTAGAGATATTATGCTCTGCAATGACAGTAGAGATACTATGCTCCGCAATGACACCCTTTGATGACATCGCCTACCCCCCCATTCCCCTTTTGAAGGGGGCCAGGGGGATGTAACCCCTTCCAACACATTGTAGGGCATATTTCCCTTAAGCGGGCCGATGGGGGCAAAAGGCCCCTACATTTCCATAAAACCATCTTTAATCTTTTGTTTTTCGACTCTCGACTACTATCATTTACTCCCCATCAATATTGTTTATTAAGCATTATCCCACTCTTTATCAGTTATCCCAGCTTGTCTAGCGATCTCCTTAACTAAACTTACATGGATATCTCTACTTCCATGTGGGTTGGGAATACGTATCTTCTTTCTTCCTTTGACCATAAACTGATGTTTCCCACCGGAAAAAGGCCCATTATAACCAAGGGCTCTAAATTTTCGAATCAGATCTTTCCTGGAAATGATAGGAGGCATATCTGTCAACCAGCAGCCACTTTTTTTATCTTTATCTCTATGCCATCTAAAACAGGGATCGGGTCTCCATCTTTTAGCTTCAACAATATCCATTCTTCTAAAACTTCAAGAAGCTCCTTTCTACATCCCTCAACCGTTTTCCCATTGGCCCACACCCCTTCAAAGCCTGGAATCTCCGCAAACCACGAATCATCATCTAATCTCTTATATTCTGTTTTCTCCAAAGCCTTCTCAATATATTCAAATAACATATTCTTACCCTCCTCTCTTAAAAGATCTTATATAATGGCAGAAGGAGCCATAAGTGTTTGATATTGTCTACCATTTGCCAATTGGTAGCCCTTCGAGTATAGATAAGCTTGTATTTCACCTACCAAAGACCTCTTCATGGGTCTTTACTCTCCTAGCCTTATAATCAGCTCTAGCTTCTCTGATGCTTTTAAAATATTCCGGAGATGTAGAGGCGAGAAGGTCTTCCAAAAACGCCTCTCTTTCTTCCGTGCTCATCCTTTTCACAGATTCAATAATCTCCTCTGGTTTGACTTCCATCGTAATCTTAATCATATCATCCCCTCCTGTAATTATCATGCTACACAAAATTTATGTCTCTATCAATAGGACAAATCTGTTAAATCCAGAGGTAATCGTGAAGCTGCGATCCTTTTGCCTTTCGATTACTTCAAAATTAGTCACAATTTCTACGATATTTAACAATATCCATCCCCCCTTTGATGACAACCCCTAACCCTGTATTACCCCTTTGAAGGGGGCTAGGGGGATGTTACCCCTACATTTTCCAAAAATCATCTTTCGTCCTTTTGTTTTTTTCGACTCTCGACTCACAAATATTCTTATTCGCCTGTTGACTGTCTTAATTGTCTTTTATCCTTAATTTCGGAATGGATTTATTATCTTAACCCCCTCAATAATCTGTCCATCGTTCAGATCTTCGGAATAACAAATTGAACATCCGCCTAAAGAGGCACAGGTTATAATATTTGCATCCCAAAAAGAGATTTTGCAATCTCTGGACACGCGTATCGCCATTTTCAATGCGTCACGGTCCTCATAAATAATCTCCCAGCATAAAAAATCCTCCACTGCGCGCCTCGCGTCCTCGTATCCCATTTTAACGGCCGTTTTCTGAGTCACAGTTACAAAAAACTCTTTGAGTACCTGAAGGCTCAATACTCCTTTTCCCCACCCCCAAAGTTTCAGAACTAGGTCGAGGGCAATCTTCTTCTTATCAGGAACCGATGAATCAAAGCAGTAGACAAGTATGTTCGTATCTAAAAATGCCCTATCGTTCATGTAATTCATCTCTCCCAAAGGTTCTTTTGCCGTAGTCCAAGTAAAAATCCTTTTTAACCAATCTCAAAAGGTCATTTTTGGCAGTCTTCATCTGTCGACGTGCCTCCACCAGATTCCTTAATTGTTCTGACAAGATTCTTGAAAGGCTGCTGTCATATTCTGCTGCAATTATTTTTGCTTCTTTTGCAAGCTCTTCATCTATCGAAATTGTAATATTTCTCTTACCCATCATCACCTCCCACAATTATCGTGCTACACGAAATCTGTGCTTCGGTCAATAGGACAAATCTGTTAAATCCAGAGATAATCGAAGCTTAAATTCTCTTGCTCCTCGACTGCTTCAAATTTACTCACGATTTTTTCAATATTTAACAATATCCATCCCCCTTACCTATTCCCCCTTTCATAACAACCCCTAACCCTGTATTCCCCCTTTGCCCATTATTTATTCCCCCTTTGCCCATTATTTATTCCCCCTTTGAAGGGGGCCAGGGGGATGTTAACCCTTACGTAAGTCCCCCTTTGAAGGGGGCCAGGGGGTTGTTACCCCTTCCAACACGTTGTAGGGCCCGTTCCCCGAACGAGCCGATGAGGTTATTACCCCTTTTACACAGGGACCCACCTGTCATTGCGAGGAGGCCGCAGGCCGACGCGGCAATCCCATTGGTTGCAGGCACTTTGAGGCCGATGGGGGCATCGGCCCCTACATTTCCCATAGAATTATCTTTAATCTAAATCATCTTTTGTCTTTCGTCTTTCACAACTCTCGACTGCCTTTATCATCTTTATCAATTCTTCAGGGGAGTAGATAGCCAGGGTGGCCCGCTTAAAACCACTTATGTCTCGAGTAACTATGGCTTGGGCGCCAACATGTCGAGCTGCCTCATGTAAAACTGCGTCCTCAAAGTCCGGGAACTTCAATGTTATGGCACCCTCCAGAACAGTACGATTAACTGGAGCAATCTCGAATAGGGTAATCAGTTTCTTAATCTCATGCTGTGCCTGCTCTGTTCCAATGACTTTTGTGGTAAGATAGTGGATTGTAGTAACCGTTGTTGCGCCAAGGAAACCAAGTATTTCTCCGGTTTCCACCTTGGAGAGTAGCATCGCCGATGCTATAGCAAAAGGTTCCCGATCTAACATCACATCAAGTATCACATTGGTATCAAAGAGCACCTTCACAGATATTTTTTCTCAAGATGCTGTCGGTAGCTATCTTCGCTGACGTCAGCCCCGCGAAGTACCCCTTTGAGTGAGCGGACCAGTGGTGAAAGTTCAGAAACCTCCAGTGATGGCTCTTCAGCAAGCAGCGCAAAATAATCAGCAACCATCTGAGAAACTGATTTACCAGCCTTTCTCGAATGGGACTTTGCGCGCTTTACTAAATTCTCATCGATTCGCAACGTTAATTTGGTCTTCATAATCACCTCACGAATGACGTATACTCATACTAAAATCATACGTCAATTATGAATGCAAGTCAATACAATGCCGGAAGTTCTCTTATCACCATTTACTATTTACTAAATGTATAACCCAAAACTCAACACCCAAAACCCAAAACCTCTTTTACTGCTCACTGTTTCCCTTGCCCCTTACGTAAGTCCCCCTTTGAAGGGGGCTCGGGGGTTGTTACCCCTTCATTACCAACACACTGTAGGGCCCGTTCCCCGAACGGGCCAATGATGCCGATGAGGGCATCGTCCCCTACATTTCCCATAAAACTACCTTTAGTCTTTAATCTAAATCATCTTTCGTCCTTTTGCTTTTCCCTTTGACCTCTTAATATGGTGGTGCTATTATGCATATGCAGGTAAAAAAGGGGGAACTATGAAACGCACAACAGTCATGATATCCGATGACCTAAAGATAAGAGCCCTCAGGCGTGCAAACATGATGGGGATGTCTCTCGGAAGATTCATTCGTGAATCTTTGGAGAAAGCACTCCAATACTCAAATGACGACCAATTGCTTGATGACACTTTATTCGCTGATGATGCCGTTTTTCACGGCCAAACGCCGAATGATCTTGCTGAAAAGCACGACGACTATCTTTATAGAGACGGATCGTGATTTACATTGATACCGGTGCATTCCTGGCACGCTATATATCTTCACGATCAATACCATCAGCAAGCCATTGCTTTCTGGGATGACATTCGTAAAAAACGTGAGTCCTTATTTACCAGCAACTTTGTTTTAGACGAAACATTTACCCTTCTTGGGCGCCGTGCTGGGTATGATTTTGCAGCCCAAAGGGCAGCCAACATTTATGCATCGAAACTCCTTACCATTCTACGTCCCACCCAAGAAGATGAAATAAAAGCAATTGAGTTTTTTGAAAAGTTTGCTGAACATGGTGTTAGCTTTACCGATTGCATCTCCTTTGTTCTCATGCGCAGGGAAAAAATCAAAAGGGCCTTCTCTTTTGATAACCATTTCCAGTGGGCAGGCTTCAAGTTGTGCCCATAGTCTTGAACCATATATCTAAGGTTCTCGATCTAAAGTTATCTCAGAGCATTGAACTCTTTAATTGTGATTTTGGCATCCTTTAATATCTTATAAAGTGTCCCTTTTGCTACACCTTTTCCCTTATGTATAGGGACAGTAGACCATCTTCCATCTGGATGTCTAAATACTGCATGACTGCCACTCTGTCTTATCTGTTCAAAGCCAAACTTTTCTAAAGCCCTAATCACCTCTTGAGCTTTAGCTGCCTGAAGTTTAGGCATTTACAGCTACTTCTTCAATGGCCACTTCTATAGGGATTGCCTCACCGAGCGCTTTTCTGGCTTCTATATGAAGTTTTATCGCATCCTTTATATTTTCAAGGGCTTCTTCCATTGTATCACCTTGAGAGTAACATCCCTGTAATGAAGGGCAAGATGCTATATAAATCTTATCTTCATCTTGCTCAATTACCACCTTAAATTTATAAACAGCCATCATCCCCTCCTATAATTATCATGCTACACAAGATTTGTGTCTCTATCAATAGGACAAGTCTGTTAAATCCAGAGGTAATCGTAGAGCTGCGATCCTTTTGCCTCTCGATTCCTTCAAGATTACTCACGATTTCTACGATATTTAACAATATCCATCCCCCTTACCTATTCCCCCCTTGATGACAACCCCTAACCCTGTATTCCCCCTTTGAAGGGGGTCAGGGGGTTGTTACCCTTTGAAGGGGGTCAGGGGGTTGTTACCCTTTGAAGGGGGCTAGGGGGTTGTTACCCTTTGAAGGGGGTCAGGGGGTTGTTACCCTTTGAA
>Ga0210003_1001329_pt1 | contig 21963 bp, 16 predicted proteins | sample LantaG_FD_182804 | JGI IMG/M metagenome (GOLD analysis project Ga0210003, IMG submission 182804) | Deep subsurface microbial communities from Baltic Sea to uncover new lineages of life (NeLLi) - Landsort_02402 metaG (SPAdes) (version 2) | ecosystem: Environmental > Aquatic > Marine > Oceanic >... | reverse complement strand
CCGTCGCCGCCGATGATCGTCTCGTCGGTCAGGCTCGACCGCTCGCGGATCGTGGCCAGATCCTCGTCGAGCACCCACGAGTCGTAGGCTGCCTTCAGGAGGCTCTCGGAGGAGTCGAGAGCGTCGTTGGTGATGTCCCAGAACATCATCCCGCCCAACCCCAGCGCCGCGGCCCACTCGCTCTTCAGCGCGATCGTCGTGGGCGTCTCGAAGGAGCTGAAGATCCCGGTGCTGGGCTGGTAGACGTAGCTCGCCTGGGCCACGTCGTCCCAGTAGAGCTGCCAGCCAGCCGCCGGATCCTGCACCTGCGCGAGGAGGTCCTTGTAGTCGTAGACACCCTTTTCGAAGGTGCCCGGAGCGGCATCGCCGGTGGCTTCACCGTAGCCGCCGTCACCACCGTCGGCCGCGCCCTGCCAGCCCCGCGTGTAGAGCGGAGCCCCGAGCACGATCTGGCCCGGAGCGATGCCGGCGTCGAGGTAGGCCGTGACGGCGGTCTCGATGTCGTAGCCGACCGGGTCGCCGGTGAAGGCCGCCTGGTGACCGGTCGTGTTCTCCCACGTGCCGTGGAAGTCGTAGGCCATCAGGTTGAAGAAGTCGATGTGGGGCGCGACGCCGGCGAGGTTGAAGGTGGCGATCTTGTCGAGCCCGGCCGGGGAGGCCACCGAGATCTCGTAGGTCCGGCCGAGCCGGGTCCCGAGCGCGTCGAGCTTGCCACGCACATTGGCCAGGAGCAGGGCATAGTTGGCCCCGTCGTTGGGGCTCACCGCATTGCCCGGCTCGCCACCCCCGCCGGGATACTCCCAGTCGAAGTCGACGCCGTCGAACATCCGGTAGGTGTCGAGGAAGGTCTCGATCGAGCGGGCCATCGTCTCGCGGCCGGCGGCAGTGGCGGCCACCGTGCTGAAGTGGTCGGAGAGGGTCCAGCCGCCGATCGCGATCGTCACCTTGAGGTGCGGATACTTCTGCTTGAGCTGGGCGAGCTGGGCGAAGTTGCCCCACACGGTCTGCTCGGCCCGTGGATCGCCCGGCGGGTAATACCACTGGTCGGCCTCACCGCTAACCGTCTCGTGGGCGGCGAATCGCTTCTCGACGGCGGCATAGGAGTCGTAGATGGCCACCTCTCCGCTGGGCTTGAGGTCGAGGAACGAGTAGATGAGATGGGTGAGCTTCTCGGCCGGCACGTCGGCGACCTGGAAGTTTCGCCCGTAGATGCCCCACTCGGGGAAGTAGGCCGCCAGCACCTTGTCGTGGCTGGCGATCGGCAGGGCCGCGGGGTCACCGGGATCGGCGGGCGCCGGGTCGGGCGTCGGCGTCGGAACGGGCTGCGGCGTGGGTTCAGGCTGCGGTGCGGGAGTCGGGGTGGGCGCCGGCATCGGCATCGGCATCGGCATCGGGTCGGCCGGATCCATGTGGCCGGGGTGGTCGCCATGATCGTGATCGTGGCCGGGGTCGTGGGGCTGTGTGCTGCCCGGGCTCGTCTGGTGACCGTCGGTCACCTGTCCGGCGGGTGCCTGGGGCGTGAGCAGGGCTGCCCGGCTGACCATCGTCACCTGCTCGGCGGTGAACCCGAACGGCACCTCGAGCTGATCCTCGATGATCTGATCGTGGTGAAACTCGAGATTGGCCGGCACGAGGTCGGCCTTCCGCACGCCGCTGAGGAGCACGCTCTGGCCCGTCGGCTCGACCGAGATCAGCAGGCCGGCCGCGGTGTCTGCGACCGAGAGCCGCTCGCGGGTGCCGAAGTAGACCAGCGAGAGCTTGTTCGTGGCCGGATCGAAGCCGTCGATCACCTGCGACACACCATATTCGTGCGACCGGAGGTAGACCGTGCCGGATTCCTTTGGCCCGACTCCGAGCTCCCAGGAGAGGACGCCGCCGATGTCCTGGCGGAGGTGCTCATTTTGCACGATCCCGAAACTCGCGGCCGTGAGATCGGCAAACTCGACGCCTTGGATCACCTGGTATTCCGGCGTCCAGGCCCAGGGGTTCACGATCGCCACCTCGCCCGAGGCCAGCTTGGCCACGATCAGGTTGTGAACGGAGACGTCACCGAAGTCGAGCCGGTCGACCGCCGGATCGAAGCCCACGATGTCGGCTGCGGCGGGATTGACCGCGAACACGCGGCCGAGCCGGGCGATCGGCGGGGTAGGCGGCGGGGCGGGCAAGGGTGCCGGGGCGGGCGCGGGCTGGGGGGCGGGTGCAGGCTGGGGAGCGGGTTCGGGATCGGTCGCCGGCGGGATCGCGGCGTCGAACTGAAACTGCACGGCCCGCAGCGGATCGACCTTCGCCCGGATCACGCTCGACCAGTCGTCGGCGAGGATGCCGCCGGTGTCGCCCGAGTTGGGATTCCACGACCAGTAGGTCCAGCTGATGCCCTCTTGGCCGGCGGCCAGATCGACCGAGCCATTGCCGTCGAGATCACCGCCCAGATAGTTCACCATGGCCTCGAACCAGGCCCGGTCGCTGGCGGTCTCGAGCTTCGAGCCGAACTCGCCGAGCAGCACCGGTGCGGTGCCGGTGCGGAACAGGTAGCCCCAGTTGCGATCCCACACGTCATACAGGTTGGCGGGATAGTCGGGGGCGGAGAAGTATTCCTGCAGGAAGACGCTGGCGGGGTAGTCATGGGCGGAGTAGACAAGCCGCCCGGGCAGATCGAACCGAACGGGATGGTCGCCGGCGCTCGACAGGTTGCCACCCCACCAGTAGTTGCCCGACGCGGCCCGCTCGACGCCCTCGACGATCACCAGGAGCTCGGGATTGGCCGCGAGCACCGCGTTGCCGGCCCGCTCGGCGGCCAGCCGCCAGTCGTTGGGGCCGCCATCGCCCCAGGTCGCCGGTCCGTGCGGCTCGTTGTGGAGGTCGATCCCGATCACCGCCGGCGAGCCTGCATAGCGGGAGGCGAGGAAGGAGAGGTTTGCGATCCAGGTCGCCTCGGGGTAGGCCGCGGTGTACCAGAGCCCCGAGCTGTTGGCGCTGTTGCCAGCCTCGGAGCGGTGGTGGTCGAGGATCACCCGCAGGCCGATCTCGCCGGCGTAGGCGACGACCTTGTCCATCACCTCCAGACCGTTCAAGCCCTGGAGGTCGGGATTCTTCGAGAAGTCGATCCCGTTGGGCGTGCTGGCCGGGGCGAGCAACTGGTCGCTGTAGGGAAGCCGGATCGTGTTGAAGCCCTCGGCCTTCATCTGATTCATCATCTCGCGGTAGCCGCGGCTCCAGAGGCCGTGGGGCGCGAAGTTGTGGGTCTCGAGGCCGAACCAGTTCACGCCCGCCAGCCGCACCGCCCGCCCTTCAACATCGACGATCTGGTTGCCTCGGGTCCGCAGGTACCAGGTGCCGGCCGCCGGCGGAGCGACCGGGTCGCCGGCACCGGGATCGGGAACCGGTTCGGGTGCCGGAGTGGGGGTCGGCGTCAGCGGCGGCGGCACCGGTGTGGGGGCGGGCCCCGGAGCCGGCACGGGGGCGGGATCGGGTGTCGTCGCGACCGGGGGCTCTGGAGTGGGCGCGGGCGGCGGAACGGGCGTGGCCACCCCGCCGAGGACGACCGTGAGGTTTCGCAACTCCGCCGCCGCCCCGCCGGGCGAGGCGGTGAAGCCGAAGGTGGCCGAGCCGCCGGCTGGCAGGCTGCCATTCCAGGAGGCGTTCTTGACGATGAGGGTGGAACCTGAGTGGATGGCGATTATGCCGTTCCAAAGGCTCGAAATCTCACCATCGAAGTCGAAGGATACTGTCCAATCGGTGGCGGCCGCTGCTTGGGTGTTGGTGACCGTGACGTCGCCGTTAAAGCCACTGCCCCAGTCACTGGTGACATTGAACGAGACGGCCGGATCGACCGGCGCAGGAGCCGGAGCGGGTGCAGGTGTCGGCTCGGGCGTCGGCAGCGGCGCCGGCTCAGGCTCAGGCACCGGCAAGGGCGCTTGGCCGCCGAGCGGCGTGCCATTGAGCACGTAGTTGCTGGGCGGGGCAACCGGTCCAACGCTGCCGGCCGCAGCGCCAATAAAGCCGAACGAGATCCGGCCGCCCGGGGCGAGCGAGCTATTCCAGCCGGCTCCCTGGATCGTGTAGATCGAGCCCTCGCGAGAGACGATCCGGGCGTCCCAGATCGAGCTGATCTGGGCGTTGTAGCGGAACGAGAGTGTCCAGTTATCAACCGGGGTAGCGTCCTGACTCTGGAGCGTAATCCCGCCCTGAAATCCGCTCCCCCAATCACCTGCAACCGCGTAATCAGCCACTACCGCCGCCAGCAGGGCCCGGGTTTCGAGCGACTCGGCCGCGAGCGGGGCGGGCCGACCGGCCCGCTTCGCCCGCAGCCGCCGCTCGAGGCAGCGCCGCTGTTGCCGCGGCACCCCGCGGCCGATTCCATCATTCCCGCCAAACGTGCCTTCCTCGTGCTTCGTCATGGGAACCTCCATTCGTGAAGAGATTGAATCGCGGCATCTGCGTGTCGTGACCCCTCGGATTCCAGTCCTTCGAATCGCGGCCGCCCCTAGCCCCGTGCAAAGGCGGACCCCCGTGACCGATTCCTCTATCGATACCGCGCCGCCGCAGGCCTGCAAGCAATGGGCGCGCGGGTTCGAGAAGATCCTGCCGGGGGCCGATGGCACCTGGGCGATCGGGATCTCAGCAGCCGCCTTCCCGCTCATCCCTCAGGGGCAGGGATTGGCCTATGTGCCCCTGTTCCCGCTGGGCACCGCCCTTGGGTTTCTCGCCCACCGGAGCGGGCTCGTCCACTTTCGCCAGAACGCCCCATAAACCGATCTGGTTTTCAGGGGGCTCCGCGGGCGACAATCCCTTCGCCGCAGGAAGCGGTAGCGGCCGCCCCCGGCAGGTCGCACGCCTCGTCACGGATCCGACACCTTGGCCTCTCCTATCCCCCGCACGCTTGCCAAGCGATTCACCGACCTCGCTGCCTACGTGGCGGTCCGCGTGGTGATCTGTGTCATCCAGGCCCTGCCGCGGTCGGCCTGCGAGCGCTGGGCCCGGAAGCTCTCCGACCTGCTTGCCAACCGGATGCGGATCCGCCGCGATGTTGTCCGCGACAACCTCCGGCTTGCCTTCCCCGCGATGTCTGCCGACGAGCGACGGGAGGCGGCCCGCGGGATGTGGGAGCACTTGCTGCTCATGGTCGTCGAGATCGCTCATGCCAACCGGGTGATCCACAAGACCACCTGGCGGCGGCATCTCCGCATCCACGGCATGGAAGAGTTTGTTCGCATCCTGTGGCTTGACCGGCCGAAGGTGATCCTCTCAGGACACTTCGGCAACTTTGAGGTGGCTGCCTACCTGTTCGGCCTGTTCGGCTTCCAGATCTTCTCGGTGGCCCGCGAGCTCGACAATCCGTTGCTCGACCGGTTTGTGACCGATTTCCGCGAGTCGCGGGGGCAGCGGATCCTCCCCAAGAAGGGAAGCGCCCCAGACGTGGCTGTGGTGCTCGAGGAGAATGGTGTGATCGGCCTGCTCGGCGATCAGGCGGCCGGTCCCAAGGGCTGCTGGGTCAACTTCTTCGGCCGGCCCGCCAGCGTCCACAAGGCGATCGGTGTGTTCTCCCTTTCCTCGCAGGCGCCGGTGCTCGTCTGCTCGGCCACCCGCCGCGGCGGCCTCTTCGACATCGAACTGCGGCTCGAGGGCACAGCCGACCCGGCCGCCGCCGGCCCCGAGACGAGCGACCTGCAGTCGCTGTCACAGTGGTACACGACACTCCTCGAGGATGCGATCCGGCGGGAGCCGGCACAGTATTGGTGGGTCCACCGCCGATGGCGGGAACGGACCCGAAAGGCTAGAGTGAAGCGGCCGGCCGCATGATGGCACGGCGAATCCGCCCTGCCCCTCCTCACCGCATCCCGCCATGGCCGACTGGATTCTGATCGCCAAGGCCGATGAATGCCCCCCGGGAACAAGCATCGAGCGGGTTGCCGGCGACCGGATCGTGGCCTTGGCAAACGTTGCCGGCACGTTCCACGCCCTCGACGGCCTCTGCCCGCACCAGGGCGGGCCGCTGGGCACGGGCGTGCTCTGCGGCACGGTGCTGACCTGTCCCTGGCACGGCTGGCAGTTCGACGTGGTTACCGGCCGTCATCAGGTATCGGCGACCGTGCGGCAGCCGGTGTTTGAGGTGCGGGAGCGGGATGGGATGGTCGAGGTGCGGCCGACGACCGAGGTAGCCGCGTAGGTCAGACGGGGCGGGGCCCGCGACCTGCGGGAGCGTGGTGAGATGATGATCACCTTCGACTGCTTCCGTAACGACGACCCGCCGCGTCTGGCCGACCTCTGGCGGGCGAGCGACCTGGGCCCGGCGGCCCTCCAGCCGATGACCTCCGCGGCACTCGAAGACGCCGTTTTCTCCAAGCCCTACTTCGACCGTCACGGCCTGATCGTGGCCCGGGACAAGGAGCGGCTCGTGGGATTCGCGCACGCCGGATTCGGCCCGGCCGCAGACCACGCCGCCATCGACATCTCGACGGGCACGACCATGCTCGTTGCCGTGCCGGTCCACGAGCGGCAACATGAGATTGAGGACGGCCTGCTCGCCCGCTGCGAAGACTACCTTCGCCACCGCGGAGCCACGACGATCCTCGGCGGGGCGACCCCTGACGTGGGCGGCTTCTACCTCGGCCTCTACGGCGGCAGTGATCTGCCGGGCATTCTCGATTCGTCGCCGGCGATGCAGGCCGTGTTTCGCCGGGCCGGCTACAACGAGGCATCCCGGATCGCCGTCCTGCGGCGTGGGCTGACGGGGTTTCGGCCGCCCGTAAACCGGCTCCAGCTCGCGATCCGGCGGGCGACCACGCTGCGGGTGATCGAAGAACCAGCCCGCCGCACCTGGTGGGAGGCCGCGACCACGACCGGAATCGCGCTGCGGCGGTATGAGCTGCTTGGTGATGCCGGGGCGCTCCTTGGAACCGCTTCCTTTTGGGACGTCCAGCCGCTGGCGACGTCGTGGGGCGTGTCGCTGGCCGGCCTGATCCGCATCACGATCGAGGGGGAGCGGCGGCGGCAGGGGCTGGCCAATTTCCTCGTGGCCGAAGCGCTCCACGACCTCGCGCAGGAGGGCATGACGCTCGCGGAGACACACGTGGCTGAAGACAACGACGCCGCGATGAACCTGTTTGGCAAGCTGGGCTTCCGGCCGACCGATCACGGCACCGTGTTTCGCCGCGAGCGTCTCTGACCGGATCAGCGCTGACGCGGAGCCGGTCAGTCCCGATCGACCGCTGAGAGTGATTCAACGTGGGCCCGAACCTCTCCCGTGGCGTCTCCCGACACGAGCCGCAGCCGCGCCGACAGCGGTGCTGTGGTCGGGTCGCGACGGACGTCGGCGAGGTAGTCCTGAAGCAGGGCCCGCCGCTCCGGCGTCGTGTCGAGCAGCCAGTGCACCCAGCACCATGCTTCCGCATAGTGGTCCTGCGACAACTCGGCGGCCGACTGGAGCGCCTCGAGCCGGGCCATGTCGGGCTGCCAGGTTCCTTCGATCAGCCGGCCTGAGAGGTGGGCCAGGTGGCCGCGGTGCAATCCCTGATCGGCCCGCGGCACCTCAAAATATTCTGCGACGCCTTCGTCGAGCCAGAGGGGAATCGCCGGAAGCACGGCATGCACATAGCCGTGGGTTGTCTCGTGCCGGAGATCTTCGGCAACACGATCCTGCCAGGCGGCGAACACCGAAAGGCTGGTGTCGGTCTCGACGAAGAAGGCCCGGCGGGCGGGGAAAGCGGGGAACTGCCGGGCCACAAAGGCCTCGTAGCGGGTCGGATTCTCAAACAGGTAGAGGTGGATCGGCTCGTCGGAGATCGGCAGATCGAGCCGCTGGCTGACGTCTGTGCGGAGCGACTCCAGTTCCCGCACGAGTCGGTGCTGGCCCGCGAGCGGAAAATCGGCATGGATCACCAGTTGCCCGGCGACAAGCTCGGTCTGGCTGGGAAGCCCTGTTTGCTTGCTCCAGGGCTCAACGGCCATGCCACCCAAGGGCGGCAGCCCGGTGGTCCATGATGGACCGGCGACCATATGGGCGCACCCGACCGCCAGCAGCGATACCGCAACGGCGACGAGAATAGAAACACGGCCCACGACAGGCTCCCGGGAAAGGCCCCTCGGGGCCACGAGGGCGGGATGCTAGCGAGATGCCCACCCCATCACCAAGGTCAATCAGCCCACGTCCGCTGGGCACACTATTTGGCCAGGCAAAGTCCAACCTACGGAGTCATAAAAGCCCTCGGCGCCAGCCGGGGGACTGTGACGTGGCCCGCGGCATGGCGAGCCTCTGCCAGCCCGGCAAGAACTCCGAGCGGGGTTTCAGGTTGCTTGTCAGGCGGCATGGCCAGCGGGGTGGTGTTTATTCCCGCAGTCCCCGGGCTCGCGCCCGGGGCTTGTATGCGGGTCGTGGGCCCAAACTCCCTGGCCAGTCAGCGGTGCCGGGCGAGTCGCGACAACGTGCCGGCCACCGCTTCGACCGAACCGGGGCGTCCGAGGACGGCGGCCGCGCCAGCCCGTAAGGCCAACCTCGTCGAGTCGGCCCGGGGAAACGACTCAAAAAGCATCACCCGGCGGGTTGGTCGATTGGCCACGAGCAATCGTAGCCAGGCCAGCATCGGGCCATCCACAAGCCCCACGTCCCAGGCGAGCACGTCCGCGGGGTCATCCAGCGGCGGCCGACCACGGCCCCGGCGGCCGACCAGACCCCCGGCGGCGGCCACCAGGTCGGCGAGGCCATCGAGATCGACCAGCCGTGAGGCGGCAACGGTCACCTGCACCGCCGATCCTCGCGGCCGCACCGCCTCGAGAATTCGCTCCTCGCGCCGGGCTGTGGCGGGCGCGCCGAGCGAACCAGGCCGGCCAGCATCCCGATCGGCAAGCCAGCTGGCGAGCCGTCCTGCAAGATCGTGCCACGGCACGTCCTCGACGCCCGGCAGGTGCGGCCCGCTGCGGCGGCGGCCATCCACAATGCCGCCGGCCACGCTCACGATCGGCGATAGCGGCCAGCAGGTTGTCAGCCGCACCGCATCGGCGAGCGTCCAACGGCCAGGCGTCGGCGTCGCCAGCAGAATCACAGCCGGCGAATGTTCAAGAATCCCTCTCCCTGATTCTGCGATCGCTTCAGCCGGCGTGGCTGCCACGCGAACCCTGACCAACCGACCGATATCTTCCTGTGCGAGCTCGAGGTCGGCCGACTCGCAGGCTCCCACCCAGAGCACGTGGTGCTGACGGGAGCCGATCGGGGGCACGGCGGTGGCAGACGCCTGCAGCATGATCACGACCGTATCCGCTGCTACGTGAAGGCGGCAAGCCCGCGGCTGCATTCCCTGAGCCAGGGGCAGCAACCTGGGCAATCCGGGCCGCGTGGGCAACGGGATCCAATCCGCCAGGCCGCCTGTGGCAGGCTCGAAGCCCGCCCCACATTCCCCGCACATTGCCACGCCGGAACCTTTTTGCAGGGCGGATCACGGTGGACGCGTGGCGACATTGTTTTGGGATTGACCGTAGTTCGCCGGGATCGAGAATCGCTCCTCAAGCAGTGTTCAAGGAAGAACCCGCGAAGGTCAGAGGGGCGACCGCTCCGGCGGTCACCGAGGCAGGAGGCCATCATGCAGAGAAATTCCCGCAGCCGTTCCGGATCTTCCGCCAGCCGCCGAGCCGTGCGGCCAGAAGCCGGCCCGGCGATCTCGCTCGCCAAGCTTTTTCCGGAAGCGAGGTTCTTCGCGGCAGACGACATTCTCGTGACGGCCTGTCGCGACGAGGCCCATCGCTGTCGCCCGGGCGACGTGTTTGTGGCCCGGATTTCGCCACACGGCGATGGCCACGAGGACGTCGCTCTTGCCGTGGCCCGCGGCGTGCGGGGTGTGATCGCCGAGCGGATGGTGCCCACCGCCGGCACGCCGCTGTGTCTCGTGTCCGACACCGCATGGGCACACGCGCGGCTCGAGCATGCGATCGCCGGTGACCCGGGCAAGCGTCTGCGGGTGATTGTTGTGACCGGCACGAGCGGCAAGACGACCACGGCCTGGCTCACCGCGGCGGTACTCGCCGAGGCGGGACTGCGGGTGGGCGTGATCTCCGACCTCGGCTGCCTGGGACCGGATGACGACACGCCCCTGCCCGCCGACCTGTCCTCGCCCGCGAGCCTCGCCGGCTGGCTTGCCCGACTCGCCGACGGCGGCTGTTCCCACGCGGTCGTGGAGCTGTCGAGCGCAGCCCTTGCAGCCCATGCATTGGCGGGCGTGCCCTGCGACACGGTCGTGATCACAAACCTCGCCACCGCGCACCTCGATGAACACGGCACCCGCCGTGCCTACCACGCGATCAAGTCCCGCGCCGTCGCCGCCCTCACCGCCGACGGCTGCCTCGTGAGTGGCGTCGCCCCCGAGCAGCTCGAACTCCTCCTCCGCCGGCTGCCCGCCGGCGCAACCCTCCTCACGGCCGGGCTGACCGAAGAGTGCGACGTCCGGGCCACGCCGGTGGAAGGGGGGCTGTTTGGCAGGACCGTGCTGGCTGCCTGCGGCGGGCAGCTCGTGCCCATCTCACTCGACACGCCGGTGGTGCCCTTTGTCCGCGACTGCCTCCTGGCCGCCGCGGTCGCAACCCGCTATCGCATCCCGCTCGAGGTCGCGGCCCGGGGGCTCGAGTCGGTTGGCAGTGTGCCTGGCAGGGTCGAGCGGCTCGACCGCGGGCAGGACACCGCCGTGTTCCTCGACACTCCCACGAGCAGCCACGCCCTGGCTGCCACACTCGCGAGCCTCAGACGGCTCACAGCCGGCCGGCTCGCGATCCTCGCCGACGAGGGGCTCGTGGCCCGGCTGGGCGGAGACGACTTCGGCTCGCTCGTCTCCCGGCACTGCGATGCCTACGTGCTGGCCCCCGCCGCCGTGTTGGCCGACGATGCCGGCGAACATGAGCTGGCCGCCTATGCCCGGATCGACCGGTTGCTTGAATCGCTCGGCCGCGACGACTGCGTGCTTGTGCTCGGGAATCTGGCCGCCGGACACGAGCTCCAAGGAGGCCCCGCGGCCGGCCGCTTTCCCCTGGCCCTGCTTGTAGACGGGTGGCTCCAGATCGCCCACGGCGAGCGGGAGAACTTGTCCCGGCGGGCCGCCTGAGGCATCCCCGGACGGCGGCATGGACGCTCGCGGTAGCGGTGCGGCACAATCCTGAATTCCGGGCGGCCTTCGATAACGGCCATGTGGCCGCCGGCCGACTCCGCGCAGCAAGGTGAACTCCCCATGACGAAGCGATCGAGAGACGGTCAGAGCCCGGTACCAGGCGACGCCGCTAGCCCGTCCCCGTTTGACGACCTGGCGATCGCCGTCTCCCGGTCCGAGCCCCTTGCCCCGCACACCTGGCTGGGCATCGGGGGAGCAGCTGGCTGGTTCTGTGAGCCGGTCGACGTCGCGGCCCTAGCGGAGATTCTGCGGCGGTGCCATGACCGCGGGATTCCACTGCGGGTGATCGGCGGCGGATCGAATGTGCTCGTGCCGGCCGGCGGCTTCTCCGGCATGGTCGTGCGGCTTTCCGCGCCGGCCTTCTGCGACATCGCGGTCGAGCGGCCCCTCGTGCGGGCTGGTGCCGGTGCCAAACTCGTTCACGTCGTCTCGGCGGCCGTGCAGGCCGGACTGGCCGGCCTCGAGATGCTCGTGGACGTGCCGGGCACGGTGGGCGGAGCGATCGTGGGCAACGCCGGCGGACACGGTGGCGACATCGGCCAGCGGATCCGTGATGTCACGGTGATGCTCGCTGACGGGAGTGTCGAGGTCCGGGATCGCGGCCGGCTGGCATTCGAGTCGCGGTGGAGCAATCTCGACGACTGCGTGGTGATCGGCTGCCAGCTCGAACTCGACGAGGAGGATTCCGCGCCGCTCACGAAACGGATGCAGAAGCAGTGGATCGTCGGCCGGGGCAGCCAGCCAAGCGGCACGCGACACGTAGGACTCATGTTCAAGGATCCGCTCGGGATGACGGCCGAGTCGCTCATCGAGCAGGCCGGCGGCCGAGAGCTCCGAAAGGGTGAGGCCTCGGTCTATCCGCCGCACGCAAACTATGTTGTGGCCGGCCGCGGATGCACCAGCGACGACGTGCGTGGGCTCGTGGAACTCGTGCGGGAGCGGGTCCGACAGCGGCTGGGCGTCGAGCTGACGCCGCTGATCCGGGTCTGGTGAGCGACACACCGCAGTTGCGTCCATGAATGCATTCCCCCCCTCCCGCCGCCGCCCGGCCGAGCCCGATCCGCCCCCCCGGAGCGGGCCGGCCGCGTTCCTTGCCGATCACCGCGCGGGTCTGGCCGCGATCGCACTGGTGTGCGGCGCCGCGGTCGCGGGCTGGCTGCTCTGGGACCAATTCGGAACCGGCGTGCGGGCCGCCCGCACCAACATCCTCCATCCCGACGACATCGACCTGGTCGGCGTGGGGGAGTGGATCCGCATCGACCTCAAGGAAGAGGCCCTGCATGATGCGAGCCTCGACAACGGCCTGCCGCTTGACGACCCCGAGCTCGCGCGGCGGATTGCCCGGGCCTTTGACATCCATCCCTGGGTGCGGGAGGTGGTGAGCGTGAAGCTGCGTCACCCCGCCGCCGCCACGGTCGAGGTTCGCTGCCGCGAGCCGGTTGCGATGGTCGCGGTGCCGGGAGGCCTCCTGGCCATCGACGCCGAGGGAGTCGTGCTCCCGAGCGACGACTTCACGTCGGCGGAAGCGTTGGTGACCCGCTACCCGAGGATCAGCGGCATCACCTCCGGGCCGAGCGGGGCCGTGGGCTCCGCCTGGGGCGATCCGCTCGTCGCGGAGGGAGCCGCCCTGGCCGCAGTCATCGGCCCGGAGTGGGGGCTTCTCGAACTCGTCGAGTGCCGGCCGCTGGCCCGGGCGCCGACCGGGCATGACTGGGAACTCATCGGCGAAGACGATCTCGTGATCCGCTTCGGCTCGGCTCCGGGAGAAGAAGTGCCCGGAGAGCCGACCGCGGCCTTGAAGGTGGCCCGCCTGCGGTCGCTCGCCGCCGGTTCCCGACCGAGCGGCACGCTCGATCTCACCCGTGGTCCGACCGGCGACGCACCGCCGCTCCCGGGCGAACGTGGGGCAGGCCTGTAGGCCCTCAGCCCGCCCCTGCCAGGTTCCACACCTGGCACCCCGGTCAGCTACTCGGGTCTTGTTCCTTCGAGCACAAGCCGTCGAATCGCCTGAAACTGAGGGTGCTCGGCGGAGCGACACCACTCAAACAGGACTGCCTCACTCGTGATCGGCACCGCCCCGGCCCCCTCGAGCCGCCGCACCGCCGTCTCATGGTCGATCAGGTGGCGGGAGGCGACCGCGTCGACCACGACGAACACGGAGCGGCCGGCGGCAAGCAGGTCGAGCGTTGTCTGCGCGATGCAGACATGCGTCTCGAGGCCGGCCAACACAACAGCCGCCACGTCGTCTGCCACCGCGGCATCGAAGCCGCCACACCCTCGGCAGCTGAACGCCAGCTTGGACTCAGCCGGGGGCAGGACGGCTGCGAGGGCCGCGGGGGTGGCTCCGAGTCCTGCTGGATACTGCTCGGTGAGGACCGTCCGCACGCCCAGGAGCCGGGCCGCCTCGGCCAGCCGCCGGCAGCGGGCAACGACGCGGTCGGCTTCTGGAACCACGGCGAGCAGCCGCTCCTGAACGTCGATCACGCACAGAAGCGAGGTGGCTGGGAAGAGTCGCATCCTGGGCAGCATATCCGCTGCGGCCGGGTGCTGCCGGCTAACCTCGTTGCATCGCAGCGACGGCCGCCGCAGGAGCCGGCCCGTAGCCCGTGATCGTGAGCGTGCGGGCCATCGGAGCGATGGCGTCGTCCCAGCCGGTCTCGGCGAGTTCGTCGATCCCCGTGAGCCGGTACATGTCGGCGTGAACAATCAGTTGCGACTGGCCATCAGCGGCTCCGGCCGCCGCCGACATGCTCGCCTGGAGCGGTGCTTTTTCAGATTCGAGACAAACGTCGGCTTCGTTGCGCTCGCAGGTGCGACCTCTAAAACCGACATCCCGCGGCGGCAGCCCTTGCATCAGAGTTGGAGCCACAACCGCAAAGTCGCCTGCGCTTCGGCGAATCGGGCCGGCGACATGCGGCCCAAGAACCGAACGAGGCTGGACCGATGAATGGTGGCCAGTTTGTGGAGCCGGACGACCGAACGGACTTTGAGTTTAGTATCTCGATCGGCATCGACTTCCGGATCGAGCAGCATGTCCGTTTCAAGATGATCCGGAGGTATAACTGATGAGATGTACGCCACCAGCACCTCGCCGAGCAAACCCGTAACATTCGACAGTAGCAAGACCGGGCGAAGCTTCATGCCCGGAGCATCGCCGAACGGAAACCTGCCCAAGTAAAAGATCACTCGGCTTCATGAGGAGGTTGTCCATCGGAGATGGAGTAGATGTCTTGCTGGACATCGCTCAGATCGTCGTGCCATTCACGGGCAATGCTCTGGAGCCAGACTCGGTCGACAGCGTCGGACTCTGCCGCGGGAAGCATCAAGACCACATCAATCGGGCCGACCGGAACCCCATCTGGCACCTGCGCAGTGAGGCGATGGAACGAGTCGATCTGGCCTGTAATGCGAATTGTGGTCATGGCAGCAAGGATAGCCCAGCCAACGGCACGTCCGCAACCGATTCCGAACTCGTGAGCGGCTCGGAAGCTGAGAACGCAGTCTTCGTGGCCCCAAAAAGTCGCTCCCGGAACGCCTGCCTTTCCCGCTGGAGTCGTTTTTCTGGCGTCAGCGCAGAGTCTCTCCGTGTCCGGCCGCCTGGTGGCTTTGTTGTGGCCCCGCGTCGTTCAGTTTATTTCCCGGCAGTGGTTGGTCGGTGTTTGAGCAGTGGCAACTGATTGAGCAGATCCTCACAATAGTCCCATTGATCAAGCGTCTCCTTCCATGCACTTGGGATCGCATGCACCCCCTTATAGGCACCCAGTACCATTCCGATTGCAATACTCCGTGACGCATTATCGCCACCAACCATTGCATTGGCTTGAAGTGCTTGCTTCAAACCGTCTTCTTGGTTTGCATACTTCAAAATAAAATAGACCGCGCCTGGAAGCGTCCCCTCGGTTGGGCTGGCTTTACCGACTTTGATTGGTTCCGAGCGGCCGATGTCCCATAGTCTTGCCATGCTCGTGAGGGCTAGATCATCCGAGAAAGCCTCTTGAGAAAGGGCCGAGCTGGGATCCGCCTCTTCTGCACATTTCGCAATAGCTTGTGCCGCTTTCTGCTCGAAAAATCCCCCCATGAAGGATGCTACGCTCTCAATCGCATCGCGAGGCGTGGCACCATTCATAACTCGGTGGGTGACCCGCGCAAAAAACTCTCCTCCGCCTAATGCGTGAGTGTCTCTATGGGTGAACATTGCTTTTCTTGCCGCGTCCACCAAATCCTCTTCGATGTCATAGTAGGCATGGGCCGCAACATGGCGGATGGCCATCGCGTTCGAGATACCGCCAAGATGTTCAATCGGGGTTCCTCTTTTGACCTGCGCATAGGTCTCTTGAGTCATGGTGCAAATCCATGAGCCCCAGCCATTCTCAAGACGATTCATCCAATGCGGAATCATCGCTGCGACACTCAAGGCTCTCGGCGGGTCGGAGGTAGCCGCCAAATGCTCTAAAACGAGGATATTGTAATCACCGTAGTCGGTGGTTCCCCCGGCCCTTTTGCCCGGATGGTAGTTCCGCTCACCCCATCCGATTCCATGAGTCTGGCCACCCATCATTTCACCAGGCGACATAAACCTGTCGAGCGGCCTGTTGCCATAGGCCGCAAAAATCTTTGCGGCATCGTATTCATAATGGGTGCCAAGACAGAGGGCGTCGCCGACAAGGGCACCAAAAAAAGCCCCTTTGATTGCTTCTTCTTTTGACAAGTCGTTCATGCCTTTCATCCGATGGTTGCCTGGTGCTAACTGATCACACAGGGTGCGTGGTTTTAGCGGTTTTGAAGTCGAGGCTGGGCGAGGTTGGCCCGGTGCCGAGGCGGTCAAGGCGATGAAGGATCCCCCTGCTCCGGATCACCGACGGTGTGTAGCGGCTGGTGAGCCGTGTGCCCCCATCTCCCGGGCCGCAAAAAGGCGTTCTCGAAACACGCGGTTTTCCTCCCTGTAGTTGAGTTTTTCTGGCGTCAACGCGAAGTGTCTCCGTCGCTTGAAAGACGGCATGGTTGTGATGCACTTGCACGAGCCGACCCCGTTCGGTCGGCGGCCCGCCGGCCGGCGAGACGGGTGGAGGCTCGAGCGCTTCGCACAGATGAGTGTAGACGACGCCATTCGCCCCCGGCGGCATGCACTTCAGGATGCGCGCGTCCGGAGAAAAGCCGCTGTTCTTCCAGCCGGGCATGTCGGCGGACGCGTCAGCATCCAGGAAACCCTGCCGCTTGAACCACCACACGACACGGCGGCGCACCTTCTCGGTGAGGGCGGCCAGATGAGCGGTCGTGATCGGCCGGGCGGGCAGGAAGGAGACGGCGCCTGCCGCGTCAATAGACGAGCCCCCGGAAATCCCGCACCCGGTGGAAGGTGATCAGGTTGCCGTCGTGGGCGGTCTTCGCCCGCGCGTCGCCGCTGCGGCTGAGCACCACCAGGTCGTCGCCGTCGATCGCCATGCTGGCGTAGTGCCGGGAGGCCTGCTCCACCGGCCCGGCCGCCACGAGGCCCGCGAAGCACCAGTCGATCATGTTCTTCGAGAAGTGCAGTTGCAGCCGGCGGCGTTCGTTGTCAGGCAGGCTGTAGCGGTCGGCCGGCAGCCGGTCGGGCCGGATCATGCTGTCGGTGGCCTGGGTCGAGAGCAGCCAGTAAAGCTTGGTCGCCTCGTCATACAGCACGTGAAACTTCATCTGCCCGCCGGGACAGGGCACATAGAGCATGGTCTTGCCCGAGGGCACTTTCTGCAATTGCGTGATCATCTCGCCGGTACCGGGGCTGTCGCCTTGTTCAACGACCTTGGCAATCGCGGCATAGCCGGTGCCGCCGGTGTGGCCGCGGCTCCACAATTGGAACGTCTTGCCGGCAGGATCGTGCCAGAGATGGTCGGGGTCGGTGAACTGCACGACATGGGTCTCGAGCCAGCCGATCGGTGCCATAGCCCGGCCCGGAGCGGGAAAGGTCGATTTGTCGAACAGGGACTCAAAGAACGGAACCCCGAACCAGTCGAGCTGTGCGGGGGTTACGATGTCGCGGAATACGAGCGTAGTGGCAAACGTCCAGTTCTCGCGCTTCGTCAGGTCGTCGCTGAGTTTGCCTCGCATCAACACCGGCGCTTCGATGCTGACCGGCCATGACTTGCGCGGGTAGGGACGCTTGTTCATGACCAGATAGACGCACCCGTTGGCGTAGTGAACGTTGCAGGGTGCCTGGGTCCAGTCTTCGCCGTCGGTGAGCCGGAACGGTGCGCTCCAGGTCTCGCCGCCATCGTCGGAACGGATGATCATCAGGTCGCCAGCCAGCCCAAGCAGGTAGATCGCCTTCCCGGCGGCGAACGGGCGCGCCATCATGAAGGGAGCATCGGTACGGTGCGTCCAGGTCTTGCCGCCGTCGTCGGACGTGTAGACCTTGGTCTGTACCGGATTGCCGTAACGGATTCCCTTGGGCGCGGGCCAGGCTTTCATCCCCGGCCCGCCGAGGTCGAAACAGGCCACCAGGCGTCCGCTGTCAAGACGCGCAATGCCCGGACTGCGGGGAAAGACATGTTGCGGATCGGGCGACTCGTACACGGTCACGAAATCATTCGCCAAGGGACGAATCGGCTGCGCGGTTGCGGTCGTGGCGGCTTTCTCTTTGTCTTGTTCCTGACTCCATGCGGGGTATTCAATGCCCGTGGCCATGAGCAAGGCAATCACGACGAACCAGTTTCGCTTCATCGGTTCACTCTCCTTTGTGGCCGAAGCTTCCAGCTCCCGTATTCCGGCCTGCTGTTCATCTATGTCGCTCCAGAGCTGGAAGGTCTGGCAACCTTCCTTTCAATACACCAGCCCCCGGAAATCCCGCACCCGGTGGAAGGTGATCAGGTTGCCGTCGTGGGCGGTCTTCGCCCGCTCGTCGCCGCTGCGGCTGAGCACTACCAGGTCGTCGCCGTCGATCGCCATGCTGGCATAGTGCCGGGAGGCCTGCTCCACCGGCCCGGCCGCCACGAGCCCGGCGAAGCACCAGTCGATCATGTTTTTCGAGAAGTGCAGCTGCAGCCGCCGGCGCTCGTTGTTGGGCAGGTTGTAGCGGTCGGCCGGCAGCCGGTCGGGCCGGGTCATGCTGTCGGTGGCCTGGGTGGAGAGCAGCCAGTAGAGCCGCGTGGGCTCGTCGTAGAGCACGTGAAACTTCATCTGCCCGCCGGGACAGGGCACGAACAGCATCGTCTTGCCGGAGGGCACCTTTTCGAGCATCGTCGTCATGCTGCCGCTGCCCGGCTGCTCCCCCTGCTCGACGACCTTGGCGATTGCCGCGTAGCCGGTGCCGCCGGTATTGGCCCGCAACCAGAGGTGAAAGGTCTTGCCTGTCGGATCGTGCCAGAGATGATCGGGATCGGTGAACTGCACGACGTTGGCCTCCAGCCAGCCGATCGGGGCCGCGTTGCGGCCGGTCGCGGGGTTGCTGCCGCCCGGATAGGGGGCGGCGAAGAACGGCACGCCGAAGAAGTCGATCGCGGGGTCGGTCTCCACGCCGGGCAGCACGTCGCGAAAGCTCAGCTCCGAGGCGAAGGTCCAGGCGTCGCGGCGGGTGAGGTCGGCGTCGAGCCGGCCCCGCATCAGCACGGGCGCAAGCTCCCCCACGGCCCAGGTCTTGATGGCGGAGGTCACCCGCCGTTCCATCACCAGGTAGACGCAGCCGTTGGCCTGGTGCACGTTGTAGGGGGCCTGATGCCAGTGCTGGCCTGTGGAAAGCTCGCTCGGCGACGACCATGACTCGCCGCCGTCGGCCGAGCAGATGATCATAAGATCGCCGGCATGGCCGAGCACGTAGAGGCGGTCGCCGGCGACGAAGGGCCGGGCGTGCATGAAGGGAAACGTCGCCCGCTGCTGCCAGGTGCCGCCGCCATCGTCGCTTGTGAACACGCGGCCCTGCCATGCCCGGCCGGTCGAGCCGCGACGCCAGACCGGCTCTGGCAGCGTGGCGGCCGCTGGCCCGCCCAGGTCAATGGTGGCCACCAGCCGGCCGCTGTCCAGCCGCACGATCCCGGGGCTGTAGCAGAACAGCTGCTTGGGGTCGGGCGACTCGAACACAGTCACGCTTTCGGCAGCCAGCGGGCGAATGCCCTGAGCCGGCTCGGCGACCGGGGCGGGTGCCGGCTCGGCGACCGGGGCGGGTGCCGGCTCGGCAAAGCTCCGGAAGGAGATCACAACCGCGAGCGTGGCCACAAGCCCGCCAATCAACCGGCGGCGCCCGGCCAACCGGCGGCGGACGGAGCCGGGGAGTTTCGGGAGGGTCATCGGTTCAGCTCCATGAACGCGGGCTCCATCTGGGCGTAGACATCGGGAGGCAGCGAGGCCCAGAGGCCGGTCGGCTGCCGGCCGGCGGCCCCGGGCTGGTCGTCAAACTGAAACACCGACAAGGCGGTCGATTTCCCGCAGCGGATATGGGCCCACATCGCCTCCCGGGCGGCGGCCGGGTCGTGGCGGCGAATGCCCCGCAGGATCCGGCGGTGCGAGCCGTAGGAGATGGCGACGACGCGGATCGTGGGCCGCCGCCTGGGGTGGGCAAAGAGCCGCATCAGGATCTGGAAGTCGGAGGCGATTTTCGCAATCCGCATGTTGGTGACCGCGCGAAGGATCATCAGGTGAAACGCGAGGTCGACGGCGAAAAACTCCGTGGCCAGCGGGGGCGGCAGCGGCGTGTCGCCTCCCCGTCCGGCGGCCCGGCCGATCTCGGGCATCCGGCGGACGAGCGCGTCGAGCACGTTGATTTCGCGGCCCCCCATGCGTTCGGCGGCCGCGGCGGCGGCGTGGCCCTCGACGAGCTCGCGGAGCTCGTAGAGTTCGGCTACGTCCTCCCGTTCGAGCGGCTTGACGAGCGTGCCCTTCTTGGGCGTCTGTTCGAGGAAGCCCTCGAATACGAGCCGTCTGACCGCCTCGCGGACGGGCGTGCGGCTCATTCCGAGCTGCCGGGCGAGGCTCGGCTCGGAGATCGCGGACCGGGGGGGCAGGTCGCCGCGGGCGAGCCGATCGCGGATCTGAATGTAGGCCGATTCCGAGAGGGAGGAGCACGTCATGGCAGGAGATTGCCGGGGAAAATGGGCAAAGCGTGAATCATGTATACAAGAGATCGAAATGGGCCGCAAACGCGGCCGGAATTTTTTTGGGATTCCGGTTGACGGCCTCGTATTATTCCAATACATTCCTGCTCGGTGGGTCAATGCAACCTAGGGTGTATTCAAGTTTCCGGGGGAGCAATGCCATGATTCGGTCAGCCGGGTTTATCGGGTCCGCCGTGCTCAGCGGCGTCATTTCGCTCGGGGTGGCGGCCGCGGCGCTGGCCGACACGACCGTGCTCGTCAGCACGGCGGGCACCGCCAACTCGACGCTGACCAGCGGCATCAAGTCGTTCGCCGTCACCAACAGCGGCAGCACGTGGACGCAGTCAGCCTTCAACAGCGATGGTTGGAACCAGACGATCACTGCCGGGGTAACCGGCCTCGCCCAAGACATCTACGGCAACGTCTACGCGGGCACGAATACGGGCGACAATTCAACCCGCGGCATCCGGATCTACCGGCAGACCGGTGGGGCTAGCGTCGGCTATCTCAACAGCACTTGGGGCTCCGGCAACCTCACGGGCAACTCACCCGACGGCACGACGCTCGGGCCAAACGGCCAGCTTTACGCCACGATCGCGTTCGGCACCGGCAACAACAAACTCCTCTCGTTCAACACCGCGACGCTGTCCGGCGGCCAGATTCAGACCGGGCAGGGAGGCACGAACACCGGCCTCACTGGCCTCAGCACGCCCCGCGGCATCACCGTCGCCTCCGATGGCAACTTCTACATCGCCAATCGCGGCACCTCGCAGGTCCTCCGTTGGACCGGCTCCGGCACCACGGCGACCGCACTCAATGCTAGCACTGCGACCTTCGGAACTGTTCAGACCGTTTCCTGGGATGCCGGTGGCAATCGTTTGCTAACGGGGAATTTTAATGGCCCCTACGGCTCGCTCACGCTCGCCGGCTCGGGCTCAGGTAACTCAGTTTCAAGTGCTCCCTGGGGAATAGGAATCGCCGTCGTCGATGGGCTCGTCGCCACCTCCGATTTTTTTGGAGGCCGGGTGTACACGACCCCTGTCACGAGCACCTCCCCGACTGAACGCGCAGCTGGCCTCTTTCAACCTGGCTTTATGCTCGTCCTCCGCGACACGCGGCTCTGGGAAGGGGCCGCAGGCTCCTGGACCACGGCGGCCAACTGGCGGCAAGGCATCGGCGGCGCGACGGGCGAGGCCACGTTCACAAGCGGCTCCGGGACCTCGTCGCTCCCCTCGGTGCTGACCTTCACCGGCACGGCTGGCGGCACTGCGACGAACGACGTTGGGGGCACAGTCAACGTGGGCGGGCTCAACTTCGCCCCCGGCGCCGGGTCATACACCCTTGCCGGCAACGCCTTCACGCTCGGGCTCAACGCCAACATCCGCAACCTCTCCACGACCTCCCAGGCGATCTCCGCCGACATCGCCGTGGCGGGCAGCCAGTGGATCTATGGCGAAACGAACTCGCTGCTCACGATCTCGGGCGGGATCTCGGGCGTTGGCACCAAGCTCACGAAGCTCGGGGCCGGCGGGCTCGTGCTCTCGGGCACGAATACCTTCGACGGCGGCATCGACGTGACAGCCGGGCGGCTGCTCGTCGACGGCTCGCTCGCGAGCGGCGTGAGCCTGGCGAGCGGCGCCCTGCTCGGCGGCTCGGGGTCTCTTCCCTCGCTGAGCGTGGCCACCGGCGGCCTGCTGGCCTTCGATCCGGCATCGGCAGGGCTCACGCTTCCCTCGGGGAACAACGTGACGCTGACGAGC
>Ga0210003_1001326_pt1 | contig 21970 bp, 19 predicted proteins | sample LantaG_FD_182804 | JGI IMG/M metagenome (GOLD analysis project Ga0210003, IMG submission 182804) | Deep subsurface microbial communities from Baltic Sea to uncover new lineages of life (NeLLi) - Landsort_02402 metaG (SPAdes) (version 2) | ecosystem: Environmental > Aquatic > Marine > Oceanic >... | reverse complement strand
ATAGCGCAGGTAATTTTGTGATATCAATAAATTTTTAGATTTAAAGATACATATTTAACTATAAGCCATCAACCCAAACATAGGTGCTGCCAGCTGGTACAAATCCATATTTCGTAATTTCGCAACCCAATCTTTCTGTTTCACAAGCTAAAATTTCCTCAACCGATTCCACTTCGATTATTTCAATATTACACATATTATTTGTTATATATTTTAGTTTATCGTTTTTGTCCCGAAAGTAAGTCAGTGCATGTTGGCCTATTAGTTCACCACTAAGTTTTATACACATTATTTTCACTTCGTATTCATGTTGATCTAAAACATATGAATCAAATGTAGCAAGTTCCTTACAGCCTCCTTCTTTAATATTAAAAAATACCTCTGGAGAATAAGAAATATGGCCTTCATGCCATGCCTCTGTAAAATTGTCTCTCATATACTCCAATAATTTTTCGGGAGTATCTAATTGATTAACAACTTCGGCAAAACTTAAAATATTCTCTACGTCTAACTGAGTTCCACTGCAAGATGTTAAAATAGCTACGATGGCTAAAAAACTTAATACAATTTTTAATTTCCTTTTCATACTAAATGCCCCTTTTATCTTTAAGAAAGTTTTTTCTGGTTACCAGTAATATTTTTTACTTGCTATTTATGCCCTCAATCTTTCCTAAATCAACCCACTCTTTTATTATCTCTCTTCTCTCTTTTCTTCCATGACAACCTAAAAGTTACCAGACTATTGGCTTGGTACGCCTTCCCTATTTAAGAAAATGGGATGAGTTGTTAATGCTAAGTAATTAAGTAACTTATAATTAAATATTTATAATATTTTATCTATCTGAAAAAGCGGAGGAAGAACGTGATAAAAAACTAAAAATACCAGTAATATATATATAAGGGGTTTCCCACAATGAAAACCCCTTATATATAATATCTAAAATTATTATTTTAATTACAATAGGCAGAGATAATATTAGTGTCCTTATAAGCTTCATAAAGACTCCCTGAATAATCCCTTATTTGATGGGCTAGGGAGGGATCAAAATAAGTCTGGTAATTTCCACAGATGGTGTTTTTATCAGCATCACTATTTCCGCCGATAGGAAGAGTTCCTGATGTTAAATAATTAAAATATATTCCACTATTGCCATAGTAAGTAGAATTACCGGATATAGTACTCCCAGTGATAGTTATTGAGCATGGACCAAAACTATCAAATATTCCACCAGCATACTGACCAACATTACCAGATATAGTACTTCCAATGATAGTTATTGATCCCTCATGATTAAATATTCCACCACCTTGCTGACCAACATTGCCGGATATAGTACTTTTAATGATAATTAATGAACTATTTTGATTATTTATTCCACCACTACCAGCATCAGTACAAGTATTACCGGAAATAGTACTTTCAGTGATAGTTATTGAGCCACAATAAAAATTCCCTATTCCGCCAACCATATCACCAGTATTATCGGATATAGTACTTCCAATGATAGTTATTGAACCATTCTCACCATTCCCTATTCCACCGACGGCATAACCAGCATTACCAGAGATAATACAATTTTTTATAGCCAAATAACTATCAGTCCATATTCCCCCTCCGCGATTTCCACTTGCGTGAGTAATAGTAAAACCTTCCAGGGTGCTACCTTCTAGAGAACCGTCAAGAATAACTGTTGACGAGACATCATTCCCCCGGATGGTGGTTAAAGAGGCACCATTTATACTTTGCAAGATGATATTCTTACCCGAGGGGAAAGTGATACTCTCATCATAAGTTCCATCAGAAACTTCAATGGTATCACCACCCAAGCTGTCCGCATCATCAAGGGCAGCTTGAATGGTATCATAATAAGTATCTTTGGTAAGATTGTGTACTGAACCGGTGACTGTGCCGTAAGTAAATTCCCAATACTCGCTCTGAGATATAGCAACCTCTATGCTATCAACAGAACCATAGCTTGTTACCTCCCAAGCACAACTATGGCCAAGAATTAAAGGAGAAGCTTTCCCGTCTTGATTATAAGTTGCGTTATAAGTAGTCATATCATTAAATGAAATATCCCAGGTTACTTTATCATCGGTTAAATCTTTTACCCAGAGTTCCGTAATTCCAGAGTTTATACTTCCTCCGGGATTGGCTCCCACAGGAGACCATTCAAAAGTTGGAGTAGAATTATTTATTGTTTCCCCATCTGAAGGACTAACTAGATAGATTGGGGGCAAGAAAGTGTTGATAGTTCCTGTTTCCTGGCTAGGGGCAGTTTCCCAACCATCACCATAGGCAGTAACATAATAAGAATAGCTATTACCTACTTCTATGTTAGATAAATCATGCCACTGAACAACGTTTTTATCATAAAGTAGTTCTCCTGAACCACTATAAATTGGTTCTGCTTCAGCTACTCCATTAACGCTTCTATAAACTTCATAACCACTGGCTTCAGGATAAGGATCCCAAAACACATTGATAAGATGCTCAATATTCTGAGAATTTGAGGGATAATGATCAGTCCAATACACCGCAACGACATTAGAAACTGTATCTTCATCAGATGTTCCGACAAAATCAATATCACTAGCATCTCCCGTAACTTTAATAGTAGAAGGCTCAAAAGTATATCCATCTTTTTGTGGAGTGACATTCCACTCTCTACCTAATTGTCGCCCACAATCCCAATCTCCATTTACATTAGTGTTTACCGAAAAAGAATCGGGATAATCATTGTAATACGTCTCTAACTCAAAATTAAGGGTTACTCCTGGAATCTCATTATCTTGCGAATCAGCGACCTGACCGGAAACAGAGTAGCCTTCAGCAGGTTCTGTTTTAGCATATTGCTCTGCTGGAGTAAGTACACATCTAGGATGAGGCATAAGGTTTGGAAATAATAGAATACAGTTATTACCCTCGTCTTCCTCTGTCACTAAACCAACTCCTCCATTTACACCAGCAAATTCATAGGCTGCTTCTGTAAGGCCAACACAGTTATAATATCCAGGTTCACCATCCTTATTTGTCCCTTTCACATAATCCCCTTTAGCCATTCCAAACAAACAATTAATAGTCTCATACCAAGCATAAGATTCCCCTACCATTTCTTCCGCATACCAAACCACCTTTTCTCTTTGATTCGAATCTAAAACATTAAAATCTGCTTGACTTGGTTGCACTGCACCCATATAGGTAACCTTGAATTTACCAGCAAATTCACTAATCGGATTATAATAATTTCGCACAACTTCATCAATGATAGTATCATCAGGTTTTTTATGTAATGCTTCGATTACATTATAAGGAATGACACCATCATAAGCTTTTTCGCCTACATAAATTCCAACATGCCCCGGAACCCATTTATCTTTGATTATTAGAAAATTACTTTTTCTATACAATAAATCTCCTGGTTGAGGGAATCCTGGATCAAAAGGAGGAGGAACTTCAACATAAGTGAGTACATATATAGAATCTATATTTTGTACTGGCATCCAATCTAGACCAAACGGTGGGTAAAATGTTTTTGATTGTTTTTTTTCCGCTATATAATCAAAATCGGTTTTATCTTTGAAATTTCTTTTATTTGCTGTCACTTCTTCCCATGATAAAGTGTAATAATTATAATGATATATTTTTATATCTTCATTGCTGGATAGACCCATGTTATTTAAAGTAGCTTCGGTATAAGGAATTTCCAGAATGCATTCGTAATCTAATGTAACATCCGAATTAACAACTACAGGGGGTAAAAGAAATCCACGATTATCAGGAAGCTCTAAAGAATAAGGATTCTCTATATAACTTATAGTAATATTTGCTATCAATTTTTTTCTGTCTTTTTTTGAAGGTATTGGGGGAATGGTTAATTTTACGCCATATATTATATTTTCGGGATCGTCTACTTCAATAGTCCCTCCTATGGATAAATTTATTTCTTGAGATATGGCTTCGGTTAACTCCGGAATTTCTGCCCCACAAGGCCAAATTTGATAGTTGAAATACATAGCCCAGTTCTTTCCAGGTTCAATCTTAACACCTTTTGCCCAGCCTGTTTCTTCAGTTTCTCCCTTAATCAAATCCGCATGGGCAGCAATATAAATTGTATCGCAGGGCCCTACTCCCAAATCATCCAGCAGAATTTCATACGTATCAGTTGTAACCCCTCCTAGTTCTTCGTGTTTGTAAGGAAACTTTCCCGGTGCACTATTAGTGGGTATTGCAGTACCTACATAAAGGTGGGTCTCATTAATTAGCCAATTATCTACGGTTTCATAAGTGACAAAAAGGTTTTCACCGTCATTACTAACTGTAACGGATCCTGCAACCGTATGTTGTCCGGCAATCAAGTTTGTTTTATAGGAAGAAACGTCGTTTACTATATCAATTGATTCATCTTTTCCTGTAGGCGGAACTACATGAAAAAAACAACCTGATATAATTAATCCAAAAACCACTATCAATATTATTAAGCAAGATAATTTTCTCATTGAAATTCACTCCTTTCATTTTCTTAATAAAACTAAAATATAAATTTAAATCATTTTTATACAATTAAGAGACATCGGCTTCTTTTGTATCATTTAAAAATGTTGTCTGTAAGCTAATATATATAATAGATAAGATATTAATTCTTTTCTAATTAGGTTAAGTTCTCCGGAGTAGGATACAAATTCTTCGAAATGAATGTTAATCTTCTTTATCAGGTTGCAGATAATCTTTTAAGTAGAGATTTATAAGTGGTGCTTCTATTATTATTTGAAATGTTTTTTAAAGGCAGTTTTTAAGTAGGGAGAAGATAAGATTTCTTGAGTGATTGCATGCTAAATAAACGTAAGAATAAGAAAAATAAGGGGCTTTAGGTAAAATAAAAACTGCCAATCTTTATTTAGTTAAAAAGTAGGCAGTCTGGCGGTCCTGTCACTAAAAGCGATTTAGACCCATAACTTTGCGGCCTATCCTTTGGGATAGTTTACCTTTCTCAGCTTTTTTTGAAGTATTACTTTAATGCTTCACCTTCTTATTGAAAAAGTTTAATATCATATTTTAAATAGTGGGATAGAATATTTTACTTTGTAAAATAATTTACATAGTTACCGAAAAATTTTTTAAAATTTCTATATTTTTTTGTCGTATATACTCTATACGATATAAATCTCAAAAATCCTTCTTTTTTATAAAAATAATTTAAAAAAAATAAGAAAGCCCTTCAGCAAAGGGCCAAAGGGCTAATATTCATTTATCTATAAATGGTCGGCCAGACAGGACGATTTTCGAACTTTTTGTATGAGTGATGAGACGAAAAAAGTGTATCAGAAGTTAGAAGAAGTAGTTGGTGTCTGTTAAGATTTTTTAAAATAGAATAACTCTGAAATAAATTTTATTCTCTGGATTTATGTCTACACATTTGACAAAATAATTTGTTAATTCTTATCAAATGTGTAGACCTGAACTCTTTAGCATTTCCAATCGTCATTAATCATTGTTACTTATTGTACGCTACTACCATTGTACTTACGGCTCTAAATAATAATAAAGATATATCGAAGGAGCATCATTTACGATAGTCGATTCTATTTGTTGAATTAATTGTATAAAATCTGTTTCATCAATCGTTTCCCAGGCTTGCTCTATCTGGCTATCAACTGTTGGATTGTTATAATGGGAATGGTTAGAAATACTTGCAGAGTGACAAAGGGAATAAAGAAAATCGGTTGGGTCAGGAGTGTCTACGATCCATGACATTCTAAATAAAGGTGATTCTTCCTGGCTTATTAAATCAGTAAGTTCATTCCATTCCACTCCATGAAGTTCTACAATTATCCCAACTTGTGCCAGATATGTTTGTATCTTTTCTGCAATAGAACGATGAAAATTAGAAAGATTGTAATACAAATCCGTGCTAAAACCTTCCGGATATCCTGCTTGCGAAAGTAAAGTTTGAGCTTCGGTAACATCATAGGAATAGCCTGTAAGGCTAGAATTGTAACCTATCATGCCTGGTGGTATTGGGCCCTGAGCTACTACCTTATTGTAACCAAATTCTACATTAATTTCATCGATCAAGGTTTCTGTATCAATAGCATAATTTATAGCTTGTCTTACTTTTAAATTGTTAAAAGGTGCGATATCTAAATTAAAACCATAATAGTAAATTCCATCTACTTCTTCCGCTGTTATATCAGTTTCTAAATTAAAATCGGCATTGGTAACCGTTTGTTCCTCTACTACATTAACAACCTGCTGAGCAGTTGTGTAACCATGTTTTATTGCGGTTATAGTATATTGGCCGGCTGGAACATTGCTTAGAGTATAGGTGCCATCAGAAAAAGAAGAGACTGTAAATATGCCTTCACCGAGAACATCAACCCTTGCCGTTCCCAGCATATAACTCTCCGCATAAGGAGAGTAAACATTTATTATTCCCGTAATTGTTCCTGTATGTATAGATACTGATGGTGTGCAGCCAATTAAAGATACTATTACTCCTAATAAACAGATCAGCAAAATAATTTTGATTGATACAAATCTTTTCATTTTTTACCTCCAAAGAAATTTTTTAATTTCATTATTTATACTCATTGAAATTCGGATATACATTTATGTTTGCCATGTTAACCTATCTATAAACCACCTCTCTTCATTTTTTAAATAAATAAAAAAGGACAGAATAAGAAAATAATGATATTACTCTCTTACTCTGTCCTTTTGCCTGAAAGATTCTTCCTTAAAAATTAGGAAATATTTCTAAAAGCCTTTGTAAGTTAATTCCTAATTGTTAGGAATTGCCTCTTCGGTGCTTTTTATTATAAAGCTCTCCAGAGTTCTGTCCGGTAACGGTCCCTTTGCCTGAAAGTTTGGATAATTTTGGTATCTTGCCTCTTCGGCTCTTTTTCTTTTATGATGGAAAGAAAAAGTCTCTCCTGTTACCTTCGTCCAGAAAAAGATATTTAGTTTTAGGTTAAGCGATGATAGAAGATTGATGCTTGGATGGTTAGTATAATTTGGATGTGTTACTTAGTGGATCTCTTGGAATAGAAAAACGAGTGTGTATCTTAAGATTGACCTTAGATAATATAGCTACTTGTTTTAGTATAATGGTATTATAGATATTCTACTTTGATAAAAAATAGGCTTATTTAATTTTTAGTTCACTTTTTTCTATATACTACAAGTCTATTTAAAAGTCCTTCTTTTTCTGAAAAATAATTCAAAAAAATAAAAATGCCCTTCAGCAAAGGCCAAAGGGCTTGAAATGTCTGGCTCGCCCTGGCAGACAGAACGATTATCGAACTTTTTGTATGAGTGATGAGACTGAAAAAGTGTATCATAAATTGAAGGAAATAATTAATACTTGATTTTATTATGGTTATTAAATTCCTTACAAAATGTTAGGGCAATTATGAATTATTGAGATAGCATACCTATTCATTTATCTAATTAAAAAAAATAATAATTATTTAAAAATGTGATATTTCCATTTTGCTCAGTTTTTTATACAATTTAATACTTTGTAACAAGTAGCACATTATATGTTAAGTTATATGTTAAATAGCTGAGTATCTAATCTACCAGCCAATATACTATATGGATAATCTTCTTTGTTTAAATTTATACCTATTATTACACTGCCTTTTGTATTTTTCACCTCTTTAGAATGAAGTATATTCATTATTATATTATTTCGTTCTTCTTTATCGACTAGAACATATGGATACCCAATTACTGCAAAACTCTTTCTTTTTGGACCAAATAAAAATATGACCCAATTGTGATTTTTTTCGACTTTGCCAGTACGAACTCTTTTCTTTAATCCCTGAAAGGTTTTTTCAAATTTTTTCTGATCTTTTTTAGTTGAATTTAAAAGAATAAAAGAAGTTTCAAGCCAGTTTTTTGGTCTTTTTTTTGCTATCTTATTTAAAATATCTTTCCACCATTCTGTCATTTCTAATCCCGGTTTGTTCACCTTCACTCCTCTGTCAATTCCTTCAAAATAAGGATCAATTTCTTTTGATTTTAAGATTAGATCTATCATTATTTCATTATTGTACTCTGCTTCACCTATGTTAAATCCATTCTCTAAGTAAAAACTCAATAAATCCAATTCATCACCTTCATAATTAAGTTGATTTTCAATTTCTCTTCGCCGGGCAAAATAATGGATTTTTTCTGCTTCTAAAGGTAATAAATCAAATATTATCTCAAGATCTGTCAAACTTATCGAAGGCGCAAGATCGCTTATCTTTTTTTCTGTGATTCCAGCTTCAATTAATTTTTTCAAATTACTGCTTATAACCCCTAAATTTGCAAGAGTTATACCTATAGGTATATAATAATTAATCTTTGAACAATCGACAATATTTTTTTCTCCTCTCTTATTATAAAATGTATGAATTGTTTTGTTTTCTTTGAGGTATTCAATAAACCTATGTGCTTGTTCAGAAGGTTCTTCTATTAATTCTTCAAGGGTCTTGAATAATCTCTCTGGAGCTCCTCTTTTCGCGGGAGGGGTGACCTTACCGGACTTAGCCTCAATAATTAGTGCAAACGTATCTATAACTACCAATAGATCATTTTCATAATTTTTATTATTCAACGTATCTTCCCATAAACTACCCTTAAAAACCATTGCGTTTGGAAAGTTTATTTTAAACAAACGCTCTATTTCATCTTCGAGATAACTTGATTTTATACTATTGCTATATTTTTCTCGAAGTTTTTCATCTTTAGATATTAAATCCTCAAGTAAATTTATTGCTAAATGTGGTATTATGCCAAAAATCGCTGAATAATATCTATCTTCACCAATAACAATGAAAGGTTGATGATGAATTGGATTGTTAAGAATAATATACTCTTTTTCGTAATCTTTTAAATCACCAAATTTCATAGAAAGCTCATTGAAAATATTTTTTAATTCTTTACGTTTGCTGTTATCCCCAAATAAAGATAAAGCATGATCAATATCAAAAGAATAGATTTCCTCATTTTTCAAATCTGAATGATATATTAGTAAACTTAAAAACTTTCTTCTATTTTTACCTACTCTATTCCAAATTTCATCAACTTGCCAATCTTCTATTTTTTCATTTTCTGGAAATGCTTTGTTGTAAGCTTTCACCATTTCCCTATAATTTTTCTTTTCTGCAAACATCCTAACTTTTTGTAAATGTTTATTTAATAAAGTATTTCTTTCTTCGGTAATTTCAAATAGTAATTCCATAAATTTGACTGGATTAATTCCATATATTTTTTCAAAGTCATCTTTAACTAATCTTGACAAATCGACTGTTATTCTCTTCATTTGCTGTGAATATGACCAGTTTCTAACTGCAGTTGTTTGAGATATCATATCCATTCTTAATTTATACGCAAATATTTCCTTATCGGATTTTAATTGTTTTGGAATATTTAAAAGCCGCAATTGCATCAAATCTCCAATTTCCTTCATCTCCAGTTTTAGTTTTTCTGCATTGTCCATTAATGGTTTTAAAGAGATATTTCTTTCTTGAAAAAGTGAAAAAGCCTGCATTATTTCAAGGTTAAAATGATAAAAATCAAGGGATCCTGCGACTTCAGGATCGATGCCTTCAGGTCGAGATACAAAATACAGAGAGCAAAAAGATAAAATATATAGGGAATCATACTCTTTGAACCATTTTTGGATATTGGGATATTTTATATCAAAATCTTCACTAGCTTTGGCGCCTATATTTCTAATAATTTCCAATTTTTTCTCTTTCGTTATATTTGCAGGGAAAAGGGAAGGAAGCTCAACCATTTGCATTTTTACAGGGTTCCAAGGTTTTTTTATCTCTTTTTTTGCATTTTTTATTTTTTTTCCTCTTGATATACTCAATTCTTTTTTTCTTTCTTTTTTTTGTCTTTGTTTTTTATTTATTTTTACCATATTTCACACATAGAGAATTTTATTGAGTTGGATGGTGGCACGTTATTCTACCTTCCCCCTGTTCTCCTTGCAAATGTATAAACAAATAACGCAATTGTAAAAGGGCCAATAAATGATTCAATCCCAGCTATTATTTTGCTTGTAATAGTTAGTGGTCCTATATTACCAAAAGCTAAGGTTGCGAAAGTTGTAAGACTAAAATACAAAGAATTCAAGTAATCCTTCCAAGGAAAATTCTTTATAATACTGCTCAATAATTCAATATTCCCTATCCCCAACCATATATTTTTAAAAAAATTATACTGAATATTTCTTACTTCTGGAATAAATACTGAAATTCCATAATTAAAATAAAGAAATGAAAAAAATAAGATTATGATAACTGCAAAGCGAAAAACTTTTGAAGGTTCTTCTCCATATCCATATATAAAATTTGAAAATTGTGAGGATAGATATTTCAAAATATCTTTAGAAAAAATCCATCTTACAAAATTTATCAAACGTCTAAGCATAATTAAAGTATAGAAATAAATTTTATTTTTAAACTCTTTCCTTATTAAATAACCCTTATTATTGTCAAAATAGTTTTCTGCTAAATTTGAAAAAAAGTATATCAAATTATAGTATTTATTTTCGTTATCGTTTTCGATGTATTTAATTAAAGAATGGGCTAATCTATCCATATCTTTTTCTTTCTTAAAAGCCCAGGCTTCATCTTCGTATCTTCCATTAGTACGATATTTATTTTTAAGGAGAAGGTAGACCTCTTTAGACTCTTTAAATTTTTTTCTTTTTTCTTGAAAAATATGGTTTTCAATTTGTTTTCTATTAATTATCATATTTTGAATTATTCGCTCTGTAGTAAAATAAATTAATGTTTTTTTACCTAAAAATAAATCTAAATATATCTTTTTTGAAAAAGCCTTTTTAAAACTAATTATTACTTCATTTTCTATGTCAAGCGTATCAATCGAAAATGTTTTTCTTTCACTAAATATAATATTTACAAAATTTAGATTTTTTTTAATGGCTTTAAATCTAAATATCGCATCTCTATCAAAGGACGTGTCCACAAAATCAGTAATTCCCTCAAAGGTTGCACTCATAAAAAAAGCACCTCCTTGGAACTTTGTATACCCAAAGATAGTATACCCCTTGAAGATTGCATTCTTAAAGAAAGAATCTCCCACGAAGGTTGTACTCCCAAAGTCAACATTTCCTTCGAACGTAGTACTCAGAAAATCAGCAATCCCCTCAAAGGTTGCACTCATAAAGTCAGTATGTCCCTTAAAAATTGTATGTACAAAAAGAGGATGACCCTTAAAGAGTGCAGTTCCAAAGAAAGCATTTCCTTCGAAGGTTGCGTATCCAAAGTCAGCAATTCTTTCAAAGGTTGTAGTCATAAAATTTGCATTTCCCTTGAAAGTTATACTTCCAAAATCAACATTTCCCTCAAAAATTGAATTCATAAAGTCAGCATTTTTAAAAATCGATATATTTAACCCTACTTTAAAATTGATATCTCCAATAAAAATAAATCTTTCGAAGTTATAATTCATATCCTTTTTTTTTATTTCCTGTATATACTCTTTAAGCGCATTTTTAAATTCTTCTTCAGTCTTCTCCCTTGCTCTTGAATGAAATATACAATATGTCCATTCTTTATGAGTTGGTCTTCCGCAAATCGGACATTTTTTTAAGTTATTTTCATCTTTGCTCATAAATGGCTCCTTTTAAATTTACACTATAGTGAAAATAATTTGGTAAAATCAAATATATTATTTTTTTAAGTTCATGGATTAATCTAATAATGAACTTGTCAATATTATTTGAAAATATTCTCAATTTATTAGAAACCAACAATCTGTGGCCTTGAGGCTTTCTTTAGCGTTTTCAATCGTTTCTCTTATTCTTGACACCGGCTCCATTAGGGCATAATTCATTCTTTCATTTGTAGCGATTACTAATCCAAATAATTTTATCTCTGGTTCAAAAGGTGTTAATTGTTTTATTACCGGGCTACCACTATTTCCTGGAAACATAATAGAATCAATTAAAATTGTTTTTTCTTCAGCAAATTTACCATTTTCCGTTTTTAAGAATTTTTTTCCAGTAACTATGGATACAATGCCCAAACGACATAAAGGTTTTTGTTCGCTAAGTTTAAATCCGATATCTAACGGGAATCCAAAAACTAATATGCTATCAGGAGGCAATGGATCCTCAAAGGGAAGTTGATTTTGGTTAGCTTCTTCGGTATTTGGTAACTCATATCTAAAATGTTTTATACCTCTATCTGGTATCCACCCAATTTTCATCACTGCGACATCAACGTAATTAGTATCAATTGACTCATCTTCTGGATGAAAAACCCATTTATCTCTTTTCAGTTTTAATAAAATTACTTCATTGTCGCCTGTTATTCTATTCTTGCATTGAACCCTTGCATGTAAATCATATTCTTTTTCAACAACATGCCGAGCAGTTACTACAAAAAGATCATCTCCGCTTCTTACAAAGAAAGCGGTTCCATTAGATCTGTTTATATTTGTAATTTTATTTGAACTTTTTTCTTTTATTTCTTCGTTATGTTCTAATCTGATTATTCCTCTACATAATTGCGAATAAAAATCTTCTTTTTCTTCTGTTTGTTCTGTTGCGAAACAAATAAAAGATATCTCTATAATAAATAATAAAAGGAGTATAAAAAAAACAATTTTTTTGATTATATATTTTCCCTCTCTTTATATATAAAAATCAATGAGGTCTTTACGTTTTAAATAATTAATTAATCAAAGAAACACATTTTTTAATTATTATAAAATGATAATCCAAAATACCTCTAAATAGACATTACGACAAATCTTTCAAAAATCCTTCTTTTTATAAAAATAAAAAAGCCCTTAAACTAAATTGGTTAAATAATCTTCCTGTTAGTGTTATAAATAATGTGCAGTTAAATACAAGCTCTTAAATCCTAAGGATTTCTTTGTTAATATGGTAAATATACAAGATAATAGGAGTATATAGTAGTAAAAGATAGCATATAAGAGAAAAGAGGGATAATAGCGGGATATTTTAGGAACCTTGAAAAATAACCTTCAATTAAAGCCTGTTTTAAGCCCCTGTTTTAAAGTGGCTGGTATGATTCATCCTATTTTTTAAATACGCCTCGTATACGCCAAAATAGAAGCTTTTTTCAAAAACGTTAAAACCCTTATACATCAATGGTCTTATTGATTTTTTGCAAAGTCAACCCGTAATTCATTGATGGTCTGTTTGATTTCCTTGATTTCAGCAGTAATACTATGGGAAAATTCCTTTTGATTTTTGATGATTTCATTAATAAAAAACTCTAATTTCCACACCAGGTATACAGAAAGCACCAAAGGAAAGCCGTTATTTGCTATTAATTTTAGTATGTATTCAATATCCAATTAATTTACTTCCTTTCCAAACCCGTTTTTGCCCAGGCCTAATGTCCAGATGTAAGAAATTTTTCTTTTCATAAAATCCAATACCGTTAAAACCTATTTCCTGAGCAAAAAGAAGAAGATCAAAAAGCAAGAAATCTTTTACGTGAATGTCTACCGCCATACCCAGGAGATGATAAGAACCGGAAACTCCCCCTACTCTTTTATTTTCCTCCGGACAGCGGTAACCGGAATTGATATATACCGGCCTATTTATAACCATCCTTAAATGATTTAACCTGGCAAAAAGGTCCGGAGATAACATAACCCGCCTGCAACAGGGACACTCAAATTCAAGTAAAGAAAAATATTCAGTTAATTCTATATCATTAATTATATCCATTATTTATATTTTAAGGTCCTGCCATTCCTTACTACATCCGGCATAGCCTTATATATTATTTCATTTACCTCCGGGACAGTAGCTTTCATAAGATCCTTTACATAGGATATTTCGCCCTCTTTTAAATTAACATTTTGTTTCCTTAATATTTCAATTAATTTTACCCAGGCTATCTTCCATTTTTCCTCACCATTCCCTATCCCCAGCTCCTCTTCAGCCCAAAGCATAGCTGCCAGAATGGCCTCTTTTATTTTGTCTGCCCTATCCTGGCCAAACTTGTTGATCATAAATTTAGAGGCCAGACCAACCAGAAAAACCAGAGCGAAATCCAATAGATATTTCGTGATAAATACTTCTAACATTTATTACTCCTTTCTACCTCCCAGGGAAGGTCCGCGGCCCTTCCAAGGAGAAATTTATATTAATTTATTTATATTACACATCCATAACATCGGTAGACTTATAATCAAGAATTCTTGCATTTACTTTTGCTACTAAGTCATTGCCGTTATTATGGAAGACGTTCTTAGCGATTATAGTATCCATAACTCCTTCTACTGCCACATCCTGTGCTGCTAAATCTGCATAATCTCCATCATCTATATTTTTAGGATTATTTAAAGTTAGATTGACGGTACTTGCAGCACTATCCCTGAATTGCATATACAGTCTCTTATAACTGGTTACCTCTCCTAATTCGGTTGCCATTTATTTTTCACCTCCTTTTTAAGGATTTACTAGAAGGTAAATCCGTTATCGATTTTTAGTTTTTAGCCGTTAATTTTCTTTCATACTCCTCCTCTACTACTAACGACTAATTTACTATTCAGTAAGTTGGGATTCTTTTTCCAATCTGATCTCATCTACAGTGTACTTCTGCAGTCCGGTTAAAGCGGTAGCTGTATCATAGACATCTTGGTCTAAAGCAGCTGCCTTAACTTTAGTAAAGGTCTTGCTCTGGATGATAGGTGCCAAGGTTAAAGGATTGGTGCCTACTACCAGTCTAAATTGCAGGCTTGAATCACGGGGGACGGTTATTACTGTTGCCATTTTTTTCACCTCCTTTTTTATGGGATTTGAGCCAAGAAAAACCAAGTTGTTATATGTACATATTATCATATTACCATGTATTAGTCAATATTAAAGCGTTCTCTTTGATTTACATTAATAAATATATATTTAACTTTGATTAGCTTCGAAATACTCGTTATATTAAAGAAAATAAAAAGGGATCTTCCCCGGTACAAGAATAACCCCTTGACTTCCCTATATATAAAATTATTATTTGCAGAATAATTAAAATTATCTTATGATATATTAGTAAATTATAAAAATATACTAACAAAAGGGAACCCAGAAGAATTGGATATTGAAAACATTAATCCGTATGAAGAAAAATGTAAACTGTTCGTTCAAATTGTAAATAAGGGCAAGAAAATGATCTGTTATCTGCACAAGCAGCTATAGATACTATTACTATATGTCTTAAAGCAGAAGAAGCTTTGAAAAAGGAAAAGAAGTATTTATTGGGTAGAGTACCAAATACATCACCTACTTCAGCATAAAAGATTTGTGCATTATGGCACTCACTCAAATCCTTTGCTAACACTCAAGGATTCTTTTATGCTGGTGCCTTATATAGAACCGGTCTGATATAGTACAATTATACAAAAGGAAGGTAAATAAATATGATAAAAATAATTTTTGCATCTGTGCTTATTATTCACGCACTCATTCATCTGATGGGCTTTTTGAAAGCGTTTCAAATAGCTGAAATTAATCAACTTACACAAACTATTCATAAACCAATCGGTCTCCTGTGGCTAATTTCTGCTTTATTATTCATCACTGCAGCAGTCATTTTCTTAATAAAGAATGATTGGTGGTGGATGATTGCAGTTCCTGCTCTTGTGCTTTCGCAACTCCTCATCATTATATATTGGCAGGACGCTAAATATGGAACAATAGCCAATGTGATTATTCTTGTTGGAATTATTATCGGTTATGGAGCCTGGGATTTTAATACAATGACAAAAAATGAACTAGAAACATTCGTTACACCTACAGCTTCCGGGGAAAAAGTAGTGACAAAAGAAATGCTTAGCGGTTTGCCACCGATTATTAAAAAATGGTTCGAACGTTCCAATGTAATTGGCAAAGAAATTATTTACAGTGTTCACCTGAAACAAATTGGGGAAATGCGCACTACGCCTGCCGGTAAGTGGATGTCCGTTGAAGCCGAGCAATGGTTTAAAACAGAAAAACCGGGTTTTATCTGGATCGCGGATGTTAAGGCTGCGCCGGGAATACATCTTGCCGGAAGGGATAAATATGAAAACGGGAAAGGGCAAATGCTTATCAAACTGCTTTCCCTTATACCGGTTGCAGATACCAAAGGAAAAGAAACAGACCAGGGAGCAATGCTTCGTTACCTTGCTGAAATGATTTGGTTCCCATCAGCAGCTTTGAATGATTATATCAATTGGGAGCAGATAGATTCAACAACTGCTAAAGCCACGATAACTTATGGTGGAATCACTGCCTCAGGTTTGTTTAAGTTTGATGTGAATGGTGATGTGGTAAGTTTCGAAGCAAAGCGATATTATGATCGTAAAGGTGGAGCAACTTTAGAAGACTGGTTTATACAAATAGAGCCAAATGGTTACAAAGAATTCGAAGGTGTAAGAATTCCTTTCAGACCAGCTGTTACCTGGAAATTAAAAGAAGGAGATTTTACCTGGTATAAACTAGAAATTACGAATATTCATTATAACCAGACTAAAGAGTGAATGCCAATTTTGCATAACACAATATATGTGCCTGTAACAAGAAATAGTAAATAACTTAAATTAAATTACGAGTACTTAAATTAATTATTATTAAAAGGAGATATAAAAAATAAAAATCAATTATCAATACAAACCATTTAAGTATTATTTCGTCACACTTTTAGTCACCTGGATTTCATTATTTGCGGCAGCTTTTTGTAGCCACACTGCAGGCTTAGAATCTTACCAAGTTCCAGTCATGTTACCCGGATTATTCGCCCCTTTCGTTATCGCAATATTTATGATTTATGAATCAAAAAATAAAGAATTAAAAAAGGATTTCAAGAACAGAATCTTTAATTTAAAACTTATAAAATTAAAATTCTTGCCAGCCATTCTGTTAATAATGCCTTTTACTTTATTTCTTGCCACAGCAATATCATTATTATTTGGACAACCAATTAAACAGTTTTCTCTCTCACCCGAATTTGCCATTTTTGGTGGAGAAGCTTTCATGACCCTGGTTGTTCTTTTCCTTGCTCCAACATTTGAAGAATTGGGTTGGAGAGGTTATGGTGTTGATAGTTTAAAAAGAGGAAAAAGCCTCATGAAAACTACCTTGATTTTTGCTTTATTATGGAACTTGTGGCATCTACCACTATTCTTCATCAAAGACTACTATCAGTATGAATTAATTCATATGAATTTTATATATGCTTTAAATTTTGTGGTTAGCCTTATCCCTGCTTCAATTTTGATGAATTGGATTTTCTACAAAAATGGTCGGAGCATAATAGCAATCATCATTTTCCATTCCATGCTCAATTTGTTTTCTGTTTTGTTACAGACCGAGCAGTTTACTAAGTGCATAATTACCATTATCTTGTTGGTAATTTCAGCAATTGTCGTTTGGAAAAATAAGAGTTTCTTTTATGAAAAAGAAAATGAGGTGTAAACCAATGAATCTTTATTCAAAATTTCTCCTTATTTGGTTTGGAGAATTTATCTCAATGATCGGTAGTGGTCTTACCATATTTTCTTTAGGAGTATATGTCTATCAACAGACTCATTCGGTTTCAAGTTACACTTTCATACTTCTTTGTGTTTTTATACCGCCATTTATACTAAGACCTTTTGGGGGTATCTTAGCAGATCGTCATGACCGACGTTTAATGATGCTGATTGGCGACTTGGGAGCAACGCTTGGTTTGTTATTCATACTTTTTATGATGTTGAGGGGTCATATCCAACTTTGGCAAATTTATTTAGGAATTGCAATCAGTTCAACTTTTTCCGCCTTTCAAGAGCCGGCTTACAAGGCTTTGGTGACTGATTTTATACCTAAGGATCAATATGCTAAAGCCAGTGGATTAATGCAACTAGCAGGATCGGCTCAATATTTAATCTCACCTTTTTTAGCAGGGATTTTACTAACCTTAATAGATATTAAATTTATCTTTACGATTGATATCTCTACTTTTTTAATGGCTAGTGTTATTATTATCTGGACAAGAAAAAACTCAGGAAAAACCATAGTAAAAATAAAGCAACCAAAAAAGAGCTTTATTTCCGATTTAAAAGAAGGTATTCAGGAATATTCGAAAAATAAAGGGGTGGTGCATTTAGTTGTTACAACAATGATCGTTTTATTTTTTGTAGGGTTGCTTCAAGCTCTTATTCTCCCGATGATTCTTTCCTTAACCAATGCAAAAACTGCAGGGATTACACAGTCTATCTGCGCATCAGGCATGCTAGTCGGAAGTTTATTTATCGGTTTATTTGGCAGCAAAAGTAAACACGTGAAAGTACTATCCATTTCGCTATTTCTAGCCGGTCTGTTCTTTGCTAATTTCGGGCTTTCGACAAGTATTGTTTTTATTACCCTGGCGGGTTTTATGTTCTTCGCTACCCTACCTTTTGTGAATACATCCATTGAAGTTTTGATTCGAAAAAATATTGATAACAAAAAACAAGGCCGGGTTTGGTCGATTATTTCGACCATTACTTATCTTGGTTCTATTGTGGCTTTTATGGTCGCGGGGTTCCTGGCAGACAAAGTTTTTAATCCTCTCCTAGAAGTAAATGGAAAATTGGCAGGAACCGTTGGTTCCATTATTGGTATAGGAGAAGGTAGAGGAATTGGTTTAATGCTGGTAGTTTCTGGAATAATAATTTCATTTATCAGTCTATTAATTTTTAGAAATAAATTTATAAATAATTTAGATACTAATTGATTTAAATAAAAAATATAAAAAAAGATAAACATAAGGAGAGATGGATATGAATCAAGTTACGCAAGAAAATCTGGAAAAGAATTCCTCTAATATTGGTTTTTGGGCTGCGTTGCTCACAGGCGTCCTTAATCTAAGCTATTTCGTAGCATTCGTCCTGTATCAACCAACTCTGCACGCACCGTGGAACGGCATCACTGACTATGCGGCCGGCTTCAAGGCAGGACCATTCATAGCATGGGTAGTGCCATGTCTATTCCTTGCCCCAGCATTCCTGATTTCCATAGTATGTCTCTATCAGTGCACCAAGGGAGAGAAACAGATATTTGGACTACTTGCGTTGGTCTTCGCTGTGGGGTATGCAGTGATACTTGCACCGACCTACTACACCCAATTAACAGTCATAAGACATAATCTGTTGGCAAATAATTTGGAAGGCTTGACATTGTGGCTATACGCATTCCCATACCCATATTCCATACCTGGAGCCCAGGAAGGGATAGGATATGGATTTATGTGTGTCTCTTTCATATTTGCCGCAAGAGTGTTCGGCAGAAAGAAATTTGATCGGTTTCTGTTCTGGATCTTTCTCGGAAACGGCATATTCGGCAGTATGGTCTTCACCGATCTCCTTTTCCCGTTACCGTGGCCAATTGTGATAGCAGATCTTGTCATCGAAGGAGTTCTTCTTTCAATTGCTCCCTTTGCGCTAGCTGTGTACTTCCGGCGCAAATGGAAAGGAGCAGAATCGTGAGACCCTGGTATCTTATTATAACCAACCTATTGCTATGGGATAAAGTTTATTTTAGTTATCCTATCCTTAATCTTTCTGGCAATTGCTATACCTAATTGTTTATTATTTTCGACTAAAAAACTGAATGAAATGTTCCATTGAAATAGCAAATAAGAAATATTAAGACTGCTTCTATGAAAGATGCTATTACTTGAGGAGAAAATTGGATCTGACAGTATCTGTACCCATTAGATCTATGTTCTATTTTATCATTCAATATCTTCTAACAAAGAAATTTATAACAAAATCCATTAAACCATAAATTTTAGGTATGTCCCCTACACTCACTCGATGATAGTTGATGATTAATGTTCGATTAATTATTGGTCTTTAGACGATGTTCTAACAAATCGTTGGTGATTTCTGTAATCCGGTCAACATTGTTTATATAAATAAAGTGCGTGCCGTCGAGTATTTCATATTTTGCATGGCCACCAATTCGCTCAAGATGTTTATGCTGATATTCTTGTGGCGTTATTTTAAGCTGTTTGTTGGGAGTTTCATAAGTTTGTTTGGAAATAATTTTGAAGTATGGAACCGATGAAGGGAATGGAAAATCTATAGTTTGTTTTATAAATTCAGCTGAATTTAATATCTGCTCTAAAAGAGTATCATTTATTGAAAAACCTGCAAAGGTGAGCATGTCGTTTATCTCTTTTTCTGTATAACCGTTTGAGAGTAGGTTCTTCTTCTTATAGTGAACTTGATAGTCATATCCAGTATTCGTCCTTGCAAAATTTAACAAACTCAGTAAATAATTTCTATTTATCCTTGGAACAGAATAAAACCCGTGCCAATACGCTTCCTCTTTTGATTCATCATGGTAAATATCGTAAATAAAATTTTTCATAATATCTATAAATGTTTTTCTAGTGCTTTCTTTATATTATTTCTTTTTATGTCTTGTGCGATCAACTAATCTATATTTTTGCCCTTTATCTTGTGTGGGAGGAAAAGGTTCACCTTTAGTAACGGTAACTTCTCTTTTTGTTTTAATATTTATGTATTGTCCTGATATATCAGCCTTTTCTCCAGGATTAAAATATTTCTTTTTTCTTTGCTCAGTCATATTACTTACTCCTCTTCCTAAAATAATTATTTAATTAAGCGCCATCGGCCAAAAAAATCTTCTCTTTTTGTAGTATTGCAATAATTATTTAACTTTCATTGAGTTATAGTCCTATAATCACAATAATTCCAAGGGTTAACTTCATAACTCGCCAAGGTGTATGGGTCTATATAAGCATCTACACAGGCTTCAATGCTGTCTAGCGCCGGAGAAACTGATCTAAACAAAGACGCTACATCAATAACACCATATTTATCTAACGGAGGAACCAATACCAATCTGCGTCCGTATCTTTATATTCAAAAAGAGTTAGGAGGTATCCTGTAGATTCATTAAGGAAAAATATGGGTACAGAATATACATTGTAATCATGATAATGCAGAACATAACAACTAAAAATACTAAAATCGACACAGTCTCCTTCTTTCCTAATATAAAATTCATAGGGAGTGTACGCGCCATCATGTTCTTTATATTGGAAAGTTGATAAAAAAAATAGTAATTCTAGAGAAGTATTTAATTTATCTAATATAGTTATAAACTGAAAATCATCTTTATCCATCCCGCAATTATCTGTAATAAATAGTGGTACTGTTACCCATTTGCAACTTATAAAATATAAACAAAAAAAGAATCATTCCTAAAGCAAATAATTTCTCCATAGTTACCTTTATCGTATTAGTATTTATTAATTTTTTTAATTATCTTTTTTTTATTTCATATGTATTACTTTTACTTCTGAAACTGTGCGGTTAAACCTTCTATTTCTTGAGGTTTAACAGGAAGGAAAAAATATAGAAGACAGGAAAAAGCTAATATACCTGCACCCACTATCCAAGCAATAGAAATGGATAGATTTTGAGCTATATATCCCATAATAAGTGAACCAATAAGTGCTCCTACTTGTAAAAAAATCGATTCAAAAGAAAGCAAAGTGGAACGCCTTTCTTTTGGCAATTGTTCATTCAATAGAGTCTGATGGGGTGAAGTAGTTAATCCATTAAAAAGAAAAGTGGATAAATAAAAAATACTAAATCCTGTTAAGCTTTTCTGTAATGCCAAGGTAAGATAAAACACTCCCATAAGTAGTCTCGTCACAAAAAGTATTTTAGAATAATTGTTTTTGCATAATTTACAGAGAGGAGTAATAAGAACATTCCCCAGAGAAGAAGCCAAAAAATATCCCGTAGCTAAAAGTCCAAATATCCAAGTTTGCGAGTCAGAACTTAAAATATTCTTTACCTGAGGCTGCCAGAAATTTTCTAAACCAGCCAGCCCTACTCCCAAAGCCAGAGTAGATAATAAGAGCATAAATACTACCCTATTCTTTATCCCATATTGAATAGAAGTAGAGATAACTTCGGGAAGTTTCT
>Ga0210003_1001325_pt1 | contig 21971 bp, 20 predicted proteins | sample LantaG_FD_182804 | JGI IMG/M metagenome (GOLD analysis project Ga0210003, IMG submission 182804) | Deep subsurface microbial communities from Baltic Sea to uncover new lineages of life (NeLLi) - Landsort_02402 metaG (SPAdes) (version 2) | ecosystem: Environmental > Aquatic > Marine > Oceanic >... | reverse complement strand
AAAAAAAAAAACTCAACCTCTCAACCTCAACCTCCACCATCTCTTCCCCGCCAGGTTCTTCCCTGCCGTGGCCTACCTCTCCACGGCCCGCGTCCCCATCGCCGCCCTCGCCAACTTCGGTCTCGCCCTCGTCCTGCTCCTCTACAAGGCAGCGACGCGCCTGTTTCTCTCGGGGGGGCTGCGGGAATCGGAAGCAGAGAGGGTGTCTGACCGGCTGGTGTCGGCCGCGATGGAGACGGCGCTGGCGATGGCGGTCTTCCGCGCCGACGCGAGCCCCGCTGCGGCCGCGGGCTTCGTGCTGCTGGCCGCGGCGAAGGTACTGCACTGGCTGGCGGCGGACAGGGTCGCCCACCTGGAGTCGAACTCGAGCAGCAGCAGCGGTAGCGGTATTGGTGAAGAAGAAGGGAACGAAGGACAACGACAACAACAACAACGACGACGCCTCCGCCTCTTCTCCCGCCTCCTGTCCCTGGGCCCGGCCCTCCGCCTCGCCGCCTTGCTCGTCGTACTCCTGCTGGCCGATGCCTTCGCCTTCCGCGTGGCCATGGACTTTGCTCTGGAGAGGCCCGACGGCGTCGCAGTGCTCTTCGCCTTCGAGTGTGTCATCCTGGCATCGGCCGCCGCGGGGGCCGCGGCGCGCGCCGCGCTCGCGCTCTCCGACCGCCTCCTCTTCGCCGGCAGCTGGGAGGGGCGCGGGGCGGCAACTTTTTACCTGGAGCTGGCCACCGACCTCACGCACCTGATCGTATACTCGGCGTTCTTCGCCGCGGTGTCGGCGGCGCACGGCCTGCCTTTACATCTGGTCAGAGACCTCTGGTGGACCGCCAAGTCGTTCCGCGAGCGAGTGTCTGCCTTTTTGGCCTTCCGAAGGGCGTCGGCGGCGTTGGACGCCGGGTTGGAGGACGCCAAGGCGGAGGACCTGGCGAGGTGCGGCGGGGTGTGCATCGTGTGCAGGGAGGAGATGGTGAGCGGTGGAGGTGTGGCGGAGGCGGGGACGACAGCGGCAACCAACGGAGAAAGCGACGGCAACGCTTCCGCTTCCGCTTCCGCCGCCGCTTCTGCTCCTCCTCCTCCCTCCTCAGCTTCCTCCTCCTCCTCTTCTTCGCGCTCCAAGGCCCTCCCCTGCGGCCACGCCTTCCACCTCCGCTGCCTGCGCTCGTGGCTCGAGAGGCAGCAGGCGTGCCCTATCTGCAGGGCGCCCGTGCTGCCCGGGGAGAGGGCGGCGAGGGCGGAGGCGGAAAGGCAAGCGGCGGCGCAAGCTGCCGCTGCTGCTGCTGCCGCTGCCGCTGCCACTCCGGCTCGAGCAAATAACGCCGCCGACGCCGACGACGGCGGAGGTGCCCGCGCCCCCGCCGCCGCCGCCGCCGCCGCCGCCGCCGCCGACGCTCCCCTGAGGGGCATCCTGAGGAACCGGGGGCACCACGGGCAGATCCCGATCATCGGGAACGCGGACGCGAACGCTGCTGCTGCTCCGCAGGGCTTTGCCGCCGGGCCGCAGCTCTTCGGCGGAGGAGCAACGACGGCGACAACGACGGCAGAAACGAACGGCGCTTCCGCGCAACAGCAACAGCAGCAGCCGCCAGCGATGGCGATCTTCTTGCCCGCCGGGGCCACTGCCGGGTCCTTCGGAGGGATCCCGGTGCTGCCGGTGATGCTCCCTGCCGCCGACGGGAGCGGGGGCGGAGTCTCGAATCCGTTTTCGCCTCTCGGGGGCTTTGGCTCGTTCGTCGTCCCTCCGTCGTCTTCGACTGCTGCTGCCGCCGCTTCTTCTTCTTCCTCTCCGGAGCTCCAGGCCATCGCCAGGCAGCTCCAGGAGCTCCAGCAGACCCTCGGGGGGATGATGATGAACGGGACGGCGACAGCAGCGACAAGTGAGGCCGCAGCTGCTCCTGCTGCTGCCGCTGCTCCTGCTGCCGCTGCTGCTCCTTCGACGACGACGACGACGACGACGGAGGCCGCAGAGGCGGCAGCGGCGGCACCCGAAGCAGCACCAGCAGCGACAACAGCAGAAGCCCCTGCCGCTCCCGCTGCTCCTGTCCCTGCCGTTGCCCCGGAGCCAGAAGAAGAAGACGAGGCCGCTGCCATCCGCAGAGCGAGGCTGCAAAGGCTCGGACAAGAGTAGAAGGAAAAAAAAAAGCAAAATGTAAAAGACTCGAGTTTTTAATTTTTTAAACAAAAAAAAACGAAAAACCAAAAAGAAAAAAAGTTTCTCTACTCATCCGGCTCCTCGTCCAGCGCCTCCTTCAGCGTCCTCAACTTCCCTTCCAAGACCCCCATCGCCTTCGACACGATCTCGCTCACGGGCAGGGCCCCCGTCCCTTCGACCCGGAAGATGAACTCATCAGCCTTGGCCGTCGCCGTCAGCAACCCCGGAAACCCCAGCTCGGCCGCTTTGGCCAGGCACTCGCCGTCGAAGCGGTACCTCTCCGCGTCGGCGACCTCCAAGGCACCCGTCGCCCGGTCGTGCGCGAACACGCCCCCGGCCGTCGCGCCCACCCACTCGTCGCGCTGCGCCTCGCTCATGAGGCTCGCGACGCGCTGGTCGATCGCGATCTCGGGCACGGGGGCGAACGCCGCCGTGGCGACGGGCTGCCACTTGGCGTGGTCCTTGCCGATGCCCTTGCGCGCGACCGCCCGCAGACGGATCTCCTGGCCCTGGCGCAGTTTCGCAAGTAGGATGCCCCGACTCCTGCTGTCCTGTGTTGTGGAACCGTTGCTGTTGAGAGCAGCAGCACCAGCACCGCCAGCAGCAGAGGAAGTCGAGGCGGCAGAGGGCACAAAGCCGACGGGCCTGACACCGGGGTGCCTCGGGTCGAGGCAGAGGTCGTTGGTCGTGACATCGACGGAGGCCGATCCGGAAGTGCAGCGCACGTCCAGGCTGAGCTCGACGTCGAACCACTCCTCGCCGTCGTCGTTGGCGTTGGCGGCGTCGGGGTTGTTTGCGGCTGCTGCTGCCGCCGCTGCTGCTGCCGCCGCCGCCCCGGCGCCGGCCGCGGCCGACTCGAAGGGGCTCACCATCCGATCCACCGCCCCCGTCGACACCAGCGGCACCAACCCTAACCGGTGCGCGATGAACTCGTCGTGGAGGACCGAGGTGTTGGCCTCGACCTCGACGAGGTCGATCGCGATGGTCGGGACCTGGAGAAAAGAGGTTTTTTGAAGTTGAGGAAGAGGTTGAAGTTTTTTTTTCGTTTTTTCGACGCCGCCGTCGATCTCATCATCACCTCTCTCTCTTCTCCCTCTCTTCTCTCCCTCTCCCTCCCCTCACCTCTGCGATCATGATCCGCCTGAGCGCGTTGGCGAACGCCACGTCCACGCCGGCCAGCACGAAGTCGCAGTAGTCGTCGCTGAGGGAGCGGATCGAGACCTGCGGGCTCGGAGAGGCCATGATTCGATTTGTTTCCGAACTCTTTTTTTCCTCTCTGTAGCAGCCTTGAGCTCGTCTGTTCGTGCGCCTTCGCTGAGAGCAGCTAGAGAGAGAGGATATGGTTGACGGATGCTAAGCGATGGAGAGCAGGAGAAAAGAGGGAGGACGGGCTCTTTCTTTTTCGCTTTTTCTCTTCTTCTTCTTTTTCTTTTTCTCAAGCCGTCGAGGTCGACGATTTATCTCTGCTCTCAAATTTTTCGACGCTTCAAAAATCGCATTCGAAAAAAAAGCACGAGCGAGAGAGTTTCGTCCCTTTTCTTCTTCTTCTCTCTCGCGCGCGCTCTCTCTCGCCTTCTCTCGCCATGCCGCCGCCAACCCGGCGACGGCGGCAGGTCGCTACCCTCGTCGTCGCCGTCGTCGTGACGCTACTCTCGTCGCAGGTCGCGAGCGCGCAGCAGCAGGCATCATCGTCGTCGTCGACCGAGGCGCTGCCCGCATCGTCGTCGTCGTCGACCTCGCTTGCGGCTCACGCTGCCGCCGCAGCGGCTGCGGGGGTCCAGCTCGCCAAGCCGGACTACACGGTCTACAAGACGCGGTGAGTGAGAGCTGGTGTGGAGAGAGAGCTGAGAAAGAGCGGAAAAGAGGGGGCACACAAAAAAGGGAGGAACGAGGAAAACGAGAGAGCGAGCGAACGCCGCGATCGTCCTCTCCTAGGCAGCAGCAGCTTCTTCTTCCTTCTCTCTCTCTCTCTCTCACCTCGCGCTTTCTCTCTCTTCCCCCCCCCCCCAAAAAAAAAAACAAAAAAACAAAAACAGCGAGCGCGTCTTCGACCAGATCGAGCGCCTCGTCGCCGCCAACCCCAGGACCATGCGGCTCGACACCATCGAAGCGCCCCCGGCGCCTTTGAAGAAAGGGGAGAAGAAATCTTCCTCTTCGTCTTCTTACTCGCCGCCGCTCCGGGTTGTTACTGTCGAGCCCGGAGGCCTCAGCCCGGGGCCACCCAACTCACCCGCCGAGAGGGAGGCCCACGCCGAAAAGTACCGCCTGCTGCTCAACTACGGGGAGCACGGCCGGGAGCTGGTGACCGTCGAGTCGGCGCTGGTGCTTTTGGAGGACTTGGCGGACCCGAGCGGTCTGAGCAGGCGCGCGGCCGCGGCGGCAGACGCGGATCCGGTGCGCTCTTCGCTCGGGGGTTCAGAAAGGCTGAAAGCTTTACTTCAAAAAACCGTGTTCAAGATCGTGCCTATGGAGAACGAGGAGGGGAGGGAGCTGGTGGAGCGCGGGCAGCTGTGCGAGCGGAAGAACGGGCGCGGGGTAAGAGAGAAAACAGTTTTCACGTTCTTCATGATTTTCAAAAAAAAAGAGAGAGAGAGAGAAAGAAAACGCTCTCACGTTCTCTCTCTCCCAACCCCCCAAAAAAAACCCAAAAACTATTCAGGTCGACCCCAACCGCAACTGGGCCGTCGACTGGGGCAAGAAGGAGAGCGACTACGACCCTTCCGAGGAGTTCCCTGGCGAAAGCCCCTTCTCCGAGCCCGAGGCCAGAAACCTGGCCTTGCTGGCCTCGACGTTTGCTCCGCATGCGTGGATCAACGTCCATTCCGGGATGGAAGCCGTCTTCAGCCCCTACGACCACATCGCGGCGACTCCGAAAGGTCCCTCGGCGGACGCCACGGCCGCCCTGCTCGCGGCGGTCGACGCCTCTGCCTGCGGCGGGCGGTGCGCCAAGGGCTCCGGCGGAGCGACCGTGGGTTACCTCGCGCACGGGACCGCGACCGATTTCATGTACGAAAAGTTAAAAGTTCCCGTGAGCTCCACGTGGGAGATCTACGGCGACGAGGAGGCCGGCTTTGAGGACTGCTTCCGGATGTTCAACCCGATGGTGGGCACGGAGGGCGAGGTGGAGAGGGAGGAAAGGGAGAGGGAGGTCGAGGAGCGTTCGACGACAACAAACAAGACGAAAAAGTCGAAGAAGAAAATCATGCCCTCTTTAGAAAAAGTCGCCGCGGCTTGGGCTGACGGCGCGCTTGTCGTCTTGGAGAACCTGCCCGGCCACCCCGGAGTGAAGCTGGGTCCGGAGGCCAGGGACGCGCAGGCCGACGCCGGAAGGGCCGTGGCGGCGCGGTTTGACGGGAGGCTGAGCGGCAGGCAAGGGGGAGGAGCAGGAGGAGCAGCGGGAGGAGAAAGAGGAGGAGAGGTGACGAAAGCGGCGGCGAGCGCTGCGGCGGCGACAACCAACGTCTCGAGATCGACAAAGGCCTCTTCCTCCGCGTCCCTCCCTCGCTCCATGGGGGGACACACGGTTTCTTCTTCTGCTTCTGCTTCCTCTCACTCTTCGACTTCCATTCACTGGGTCAGCGCCGGCGTCGTCGTCGCCGCCGTGGCGGCCTTTGCCGTGAAGCGACGGAGGCAGCAGCAGCAGAACTTGCAGCAGCAGCAGCGGAGGAGAGAGGGGGCCCTCGCCGCCGCCGCCTCCTCGGGCGTGGGCGTCTCGAGCGTCGGAGGGGTGATCAGCGTCGGAGGGGAGCGAGGGGCGCTGGGCCTGCTGAGCAAGCCGCAGAGGCAGGAATAGTAGTTTTTTGGGAAAAGTTGAAGAAGAAGGAAAAAGAAAAGAAAAAACAGCTTGTGAAATAGAAAAGAAAACGAAAAAAAGGAACGGAAAAAAATCAGAACTCAAAACTCTCTCTCTCTCTCTCTTCCGCGCTTTCTCAAGGTTTTTTTCCGGATCGTTTCTTCGTTTTTCTTTCTTCAAATTACAAGATTCTTTTTTTTTCAGTTTGCAGCGACGGGGACGGCGGAGGCAGCCTCCCCCTCCTCCCTCTTCTTCCGCCTCGGCCTCGCGCGAGGAGGAGCCTTTGTCTTCGCTGTTTCTTCTTTCGCAGCAGCGGCGACCACCACTTCTTTCTCTTTCTTCTTCTTCTCCTCCGGCTTCTTCTCCTTCTTCTTCTTCTTCTTCTTCTTCTGCTGCTGCTGCTGCTGCTGCGGTTCTGCCTTCTTTGCGACCTTTTTCTTCTTCACAGAGAGCGGGTTGGGACCTTTCGCCCTGTTCCTGCGGAAGGCCACCCCCGTGTCTTTCGCCCACGCCCTCCTCGCGGCCCTCGCAACCTCTTCGAGCGCCTCGCCGTCGCATCCCCTGACCATTGGCGCTCGCTCCCCGGGCAGGGCCCCGCGGTCCGCCGCCCCCATCGCCGCGGAGGCCCGCTTCTGCGCCTCCGTGGGGGGCTCGAACTGGGCGCCGCTCGCCGTCAGGAAGATCGCGGCGCCGGCGGGGGTCTGGCCCAGCGCTGCCCTCAGGGCCCTGTCTTGCGTCGCGACGATAAAGTGCTCCGCGTTGCCCGCGGGACCGACGCAGGAGGCCAGGCAGGCCGCGGCGGGAAGGCAGGGCTCGTTTTTGACAGGGGGGGAAGAAGTCTCGCCGCCCTCGGCTCCCTGCTGCTGCCTCCTCCTGTCGTTGACGTCTCCGTCGCTGCCTCCGTGGCCGCAGTAGTGCAGCGCCGCTCCTTTACGGGCATCGATCGCCGCGGCCCTGAACTCAGGTCCCATCGTCTTGAGCTCGTTGAGCACGCAGCGCGTGGTGAGGACGCGGGCGCGGGCGCCCAGGAGCTTGGGGATGACGTCGGAGGCCTGGCCGAGGCTGTGGAAGGGGGTGGTCGAGGTCGAGGAGGTTGAATGAAGGAAAGAGAGAGAGAGAGAGTGAGCAAACGAGCGACGAACGAGCGAAGGCGACGGCGGCTTTGATGCGATATCGATTCGCCTTTGTTTTCAACCCTCTTCCTTTTCGTCAAAAAACTCACTTTGTCTCGCGCAGGGCGTGCACGAAGTTACCGTCTAGGAGGACCTGTGCGGGATTGGGAAGAGGAATGGAGAAACGAGAGAAAGCGGCGTGAGGGGAAAAGGAGTGGTTTTTTCTTTTCAACATTTCAATGGCCTTTTTTTCGGACGCATGCGACCTCTCTCTTTCTCCCTCCCTCCAACGACGCACTTTGTACGGCTCCCTGAACCCGTGGTTGATCCTGAAGAAACGCAGGGCCCTGCGCGTGGCCTTGTGGCGCTTGCGTCGCATGGCGGTTGGTTAGAGAGAGAGAAGGCGAAAGGGGAGCGAAAAACGGCGGCGGCTTCTAGTAAAAAAGAAAAAAGCAGGCAGCAGATGTGAGCTCGTTTCTCTTCTCTGTCGCGCTTTTGTTTGTCCTCTGTTAGGAGCGAGAGACAGAGAGAGAAAGAAGACGGCTCAGACGTGCTCTGCTGCGAGGAACAGGAGCGCGGAAGCTAAGCAAAGCTCGAGAGAGTGAAAGAGCGAAGAGAGAAGAGTGGAGCGAGAGATTTTTTCGAAAAAAAATTCTCTTCGGCTTCTCTCCTCGCGCCTCTTGCTCTCCCCCCTCTCACTTTCCTTCCTTGTTCCTCTCTCCTCCTCTCTCTCTCGCGCGCGCTCTCTTTCCCAAGATGCCCTCCGCGGCCACAAAGCCCCCATCGCCGCCGCCAGCGGCGAATACGAAGACGAGGGCGATCTCCGTCCAGGCCCTGCGGCGGCAGCTCGAGGCCCTGGGCTACGGAAAGGTCGCGGCGGAGGCCTTTGGCGGCGGAGGTGGAAGCGGGAACGCAAACGGCGCAAACGGAGGCCCCTCGTCTTCCTCCTCGCTTTCCTCTTCTTCCTCGTCGCCCTCTCCTTCTTCTGCTGTCCCGCTCGTCGCGGCGCTGCTCTCCGACCTGGCCAGAGCAGCGCAGGCCCTGTCCGCCGCCCGCGGGGCCGTCGCCGCCATCGCTCGAGGAGGTGGGGGCGGAGGCGGAGGTGGAGCAGCAGCAGCAGCAGCAGCGGGGAAGAGAGAAGCTCCCGCGGCGGCGACAAGGGACACGAAAACGACCCCTTCTTCTTCCTCTTCTATCTCTTCTTCTCACCACTGCTCCCGCCTGGCCGCCGTCGCCCTCGCCGCAGACGCCAACGCGGCCACCGCCCTCTCGAAGCTCGACTCTTTTCTCGCGGAGAGGGAGGCAAGGGTCCACGACGAAGCTCGCTCCCTCTCGCTGGAGTTTCGAGGAGAGAGGGAAAAAGCTCTCAAGGCTCGAAAGGCCGCGGCGGCAGCCGACGCCGCGGCCGCCGGTGCCGCCGCTCGAGCGGCCTTCCTGGCGAAAGAGAGAGACGAGGCCCGTAAAGAGGCTTCTCGCCTCTCCGGCGAAAACAACAGGCTCAGGGCAATAAGCTCCGAGGCGGCGAGCGCCGCGGCGGAGAGCGAGCGCGGCTTGGCAGAGGCCTCCGAGCTCCTGCGGCGCTCCGAGGAGCAGAGGAGGAGGCTCGAGGCCGCCCTGATGCTCGCCGAGGAGCGGGTCGGGGTCTTGGAGGAGGCCAGGGAGCGGGCGAGGCAGAGCGCGGCGCGAGCAGAGGAAAGAGCGAGGTCGGTAGAGGAGCAGGCGCGGCGGCTCGGGGTTTCGGCGAGAAGGGCCGAGGCGGACGCCTCGAGGAGCGCCGCCGAGGCCGCCTCTCTGAGGATGGAGAACGAGAGGCTGTTCAGCGTGGTGAGGGCGCTGGACTCGGAGATGCGGAGGAAGGAGGGAGGTGGAGGTGGAGAGGAGGAGGAGGAGAGGTGGGGGGAAGAGGAAAGAGACCAAGAGGAAAGGGAAGACGAAGACGAGATTTGAAGAACAAAAAACGGTTCTTCTTCTTCTTCTTCTTCTTCTCCTTCTTCTTCTCTCTCTCCCTTCTTCTTTTTCTCCCGCGCCCTGCTCTCTCTTTCTTTCCTTTGATAAATATGCGGAGCGGCGCAGAGGAATCTATCTGATTTGTTTTTTTTGTTGCAGAACTGGAATCAATAGAGTTCAAAAAAACTGATCTGAGGAAAAAGGAAAAAAACACCGACTCTTTTCTAAAAGTTTTCTAAGGTTCTAAGTTTCCGCTTCTCTTTTCTCTTTTCTCTTTTCACCCCCTCCTCCTCCTCGGGGTCATCGCGGGGGAAGAAGCCGCGGAGATCTGCGCAGCGGAGGCCCTGAATGCATCTTCCAGAGCAGACTCGGCCTCCAAGAGTTCTTTTCGAAGCTCCCTTTCGACCTCCCGGTGCCGCGCGAGCGCCGCGGCAGAGCCGTCCCTCCGCCGCTTGGCGAGCTCGACAGCGGCGTCCGCCAGGGAGCGAGGGGAGACGATCGTTGTCGACGCCCTCGGGGGGGGCAGGGGGTTGAGTGGCGAAGCTGTTGTTGCTGCTGCTGCTCTCGCGGAAGAGGGAGAAGGAGAGGGAGAAGGAGAGAGAGAGGGAGAAGAGGCATTCGCTCGAGCAACCCGCGCCGCGGCCTCCGATGCCCTCCTCGCCGCCTCGGCGTCGTTCTCGGCATCCACGAGCGCAGAGACCGCCCGCGCGACCTCCATGGGTAAGGTGTCGAGGGCCGCGTCCGCCGCTGCTCGCAGGGAGGCGGCGGCCTCGAGGGCTGCCGCTGCTGCCGTTTGCGTTTCGGTTTCGGTTTCGTTCGAAGGAACCGAGGAAGAAGAAAACCGCCGCCGCTGACTCTCGACCTCCGCCGCGGCGGTTAGCGCCCTCGCCCTGGCTTCGGCCCTCCTCGCGTCCCGGACAGAGTCGAGAGCTCTAGTTGCTCGTTGCTCGGAGCAGGCGCCGCGGTGGCTCGCGGCGGCGACGGCGGCGCGGAGGCCCGAAACGGCCTGCGACCTCCGCACCTCGGCCGCGACGGCGGCGGCGGCGGCGGCAGCGGCAGCCGAGGAGGCGCGGCCTTGGCGCTGCTGCTGTTCTTGCTGTCGTCTCTGCTCTTCCTCTTCGTTGTCCTCTTCGTCGCCAAAGGAGGAGGAGGCGGCAGCGGCGTTGGCGGCAGCCGCCGCGGCGGCGGCGCGGGCCGCGGAGGAGGAAGAAGGAGCTGCTCTCGCCGCGGGCTCCTGAGCAAAAAGGCCGCGAGGGCTGCGGCCGGGGCTCTGTCTTGCTCCTCCTTCGTTGTCTTCATCGAGGGAGGAGGTGGAGGACGCGAGGGAGAGGCCGCGGAGGAGGGAGGAGGACATTTTGTTTTGGTTTTTTTTGTGAAAAGAGGGGGAAAAAAAGTGCGAGCTTTTTTTCTCGTGAGGGAGAGAGAGAGAGCAGCAGGGAAAAAAAGAAATCCCAGACTTCTTCTTCTTCTTCTCTCTTCTTCTTCTTCTTCTTCTTCTTCTTCTGATGCTCTCGAGAAAGAAGCAAGGCACGAGAAATAAGAGAAAGAGGACGCCAAAGTGCCTCGGCGATGAGCTAGTGGAAAAAAGGTCATAACTTCATTTTTTTTAACAAAAAAAAAAAACAGAAACCAGGTTTTCTTGCTCTTCACCCCCACCCGTTCGCGTCCGCCGCGCCGGCCTCCCCGTCCGAGACCTCCTCCTACTCCTCGTCTGAGGAGCCCTCCTCCTCGTCCGAGCCCTCCTCCTCGTCCGAGTCGTCCTCCCCCTCCGAACCCTCCTCGCCCCTGGCCCGTGCTTGGTCGTGCCGGCGCTGTTGCCGCGCATCAGCATCGTCGCGACTGCGGCCATGTCGTGCTCGAGCCTCCCGTCCCAGAAGGTGAAGAGCGCGTCGACCTGGCCGCGCTTCCCGACGATGCCGTGCAGCGCGAGCCAGCAGAGCACGAGCGGGGAGCTCTCCGTCAGGTCCCACGAGTAAGAGACGAGCTTGCGCCAGGTGCCGTTGATCACCTTCTCGAGGGGGTTGAGGTCGTCGACGAAGACGACGTCGTCGTCGTCGTCGTCGTCGCCTTCGGCCGCCGGCAAGCCCGCCGCCCTCCTCCTTTCCTTCTCCACCTTCCTCCTCTCCCTCTCCGCCGCCTGCTCCTTCCTTTCGTAGACCGTGCTCACCGAGCCCCCAAACTTGTGCGCGAGCCAGTCCAGGATGGCCCTCCACTTCTGCGTCACGTTCAGCCTCAGCGAGTTGAAGCCGAGGTCGAGCTGGGCGTTTCCGTCGCCATCGAAGAGCGATGAGATGTAAAACATCGAGAGCTCGGCGTCCGGGCGGATGGCCCTGTGCGGCTTCTTCTTCTCGTCGCTGATCTCGCCGAGCTTCGCCACCAGCGCCTCGCCAGACAGGCCCGCGAGCTGCAGGATTTTCTGGAGCTGGGGGAACTTGAGAATAATGTGATTGCTCAGCATCTCGAGGAAGGCGGGCCCGAAGAAAAACCCGAAAATGAGAAAAACGAAAACTTTCTTCTGCACGACCTGGTGGTCGCCCTGGACCACCAGGACGCCGAGAACGGCGTCGTGCTCAGGGACGAGAGGGCGCGGTTCTTCGGGGACGTCGAGGTCTTCGGCGGCAGCGGCGGCGAGGGAGGGAGGAGACGACAGCGCTGCCGCCACCGCCGCCGCCGCCGCCGCCGTCGTCGACCTCTCTCTCTCTCTCTCTCTCTCTCTCTCTCTCCCTCCCCCACGCCTCCACCCTCCTCTCCGCGTCCAAGCAAAAAGAAAGCTGCGACCTGCGAGCATCGATCTCGCGGCCTTCCGATTACTTCTCTCCGCGGACAACGAGGCCGGGGACAACGAGGTGATGCCCCTCCGCCTGAGGGTTGCCGAAACTGATTATGAGACGAACGCTCTGCCTACTGAGCTAAGGTCGCTGATGGAGAAAGAGATGACAATTTCGATTTTCCAGAGCTTTATGAAGAGACAAAATGTAAAAAAGAAGAAGAAGAAGAAGAAGAAGAAGGGGAAAAAACTCTACTTTTGTTTTTCTTCTTTCTCTCTTCTCTTGCTCCACCTCTCAGGTGCGTTTTTTTTTTGTCTATTATTGCTTTGTCTGTTTCTGTTGCGACGCGCGTGGCCTTGCAGCGCCTCATCGCAAAGACCCCGGAGCCGAGAGCGCAGTGGTCGCGCGAGCGAGCCGGAGAGAGAGCGAGAGCGCTCCCGAGCGAGGGAGAGCGAGAGACAAGTCGAGCGTTTTTTCGAGTTTGGCAATCATCCATCTTGCCGGCGTCGGCGGCGGCGGTCTCATCGATGGGCAAACGCGCTCATTCTCTTCCTCTCTTTTCCCTTTCCTCGTCGCTTTTGGTCGCTCTCCTCTGGCTCACGGGCCAGAGGGGGCATCGAGAAGCTTGAAGGGGGCCCGTTTGTGCGACGGGAGGGAGACGAGGGAGCAAGGAAAGGCCGCAAAGAAAGGTTGCCGCCGCTGCCGTCGTTCGATCCTCACAGGTCGCAGCTTTTTTTTTGTCTTGCTGCGGAAGCGGAAGCGGAGGGAGAGAGGAGGAGTGAAAGCGGGAGGAGAAAGGAAGAGAAGAAGAAGAGAGGAGGTCGACGACGGAACTCACTTTCAACTTTTTCTTCTTCTTCTTCTTTTTTGCTGCTCATTCGAACAGGCCTCATCCCCTTCCTTACCTCTCGAGCCTCCGTTCCGCTCTTTCCCCCATGGCACGAAAAGGTAGGCCGTGCCTGGCTCTCCGTCGAGGAGGAATTGGAGCGCTCTCCCCCCTCGGAGGGACGGCGAAAAGAAGAGGAAGGGAAAGGCGAAATTGAAAGACGCGCGAAATCGACATGCGGTCAAGGACCAACGGTTTTTTTTTCTCTCCCTCTCTCTTCAACGCGCGCGCCAACTCCGCCCCTCGCGGGGGACCTTTCCTCTCACCGACTGCGCGATTGCGGTGGACTCAGCACGCGCTTCACTTCTGTAGCGTCGTTGAGAGGCTCGAAGAGACGCGGGGGAGGGGAAGGAGGGAAGAATGGGAGAGAAGGATTTGCATTGAAGCTCTCCCATTCGAGCGACGAGCGACGACGACGAAAAGAAAGGTTTCAAAAAAAAACTCAGCCCCTTCCTCCTCCAAAAACTCCCAACAACAACAACAACAACGACAGGTCGGTCCCGCTCCGGCACGGGCTCGGCGACAGCAGCAGCCGCTGCTGCTCAAAGCAATTCCTCCTCGGTGAAAGCCCGCATCGCCGCGGCAGAGGCCTCTGCCAAGGCCGCCGCCGAGGCGGCGGAGGCGGCCTCTCGGCGCTCGCCCTCGCCCGCGGGGCGCAAGCCACCGCCGCCGCGAGAGCAGGAGGCGGCGGCGGGGAAGGAGGCGGTTGTTGAGGCAGGCAAGCCCGTGGGCAGCAACAACACTCCTGCGGCGGCGGTGGTCTCTGCGGACGCGACGGCGGCTGCGGGAGCGGCGGGCGAGGCGGGAGCGGCAAAGGCGGGAGCGCTGCCGCCGGTGGCAGAGGTGGTGACGGAAGGAGCGAAGAAAAAGGAAGAGACGACCAAGGAGTCGACGCCGCCGCCGCAGCCCGCTCTTTCTCCCCAAGAGGACCCATGGGCCGCAGTCGAGGCCGAGGACGCCAAGCTCCTCTCCGCGAAAAAGGAAGAGAAAGAAGAGGAAGAAGGGAGCGCCGCGGCCGCCGTCGCCCTCGCCGCCGCGGCCTCCGCCACCGCCGCAGCCGCGGCGTCTCCTCCTCCTCCCTGCTCGTCGAGCTCTCCCCCTGCTGAAGTTGGAGACAAGGAGAAAGAGGAAGCTTCTTCCTCTTCTGTTCTGCGGACCCCGGAGAGAGCAACAACGGGCAAGGAGGAGGAGGAGGAGGCTTCCTCCTCTTCTTCCGCTTCCGCTGCCGCCGCCGTTCCTTCGGGAGAGATCAATGCGGCGCTCCCCCGCACCCCGTGCTGGTCGACTCCCTTGCCCGCCGTCGGAGAGAACGAGGAAGGAGGAGCAAACGGTGACACTGACTCCTCAGAGGCGCAGCTCCGCGCCTTCTTCAAGGTCGCGACGAGCCCCTCCCCGGCCAAGGCGACCGGCACGACGCCCGCGGACCTCCACTGCTGCGAACCTCGAGCTCCTCCTTCGATCCAGGTGCGCCCCTTCGGAGGCAAGTCCTGGGCCGCGAGCACGCCCGCAGCCGACGTGTCCCCGACCAAGAGGCCGCCTCCCCCGGTCTCGGTCGGCGGGCGGAGCTCCTGGGTGAGCAGCGACGGCGGCGGGCTCAGAGGTGGGGGGGGCAACCGGCAGCAGCGGCAGCAGCAGGAGTCGAGCAGCTCCAAGTTTTCTGTCGGATGCTGCGTGATTTCTTGATTTCTGGATTTAGAGAGAGAGAGTTTGGGTTTGTCCACTAGGAGAGAGTCGGGGGGGAGAGAGAGAGAGAATTTGGGTTTGTCCACTAGGAGAGAGTCGGGGGGGAGAGAGAGAAGAAGAGAGAGTCGGGGTTGTTCGTTGTTGATTTTTTTTTTTTGAAAAGAAAGAAAATGAATCGAAAAATATAATCGAAAAGAAAAAAAAAAGACGTCAATCGAGTCTCTCTCCTCTCTCTTCTTCTTCTCCTCTTCCCTCATGCGCGCGCTCTTCTCGTCGCGCGCAGCCGCCACGGCCCAGCTGCACGGCGCCAACAGGAGGCGCCTCTCCGGGGACGGTGAGTGCTGACGAAAGGCGTGGGGGACGAAGCGGAAAGAAGAAGGAGAAGAAGAAGAAAGCAGAAATCCTCGTCGCTCTCTCAAAAAAACCTCGACCTCGACCCTCTCTCCTTCAAAAAAACCGAAACAGCTTCCTCCTCCAAGTCCTCCCCCTCGTCCTCCCTCAAGCCGATCACCATGGGGGCCTGCCTGATGCTCGCCGCCCTGCAGGCCAGGCATCTGTGGCAGGAGAGGCCGTCGTCGCGGCAGGGGCAAGCGGCGGCGGCGTCCTCGGCAGAGTCGAGCAAGTGAGGAAGAAGAAAGCACAAAAAAAAAGAGCGAAACAAGTCCTTCTTCTCCTTCTCTCTTCTGTATCAATCCTCTCTCCTTGAGTTCTCCCTTTTTCCCTTTCTTGTAGATTTGATGACCACCACGATGACGATGGTGATGATTTTGAATTGAAAGTTTCTCCCTCGAGCACGCGTTTCGGGAAAAAGTTGGAGGGGTTTTTTTTTTCTTCAGGTTTTTTTTTTCCTTGCTCTGGTTCAGAAGTCGAAGCGGGAAGAGAGAAAGGAGAAGAAGCAAAGAGCTCTGTGTTTCCGCTTCCTCTCTCTCTCTCCCTCTGCTCTCTCTCTCTCTCTCCGCTCTCTCTCTCTCTCTCTCTCTCTCCGCTCTCTCTTTCTCGTGCAGAGACGTAGCCCTATCTCTCCTCTCCAAGGACCCCGCGGGGGCGAGCGCAGAGAGGGACCATGGGCGGCGAGAAAAAGGTCCGAAATGGGGAAGAGTCGAGGAGGCGAGCGAGAATGGTGGCATTTGGCTTCGAGTCCCCCTCCTCCCTCGCCAAAGAGCACCCTCAACTTCTCTCTTCCGCGCCCGCTCTTTGTCCTCCGCCTTTCGCGCCGTTTCGGAGCCTTTTCTGCGTCTGAACCTTACGGCAGAAGCAAAGAGGAAGCCCTCCTCTGCGTTCTCAGCCGGTCGGAGGAGGGGAGGCGCATGCAACGTTGCCCGCCAAGTTGCGGCGCTCTGGCGTTTCTTCCTCCTCTTTTTTTTTTTTTTTTTTTTTTTGCTTCCCTCCCGTTTCCGCGCCCTCTCCAGCAGCCGAGCGGCCTCTCTTTGCCGCCCGCTCTTCTTCCCGAGCCCGTCTCCGTCTCACAGAGCTCCCCTTGGGGACTGGAGGCGTGGAATTCGTGGGCTCCAGGCGCCCTCAATTGCGAATCTCTCTTTGGAGCGCCAACCTCTTCTTTTTTTCCATTTCTTTCTTTTTCTTTTTGTTCTCAACCTCCACCTCTCAACCTCCTCCTCTTTTTTGCTCCTCCCTCAAAACACAAAAACACAGGCCGAGCCCGCGACGACGACGACGGCGGCGATGACGATGGCCGCCGATGCACCTGCTGCTGCCGAAGCCCCTGCTCCCTCGACCTCGGCGGGAGGGGCCCGGAAGCGTGCCAGCGCCGGCGCGGCGGGCGAGGCAGCAGCGACGGCCGCCGAAGGAGCAGCAACCGATGTCGCCGCTTCCTCCCCGCCGCTGCAGAAGAGGCCCCGCCCGGGGCCCGCCGCCAGGGCGCGCGCCAAGGCCGAGGCAGCTGCCGCCGTGGCGGTGGTCGCGGCCGTCGAGGCGAAAGGAGAAGAAGAGGAGAAAGAGGCCGAGGCCGAGGAGGAGGAGCGACCGGCAACGACGACAACAGGAGCAGCTGCTGACGCGGAAATGGAGGAAGCGGCGGCGACGACAACACGTGAAGAGCCCGCTGCCCCGGCTGCCCCGGTCCCCGACCAGAGGGAGGAGGAGAGACCCGCCGCGAGCGACGACGAGCCCGTGGCAGCGGAAGCAGCAGCGGAAGAAGCGATTGCTCCTCCCTCTTCGACCACCAACGAAGAAGAGGAAGAGGAAGAAGAAGCTCCTCCTCCTGCCGCTGCCGCTCCTGCCGCCGCCTTTGTCCCCTTTGCGAGCGGCGGCGGCGGTGGCGACGACGGACTGCCTCTCTTCTCCACCTCGACGGCGCGGTCCAAGGCCGCGGACAAGCCCATGGTGGAGTCTCCTCCGGGTAAAGAAGAGAGGGTTTTTGTGAGAGGAAAGCTTTTGAGAAAAAGAAGCAAGAGAAGAAAAAAAACTCACCTCAAAAAACTATCTCTCTTTCGAAAAAAAAAAAAAAATCAGGCTCCGACCGGTGGTTCCAGGTCGTCATCCTCCGCGAGCGCGGCGACGAGGTCGAGGTCCTCTTCCCGGCCGCAGCCCCTGGAGAGGCCGACTCTGCAGAGTGGCTCCACCGCGGCTCCTCGCGGCTCTGGAGGGGCTCGCTCGCGGGCAGGGACTGGCGTTATTTGGGAAAGGGGGCCTGGGCCCCTCGCCCTCCCGCGAAAGCCGCTGCCGCTCGCGCGCTGGCCGCGAGGGCAGCGAAGCAGGGCGGTGGGGCCAGGGCGGTGGCTGCCGCTGCTGCCGCTATCGCCGCCGCGGCCGCCGCTGCCGCCGCGACGACGGCGGTGGGAGCAGGCAACGGCAACGGCGGGAGCGGCCGCGACAGAAAGGGCTCGCGCGGAGGCAGTAAAGGCTCTTCCCGCCACAATAACAGTAATCGGAGCATGCTCTCTGGCGACGAGGGGGCCACGACGGACAGAACGACGCCCGGTTCCGGCGAAGAAAGAGCAGGACTCCGGAGAGAAAACGGAAGCGACGACGCCTCTGACGACGGAGAGCCGCGCTTCAACTCGTCCTACCCCAACCCTCACCATTCTTCCTCCTTCCGCCATTCGCAGCAGCAGCAGCACGACCCATTAGCCCTGTGGTTTGCCCTCCACTTCAGGGCGCTCGCCGCTGCGGGAGTCCTGGACGCCGCCCCTCCGGGGGCCGGGCCAGAGGCGGGGGCCGTTCACCAAAGTGGCGGCGGAGGCGGGAGCGGAGGCAGCGGCGGCCGAGGAGGAGGAGGGAGCAGGAAGCCGGCCGTCGCCGTCAAGGCTGCTGCTACTGCTGCCGCTGCCGCCGCGGCTGCTGCGGTCATCGCCAAGACGGCCTCTGCGAGCGCCGAGAGGTCTGCCGGAAGCGACGGAGAGAACAACAACAATGCTGTTGTTGCTGCGACGACGGCGACAGCGGCGGCCACCGAAACAGCAACCCCGCCTTCCGCTGCTCCTGCCGGCATCCTCACCGCCGCGGCCCCTCCCGTCGCTGCTGCTACCTGAAACAAAAAAAAACATCATTTTGTTTAGTTTCTTTTGTTTTTTTTTTCCTTTCTCTTTCTCTGCAATTTCCCCAGTCCTGAAATGAAAATAAAAAAAACTCGGCCAAAAAAAATCATCAGTAAAGCCACAGTCGTTGGTGCGTCGCTTTGAGTCGTTGCTCTCTCGTCGCCGCCAACGACTACGATGAAGGCGGTAGCTTGCCGCCTGAGGAGGGGGGACTCGAAGCAGTAAAGCTTGCCTCTTTCTTTTACTCGAGCTCTCGAGCTAAAGAGCTCCAGCTCTCTCTCTTTCTCCAAACTTTTTTCTTCTTCTTCTCAAAGAGCTCTGGAGCATCGATCGAGGCCTTTCCGGCAAGGGGGCCTTGAAGAGAGGGGTCCCGCCAACATTGGCGCGACTCCCCCCCCGTTGGCTCTCGCCCAAGCCTGTCGGCTTTTTTATCGGCTTTTGTCGGCCGAAAAAGAGGCCCTGAAAGAGAGAGAGAAAAGAGAGAGAGAGAGCACGAGAGAGAGAAATGTCGACGCCGATCGATCTCGATTTTTTCATCGCTTTCCCCGTCACTTTTTCTCCTTGAAGATCCTCATTCCAGCTCCCGATTTTACCCCAGTGCGAACCGCATCGATGAGGAGCGTCGAGTGGGTTCAAAAAAAAGGGGGAAAGAATCCGAAGAAATAGGGGAAAGGCGGAAGCTTCTTGCTTACTAACTGGGACTACGGCCCTTACTCGGAAGCGAGCGAGCCTCTCGACTGCAGGCGTAGTCGAGGGGAATAAAGAAACGCTCGCTCGTTTCTTTTTCTGGGCTATAAAGACGACAGCGGTTTCAGAAGGACGAGTAAAACTTGGGTGGCGTTTTGCTTTCAGAGACTTTCTGTCGACTCTGGACCGCTCCCTCTCTACTCTCTCTCTCTTCTCGATCTCACCTCTGGCGGCTCGCCCCCCCGAAGCCCCTCCAATTCACCAGCGCCGATCGCGCCAGGCACGCCGCGCCTGGAGCTCGCTCTGTCTGCTGCCGAGTTTTGTGGTGCTCGTAGAGGACAAGGTGAGGGGCAAGCGAGTGAGAGAGAGAGAAGAGAGAGGAGGAGCGAGGAACCTTTTTTCTTCGTCGTCGTCGCTGCTTCATCAAGCATCTTTCATTGTAATTTTACCGGCAATTGGGCTTTGTTTTTGCTCAATTCAATCCCTCAGGACGGTGGAGCACATCAAGTTGTCTCGTATTTTGGAAGAGTTAAATCATAAATCGATACAGCGAGGGAGATCGGAGGGCACGAAAGAATGCGAAGAGATGCGATGAAAAAAAAAACTATTTGTTCCCAGCAGGAGCAAATCCTTCTTCAGCTTCTTGACCCCGCGCGATGGCCTCGAACGCCGCGCTTGGAGCGAGTCGCGGCAGTGAGAGTGCGACGAGAGCAAGAGAAGGGCGAAAGAGGAGTGTGGGGGCGGTTCAAAAATTCCGTAACAGTAACAGGTGACGGAATGGAAAGTCAAAAGTGGAGCAAACGACAGAAGGAAGACAACAGAAGGAAGACAACAGAAGGTCGCAGTCTTTCTCACTGCCACCGAAAGAGGGGGGGACTCTGTTTTCCTCGATAATAGACCGGGGGAGTGACTTTTTTTTTCCCTGACTCTCGAGGCCCTCTCTCGAGGCCCTGCTTCTGAAGGAAAAAAACTAGGCTCGAGCTCACTCCGACCTCTGTCTGGAGCCTCGCCCCCGCGCGAGCGCCGCCGCCTTCGCGCCGCGGGACCGCGCCAGCATCACGCCACGAGCGAGCCCATGTCGGCTCGTGTCGGCTTTTTTGTCGACTTTTCAAGGGGGCGATGGAGGACGGAGGCGAAGAAAGCGAGAGAGAGAGACGGAATGAGCGAATTCGTAGGGATTTTGGCTCTTTATCGTTCTGTCGTCGTGGGCAAAACGAAAAAAAGAGAGCAAGAGCCCGAGCTCGAGGGGGGGGCGACAGGGAAATCGCGCAACTGGTCGAACCTCCCCGCTTCGGCCGGGACGCGAGGAGGAAAGCGACGAAAAGAGGCGAAAGAGGCGGAATGCGCCGTATAAGTCGACGTTGAGTCGTGCGTTAGTAAAACGCCGGAAGAGAGAGAGTCGGAACTTTTTTTTCGCTCGAGTTTTTTTCTCTCTCTTTCACTAGTCGAACGAAAAGAAAAAAAGGGGGAAAAAAGAAAAAAAACCCTCTCTTTTTCTTTTCTGCTCTCTCTCTCTCGCTCGCTCTTCTCTTCTCCAGCGCCATGCTGCCGCCGACGGCGCGCGCGGCCGCGGCGACGCGAGCCGCGATCGCAGTGCCGCGTCGGCAGGCCGCGAAGCGATCGGTCCAAACGACGACGCACCGTCGCCGTCGCATTGAGCCGCCATCGGCATCAGCAGCGTCGTCATCTTCTTCCTCCTCGCCCGCCTCCACCGCCGCCTCTCCAGCGACCAGCAACAACCTCACGGCGGCCAACCTGACGTCGTGGCTCGTCGCCAGGGGCGCGATGCCCGCCCCGGAGAATGCCAGCGTCGTGCTGGTGACCGCGAACGAAGACCGCGACGATGGGACTGACAGACAACGCAAAACCTCCTCCTCCCTGCCTCCGCTCCTCGCCACCTCCAGGAAGCTCCCCCGCGGCTCCCCTGCCCTCTCGGTGCCCGAGGCCGCCTGGATCGACGCCGCGGCCGTCGACGCCAGCCCCCTGGGGGAGGCCACCAGGGGCTTGGAGCCCTGGCTGCGGCTCGCGCTTCTCCTGCTTTATGCCCGGAGCCCCGAAGGGGTGAGCTCGCCCTTCTCCCCCTATGCTTCGGCCTTACCCGCCGAGCCCGACGCGCCCGTGTTCTGGAGCGACGCCGAGCTGAAGCTGCTCGCCGGAACGCAGGTCGGGGACGCGGTGGCTGGCTACAGGGCCTTTTTCGCAGCGAGGTACTCGCAGCTCGAGGCGAGCCTTTTTTCGAAAAACAGGGAGCTTTTCCCTGAAGCTTCGTTCTCGGCTCCGGCGTTCGCGTGGGCCGCCGCGACGGTCAGGGCGAGGCTCTTTGCGCCGCTGGACGGTGGGGCGAGCGGTGGAGGCGGAAATGGAAGCGGGGAAGCTTCGACCTCTTCTTCTCCGTCAGAAGAAGACGTCGCCATCATTCCGGGGATCGACCTCGTCTCCCACTCCCGCTCGCCCAACGCCTCCCTCCGCGTCTCGAAGAGGGGAGGAGGGGGACCGGGTGGAGGAGTTGGTGGTGTCGGAGGCTTCCTGGGCGGGCTGGGGATCGGAAACAACAATGAGAACTCGGCGAATGGCGGAGGAAACACTGGAGATCGCATCGCGACGCTCGAGGTGACCAGCGACCGCGACCTGGGTCAAGGGGAGGCCCTCACGATCGACTTTGGCCCCGGCAGGACCGACTCGCAGGTGCTGCTGGACCACGGCGCCGTCGACCCGGCCGCCCCTCGTCCGGGCTTCGTCCTGACCCTGGCTCTGCCCCGGGAACCGGGGGAGGAAGAGGAGGTCCAAGAAGGAGGAGAAAGCAAGAAGAGGCCACCTCCGACCTTCTTCGAAGACAAGCTCGACATCGCAGAGTCGGCCGGCTACGGCCCCTCTGCCACCTTTGTTCTCGACCCCCGTGCTCGCGCTCCACCGCAGGAGATGCTCTGTTACCTCAGGTTGATGAACTTGGGGGGAGCAGACGCTTTCTTACTGGAACCGGTCTTCAGAGGGGAGGTCTGGTCGAGACACGTGCAGGAACCGATCAGCCGGGAGAACGAGCGAGCGGTGTGCGCTTCCATGGCCGGGGGCTGCGCCGCCGCGCTGGCTAGGATCGAAGGGGACGCTGCGGGCGACGAGAGGGAGCTGGCAGGGAACAGCTCCCTGAGCAGGAGGGCGGCGGCGGCTCTGAGGGTCCGGTGCGGCGAGCGCGCGGCCCTGGCCTCGGCCGCGCGATGGTTTGCCGGCCGCGAGGCTTCTCTCGACTCTCTGGAATACTACCAGGAGAGGCGGCTGCGAGGGTTGGGCTTGCTGGACGAGGAGGGGAGGTCGACCTACGACGACTTCTTCAAGGACGGGATCGCGTAGAAAAGGGGAAAGAGAGAAGAGAAAAGAGAGGAGAGAGAAGAGGGAGAGAAAGTAAAATAGAAAAAAAATGTTTTTCTTTTCATTTCTTTGATTTTTTTTTTTTTTTTTTT
>Ga0210003_1001323_pt1 | contig 21982 bp, 13 predicted proteins | sample LantaG_FD_182804 | JGI IMG/M metagenome (GOLD analysis project Ga0210003, IMG submission 182804) | Deep subsurface microbial communities from Baltic Sea to uncover new lineages of life (NeLLi) - Landsort_02402 metaG (SPAdes) (version 2) | ecosystem: Environmental > Aquatic > Marine > Oceanic >... | reverse complement strand
ACCACCACCACCACCACCACCACCACCACCACCACCACCACCACCACCACCACCCCCACCCCCGTCGCTCGCCGAAGCAGGCCTTTTCCGGGAAGCTGTCCCTGGAGAGCCTGCGCCTGAACTCTCTCCGGCTCTCCCGCACGCTCGAAGGCACGCTGAAAGTGTCCAGGGCTTCCGGGGGGCTCGCGCTCCACGCCAAGGGGCTGAGGCCCGACGAGGCGCTGGACCTCGAGGTCGGGGTGCCGCTGCTGACGAAAGCGGGCCTCTTCGCCAAGACAGAGGAAGAGGTAAAGGCTGAAACGCCTCCTGTTCTTATCGAGCAGCAGCAGAACAGCGAAAGCAGCAGCAGCAGCAGCAGCAGCAGCGGGTCCAGCGCCGAGGAAGAAGTCGAAGAGCTGCGGGCTGCTGCCTCGGCGGCAGCGACGACAACACCGACCCCTCCCCCTCTTCCCGCTGCCGCTGCTCTTCCCGTTGGCGCCCGCCTCAACCTGCGCTGCGGCCGCCTCGCCGTCGCGGCCGAGGCCTCCGACGACCTCTCCTCCGTCGACGCCTCGACGAGAGGCCTCTCGCTCGACGGCCTCGAGCTCGCCTCCCTGCGCGGCACGGTCGACGACGCCGCGGTCTCTGTCAACGCGCGAGCGCAGGCAGGGCGGGCGCGGCTCGCGCTGTCGTCGCCGCGCTTCTCGGGCCTGAGCGGCGAGGCGCTGGCCGCGAGCTTCCGGTGGGACCGCGACGTCCTCAGGCTCGAGAGGGCGAGCCTGACGCAGCCCAGGAGCCGGTACGAGGTTTCCGGCGAGTACGTGATCCCGGCGGGAACGCTGCCGGTCCTCGCTGCTGGCAGCGGGGACGAGGGTGGAATTGAGGCCGTCGAAGAATTTGCGACGACGACAGAAGCGGCAACGGCAGCAGCTGCCGACAACGCCGAACAAACTTCTTCTTCTTCTTCTTCTTCTTCTTCTTCTCTCCTTACCCCTTCGATCACCCAGGGACGCTGGCGCCTCCAGGTCAACGTCCCCTCGGCCGAGCTCGAGGAGATCGTTCCCGGAGCGCGCCTGCTCCGCCGCGCCGCCGCGCTGGCGCCCACTGACTACGAGGCCGCCAAAGCATCTTTCTTGAGCCGAGTGGGAGACGCGAGGATCGCCGCGTCGGGCCTGGCCGAGCAGCTCGCCGCCGCGGCCTCCGACGTGGCGGACGCGTTCGCGGACGCTGCTGCTGCTGCTGCCGCGGAGGGGAAAGGGAACGGCGGGGAAGAGGGAGGTGGCGGAGAGGGTGATGCGGCGGCGGCCGCGGCCGCAGCTGCAGCGGCCGCCGAAGAAGCCGAAGAAGAGCCCGCTGCTCCTTCTTCCTCTTCGCGCCGCTGCAACAAGATCACCGCCAATCTGACGGGACTCCAGGACCTCAAAGGCACCTGGTCCGGCTGGGTCACCGCCTACGGCGGCGGAGGCGGCGCGACGGCCGCGGACTTCGACGTTCGCGGCTCCAACTGGCGGTGGGGAGGGAAAGACGGAGGAGGGAGCGCCGGCTCGGGTTCGGGCGGCGGCGGCTTTGGCTTCGGCGGCGCGAGCGACGGCGGAGGCAAAAGCGGAAACAACGCCAACAACGGCAACAACAACAGCGGCATCGGAAACAACAACAACAGCTCCAACAGCTCCAACACCAGTTTCGGCGGCATCCCTTTACTCGACACGGCCGTGGCCAGGGGCTGCCTCCACTCGGAGGAAGGGCTCAGGCTCGACGAAGCGGGGTTGAGGTCTGGCGACGCGGCCTTGGCGCTGCGCGGGAGCCTGTTCGGCTCTCCTGCGACGAGGCAGGACGCGAGGCTGCTGGTGACCGACTTCCCCGTGGCAAAGCTGACTCCCGCGCTGAGGGCGCTGGTGCCGGCGCTGTCGCACGCAGCGCCCGCCGCGGCGTCGCAGCTGCCCTCGAGAGGGGCGACTAGTGCCGAGGGAGGAGGGGCGGGCGAAGGAGGCAGCAGTGACGGGCTCCAACAGCAACAACAGCAGCAGCAGCAGCAGCCTTCTTCTTCTGCTGCTGCTGCGACCGCCCCCGAACGCATCGCCGCGGTCCTGGGCCTCGGCCGCCCTCTCGCGGCGCTGCGCTCTGCCGCGGGTGGCGTCCTCGGCGGCGGTTCTTCTTCCTCTGCCTCTTCTTCTTCCGTCGCCGTTCCTTCAGCTTCTCCAACTCGCCGCTTTGGCGGCGGCGGCGGCTCTTCCTCCTCCTCTTCCGACCCCGCTTCCCTCGCCTCGGTCTTCTCCTCCTCCCCCGTCGGCGGCCTCCTCTACCTCAAGGCCTCCGTCGGCGGCACGGCGGCCGACCCCACGGCGTCGGCGACGGCCAGGCTCTACGACGGCGCGCTGGGGGCGACGCGGCTCGCTGCGGCAGACGGCTCGGCGACGCTCGGCGCCGACGGTCGGCTCGAGTTCTCGGCGAGCCTCGAGCCCGCCCGTGGAGGAGGGGGGAAGGGAGGGGGCAAAGGGAAGAAGGATTCCTCTCCTGCTGCTGCAGGTGGGGGGATCGTGAGGGCGAGCGGGTCCCTGCCGCTGCGGAGCCCTTCTTCTTCTTCTTCTTCTTCGGGGGCGGCGGCGACGGCAGCCGCTGCCCCGTCTTCGTCGTCGTCTCCTTCTCCTTCTTCTTCGGCTTCGACCTCCACGGCAGCAGCAGCAGCAGCAGCAGCGCATCCCCTCCTCGCCCCCGACGAGGTCTCCATCGACGCGTCCGTGCGCGACGGGGGGATGACGCTGGTCGCGGGTCTGGCCCCGGCGGGTACCAAGTGGCTCGGCGGGGCCGCGGACGTGAGGGTCCGCGTGCGCGGGAGGACAGGAGGAGCGGAGTCGGCGAATTCTTCGTCGTTGTCAACTTCTTCTCCTCCTCCTCCTTTGGTTGTCACCGCCGCTGCGCGCGTCGCCCGAGGTGGCCTTGCCCTGCCTTTTCTGCGCGCCCCGGCCACTGGGATCACCGCCGACGTCGAGGTCACGGGGGACGGCGTGCTGCGCGTCAGGGAGCTGTCGGGGAAAGTCGGGAGGAGGGGGTCGTTCTCTGCGAGCGGCGCGCTGCCACTCGGGCCGAAGAAGAAAGGCGCCGCCGCCGCCGCAGCAGCAGCCAACTCTTCTTCTTCCAACTCATCGGCAACTCCGCCTGCGGCCGCCGACCCCTCCATCGTGCTCGAGCTCGACTCGCTCGACGTCAGGGCCAGGCCGCGCTACTCCGGGCTCGTCGACGCGGCGATCACGCTGCGGGGCTCGGCCAAGGCGCCGGTCGTCGGGGGCCACGTCCGGCTCTCGAAAGGTGTTTTGTCGCTGGTGCCTCCGGGCGAAGAGAATGGAGGAGGCAACGGAGGAGGAAACAAGAGCGGCGTGCTTGCGACTCGTGCGGGGGTGCGAGGCGGCGCTGCCTCTGCCGCTGCTGCTGCTGCCGCTGCTGCTGCAGATCCAGCGGCGCCGAAAAAGCCCGAAACTGCCGCGGCAGCAGCAGGAGCAACGCCGTCTTCTTCTTCTTCGCGCGCCGCCTCGAGGAGGAGGAAAGAGACCGAACAACAGCAGAAGGCACCGGGCCTCCTCCTCCGCGGGCTCGACATCCGCCTGGGACCCGAGCTGCGCGGCGTCTACCCGTTCGTGGTCAACGTCGGGCTGTCGGGAGGGTTGCTGGCCGACGGCGACCCCTCGGTGACGGGAGCGGCCGCGGCGTCGCCGCTCCCCTTGAACGCGGGCGAGCCGCGCGCCGCGGCGAGGGCGCGCTTCGCCTCGCGGCTGCGGCTCGGCGGGTCCGTGACGCTGGACGGCGGCGAGGTCAACCTGCTGGCGACGCGCTTCGTGCTCGACCGCGAGCACACCAACCGCGTGACCTTCGACAGCAGCCTCAGCGGCGGCGGGTTGTTGGGGAGTTCGGGCGGCTTTGCCGGCGTCATGGGCTTTGTCGGCAACAGCAAAAAGTCCGCGCTCGGGACGCCCCCCTCTCCCGACGACCCCGCCTTGGACCTGGTCCTCCGCGGGGCCGGGATGCGCGTGGCAATCCTGACGCCGAGGGCGTCGGCGTGGAGGCAGGGGCTGACGCTTACTGCCTCCTCGGGCTCCTCCTCCTCTTCCTCCTCCTCTTCTTCTTCTTCTTCTTCGGCGTCGGCGACTCCGGGTTCAAACGCCGAAGGAGCGAACGACAGCAACGCTGCTGCTGCTGGAGGCGCCGACGGCTCTTCCTCCCCCGTCCGACCCAACACCGTCGTCTCTTCCTCGGTGTCCCCCACCGCCACGGCAGCCGCCCGCCGGGCCGCGGCCGTCGCCGGCGGAGGGAAGGTGGGCGGAGTCGGGAGCGGAGGCGGGGGCGGAAGCGGAAGTGGAAGCAGCTCCGCCGACCCGCTCGCCGCCGAGGACGCCGCGCGCCTCTTCGAGGCCGCCCTCGCCCGCGCCGTCGTGTCCGAGGACGGCAGGCTGGCCCTCCCGGCTCTGGCAGCGGCGGCGGCGCACTCGTTCATGCCCAAGATCCAGACGCAGGGGGCGCTGGGTCAGGCGCGGTGGAGGCTGGTGAGCGCCCCGAGCGTCGCGGGGCTGTTTGCGCTCGACTCGCCGACGACGACTGCTGCTGCTGCTGCTGCTGGAGGCGGAGACAAAAGCTCTTCCTCTTCTTCGTCTTCGAGAAGGTCGCGCCAGGGCGGCGGCACCTCCCTGCTGGAGTCCCTGGCCCTGGGAACCGAGGTCGAGGTCCAGTTCGGCAAGTCGCTGCGTGCGTCGCTGTCGAGGCCTCTGCGAGACGCCGAGTCGCGCGGAGGAGGGCCCGCGGCCTGTACCTTGACCTACGCGTTGACCTCGCACGTCCGCGTGCAATTCTCGGTCGGCGGCGGCGGGGGTGCCGGGGGAGGGGGCGGGGCTGCCACGGGCCCTAGGAGCCTCGTGGTGCAGTACTCGAGCGATGTGTCGAGTTAGAGAAGAGAGAGAGAAAAGAGAGAAAGTGGATTGGAAATGTAATAAAAAAACACGAAAGTTACATTTTTATCTCTCTCATTCCGCTCCCTTCTCTTCCCCGCCTTTCTCCTGCTGCTTCGCCTGCCTCTTCAGCAAGGGAAAGGCGATCACGTCCCTGATCGAGGCGGCGTCCACCAGCAGCATCGCCAGCCTGTCTAGGCCCATCCCCATCCCGCCCGTCGGCGGCATCCCGTGCTCAAGCGCAAGCAAGAAATCCTCGTCGAGAGAGACGTCGTAGTCGTTTTCATCATCGTCGTCGTCTTCCTCTTCTTCTTCTGCTGCTGCTGCTTCTCCCGCTTTCTTGGTCTTGCTCTTCTTCTTCTCTTCCCTGGCGGTGGAGTGCGAGGCCATCTGCGCCTCGAGCCTTCTGCGTTGCTCTAACGGGTCCGTCATCTCGCTGTAGGCGTTGGCGAGCTCCCTTCCCGCGACATACAGCTCGAAGCGCTCGGCCGCGCCCCTGGTGGTCCTGTGCGGTTTCGCCAAGGGACTAACAACAGCGGGGTGGTCGAGCACGAAAGTGGGCTGGATCAGGGTAGACTCGACGAGCTCCTCGAACAGGAGGTTGAGGAGGTTCCCCGGGGAGGTCGAAGGGGAGAGCGCTGCGGCGACGGCAGAGCGGGAGCAGCCCGCGGCGGTTAAAGCCTCTGCCGCGGCAGCTCGCGAGGCTTCGTCAACCGCAGACGTAGAAGAAGAAGCATCCTCGGAGCTCCTCTCCAAGAGCGCGGAAGCGTCGATGGACGGAACGGCGCTCTGCACCAGCTCCGCCATTGTCTTTCTCGCAAAGGGGCTCCCGACGTCGATCTCGGCGCCCTGGTAGTTTAATTTCGTCCCCCCCGTCACGGCCACGGCGGCCTCCCTGATCAGCTCCTCCGTCAAATCCATCATGTCGTTGTAGTCGGCGAAGGCCTGGTATAATTCCACGGAAGTGAACTCCGGGTTGTGGCGAGTAGAAACGCCCTCGTTGCGGAAGATGCGTCCGATCTCAAAGACGCGCTCGAAGCCCCCCACGACAAGACGCTTCAGGTGCAGCTCCGTCGCGATGCGCAGGGCGAAGGGCTGCGCCAGCGCGTTGTGGTAGGTGGTGAAAGGGCGCGCGTCGGCTCCGCCCGCGGAGGCCTCGAGCACTGGGGTCTCCACCTCCAGAAAACCACGCCCCTCGAGCGACCGGCGGAGCGTCGACGTCATCAGCGCCCGCGCCCGCAGAGCGTCGCGGACCCCAGGGGTCGCGATCATGTCGACATAACGCTGCCTGTACCTCTTTTCAACATCGGCGAGGCCATGCCACTTGTCCGGTAAAGGGCGCAGGGCCTTGGTGAGCACCGACAAGGAATGCGCAGCAACCGAAAGTTCGCCCTTTTCGGTGCGCCGGACGCCGCCGACGCATCCCACAATGTCCCCGACGTCCACCAGTGACTTCAACTCGGCGAAGCTCCCTTCCCGCCGCTCGTCCAGGGCCGACCGGTCCACGTAGAGCTGCACCTCGCCGCTGTCGTCTGCCACTTTCAAAAAGGCAAGCTTGCCCATGACCCTGCGAGCCAGCACCCTTCCCGCGACGGCGACGGGTTGTTCTTCCGTGCCCGGGGCAGTCTCCCCCGCCGGAAGGTCCTCGTAAAGCCTCAGCAGCTCCGCGGCGGTGTGCGTGCGCTCGAAGGAGTAGGCGTAGGGGTCCTGCCCGGAGGAACGGAGCGTCTCGGCCTTGGCGGCGCGCAGCGAGCGGATCTCCGCCTCGGAGGAGGTGTTGGTCGAGGCGTTGTTGTTGTTGCGGCCCCTGTTGCGACCGCTGCCGCCTCCCTCGCCTCCTCCTTCTCCTCCCTCCTTCTTCGGCTGCTTCTGCTTCTTCGTTGAGGAGTTTTGTGCCGCTGTGGGGGCGTCGGCGGAGCTGCTGTCGTTTTTGAAGGGAAAAGAGGATAGAGAAGAGGAGGTTGAGTTTTTTTTCGAGTTTTGAGTTATGTCGAGCGGCGACCAAATGGCATGCCGAATGCGCACTCGTCTGCGACTCTTTGTTCCTTTTTCTCGACGCAGAAGTTTAGATCATGGTCGATCCTCGTTTCAAGCGTCGAAATAAAGCACCGAAACGGGCAATTGACCATCGAAATCGGGCGGCGAAAGGAAGGTGGAACTTACGTGCTAGCCGCCGCCGTCATAGACGTCGACGTCATCGGCGATGATGCCCAGCGCTGCTGCTGCTGCTGCTGCTGCTGCTGCTGCTGCCGCAGCGGCGCCACGGTCAGGCGCGGCGCCGCGGCGATGAAGACGCAGGACGGGGGGCACGTCGAGGGCCTGGCCCTGAGCAGGACCCAGCGCATCCTCGCGGCGCCTCGGACCGCGAGCGAGCGCATTTTTCGAGGAGAGATGGAAGAGAGCGAGAAGAAGAGGAAAAGAAACGAAAAGAGTGTGAGGTCTCGACCTCGACCTCTTCGTCGACCTCGACCTCCTAAACACCTCCTTCGCCGCCGCCTCTTTCTCTCTCTTTCTCTCTCTTTTCCTCTTTTTTTATGTAGAGTATCACTTGAGCTGGTTGTTAACACAAGCAAAAAGAATGAATGGATGAAAAGAATCAAAACAGGAAGAAAAAGGCATTCGCTCTTATCAAAACTCCCTGCTCTCAACCTCGCCGATCATCGCAGCGGCCGTCGCGACGCCCTCGGCCCGCCCGGGCTCGCGCAGCCTCCGCAAACCCGAATCCTCGATTTGCCTGATCCTCTCGGTCGTCACCCCGTAGGCCGCCGAGATGTCAGACAGCGTCATGGTCCGCCCCCTGCGCCCCCCGAGGCCGTACCTCATCCTCAGCACGTTTCGCTCCCTCTGGGGTAAGGAAGCCAAGACGGCATCCAAGGCGGCAGCAAGCACCGTGTCCCTCTCCGCGGCGTCCCTCCTGTCTGCCGCCGCAAAACTGGCGGCGCAGGGAAGCAGCTCGGAGAGCGGGTCGCTGGAGGAGTCGCTCGAGGCCTTGCTGCTGTTGGTTGGAGCGACCACGTCGATCGACGAAGCGCCTTTCGCGGCTGCGAGGTAGCGTTCGACCTTCTCCACGGGCAAACCGGTTTCGGCCGCGACGGCGGCGTGCAGCTGTTCCGGGGAATCGCACCCGCCACCGACCTCCCTCGCCGCCCTCCGGATCCGCGCCACGGCCTCGTAGATGTGGACGGGCAGGCGGACGATCCGGCTCTGCTCGGAGATCGACCGCGTCACGGCCTGGCGGATCCACCACATCGCGTAGGTCGAGAAGCGGTTGCCCCTGGTCGTGTCAAACTTGTCGATCGCTCGAGTGAGTCCCGCGACGCCCTCGGCGATCAGGTCGCCCATCTCGAGTCCGAGCCCGGTGTACCGTTTGGCGCAGTGGAAGACCAGCCGCAGGTTGAACTGGACCATCAGGTCGGTCGCGGCCTGCCTGTTCGCCAGCAGCAGCTCGAGGTGCGCCGCGCTGCGCAGGTCGAGGGCCGAGATCACCTCGGGGATTCCGGGAGCGCGTCCCAGGCGCACGGCCTCTGCCTCGGCCGTCGCGGCGGCTCGGACGCCCTTGCCGACGACCTGCGCGAGCCGGAGCTCCGCCTCGCGCGAGAGCACGCCCGTGTGGCCCAGGGACTTGAGGAAGGAGGAGACGGCGTCGGCGCTGCTGGAGGCCGAGGTCTTGGAGGGGTCGGCGACGCCGAGCGCGGAGCCCGCGGTGGTGGGAGAAGGAGATGGAGCAGGAGCAGCAGGGGAAGAGGACGCCGGCGACTCCGACGAAGAAGAAGCTGCTGCTTCCGACGACGACGACGAGGAAGAGAGGCCCTCCTCTTCAGAAGCAGAGGCCGCCACATCTCCTGCTTCTCCTCCTCCCGCCTCGACAGGGACCGCAGAGTCGTCGTCGTCGCCGTCGTCCTTGGCACCAGCAGCGGCGTTGGAGGCAGCGACGGCCTCTTCGGCCCCGAGCAGCTCTGCCGCCGAGACGCCTGCCGAGGCCGCGGCCGCGGCCCTGCGCGCAACCGTCGCGGTCGCCGACGCGGCGGCGCGCATCGAGTGGACCGCGTCCCTTCCCGCTCGGAGCTTCTTGTCCAGCTGGCGGAGCAGCAGCAGGTCCGCGGCCTCCTCGGTGTCATCGAGCCCGGCGGGGCAGGGCGCGGCCAGGTGCGCGGCCCTCGACGAGAACGGCGCGAGGAAGTCAACCGCTGCCGAAGAAGGAGAGGACGAAGCCGCAGCAGCAGCGCCGCCAAAGGCCGCGCTCGCGGGCACGCCGCCGCCGCCGCTCAGCAGCGACGCCAGCGCCGAGGCCGAGGCCGAAGACGAGGAGGTGGCGGCCAGCGCCTCGAGCAGGGCGCTTGGCGCTGAGGAGGAAGACACCGACGACGCCGAAGAAGAAGAAGAGGTCATGTCGCCGGCAGCGACCGCGGCCGCTGCTGCGAGCAGCGACGACGACGCCGGGAACGAGGCCTTGGAGGAGGAGGACGAGACCTTCCTCGCGCCGCCTCGAGGGGTCCTCCTCGCTCGCCGCGCGCCGCGGGCGGAGGGAGGCGAGGAAGAGGAGGAGGAGGAAGAGCTTCCTTTCGCCTTTGTCGTCACCGTTGCTGCTGCTGTCGAAGATGACGAGCGGGGCGAGCGGCGGGCAGCGACGGCCCTGGCGCGGGAAGCAGGGGTCGTGGCGGTGGCCGCGGCCTTTCTCGGGTTTGCCAAAGCTGCTGCCTCGGTCGCTGCTTCGCTCGCCTCTTCGACACCGCCTTCGTTATTGCGCTCGTTGTCGTCCTCGTCGGCGGCGGCAGAGGTCACCGGGACCTCCTTCGCCCTCCTGCGGTAGGCCCGCTTGACGCGCGGCGGAGGGACAGCTTCGGCGACGGCGTCGTCGGCGGCGGCGGCGGCGACGACGGCGGCAGCGGGGCCGCTCGCCTTTCCAGGGCTCGGCGGCTTGCCTGCTCCTGCTCCTGCTCCTCGGCCGAGCTTTCGAGCTGCGCCGCCGCCGCTGCTTCCGACCTCTGTCGCCGAGGCCGCCGTCGCTCGGGCGCTGACGGGTCTTCGGCCGGGGGAGGCGGGCTGCTGCTGAGAAGACGATGACGAAGACGATGACGACGCGGAGGTGGATGCGGAGGCGTGCGAGGCGTTGCGGGGCTGTTGAGAGTGGAAGGAAGAGCGGAGAAGAGAGAAAGAGAGAGAGTGAGGCGAGGGGTAGAGGTTTTTGAGCGGAAAAGAGGGTAAGGTCGAAAAGAAGGAGCGGCGCGGCGCTCTCTCGTCGCTCGTCGCTCGCGGCGGCCGCGGCCACGATTGCACCTCTTCTTCTCGCCCCCTCTGCTTTCTCTGCCCCCGCCAAAACCCTCACGCCCCGGGCTCAGGGCGTTGTCCGCGCTATGAAGGAGAGGACGGAGGGCGAGGCGGAGCGAGAAAGAGTGAAGAGAGAAGAGAGAGAAAGAAGAGGGAAAAGAAGAAGGAGAAGAAATCGAACTCGAATCTCGAGTCGAACGTTTTTTTTGGACGGGGGTTTCGAATCCTGTCTCGCCCGCTCTCTCCTCGGCACGGATTCACGCGCGCGCGAGCAGCAAGCGTTTTCGCATGCCGAATAAACAGGCAAAACCAAAAAAAGGAACGAACCTCGTCGCTGGCGGCGAGAGACCTGGCGAGCAAGCTGCGCTCCTCATCGAGTGCTGTCGAAGGTAAGCCTGCTGTTCCGGCATCATCCACGCCGACGCGCTCCTCCACCTCCACGTCCTCGAGGAGGCCGGCCGCGTACACGGGCCCCGAAGTCGCCCTCGCCGTGGACCTGCTCCCTCGCGAAGGGGAGGAGGAGGAAGAAGGCGAGGAAGACGAGACTGCAGGAGGCGATGAAGGAGACGACGACGAAGAAGAAGAAGAAGAAGAAGAAGAATTCGCGAGAGCGTCGCTCGAGGAGGCCGATGCTCGGGTGATGGTTGCGGCCGCTTGTGGCCGCCGCCGCCGCCGCGCGTCGCTGCCGCTGCTGCTGCTGCAGGGCTGCCCCGCGAGAGTGGGAGGCCGCTGCCGCAGCATGGCTGCGCGCGCCATCGTTGGAAGAGGGCAAGCGCGCGCGAGAGAGAGAGAGGAAAAGGGAAAGCTTTTTTTGCTTAACGCGAGTGAAAAATGATTTTTTTTTTGTTTACTCTCTCGATTTTCTCTCTCGCGACCCTCCTCTCTCCAAAATAAAAAATAAAAACCTCAAAACTCAAAACTCAAAAATCACTTCCGCAGCAGCCCCTCCCTCCACTCCCTGATCCTCCCGGCCAGCTCCGGCAAGCTTTCCGCCTCCTCCATCCTCAGCGGCGTGTTCGAAAACGGGTCCACGGCCTTGCTCATCAGCGCCCTCGCCAGCGACGAAGAGTCGACGATCTGCCCCGAGGCGGGCAAGCGCACCGGGTCGCTCATCAGCTCTCCGGTGATCGGGTCGACAAACTCGTCGGGTGCCGAGCCCGCCGCTTCCGTCTCCCTGTCGGCCGCGTCCGCGGCCGCGTCGGCCGCAGATGCGAGGCGCTCCAGGGCGTCGAGGGAGGCCGGAGGGAGAAGGGCGAGCCCTCGGAGGACAGCTAAAGCGTCGGGGAAGAGGCGGCGAGAGAACGAGCGCGCGTCGGCCGCGACGGCCGCGGCAAACGCGGCCGTCGCGGCTCCCTTCTTGCTCTCCTCCTCGTCAGCAGCAGCAGCCAGGTGCACGTACACGGTCGCCAGCGAGACCAGCAGAGACTTGGGGTCCCACCTCAGGGCCCCCGGGTCCCTGACCTTCAGCCCCTTGCGGGCCGGCCCGACGAGCGCGGCCAGGAAATAGTTCAGCGCGTCCGCCGTCCGCTGGATCATGCCGCGCGTCAGCCAGGGCGCCGCTCCTCGAGGTTCCGCGGTGGAATAACGCAAGGTGTCGAGGCAGGCCGCGGAGAGGTCGAGGGCGGCGGGCACGAAGCGGGAGGCCTCGGCGACCTCCTGCTCGGAAGGGAGCTGATTGTTGTTGCTGTTGTTCCCACTCCCTTCGTTCCCTTCCGCGCTCGCCTTCTCGTGCGCGGCGATCATCTTCAGCTTCTCCAGGGCCTGGTCCAACAAGTATATAGCGTCGGTCAGCAGGAAGTGCATGAAGCGACCGTAGATCGTCTCGGCGACCTCCGCCGCGCCCGATGCCCCGGCCGCCTCGTCGGCCGCAGCCAGCCAAGCCTCCCTCTGGTGGTTCCCTGCTCCGTTTTCGCCTGTCCCCCTCCACAGCGCCGCCAGCACCTGCGACGCCCGCAGCCGCACCTCGAACTTCTCCTGGAAGGCCGCGTTGCGCGACGTGTCCTCGATGTCGCTGTAGAGGCGCAGCGTTGACCGCACGGTCTCGCGCCGCAGCAGCGGGTCGCTGCCGAGGCGCGAGAGCACGAGCTGGTGGACCCTCGTCGCCGGGAGCCGAACGGCGTTGCCATTTCCTTTACGGACGAGGCGCGGCCCGTGCCTGACCACCCAGGAGTGCAGCAGCGAGAACAGCTGCGCGCGGGTGTAGGGGTTGCGGACGTGGGAGGGCGAGGCGATCAGGGCGACGACGCAGCGGAGGACGTCGTCGAGGATCGTCTCTCCGTTTCCATTTGCGTTCCCGTTCCCTCCGCTTCCCCCTGCGCAGGCACAGATCACGTCCTCGGGGGCGTTGCGCATCGCCCAGCTCATCGAGGTGAAGATCTCCTCCGGTAAAGCTTTGAAGGAATCGCAGGGAGGAGGGAGCGGGATCGTGATCTCGGGGCAGGGGGTGGGGTCCTTCGCTCCTCCCGCTTCCGTCTCCTCGGCCTCGTCCTCGGCGGCCTCCCCGAGCATGGCCAGGCGCATCGTCCACGCCGCCACGAGGCCCACGAAGTCCACGGCGCTGCTTCCGGAAGATGAAGACGAGGCAGAACCGGAAGAAGAAGAAGAGCCCAAACTCGACGAGCTCGAGGGCATCAGCGGCCCCGCAGCGCCGAGGTCGAGCACCCTGGCGTATACCCTCATCGACGCCGCGGCCTGCCTGTGCTGCCCGGCCTGCGCCGCGAACCTCCTCGCCGCAGAGGCCTCCCCGCCCACCGGGATCGGGGGCGCACCGGGCGGCAAAGGTCCCCCCGAGGAGACGACGGCGGCGATGCGGTCGAGCTGTCGTGCGACGTCGTCGGTGTGCGCCGCCCTCGCGCGCAGCTGCTGCGCCTGCGCCGCGACGCCGCACGAGCCGTACGAGGAGCTCTTGGCCGCGGCCCAGAACGCATCGCACACGAAGTGGTAGGAGTAGAGAGCAGTTGAAGGATTTGAAGCGGTTAAGAAAGTTCTGTGCTTCTCCTTGACGGCGCGGGACCACAGCAGCGCCGCGGGCTCGTCGAGCGCGAGGCGGGTGTCACCCTGCCAGTCAACCTTCCCGTCGGCCAGCGCCCTCGCCCTGACTTTCCCCCAGGCGCGACGGGCGCGGAAGGCCGGTTCCGTGAAGGGAGCGCAGGCGTCCAGCAGCGCCGCCTCGACGTTGAGGGCAAAACCCGCTGAGGAGGCCTTCTTCGGGTCCGGGCTCAGCTTGCCGCGCTCGCGGTTGGCGTTGAGCGCCGCTGCGAGCCAGGCCAGCGTTCGTTCTTTCACTTTCTGGCCCTTCGAGCGCAGCAGGGTCATGACGATGGCTCGCAGGGCGCCTCGGACGTCGCCCTGGGCACGCAGCAAGGTGTCCGAGGCGGTGGAAGCGGCGATGGAAGAGAGGGAAGAGGATACGGAGGAAGAAGAAGAAGCAAGAGCGCCGCCGTCGTCGGCGTCGGCGTCAGAGTATTCCGCACCCTCGACCCACGCCGCCAGCGCGCCCACCGGCTGCTGCATCTCCTCCGGCCACGTCACCGGCCCTTCGTCCTCGTACTCGTCGTCCTCCTCTTCGTCGTAGCGGTCGTCTTCAACATTGGAGCGAGGGGAGCAGACGATCGAGAGGGCGAAGGCCGGACCCAGAAGCGAGTTCCTCTCGAGCGCGGCGCCGTTGACGAGCGGCAGCGGCAGCCAGAGCCGGTGCCGCGCCAGCGCCGCCGCGGCCGCCGGGGAGCTCGCCAGCTCCAGCAGGTGGCGCATGGGCGGCTGCCACTCCCCGAGCGGCGATTTGGACCGGCGCAGGCGGGAGCCGCACTCCTTCGCGATCGAGGCACACAGCTCAGAGAGCTCTTCGGGGCTCTCTCCTCCTCCCTCGGCGCCCCACCGCTGCGCAAAGGCGTCGAGGAATCCGGGAGGGGCCGGGGGGGCGCCCGCCTCGGCGCCGAGAGGCAGGCGCGCCCCTGCAATCCCGGCGAGTCCTCCCGCGGAGAAGGCCACGGCGGCGTCCATCATGTCGAGCAAACGGAGGGCAGCGGAGCGCGGTCCCTTTTTCTTGGCTGGGATCGGCGACGGGAGCGCGAGCGACGACGAAGAAGAAGCCTCTGACGAGTCCGAGAGCGAAGGGAAGGCGTCGTTAAACGCGGCGAGGCCGCAGTAGGTAAGCGCGAGCTGCTTGACCTGCTCCAGGACCGAGCGCCACTCCTCGTTGGCCCTGGTGACCGGGTCGGGAGAGGCTGCGTCGGCGGAAGGAGCGGGAGGCGGAGGAGGTGGAAGGCGCCTCGCCTCCTCCGAGGCGCGGCCAAAGACGGCGGCGAGGTAGTGAATCGCGTTCCCCGGCTTCGGCACGTTGGGGTTCGTCGCGGCCGCTCCCAGCCTCTCCACCAGGGCGGCCTCGGCGGTCTCGGCGCTGAAGGGGCGCGGGGGCGCATCGGGCTTGGAGGCGCGCTTTTCGGCGACGTCCTGTTTTTTTGTTGAGGTTGGTGAGGTTGAGGAGGTCGCGATCGATTCGATTGCCATCGATCGCTGTTTCTTTTCGCTCCTCAATCTTCTCTCTCGCCTTCTCCTTTCTCTCTCTCTCTGAAAAAATGCCGCTCCCTCACCTTGGAGAACTCCGGCAGGTAGAGGAGCTCTGGATTCGAGGGAGGAGAAAGAGTGACCTGCAGCAGGCGCGCGAGCGCGGCCGCTTCGGAGCGCTCGTTCGGCGGAGAAGGCGCGGCCATTGCGGAAGGGAAAAAAAACGAAAAATGAATGTGATGCTCACAAGTTCGAAGAGAAAGAAAAAGAGAGAGCTTTTTTCCTTTGGCCCTTGCGCGCGCGCTCTCCACTCGCTCTCTTTCGCTTTCGCTCCCTTCACATGTCCCTGGGCAGCCTGCGCGAGACAGTCGAGGTGAGAAGAGACTTTGGACTATTGTTGTTGAAGAAAGAAAGAGAGAAAGAAGGAGAAAGAGAAGAATCGATCATTCAACTCGTTTGTCAGCGATCTCACCCTCGACCTCAACGTCGACCTCGTCCTCGACCTCCTCTTTTCCTCCTTCCTTCTCGTCCAGGCCTTCCTGGTCGCCAGCGCCGAGCTCGCCGAGGCGCTCGCCGCTGAGGAAGCCGCGGAGACAGGGAAACTAGCCCAGCAGCGCCTGGCGGAGTCGCTCAGGGCGCTGGAGGCCGCGACCGACGCCGCCGACGCGGAGCTCGACGCCGCTGCTGTCAGGGCAATTAAGCGAGCGGCGGCCTCGGCGGCTCTCGTTTCCTCTTCGCCCTCGTCCTCCTTGCCGTCCCCGCGGGAAGCCAGGGAGGCTTCCGAAAAGGCCCTGAACAAGCTCAAAAACGCGCTCTCTGCTGCCGCGAGGTATAACAGAAAATAAATGGAGCTCGACGACGACAACAACAGCGGCGGGGGGAAACCCCCGCCTTTGACCCCTTCGACTCCTTCGATTCCTCCTCCTCCTCGCCGCCGTCGCTACGCTAGCGCCCAGATCCGCAGGCGCGGGCTCCGCGACCCCCTGTTCTATCTCGGGGACTGCGAGCGGGAGCGTCTCGCGAAGGAAGGAGAGGACGAGGCGAGTGGTCGCGGGGAGGAAGAGAGCAAGGTCGAAGAGCTTCCTGCTCCTGCTGCTGCTCCTCCTCTTCCTTCTCTCTCCGTTTCGCTCTGCGGCTGCTCCTCGTGCGGCGCCGAGCTGCTCTCCTCCGATCTTCTCGAGATCCACGTCCAGGAGGCGCACAACTCGGCGTTCCTGCGAGCAGCGGCAGCGAAAGCAGCCAAAGAGGAAGAGAAACAGCGAAGGCTCCCCTTTGCTTGCCCCGCCCCGAGCTGCCTCAAGACCTTTCTGGACGCGCGACGGAGGACCCTGCACGCCGAAGCCGCGCACGCGCTCCCCCGCAGGGCGCTGGCCGCGGCGCTGGCGCTGCCTGTGGCCGTGGCGAGCTGGTCGCTGGAGAGGGAAGAGGGGGAGGAGGAGGGAGAGAAGAAAAAGAGAGAGAAAGAGAAGAAAGAGAAGAAGAACAATTCTTCTTCGTCTTCTTCTTCTTCTTCTTCGATGGAGGTCGAGTCGCTGTCCGCGAACTTCTCCTCGTCGTCGTTCTCTTTGGGCCCGCGCAGGGGACGAGGGCGCGGGCGAGGGCGCGGGCTGTTTGTGCCGCCAACGGGTTGAAGGAAAGTAGTGTAAAACAGAACAAGAGAAAAAACGAGTTTTTTTTTCCGAGTTCATTTTTCTCTTTCTTTCTTTCTTTCGACCTAAGCTCTCGCTCGCTCGCTCTCTTTCTCAATCAGCTTTCGATCTCGCATTCCCCCCTTTTCCGCTTTGGCTCTTGAACACGTATCGTTCTCCCCCCCCCTTCTTGTTTTCCGGGCGATCCAACTCGCCCCTTCAGAGATGAGGGCCACGTCGCACAACGCGGCCTCGACCTCCGGGCGATGCTGCTGCTCCGCGGAGATGAGGAGGAGGCCATCGGCGACAGCAGCGGTCCGACGGTCGGCGACTGCGAATGCCTTTCCTTCTTCCTCCTCGCCGGCGTTCCCGCTCGCCTCTGCTGCCCCCTTACTCCCGATCGGCGCCACGGCGTCTCTGCTGATGTCCCCGGGTGCCCCCAAAAGCATCCTCGCGGCCCCGCTCGGCGAAACGCCGCGCGGGCGAGCCCTCGTCGCCCGCGCCCTGCCGGCGCCGTCGCCGCTCTCGAGCTCGCCGACGGGCCTGGGGTCATCGGGCCACTCCGTGGTCGCCGCTGGGGCGTCGATGACCTCCGGCGCCGGGGGGCGCACGGTCCGCGTGAGGCTGAGCGTCGAGTACCGCGTCCACAGGTACGATTTGGAGGAGGGCAGGGGGGCGAGATCGCCGCGATGCATTTCGATGATCAGCAAAACCGCCCTCGGTTCGGTTTGGCCCGACGCTTTTCCGCTTTCGTTTTCGTTCGCTCCTCTTCAAAACCTCTCTTCTTTCAACCTCTTCAAAACTCTTCAACTCTTCCACAGCCGCCAAATGCTCTGCATCGGCGGGTCGCAGATCCCGTTCGGCTGGTCGTTCCTGTCGATCGCCCGGGTGCCCATGGCGTGGTCCCCGGGGGACGTTTGGACTGCCGAACTCGACCTGCCTCTCGGGGTGAGCTGCCTTTTTGTTGTTGTTGTTGTTGAAATTTTCTTGGGTTTCTTTCTTCGATTTCGTTTTTTTTTTCCTTTCCTTCTCGTCCGTTCGTTTGTTCTTCTTTCTTCTCACCTCTCTCTTTTCTCGTTTCTCTCTCCTCCTTCAAACAAACCTCCCAACCAGGCCCGAGTCGAGTACAAATACGTCATTCTCGAGGAACAGGACTGGACCAAGCACGAGTCGGCCGACGCGGAGGGGATCGTGAGTAGAAAAAAGTTTGAAAGTTTTTCGTTTCTTTTTTCACTTTTTTTTTCTTTCGAACTCACTCTCATCAAAATCTCATTCCACACACCCTTTTTCGGAAAAACAACCCAGGTCGAGTTCGAGTACCGCAACCCCGGGGACGAGGCCGCGGGCGTCGTCCCTGACGTCGCCCGCATCCAGCGGCGGATGGCGATCGTCGCCTGGCAGCCGGGCGCCAACAGAGTCGTGCAGGTCCCTTCCGAGGACGAGGCCGCGGCGCTGATCAAGGGGGCGACGCCGCTGGCGAGGACCCCGGCGCGTGCCCCGGCGAGAGCTGGGGGTCCCCCCATGGGGTTCAGGCCGAGGACTCCCGGGACGCCGGCGTTTGGGAGGAGGGCAGGAGGCGAGGAAGGGCCGATGCTCCCTGGAGAAGGGCGGAGCGGGAGTGGAAGCAGCAGCGGGAGCAGCGACAACAGCGACAACGAGGGCGTCGCAGGTTCCGCTTCGTTCTCTTCCTCCTCCTCTTCTTCTTCGCAGCCCGTTCCTTCCTCCTCTTCTTCCTCCTCTTCCTCCCCCTCCTCCTCCATCCCCCCGCTGGCGAGGAAGCGCCGCCCTGCCCCGGACGACGGCACGCGCGAGCAGCTGTCGCTGACTGACCAGGGAGTTATCTTCCTCGAGCGGCGGGACGTCTGGGGCCTGCCACCGCCTCTGGCGTCCGCTTCTGCTGCCGCTGCTGCAGCTGCCGCTGCGGCTGCAGCTGCCGCCGCTGCGGGTGCTCCTTCTGCTGCTTCGTCGATGGAGAGCGGAGGGGAGCTGTTTGGCGGGCCCGGAGCCAAGGGCCTGCGGTGAAGAAGAAGGGGAGGAGCTTTTTAATTTATTTAGTTTTTCTTAGTTGAGAGAGGAGAGAGAGAAGGAGAAGGAGAGAGAAGGAGAGAGAGAAGGAGAAGGAAAGAGATCGAGAGATACAGAGACAGAGAGAGACAGAGAGAGACAGGGACAGAGATAGAGGGAGAGGCCACGAGAGCGAGAGCAGCAGCAGCAAGAACGCGAGAACGCGAGAAAAGGGAGAGAAAATGGAGCAGCACTTGACTTGAAAGAAAGAAAAAACTTTTTTGTTTCTGATTTTCTTCTCTTTCTGTTTTTTTTTTATCAATCACAGTGGGCAAGTTTTGTTTTTTTGTATAAGAAATCACGCTCTCGCGCCCGAAGGCTTCCCGCCGCCGTCGTCGTCGTCGTCGTCGTCGAAGGCGAGGTCTGACATGGAAAAGTTCCTCCGCACCACAGCCGCCTCGGAAGCGTTCCCGCCGCCTTTCCCCGCCCCCGCCGTTGTCCCTGCTTCTCCTCCTCCTCCTCCGCCTGCGTCGGCGTTTGCTGCGGCGGAGGAAGGGCACGCGCCGCCGGCTGCGTCGTCGGAAGCGCCCGATGCTGCTCCTACATCTCCTCCTCCTCCTCCTCCTGCCCCCGCTCTTCGCACAGCAGAGGGGGGGCTCGGCTCCCCGAGGGCCGCCTCGAGCGCGCGGAGAGACTGCGACGAGCTCGAGCCGTGGAGGAGGCATCCCCCTCCTCCGATCCCGTTGTTCTCTCCCGTCGTCCCCGCCGCCGCCGCTGAACCTGCTGCTGCTGCTGCTGCTGCTGCTGCCCCGCCCGCGAACAGGGGCGCGATCGGAGCGACGCGGGGAGGCGGGGGCGAGGAGGAGGGAGGGTTCTGGTTGGCAGCAGCCACGGGCAAGCCCGCCGCACCGGCAATTCCGCTCTCACCCCCCCACGCTGCGCCGCCCCCTCCAACTCCCCCGATCCCGCCGCCGCCCTCCTGCTGCTGCACCCTCGCCGCCATCGCCACCTGCTGCTCCAGCAGGTGGTTGAACAGCACCACCTGGTCTTTTAACTTCAATCTAGTGTAGTAAGCACGGAAGAACTCCGAGTTTTGTTCCTCGAGCTTTGCCCACACCAAGGCGGTGAACCCGGGGTCGACGCGGGAGCGGGCCTGTAAGGTGAAAACGGCCTCTCGCTGGGACATGTAGAGCTGGAGGCAGCGCTCGATGAGGTTCTGGACCGTCTGGCGGAGAGGGTTTTGTTTTGGGGTGGGAGGAGGAGAGGAGAAGGAGGTAGAGAGGGAAAAGGGTGAGAAGGAATGGATAAAATGGATAAGAAAAAGAGCAAAAAAAAAGTCGATGGAACGTCGTCGCTCGGCTTCCTCATCCTTTTATCCCTCTCTCCACCCCCCTCTCTCCGACCCAATTAACACTCCAGAACCGTAGCAGAAACCACGAACCTGGATGTCAGCCGCGGAGACGCGCTTGCCGTCGCCAGCCGGGATCGCTGCGGGCTGCCCAAAGGCATCGCTGGTGTTGTCGTCGGCGGTAGAGGTCGCCGCTTGCGCCGTCGTCGCTCCTGCTGCTTCCGCGTGCTGCTGCTGCTGCTGCTCTCTCGCTCCAGCGCCCCCTTCATTCAGGCTCGAAGGAGGCGCCATGGCCAGGGAGGACCCGTAGGGCGCCAGCGCAAGATGGAGAGAGAGAAAGAAGAAGAGAAAGAGAAAGAAGGATGAAGAAGGGAAGCGAAGAAGAAAAAGAGGGGAATCGAAGAGTGAAGACGAAGAAAAAAAAACTCTCGACTTCTCTCTCACTCTCACTTTTCGTTCTCTTTCCCCTCTTCCTCCTCCTCTTTCGAACCCGAAGCGAAAGAAGAAGAAAAACAAGCACCATGGCGGCCGGGGAGCTCCTGCAACTGGACCCAAGTGCGTAGATCGATTCGAGTCGGGGAGAAGCCAGCAAGGGGGGGAGGGCAGGGAAGCGCCAACGCCTTCTTCTCTCTCTCCAACGTCTCGACACCCCCTCGACCTCTCTCTCCGCTCAACCTTCTCCCTCCCAACCTTCCTCTTCCCCCACCCCCACCTTCCCAACCTCGACAACAGCCGCGGAGCTCCGCTTCCGCTTCGAGCTCCGCAAGAACGTCACCGCCACGCTCAGCCTGCACAACCCGGGCTCGGACCGCGTCGCGTTCAAGCTCAAGACGACCGCGCCGAAAAAGTTCGCCGTCCGGCCGTCGAGCGGGATCGTTGAGCCCGGGACGACCAAGGAGGTGCACGTAAGTGGTCGTTCGGTCGTTTTTTCTCCTATTTCGAGCCGTTTTTTCTCTTCTGCGATTGCGGGAGCACCTCGCGCGTGGTCTCGTACGTCCCTGTGTCGAGCGGCATGATCTGAATGGGGCTGGCGCGGCGGGGAGAGAAAGACAAGAAAAAGCAAGCAAGCAATCATTCGATGGGCGCGCTTGACTCCATCGATCAATGTTCTCCTCCGCCCTTCATCCGTCGCCTTTTCCTTCGACTCTTCCCTCGGGTCGCCTTTCCGCTTTGATGACGGCCTCTTACATGTCGCGGAGAGCACGCTCGTGGGGCTGGACCGTCGAGAGACGCAGGGAAACAGGCAGAACGCGAGGCCGATGTTTTTCCATCTTCCCTCTCTCTTTCTCGAGGTCTTTGAAAAAAAAACCATCGAGTCCGTTTTTCCCTCTCTTTTGCGCACGCGTTTCTCCGAGCTGTGCTCTTTCTTTCACCTCTCCTTCCCCTCTTAGAGACCAATAATGATCGCCGGAGGCGCTGGAGTGGTCGAAACAGGGAGAAAGCGGAGTTTCAAAGCTCTTTTTTTCGAAGGATGACGATGATGGCAAAGCGAGCGATTGCGGGCGGACTTTTTTTTCTCCTCTTTTTTTTTTCCTCGACCTCGACCTCTTCTTTTTCCTTCCTCTCTCACCAAGTCGCTCTCTCGCACCCTCTCTTCCACTTCCGTCTCCCCCCCCCCCCCCCCCCGCTCAACGACAAAAACAAAAAATACAGGTCATCATGCAGGCCCAGAGAGAGTACCCCACGGGGGGACTCGCCGAGTGCCGCGACAAGTTCCTCGTCCAATCAGTCCGACTCTCCTCGTCCTCAACCGACAAGGAGGCCACCCCTGAGATGTTCGACGCGTCCAAGGCCAAGGACATCCGGCAGACCAAGCTGCGCGTGGTGCTTTCCGGTCCCCCGAAGCCCCCTTCCCCCGTGCCGGAGGGAAACGAGGACGACGGAGGAGGCGTCGGCGCTTCCCCGGCCGGAGGCGCGGCGGCGGCGGCGCAGGGGCTGGACGCGCTCGCGAGGGAGAGGGACCGCCTCCGCGACGCCCTGGCCCGCGCCGAGAGGGACAGGGCGGGCGTGCAGGCGAGGCTGGACGCGGTTTCTGGAGGCGGGAGGATGGCGTCGAAGCGCGGCGGAGCGATGGGAGGAGGCTTCTCGGTCGTCGTGCTGCTGCTCGTCGCGCTGCTGGCGTTTGTCGCCGGCCACTTTCTGGCCAAGGGCCTCCCCACTTCCTTATCCTTTAAAAAGTAAGGAGGAGTTCTTCTTATGAGAGTGGATAATGCATCGTAAGAGAGTGATGGTGAGAGAGAGAGAAAGAGAGAGAGAGAGAGAGAGAGAGAGAGAGAGAGAGAGAGAGAGAGAGAGAGAGAGAGAGAGAGAGAGAG
>Ga0210003_1001321_pt1 | contig 21992 bp, 16 predicted proteins | sample LantaG_FD_182804 | JGI IMG/M metagenome (GOLD analysis project Ga0210003, IMG submission 182804) | Deep subsurface microbial communities from Baltic Sea to uncover new lineages of life (NeLLi) - Landsort_02402 metaG (SPAdes) (version 2) | ecosystem: Environmental > Aquatic > Marine > Oceanic >... | reverse complement strand
TACACAATGAACGCCTACGTCGGCAGCAACAGTTCGGGCGTCAGGGAGTCACGGGTTGTCAATATCTCCGATGTCAAGAATCCCGCAACAACTTACTCGTTCACCGAGGAAAGTTCTTTCGTGGATACGGGATACAATGTATCAGGGCTCAACGATACATTTATGGTCCCCGGCGATGATTCGATGGTACAGGGCTGGCTAAGTCAGGTCGGCGGCAATCCCCGCCTGGTCATACCCGGCCCCGAAGGCGTTGGAACGTTCTGGGATACTATCGCAGGCTTCCACCACGCACCAACAGGCAACAAGCTCGGCGGCAGAGGAAACTGCGCCTTCCTCGACGGCCATATCGACTCCCACTACCGCAAAGAAACCTTCTACCTCGCCTGGCCAAAATAGAGCAGGACAAAAGATAAAATTAAAAGTAAAAGCCAGATTATGGGTAAGGCATCATATCCTTTTCAAACGGTAATCTTATCTTCGGTATTGATATTAGTCGTATCTGTTTCTTCGAGTCACGGAGCTGGCATAACCGATACGCCGTTTGTCCAGGAATACCACGAGGCTTACCCCATTGGCCGGGAGGCTGGGCGCAACAATGTGCGTGCAATTACAGTCGATAGCGCCGGCGGCGTTTGGGCAGGGACCCGAGCAGGTGTGTATCGATTAGACAGCAGCACTAAGCAGTGGGCCGAACTAATGGACAAGGCGGATGCAGGCCCGATATACGATATTGTCGTAGATCGTGCCGGAACGGTTTGGATCGGCGCCTGGAACGGAATGTATCGATCGACAACAAACGGCTTGCTGAAATTAAAGCAGATCGATTGCCCGATTGCAGCGTTATGTGTCACCGAAAATGAAGTTGTCGGATTGGGCGGGGCCGGCCTCTGGCGTGTAACAAATGAAACGTGTGCATATAAACAGGTTCCGTACTCAAAACACTTTCGTGCTGCGTTAGCCGATAGAGGCGGCGGATTGTGGATTGCAACAGGGATGGGTTTATACCGCCACACAGAAACGGGTTATAAACTGTATCAGACAGAATCGGAACTGCTCGGCCCGGATTTGTATGATATCGCTTATGCTCAAGACGGCAGCCTGTGGATCGGCGGGCTCGGAGGAATCACCGTCTATAAGGATGATAATCGAGTCCGCAGCTTCACTCCCGCGGAAGGCCTGCTGAGCGTTTCAATACAATGCGTGGCGCAGGGGCCCGACGGCAAGATGTGGATCGGCACAGATCACGGAATTGCACGATACGATGGACGGAACTGGTCGATCCGGCACAGCAAACGCTGGCTTCTCAGCGACAATGTGCGTGACATCGCGTTCGATTCACAGGGGACTGCCTGGATTGCGACGGACAGCGGCGTCAGCGCGATTAAACGTAAAACGATGAGACTCTCCGAAAAAGCGGATTATTTCCTCGACGTATGTCTTGCCCGGCATGTGCGAGAGCCCGGGCTCGTCGAGAAATGTTCGCTTCGCATACCCGGCGATACGAGCACTTGGCAGCCGCGAGACGACGACAACGATGGACAATATACCAGCATGTACCTTGCGGCCGAGAGTTTCCGTTACGCCGTAACAAAAGATCCCCGGGCCAAGGCAAACGCCAGGAAGGCATTTGAAGCCCTGAGATTTCTACAGACCGTCACAGAAACGTCCGGTTTTGTGGCACGTACCGTCATTCCAGGCTCGTGGTCGAAAATGGCCGACCCGAACAGGAAAATATCCGACCGGCAGTGGGCCGAGACAGTCGTTGAAAATCCACGAGAAAAAAGAGTTGAAACACGCTGGCGTCCTTCAAGTGACGGCAAGTGGCTCTGGAAGGGTGACACGAGCAGCGATGAGATCACCGGGCACATGTTCGGCTATTTATTCTATTACGATTTGGCCGCCGATGAAGCGGAAAGACGGCATGTGTCCAGACACATCCTCAATATAATAGATTATATAATCGACGGCGGCTACGTCCTGAAGGGCATGGACGGAACTCACACAAAATGGGGAGTATGGGCCCCGGAAAAGCTCAACGGCGATCCGGACTGGGCTCCGGAACGAGGTATAAACTCTGTGGAAATCCTCTCATACCTGAAGCTGACCTTTCACGTCTCCGGCGAATCTCGCTATCAAAACGAGTACCTTAAACTGCTCTACGAGCATGATTACGCCGCCAACGTAAGACAAGCCAAGACAACCAATCCCACCTGGCGCACGCATATCGATGACGAGCTGCTTGCACTGGCCTGGCCATGCTTGATGATTCACGAAAACGATCCCAAGCTGCGAAGTTTATTTCGCGAAAGCCTCGATCACTGGTACGCCGCAGTTAAAGCCGATTGCAGTCCTTTTTTCGAGTTCATCTACGGCGCCTGCTCCGGCCAGACACCTCAACTGGAAACCTCTGTCGTTTCTCTGCGCGATGCATCGCTCGATCTTGTACGCTGGACGGTCGATAATTCTCGCCGTGAAGATATCCGGATCGTGCGCACACCGGAATGGGAAAACCTTCAGACGAATCGTTTACTGCCGCCCAGCGAACGCGGCGTCATCCGGTGGGACGAGAATCCATGGAGAGCGGTCCAGGGCGACGGCGGACACACCGAAAGCGATGGAGTATGGTGGCTGCTGCCCTACTGGATGGGCCGCCATTACGGCTACATTCAACCGCCACAATAGTGAGAAGCCCTCAATAAATTGAGGGCTAAATATTGCGTCTTTGTGATTGATACTTTTATATAAATTCATTGCAGGGCGCCTTTATTTCAATCCAATCTCAATCCGATGTTCCGGGCCTGTCACTCCGAAAAGGTTAATCGTCCGAAATGTAAAGCGATTACGGTCACGTCTGTCGAGTGAGAGTTCGACCTGCTCATCGCAGTCGCTCCATGTGCCGTCTTCGCCCATCATTTGGAAGCTACGGAAGTTGGGTGTGCATGAACCGAGAAACACGAGTCCCCTGCTACCCCGGATTGTCACCTTCGAGGTGATAACATTTGGTGTCCATTCGATCCAGTCCCGCCGGGCAGTCTTTATGAAGTAAGGAGTGTCATAAGCCCAGTGCGGCTTGCCGTCGCGATACCAGGTATTGTTGCGAAACATCTCGTCTTCAAGCACGACAAGGGTCGAGGTGGGTCTGGCCGGAAACGTGGTAAAACGATTGGTATCCGTTTCCCAGCTACACCAGCGATAGGTATCGGGGCGTGTTTCCCACTTTCCGGTCTCGGCGTCCGGCTTCATGGGGCTTCTATCGGGATCGACGACGCGAATCACCGATTTTGCTCCGTCGCGCCAAACCTCATCTCGGATTTCCAGGGCCGACAGCGGCACATTGTTTTTCTCGAAATGGGCATCGTACTTGGCGTCGATCAGCACCCATTTGCTGAACTTATTGACCCAGACTTCGTTGACCCCGTGGTGCCCGCCGTCGTCTTTGAGTCCCGGCCCGCAGCCTAATCGCCGGGTGACATAGCCGAAGCTGTTCAGTACGGCGTGCTGCACAATACTGAAATGCGTGCAATGGAACTTCCCTCCCTTGAGTGCGGCGTCGAGAATAGCAAACGTGTCGCCCCGGGTCTGCGTGGGATTTTCGTTTTCTATTGCAATATTCGACCTGATCCAGTGACGCAGCAGGAGGATGCGTTTCCATTCGTCGCTTTCGCCGGCCACGACTGCATCGAGGCCGTACCGGCTCCGCAATTGGCCGATGCGCGGGCTGGAGTAATCCTCAAACGCCCGGAAAAGCTCATTGCCGCAATACCGGGGATTCTCGACGGGCAGCACGACAAACCGGCCGCTCTCGACTGCGGATACCCCCGGCATCGCCGCCAGAGACAGGGCCAGCAAAACGCCTGCCGTAATAACTCGTAGCCGCCGGGGCCGTACATAGTTGGTCTTCGTAATAGAATTCATAATCTGTCCTTGCTAAGAAAGCCCCAGTCTTCTTTTTATTATTTATACAGCCTGATGCCCATCATTAAAACTCAAAACATAATAGACTTCCGTAATTCTAAGTTAAAACAGCAGCCTTTTCAACTCACGAAAAAGGAGAAGGCAACGTAGACATAAATTGCGACAACCTCCAGAAGCTACGAAGACAGACTGAACATCACCCACGGGGCATTCCCGAGAATTGGGCATTGATGGATGGCTTTAAATAGTTTTCTCGAGCCCTTTTTGGGCCTTGTTTATTATATGGATTTTGCCGCTGTAGAGCCTGGCAATCAACGCCGGCATTAAATTATTGCGGACTCGCAAATAAAAAACCGAGCAGGTTTAATTTTACCCGCTCGGATTAAGTGCTGCGAAAAATATCGCGTGTGAGAACTTTTAGTAGCGATTTACATTACGCTGGGCTTTGCGCATACGCCGGCGATTTTTCTCCGAAGGTTTTTCATAATAAGCGTTTCTCTTCATGTCCCTTATTAGACCTTCTTTTTCGCACATTTTCTTAAAGCGCCGTATCATTTGCTGTACTGATTCGCCTGCCCGCGATTTAACTTTCAACATAAAAAAAATACCCTTACTATCCTTCTGATATAAGAAGTTATCACAAATCAACAATACATTTAGTTCGTCAAAAACCGTACAAGTCATTACTCTAAAGCAGATTTTCCGCTTTATCAAGACAAAAATATATTTCGCTACCGGTTTTTGCTAAAAAACTTCATTTTTGTCCGATAAATACCATCCTTTGGCCCAAAAAACCTGCATATTTACCTATTTTGATGATTTCTTGAGCAATAAGAGCAAATATGATAAAATAAAAATGTATTTTTGGAGGTACATTTTAATTGGAAAAGTTTCGTCAGACACTGAGAGTCAAAAAAGAGCGGGCCATTCTGGTCGCCGCCGTGCTCCACGGCAAAAATCCCGGGGACGATTTAGCTGAACTTACAGCCTTAGCGGAAAGTGCCGGAGCGGTCGTCGTCGACAGGTTTCAGCAGAAAATTCGCAAAATAAATCCTTCCACATACATAGGTAAGGGCAAAGTCGAACAGCTTGCCGGCCGAGTCAAGCAATTCGACGCCGACGTCATCATATTCGATAATAACCTCTCGCCGGGCCAGATCCGTGAGCTTGAGGAAGTCGTCGAAGTCAAAGTACTCGACCGCAGCGAGCTGATTCTGGATATTTTCGCCACCAGGGCAAAAACCAGGCAGGCCAAACTACAGGTCGAACTGGCCCAGTTGGAATACACATACCCGCGACTAACCCGGATGTGGTCGCACCTGGACAGCGTCGCAGGAGCCGGCGGCGCAACTGCTGCCGGAGCGGTCGGCGGTATAGGCACCCGAGGCACCGGCGAGCAGCAGCTCGAAATCGACCGCCGGCTCGTCAGCAAACGCATCACAGAGCTGAAACGAGAGCTTGAAAATATCGATAAGCGCAGAATTCGCGAGATCGATGGGCGAAAAGGCCTGTTCAAAATCTGCCTTGTCGGCTATACAAACGCCGGCAAAAGCACGCTGCTGAACATGCTCACTGACGCAGACGTTTTTGTCGAGGACAGGCTCTTTGCTACGCTGGATACGCGAACAAGAAGATGGATGCCGTCCAAGGGCGTGGAAGTCCTCTTAAGCGACACCGTCGGTTTCGTCAAAAATCTGCCGCACCAATTGGTCGCCTCGTTCAAGGCAACGCTCGAAGAGGCCGTAAACGCCGATCTGCTCATGCACATCGTGGATGTATCCAATGCCGAGGCTCTCAAGCAAATCGAATCCGTCAAACACGTCTTAGCCGAAATCGGCTGCAGCAAGAAACCAATCCTGCAGGTCCTCAACAAGGTCGACGTCGTCAGAAATATCAGCGACCTGGAGATTCTGCAAACGCTATATCGAGATGCGGTCAGCATATCAGCCAAAACCGGCTATGGCATCGAGAGCCTCTGCGAAGCGGTCTCGGCGAAATATAAGGGCACCGAACTTCTGGTGCGCGTCACCTGCGGTCATTCGAACGGCAAAGTCCAGAGTTTTCTCCGCGCCCACGGCCGGATTACAAAAGAGCAATACACTGACAGCTCCGTCCTGATCGAAGCACAATTAGGCCGAAACCAACTGCCCGAACTGGAACGACTCCGGCCGGATACGATTGAAATCGTGGAAGCGTGAATGTATTTATACGTTAATGCGAGAAAGAGGTGAATTATGAACAAATCTCCGATACTCGCTACTTGATTTTCGATTTCAGATGCTCGATGATGGTTCGTATCTCGTATCAGCAAGATGGGCGAGATGTGAGCCCTTCCTGCTTCCCCAAGGTATGTCGAAAAAGTGCTATGAGGCTGGATTTCAACAAATTGGCGAATTATTAGAGGTATTGAAATCGAACCGCATATTATGCTATCATAGAGGCCTTAGCGTGCCGGAGTACTATCTATGGACTCACATGGGAAATATGAAATGAGGGAATTTGGATATTCAGAAACCTTTATTCGGGAAGGAAATCGAGGGATTTTGATCTTTGGTCTTTTTCTGGTGCCTTTTCTTGCGATATTTGCCTTGTATGTTTCTAATTTCAGAATAGAAAAAGCTTTGATTCCTTTGGGCTTCACTCTTTTGATATTTGGAATCATCATAGCAATAGAAATACCTTTAATTAACAGAAGACTACGCAAACTTAGGATACTCATAGATGAGGATAAACTTGTCAAGCAGTGTGGCAAAAAACAGCAAATTTTCTTGTGGAAGGATATTGCCAGAATAAAGACCGTCGAGAATAAGAACGGAATTGTAGCTCAAATCAAGATATACCCTAAAAAGCCGAAGATCGCGATGTACCTTCATGGATTCAGGGAAATGGAAAACTTAGCTAATCTGATAAGAGAAAGAACATCAGATATCGTTATGCACCAGGAAAAACGCTGGAAATTGGACTGGCATAATCCCTTTGTCGGCTTGCTTTTGGGGGGAGTACCTACGGTGGTTATAATGTTCATTATTGCCTCGATGGGTAGTAAAGCTATGGACATATTCGCTATTGTTTTTGGCTTATTAGTCGGCTTATTGATATTAATGTTCCGGCCGCTAACAAAACTTAATGCATGCAATAAATGGGTAGAATCGGTCTTTGGAATTGTCCTTCTTGCCTTAGGCATCTATGTATTGATTTATTTTCTCTTCGTTGGAAAGTTTCCCTAAAGATTGGAAACTGTCCGAACTGGAACGGCTCGGCGCCGATATGATTGAAATCGTCGAAGCGTGAATGTATTTATGCATTAATGTGCGAAAGAGGTGAGTTATGGAAAAACGAATCGAATCCAAGGGTAGCAGCCGGTTTGCGATTGTCAAGAAGGTCCTTGTTTACGGGACATTATCCTGTCTGGCCTTTCTTCTTGTCGCATTTGTGATGCTCTGGTGGTCTCTCAGTTCGAGCATCAAAGAGATTAGTGCCGAAGCTACACAACAATACCCGGGCGACAGAGTAGAGGCATTGATTGCATACGTAAAGAGTGAAAACCATAGCCTCAGAAAAAGAAATCTCGCCGTCTGGGCGCTCGGCCAAATCGGCGATGAACGCGCTTTACCCATCCTGACCGAATCTTATACCGGCGGGCCCTGTGACCACGACAATTTGTTGTGCCAGGGAGAACTCCAAAAAGCTATAAAGAAATGCAAAGGCAGCCTCAACGCAACCGCCTGGCTGCCAAGATAGTTTCGTATCTCGTACTGCGTGCCGTGGGCACTCATTTTCTTGAACCGCCGATTAACGCAGATAGACGCAGATTTTTTGTTCACCACGAAGGCACGAAGAACCACGAAGAAAGATAATATTTAAATCTTTTAAAACTTCGTGTACCTTCGTGAGCTTCGTGGTAAAAGAACTTGTTTTTTCCTTTTGCCTTTTTACTTTTTACTTGATTGCATGCAATCTCCGTCTATAATCAAACATGGCGGACATGATAGCTCTGAAGCGGCAACGTTGTAGTTTGTGCATTCTTGATTTATGCCGAGAGGCTTGGGATGTTAGACGGAAACCATATGTGCATAGTTAGCCATCCATAATTAATCAGAGAGCAAGATGTCTCCATCCATAAGGAGTTCTATTTAGGGAATGAAGCAAAATATTACAATATTACAGGCTTTTACAGAACAATATTACCATACTGTTCCAGGAGAATTAAAAAAAATAACACTTACTCCCGAAAGAGAAGCAATTTTTAAACATATAGCACAGATTGGTTATACTAAATTTCCAGAATTTATTTTAGATATATTAACTCATGTTGATGGGCATAAATCTATAGATATTACTGATGGTCCCGGTGATGAGAAACAGGATATCTTGACCGTTACTCCCTCCGGAGAACGCCAACTGACTCAATGCAAGCATACAATTAATTATAAAAACAAACATACAGGAGATGAATTAGATCTTCTTTTTGGGGCCTGTTATAGAAAAAACTGTAAAAAGGGAATATTAGTAACTAATTCAGATCTAACCCCCCAAGCAAAACGGTATATTACAGACAAAGAGTATGCAAGAGGATGGCAAGGGGATCATGCAAGTCTTCCAGAAATTGATTATTGGAATAGTAATAGGATTTGGGAACGTATTGCTACTAATGATGCAATATTAAATAAATGGTTCAGTGGAATGGGGCAAACACACGGGTTGAGACAATTCAGTTTCCACCTCATTGTGCAAAACCTTCCCTCTGGTGATGTTCAACGAATAAAATGTGAAGAGATTTTTGAGTCTCTAAAAAATAAAGTTCCAATTACTCAAATTGATAAAAGCAATTCTTATGAGATCATCCTGAATGAAGAACTTTCGTTCAATATTAGTGACTCTTTTCACAGCGATTTAGATACCGGTCTAAATTATATTCCCGTAGGAAAAGAACAGGGCTTAGTAAATATTCCACTGTGGGCTATAGCAATTCAGGTGAAAGTTGTAAATACTGTTGGGCAATATAACCCCTCAACTTATAGAGATATGGTTGTGAAGTTCCTTGGGGATAATGTGCTACCTATCTTGACAAAAAATGACTGGAGCCATTTGATTGCAACAACACCGAAGGCATTTATCTTTTTACAGGATATCGTCGCACCTAAAATAGTTCCGGTTTCTGAAGCTGAATCCTACTTACGTGTAGAAGATTTTCCAGTAACTCTTGAAAGAGAATGGGTGTTTCTTAAAGAAAACGATGGTTATAATAGATTATCAGATGGTGAGAATACTGATCTTGAGTGGTTGCATGTTGATTCTGAGATTAAAGTGGCCTTGTTACTTGAACAACGTATTCACCCTATACGAGCATATGAATACCGTATGTGCCAAAACCAACTCATAAAAAAGATTAGCAGCTACAACTTTCGTGCTGTTTCCAATGCTAATCAAGAAGTCGTTGACCGTATACGTAGAACAGTTGATCCTAAATGGATTGTGCTTCTTTCGAGTGACAAGGATCTATTTTGGGCATTTCCACCAACAGAAAAACATGATAAGATTCTTACGTGTGATAAACTTCTACAACGACAAGGGATCGCAGTTAAAATTGTTGCTGATGAGGATAGAGAAGCACTTTTGGAAATGATCGATATTGATACCCCGCATTCAAGTTGTGGTCTTAGCAGTGATGAGAACGATTTAACTATTCCTATACGGTTAAATAAACGAATCTATTGGTTATCAAAGAAAGTGAAAACAGATAATAGTCCACAATCGACAGAAACGTGGATTGAGCTTTTGACATTTAAAGCTAGTTATGAAAATCAGCACGGATTTGATTTTATGCAGGGGAAAAAGAAAAGCACTATAGCTTCTGAGGAAATTCAGGGGCTTCTTTTTGAACTAACAAGCATTAGAGGCAGGAGGATGTTAGATATTGCCATCTCAAATGAAATAGTATTTGTTAATTTGAGGATTAGAGAGATGACTATGAAATCGAGTGCATCTTTAATCTCAGCATACATAGAAGAAATGAGTGATATTATTAAAGGAATATTAGACATACTTACCTTACAAAGAACAAATAAAGATAATGGCTAACAATGCAAATTAACTTGGATGCAAATTCCGCTTCGCTCTATTTGCACCGGTTATTTGCAGCGTTGGGCAGAAGGAGAAGACCATGACGAGAGACGAGTTTCATAGCTTTCTTGAGTACGTGTACAACGAGTACCTGCGCAAAAGAGTCCACCGCATCGGACGCCACTTCGACCATCCCGAGATGTCCCACCACTGGGAGTATGAATGGCAGGGCCTGAAACGTGCTCTGCACGTAATTGACTACGCTCAATTGTATTGCGACGACACGGACGACATTTACCGCACTTTCCGGCTTGATCGGCTGAGGCGAGCCGTGGACGAGATACGGAACGGCGTTCGCTGGAACAACCGACTCGCACGGGAGATCGGCTTGCTGGATGCACTCGACCAGTACTATGAACAACTTGTCTCTGGACTCGATGCCGAAGACTTTCCGGCAGAGGAATACGAATTGATGAGTGAGATCGGCTTTCACAACCCAAAGGTTGACCTGCAAGGGATAATTTGTCTGCTCAAGATGCGCCAACGCGAGAAGGAGTCATGGCAGAAGGAGAAGATGTGCGTCAGTGGGGAGCTTGAACGCGCGGCTGAGATCCTCTCGTCTGCGAAGGACGATTTCAAAGAGCAGGATAGTAATTCCAGTGAGAAGTCAGAGCCTCCGAAGAAATCTCGACGGTGGTTCAAGGGATTAGGGAAGATCGGTCAGGGCGCCGCAATGTCTATTGCTGACATCTGTCTCGCCGCAGGATTCCTCAAGTTCCCAGTGTCGCCGGAGACGCAGACATGGGGCGTGCTCGTTTCGGCAACGGCGGGAACGGGTCTGGTTCTGGATGGCGTAGGGGAACTGCGAGGCGAATAGAAAGGCAGGAAGGCATAGGGGCCAGCCCTTAAAATATAAATAATGATTGACTGCCTTTCTGTTTGCTGAGAAATCGGGGGACACCTTACTTATTTCTCCCTCTCATTGTAGGGATTAAAGTTGTCCGAGAAAAAACCAGGACAGCGGAGCTGTTGAAAACAGTGAGATTGCTTCGTCGCTGCGCTTCTCGCAACGACACAAGGTGTGCGTTTTTCGATGAGTTGTGCTTGCTAATGAATTCGTATATCGTATCGCGTGAAGGGCAAGGAACAGGTAACAGGTAAAAAGTAAAAAGGCAAAAGTTAAAAGGCAAAAGGCAAAAGCCTTGCTATTTACTATTTTCGATTTACTATTGTAACTGAATATTTCAAATTCCTTCATAGATATAGGGCTTTCTTTGTGTTTAATTGCGTATAGGCTGGTGATTTTTTAAGAAATTCGTTGAAATTACGGCGTAGTTTTGTTATTATCGGATTTGACTTCTATTGGCGTGCATCACGAAAAGTATCAAAGCGTGCAGGAATGTCGTTTATGAAGTCAAATGGGAAAGCTGGAAAGGAGTGAAATATGCGATGAACAGGCGAGATGGTTTCACCCTGATTGAGTTGCTGGTTGTCATTGCGATAATTGCTTTGCTTCTGGCCATTCTGCTGCCCGCTCTCGGCAGAGTGCGGGCACAAACAAAGAGGGTTGTCTGCTCGTCTCAACTCAGACAGCAGACGCTGGGCATGGTATGCTACACGGAAAACTATGACGGCAAAGTTATGGGAGTTGGAGGCCCCGGCATGCCCTATTGGTTCCACTTGATTGCTCCCTATATCGGGGACGAGCGATACGAGAAAGATCCCCAGGCCGCCTTCGAAGGTGTCATGCAAGTGATCATTTGCCCGTCCGTGACAGAGCGGGCTGACGGCGAAACTTTGCAGCGGGGCACGGCTATTCGGTCCTGGGCATTCTGGTGGGGAGAAGTTGGTAAAAGTTATGCTGAGGGAAGCTATACAATCAACTCGTGGCTTCAGCCGACCGGATATTATCAAGTTGATACGAGCGATCCAATTCACGGCTATTTCTACCGGAATTATTCTGAGGCTCGGCCTGATGTTCCCTTGTTTGGCGATGGGATGTGGGTAGATGCATGGCCCAGGAGTACCAATCCGGCTCCATCGAACTCGTTCGATGGCGATAACGGGGATCAAGCCAGCATGCACCGGTTTTGTATCGCCAGACACCGCCGGGCCATCAATCTTAGTTACGTCGATACTCACGTAGCAGCCGTGGAGTTGGAGGAATTGTGGCAGCAGTATTGGCATCGGGGATATGAACCGAGATATGATATTGTGGTGCCGGATTAGTTCTATTCAATTGCCCATTTCGACTTTAAATAGGGACGAACCCTATTTTATGAGAACTAAATGGTACCAATAATAGGGTCCGTCCCAATTATCTCCATTATCTCCTTATGAATTACGAATGAATATATTTTTCTGTAGTTCTCGGTGCTCTCTGTGTGCTCTGTGGCCAGAAATTAATCCGGGAAATTTAGTTTTGCGTATTCGCCGAAGTATTTTTTTGCGGCGTTGTCATATGCCCTTGCGGCCTGTGCCTGGGTATCGAATGAGCCGAGATACTTATATTTTCCGTTAACGGTCAGCATTGCCTTCCACGGCCGTCCGCGCGAGCTGTACGAGACACCTTTGTATATCGAGAGGCTTTTCGGCCTTCTCTTTCCATTGTTCCAGCAGTTCTGCTGTCTGGTGGCGGGCCTGAGATTGGCCTTGCGATTATCGAGGCTGTTTCCGTTGATATGGTCGCACTCGAGGCCGGCGGGTATATTGGCAATTTCACGATGCATACGGATTGTTTTTCCCCTTCTGCCTTTTTCGGACGAGCCGGTTCTGACGGCGTAAAATTTACTGTAAACTCTGGAAGCGGACCATTTGTACTCGCTCAGTCGGTAATATTCGTCCGGATCGACGATGGCGAATTTGCCCTGGCTCAGGGGTATTCGCCTGAAGGCGTAGCCGTAGCGCATCCGGCGGTATAAAAGCACCGGCCCGGCCAGAAAATACTCCAGCCGGTTCGGAATCGTAAATGACAGAACGACCTTAATGAGACCACCCCATGCTCCTGATAGGTTCAGGAGAAATCCTAAGCACTAAATCCTAAATTCTAAACAATATCGAAATTCAAATGACCTAAGCACTAAACGACCTGTACGACTTTGATGAATCCCTACATCCTGAAGTATCAGGAGAAATCCGAAATCCTAAGCTCTAAATCCGAAACAAATTCAAAATTCAAAACTGTTTTGAGCATTCGAAATTTGAGCTTTAATATTGTTTAGGATTTCGATATTCTTATTTAGTATTTGGCAGTTTTTTGCCTTTTGCCTTTTAACTTTTAACTTGCCTTTTGCCGGGCGGCCAAAAAGGCGCCCCCCATAATTGGAGCTACCTGCGCGTTTGATGCGAAAATCTACAAAAATGTAGGCGGTGTTTTTGACGTAAGTTCAGGCCGGACAGGCAATAAAAAAAAATTTCAAATTTCCGATTTTTGTTTCCAGCTACCATCGCTTTTGGTTGAAAATTAAGCCATTTCGGCCCTATCGTCTTACCGGCAAATCCGGTATAAGAATTCCCGGAATTACGACCAATTCCGTGGACATATAGAGATAATCTAAGGTCCCCGGGAATCCGCCCATCCTGCGGGGGATAAAGCTATGCAAAGGCGATTTCAATGCAACCGCCTGGCTGCCAAGATAAAATGCGAAATCATAACAGACTTCACCCTGAGCGGAGACGAATTATAGAGCCTTTCTTCATCCTGAGCGGAGACGAAGGATGGGCGGAGACGAAGGATGCTTATTCGTATATAATATCTCGTATCTCGCCGATGATACTGGATATTTGGATCCCGCGACCACAGGCCTCGCGGTTAATGGCTAATACGCTAAGAAGTTTGCTTTTTTTCAAAAAATCCAAAAAACCTCTCTATTTTAACTCCGAAAGAAACGCCGTAACAAATAAAAAGGCCCTAAAGACCCTAAAAAGCGGGAATTCGTATTTTTTTATTGAAAATCGTGAATTTAGTAGTATAAATTTGTGACCGGTAAACGATCAAGCGGGACAACTCGGATCTGTGGTCGTTAGCAATAGATTTGATGAAATATGGAAGTTGTATTCAATCATTGGTGATTTTGGGACGATATACCGGTTGAAATAGGTATGGTATACTCGGAATTGCCAGTGCCCGGAATTGCACTGTTCCTAATAGACTAATTCTAATATAGTCGGTTTTTATTAGAAAGGGAAGTTATGAGTCAAGCAAAAATGACAACCCAGCTCACTATGTGCGCTTTATTTTCAATCTTTATTATCGTAATGCTTCTGCCGAACATGTCAACCGCAGCCATTATCCAAAGTGGAGATTTCTCTCCGCTTTACCCTGACTATCACCCCGACCAATGGTCCTTATTCACTGATCCTAATTTTACTGATTTAATAGTCGGGGACACCGCAGAGGGCGGCATGGAAATTATCAACGGAAGCTGGGTTGGAAGCTGGTATCAAAATACAAATGGTTACGTCGGAAAAGAAGCGACTGCCTCAGGATTAGTTACCGTTACCGGGCGAAGTACGTATGAATCGCGGTGGTTTAATGAAGAACTATATGTCGGCTTTTCGGGCATAGGAGGATTGGAGATCTCTGATGGCGGTTACGTTAAAAGCTCAAGGGGCGTAATCGGATGGATGCCAGGCTCCCGCGGCACGGTTGACGTTAACGGGCCAGCTTCGAAGTGGATTAATGATGGTCACCTCTATGTCGGCTTTGCGGGCATAGGAGAGATGTTAATCTCCAATGGCGGTTTTGTTGATGTGAATGATGCAAATGGTTACATTGCGTTTGCCCCGGACTCCCGCGGCACGGTTGATGTTAACGGGACTGGTTCGGAGTGGTATAATAATGGTAAAATCTATGTCGGCGGCAGTGAGGATGGCCCCGGCGGAACGGGCTTGCTCAATATCATCAACGGCGGCACTGTACGAGCAGGCTCTGTTGTGATCACGCCTACCGGAACTCTCAGCGGTAACGGTAGATTAGTATCGGACTCCGTATTGAACTCCGGTACGATCAAACCGGGTGACACTATGGGGACTTTTACTATCGAAGGTAACCTGACAATGCAGCCCGGCAGCATTTACGAAGTCGATGTAGACAGCAGCGGTAATCGTGACCTGCTAAGTGTTACCGGCGATGTGAATATTGTTGGAGGTACGGTTAAAGCCGCCTCTACCGATACTATTATGGGCGTCAAGCAATACACGATTATCGAGGCAGATAATATTACAGGGACTTTTGACGCCGTAGACACGGCGTTGATCGATACCGAAATCCTGGTATCTGATGATGTATCTCTCGAAAATCTCGAAAATGGAGTTGATTCGCTTGTGCTGCATATCAACGCAAAACGATTTGACGATCCGGGTATCGTACAGACCGAGAATCAAAAGGCGCTTGCCCGGGCGTTGAAGCAGATAGACGTTGCCGCTGGAGGCGATAACCCGGTAACCACGGCACTGCAGAGTCTTGAGAGCATTGAAGATGTTCGCAATGCTTACGACCAGCTAAGCGGCCAGACAAGCCCGCAGCTTATGCCTGTTGCCGCTGTCGATACCAGTAAATTCATGGGTATAATTTCCGATAGATTGAATTATGCAAAACTGGATATACCTTACGGGCCCGGCAGCGAAACATTGTTGGCAATGGCTGAGCCGGATAAAACCAACCCCTATTCGAGCTCGTACTACACCAGCCCATTTTTCACCGTCGGCGACGGCACAACGGACTTCGGTTACGAGAAGTGGGGTTTCTGGGGCAAGGGATATGGAGTATTTGGCGATAGAAAAAATAAAGGCGAAGCTGCCGGATATAAGTACACTGTCTACGGCACAAGTTTCGGCATGGATCACCAAACCTCCGAAAGTCTCCTGGTGGGCGTCACCGCCGGCTATTCAAAGAGCATCGTAGATTCTTCCATACCGGGAAACGAGAGTAATATTTCCAGCACACATATAGGAATCTACGGCAGCAAGAATATTAATTACTGGCATTTCGATTCTATCGTCACGTACAGCTCTCTTAAATATGAGACAGAACGCTTTATAGATATACTTAGCGAAAAATTGAAGGGCGATTCCGAAGGCAAGGGGATAAGCGGGTACGTGGAAACTCGTTATGACCTGGGAAGCTTTGATCGTTGGCTCCTGCAGCCTTTGGCATCTTTCCAGTTCTCATATCTTACTCTGGACAGCTATACCGAGACCGGCGGCACGAGCAGCCTTGGGTACGACGATCAGGACTACAAATCCTATAAGGGCTCCCTCGGCTTAAAATTGACAAAGGAGCTATTCGAACCAGAAAATGACCGCATCGCGAATATTCAGCTTCGAGGCCGTTTTATACATGAGTTCGGCGATGACAATTCAAGCGTAGACGCACACTTTGCAAGTGATCCCGGTGTTATTTTTAAAGTTAGTGATGAAGACACTGCCAGAAACAGCGCCGTCCTTGGCGCAAGCTTTAATGCTTATGTCGACCTCTATACCTGGGTCTCGCTGAGCTATGATGCTCACTTGAACAGCGACAATAACATGCATATCCTGAGCGCCATGTTTGTCTATAAGTGGTAGACGGTAATTGGATTTAGATACGCTTATTAGAAGCGTATGCATCCATTACGAAACTATGGACCGCTATATATTTACGACAACATCCTCGGGTATATGTCCCTGGTATTCCAAGAAAAGAATCTCTTCAATACATTCTAATCTCAGAGGTGATGCATTTCTAAACGTGAAAACTCAAGAATGAATTTTCATTCTTTTTTGACACTTTCAGGATCCAACAATCACAAGAGCAATTAAACCCTAAGCTAACCGTCTGCATCGGAACTTCAGCCGAATAGCATAAACTATATCGCTTTATGAGGCATACTAAACCATTGCTTTTCTCTTATTTGTTCCTTGGCACATCTGACTGTCTTCAGATAATCGAACTATACCGCCAAATTCTTTGGCAGTCTTTTCAAATATCAGATTCGTTTTGCTAAACAAGTCCATACATTCAGTTTTAATAAGCTTTGCCGCCATATTACAATACGCAGGATCTATTTCTATGCCTATTCCATTTCTTCCATTCCTTACTGCTGCGATTAGTGATGTTCCGCTCCCACAAAAAGGATCGAGTATAGTATCACCATAAAAAGAGAACATTCTGACCAAACGAATTGCAAGTTCTATCGGAAATGGAGCCGGATGCTTTCTTGTTGATGCACCTGGAATTGTCCAAATTTGCTGAAACCACTCATTAAAATCATTTTTATCTATTTTACTCAACTGTCGTTGCTTATCTGTTGGCTTACGATAACCGCCAGGCTTACGCTGCATCAAAATAAATTCAATATCATTTTTTATAATAGCGTTCGGTTCATAGGGTTTTCCTAAAAACTTTGAACCATTTTCGACTTCAAAACTTGCATTAGCTATTTTATACCAAACAATAGGATTAAGATTATCAAAGCCAATTCTCCGACAAATAACACTAATATCAGAATGAAGCGGAAAAACAAGGTGCCTCCCAAATTTTTTTCTGGAAACGCACACATCTCCAACTACGCAAACAAGCCGACCGCCTGGGACAAGAATTCGAAATACATGCTCCCAGACTTTTCTCAGCTCATCAAGAAATTGTTCATAATCGTCAATATGGCCCAATTGACTCGGGCTATCGTTATACTTTTTTAAATTCCAATACGGCGGAGATGTAATAACTAAATGTATGGACTCATCCGGCAAAAATGATAGGTTACGTGCATCACCATTAATCAGACGCTGTGTTGTTGATTTTTCCATCACGCAAAAGCTCCAATATTAGCCGTCAAAGCTGTTGCGAATTTCGCTATCCCAATATCATGAGCCGGCTCGTTATATATCCCATCGAGTCCTAAGTCATTTCTTGAAATAATAAATGCAACAGATGTATAATGACGTTCCAAAACCAATTTCCTGCAGAATAACTCATATCGCTTCATATAAGATGCACCGACAAATTCCGGAAAAACTTTGTAGTGTGGTTCTTTGACTTTCACCGGCCTGTTGGATGCATCACAATCTTCCAGCATGAAAAAATATCCAAGAAAAGGTTGTGTGCCATTGTTAAATGCTCCTTCACGGAAAGCTGTCCAAAGATCAATAGCACTGCCCATTGCCTCTTCAGTCCGATTATTGAAATTGTTACCGAATGATGGGCCAACCTGAGACTTTGTTTCTATTGCTGCAACAAGCATTTCGTCTTTTATAACTAATAGATCCCATTCTTTTGTTGGCCTGAAAAAGCCCGGGAGTTCAAGCGATTTCTTGTAGAAGATACAATCCGGTGCTATGCCTGCTTCTTCAACAATTTTCGCAAACAGGGAAACAAACCCATCCAATTGGGCGCCACCTGTTACGGCGCTTCGTAATCCGGCATCAGATTTTCCACCTTTTATTTGCTTTGCTTTCTGAGCCTTCCGAGTATTCCAATAGAAGGCCACGGCATCAGCAACTTCCTTACCAATATTTTCGATTACTCTCATTAATGGCCTCTTATTCTTTAAATCCAACGCCTAACAATAATTATATTGTTCAGTATAATATCCCAGATTTGCGTGTTTTACAATATTAAGACGCCGGCTGGATATAGCAAGAGTAGCGCACAAACCATTAGTTGTCAAGTAACCGTTCTCGTTTTTCATATCTCCCGAATCATATATTACTTACGTACACTAAGGAAAAACCAGGGATAGCCACTACTTACGACAACAAAAATGGGCAATTGTCCCAAACCTGTTCTGCCCGGGGTTTGTGCCGGGTTATTGTGCAGTTGGAAGAAAAATATTTGAAATAGTCGCATTTAACCGTCCGGTTTGGTATACTAATGGGATGGAAGCATAATTGTGTCGTTAAACAGGCTCATAGAGCGAATATCCGCTTTTTCTGCAAACGGAGGATAACATGGCTATGCACAAATCAAGAGGATTCACATTGATTGAACTTCTGGTGGTCATTGCCATTATCGCCATCCTGATGGCAATCTTAATGCCGGCGTTGAATCGCGTCAGGGAGCAGGGCAAGCGTGCGGTTTGCCTTAGCAATCTCAAGCAGTTGGCTCTTGCGTGGATTATGTACGCCGACGAGAACGATGACAAAATCGTCAGTGGTGCCGGCGGCGTAAACCGAAACTACAACGGCAAACCCGAGATTCCCTGGGTAGGCAGGTGCTGGGCGTCCGATTACGGGTCCGGCGGGCAGATGCCTGAGAAAGATCAAATAATACAAATTCAAAGTCCATACGGAGCTCTCTGGCCGTACGCAAAGGACGTAAAACTCTACCGTTGCCCCACCGGCGCCAGGGGAGAGATGCTGACATACGCAGTCATGGACTCCATGAACGGCTACGGCGACGGAACAAAGGAAAAGGGATTTTGGATCAAAAAAAGATTGGAGATTCGCGGCCCGGACAGAAAAGTCGTCTTCATTGACGAGGGCTGGGTAACGCCGGACAGTTTCGCTGTTTATTATACACAAGAGCAATGGTGGGACGACCCCCCGTCCCGGCACGGCGACGGTACGAGCGTCTCCTTCGCAGATGGGCACAGCGACCACAAAAAATGGAAAGGAATCGACACAATACAACGCGGCAGAAGCCTCGAACGCGGCCATCTCGGTGCCGGCTGGGTCCCCGACAGCTACGACGGCTATCAGGATTTGTACTGGATACAGAAGGCAACGTGGGGAAAATTAGGCTATAGTCCGAGCCAACCGTAAGCTTTTTTTTTAATGTGCAGAGCGATTTTTATTCGGCTGAGCCCGGCTATTTTGAAGATTGTTGCATTTGACAGGCAGTTTTGGTATATTCATGATATGGAAGCTCAATGGTGTAATCGGGCAAGATCAGACGCAAAATTTTTATTTTAATCGCGGCAGGAGGAAAAAACCTTATGCACAAATCACGAGGATTCACATTAATCGAACTGCTGGTAGTGATCGCCATTATTGCAATCCTGATGGCGATCTTAATGCCGGCACTGCATCGCGTCAGGGAACAGGGCAAGCGTGTGGTCTGCCTTAGCAATCTCAAGCAGTTGGCCCTTGCGTGGAGTATATACGCCGACGAAAACGACGACAAGCTCGTCAACGGCGCGGCAGGTTACAGCTATGCGGATACGTCATGGGGCGATCATGGAAAAGAACAAGCATGGGCGGGCCAGTGCTGGTCCTCTGATTACGGGGCAGGTGGACAGATGCCGGCCGAGCAGCAGATAGTAGCGATAAAAGAGGGGGCTCTCTGGCCGTATGTCAAAGATGAGGACCTTTACAGGTGCCCTACCGGCAGCCGGGGAGAAATGCTGACCTATGCTATCATGTTCTCTATGAACGCGGTTAATCATCCACCAACTAAAGGCGTACGCGGTGCACATGTAAAGAAAAGAAGCGAAATTAGCAATCCGGCACCTGCCTTCAGACTCGTTTTTATTGACGAGGGCTGGGTTACTCCTGATGCTTTCGCCGTTCATTATGATCAGGAGGTATGGTGGGACGATGCCCCCGTCCGGCACGGGGACGGCACAAACGTCTCTTTCGCGGACGGACATAGTGATTACAAAAAGTGGAAAGGAATCGACACAATAAAGAACGGCAGAGAGCTCAGTCGCACCCATCGCGGCTCAGGATTCGTACCGACCAGCTCGGACGGCTATCAGGATTTGTACTGGATGCAGAAGAGTACCTGGGGAAGATTAGGCTATACACCGACGCATTGACGGCCGGTTTAGGTATTGTAATGATTTATAAGCACGGCAGCATAGCTGAACATGCTTGCATGAGAAATTTCTGCTTGAATTGCTGTAGGAGGAAAAATGATATGCGCAATTCACGAGGATTCACATTAATCGAACTGTTGGTGGTTATCGCTATTATCGCTATCCTGATGGCGATCTTGATGCCGGCACTGCATCGCGTCAGGGAGCAGGGCAAGCGTGCAGTCTGCCTGAACAATCTCAAACAACTGTCGCTTGCGTGGACTATGTACGCCGACGAGAACGATGATAAGCTCGTCAATGGCGCCATAGGCTACGGCAATAGCAATCAGGCCTGGGGTGACCACAGAAATGAGCCGGCGTGGGTGGACCGGCTCGAACAAGCAAGCTGGGAAGGGCAATTGGAAGCGATCAGGGCCGGCGCCTTATGGTCTTATACCAAAGACACCAAACTCTACAAATGCCCGACTGGCCGTCGCGGCCAGGCGCTGACATACGCTATCATGTTTTCCATGAACGCCGTGAACCATACATGGACTCAGGGTGTAAGAGGCGCACACGTTAAGAACAGGACCGAAATCACTAACCCGGCGCCTGCCTACAGGCTCGTTTTTATCGATGAAGGATATATGACTTCGGATGCCTACGCGGTCTATTATCGGGAAGAGTATTGGTTCGACAGCCCGCCTGTACGTCACGGCGACGGCGCAACCCTCTCTTTTGCGGATGGGCATGTCGACCACTGGAAGTGGAAGGGTACCGATACGATACAGCATGCCAGAGATGAAGAAAACACAGGGCCCCAGGTCGGCTGGGCACCTTCGACACCCGAAGGCTATCAGGACCTGTACAATATGCAAAAGGGCTGCTGGGGAAAATTAGGATATGCTCCAACGCATTGATTGTTCGTACTGTGTTGTGCCTATTGCGAAGAAAACACAGAGAAAATCATTGTCTATCCTGTAAATCCTGTCAAAATCTTTCGCCACGAAGACGCAAAGGCACAAAAAAATAGTCATTAGTCAATTTACGGCTTAGCTATAGTCAATTACAACGGTCAATAGCCAATAGTAAATAGTAAATAGGCTTAGTGACCATATCCGGAAATCGGTAACTGTCGATAATAAGTCAAAGGCTTAATTGGAGTTTATTTATGGATTATGGCGATAAAGAGCGGAGGACCACACCGCCTCGTTTAGGAGGGAGATACGAATTCTTTTCTATTGTTATTTTTGTAGAGTAATATCATCCACTAAATATAGATTTTCGACTTAAGAGCAG
>Ga0210003_1001318_pt1 | contig 22008 bp, 17 predicted proteins | sample LantaG_FD_182804 | JGI IMG/M metagenome (GOLD analysis project Ga0210003, IMG submission 182804) | Deep subsurface microbial communities from Baltic Sea to uncover new lineages of life (NeLLi) - Landsort_02402 metaG (SPAdes) (version 2) | ecosystem: Environmental > Aquatic > Marine > Oceanic >... | reverse complement strand
TCAATGGCTGCACGCCAAGTCCCTGGCCTTCGTCCATCCAGCCGATGGGCGGCGAGTAGAGATCAGCAGTCCGTACCCTGCCGATTTGCAGCATGCCTTGGACGGTCTACGCCGTCACGACGGCTGAGACGCGGGCTGCTGGGCCATGAATCGATGCCGCCCGGGCGTCGGGTGGGTATTGGGTTGATCTGGGCCGCGCTCGCGGTGTTCACCGTCGATTCGGTGCGCCGGGTGGGTGTCGACCGGACGTCGGACGAGCCGTCGTCGGTGTGAGATCTGCGCCGTTCTGGACCATGGGAGACACGCGAGGCGACACGCCGCGCGCTGTCGGCGGCCGGTCATAGACTGACGTCCCTATGAGCGATTCTTCCGGCGGCTCCTCAGGGTCCTCAGGGTCTTTTGTTCACCTGCATAACCACACCGAGTACTCGATGCTCGATGGTGCTGCGAAGATCACTCCGATGCTGGCCGAGGCGCAGCGGCTGGAGATGCCCGCGGTGGGCATGACCGATCACGGAAATATGTTCGGTGCCAGCGAGTTCTACAACAAGGCGACCGAGGTGGGCATCAAGCCGATCATCGGCGTGGAGGCCTACATTGCCCCCGCCTCGCGTTTCGACACCAAGCGCATCCGGTGGGGTGACCCGGGTCAGAAGGGTGACGACGTCTCGGGCAGCGGAGCCTATACCCATATGACGATGGTCGCGGAGAACGCGACCGGGTTGCGCAACCTGTTCAAGCTGTCTTCCCTGGCGTCGTTCGAGGGCCAGCTCGGCAAGTGGTCACGAATGGACGCCGAGGTGATTGCCGAGCACGCCGCCGGGATCATCGCCACCACCGGCTGCCCGTCGGGTGAGGTACAGACGCGGCTACGCCTCGGCCATGAACGCGAGGCGCTGGAAGCCGCCGCCAAGTGGCGGGAGATCTTCGGCCCGGAGAACTTTTTTCTCGAGCTGATGGACCACGGCCTGGACATCGAGCGGCGGGTCCGGGAGGGCCTGCTCGAAGTCGGCAAGAAGCTGTCGATCCCGCCACTGGCCACCAATGACTGCCACTACGTCACCCGCGACCACTCCCGCAATCACGAGGCGCTGCTCTGTGTGCAGACCGGCAAGACGCTGTCGGACCCCAATCGGTTTAAGTTCGACGGTGACGGCTATTTCCTGAAGTCCGCCGCTGAAATGCGTGCGTTGTGGGACGACCAGGTCCCGGGAGCCTGTGATTCGACGTTGCTGATCGCCGAACGGGTGCAGTCTTACGCCGACGTGTGGGCGATCCGCGACCGGATGCCGATATTCCCGGTGCCCGAGGGGCACACTCAGGAGTCGTGGCTGCGTCATGAGGTCGCTGCCGGGCTGCGCCGCCGATTTCCTACCGCTGTCCCGCAGGAGTACACCGATCGCGCCGACTTCGAGATCAAGGTCATCTGTGAGAAGGGCTATCCGTCCTACTTCCTGATCGTCGCCGACCTGATCGACTACGCCCGCTCGGTCGACATCCGGGTGGGCCCGGGCCGCGGGTCGGCGGCGGGCTCGTTGGTCGCCTATGCGATGGGCATCACCAACATCGATCCGATCCCGTACGGGCTGCTGTTCGAACGTTTCCTCAACCCCGAACGCGTGTCGATGCCCGATATCGACATTGACTTCGACGACCGGCGCCGCGGGGAGATGCTGCGCTACGCAGCCAACAGGTGGGGGAGCGACCGGGTCGCCCAGGTGATCACGTTCGGGACGATTAAAACCAAGGCAGCGCTGAAGGATTCGGCCCGGGTGAACTACGGCCAGCCCGGCTTCGCGATCGCCGACCGGATCACCAAGGCGCTGCCGCCGCCCATCATGGCCAAGGATATTCCGTTGTCGGGGATCACAGATCCCACCCACGAGCGGTACAAGGAAGCCGCCGAGGTCCGCGGTCTGATCGACACCGATCCTGATGTGCGGACCATCTACGAGACCGCCCGCGGACTCGAGGGTCTGGTGCGCAACGCCGGTGTACACGCGTGCGCGGTGATCATGAGCTCGGAACCGCTGATCGATGCGATCCCGCTGTGGCGCCGGCCGCAGGACGGATCGGTCATCACGGGCTGGGATTACCCGTCGTGTGAGTCCATCGGCCTGCTGAAGATGGACTTCCTCGGGCTACGCAACCTGACCATCATCGGTGACTGTCTGGAGAACATCGCGGCCAACCGGGGTATCGACCTGGACCTCGACGCGGTGCCGCTGGATGATCCGGCCGCCTACGAACTTCTCAGCCGCGGCGACACGCTCGGAGTGTTCCAGCTCGATGGCGGCCCGATGCGCGACCTGCTCCGGCGTATGCAGCCCACCGTGTTCGAGGACGTTGTCGCCGTGATCGCGCTGTACCGGCCGGGTCCGATGGGCATGAACTCCCACAACGACTACGCCGACCGCAAGAACAACCGTCAGGCCATCAAGCCGATTCATCCCGAGCTCGAGGAGCCGCTGCGGGAGATCCTTGCCCAGACTTATGGCCTCATCGTCTACCAAGAGCAGATCATGCGCATCGCGCAGAAGGTGGCCGGTTACTCGCTGGCCCGCGCAGATATTTTGCGAAAGGCGATGGGCAAGAAGAAGCGTGAGGTGCTGGAGAAGGAGTTCGAGGGCTTCTCCGAAGGCATGAAGGCCAACGGTTTCTCGGCCGCAGCCATCAAGGCGCTGTGGGACACCGTGCTGCCGTTCGCCGACTATGCGTTCAACAAGTCGCATGCCGCCGGCTACGGTCTGGTGTCGTATTGGACGGCCTACCTGAAGGCCAATTATCCCGCCGAGTACATGGCCGGTCTGCTCACCTCGGTCGGAGACGACAAGGACAAGGCGGCGGTCTACCTGGCTGATTGCCGTCGGCTGGGTATCACGGTGCTACCGCCGGACGTCAACGAGTCGGCGCAGAACTTCGCCTCGGTCGGCACCGACATCCGATTCGGGCTCGGCGCGGTCCGCAATGTCGGCGTGAATGTCGTTGCATCGCTGATAAATACGCGCACCGACAAGGGCAAGTTCTCCGACTTCTCCGACTACCTCAACAAGATCGACATCGGTCCGTGCAACAAGAAGGTCACCGAGTCGCTGGTCAAGGCCGGAGCGTTCGACTCGCTGGGACACCCCCGCAAGGGGCTGTTCCTGGTGCACACCGACGCCGTCGATTCGGTCCTCGGCACCAAGAAGGCTGAGGCGATGGGTCAGTTCGACCTGTTCGGCGGGGACGGTGAGGGCACCGATGGCGGGGAATCGGTGTTCACCATCAAAGTGCCCGAACAGGAGTGGGAGGACAAGCACAAGCTCGCCCTGGAGCGCGAGATGTTGGGGCTCTACGTGTCAGGTCATCCGCTCAACGGGGTTGCCCATCTGCTGGCCGCCCAGGCGGACACCGCGATCCCGGCCATCCTCGGCGGGGACGTCGCCAAAGACGCCCAGGTTCGGATCGGCGGAATCCTGGCGTCGGTGAACCGCCGGGTCAACAAGAACGGGTTGCCCTGGGCGTCAGCGCAACTGGAGGACCTCACCGGCGGTATCGAGGTGCTCTTCTTCCCGCAGACCTACTCGATGTTCGGCGCTGAGATCGCCGACGATGTCGTGGTGCTGATCGGCGCCAAGGTGGCTATCCGCGATGACCGGATCTCGCTGATCGCCAACGAGCTTGTAGTGCCCGACTTTTCGAGTGCCCAGGTGAATCGCCCGGTCGCATTGAGCCTACCGACGCGGCAGTGCACGGTCGACAAGGTCAGCGCGCTCAAGCTGGTGCTGGCGCGTCATCCCGGCACCGCTCAGGTGCATCTGCGACTGATCAGCGGTGAGCGCATCACCACGCTCGAATTGGATCAGTCACTTCGGGTGACTCCGTCCTCAGCGCTGATGGGTGATCTGAAGGAGCTATTGGGACCGGGCTGCCTCAGCGGATGAACACCCCTCCGGCAGTGGGGATGAGTGCGTGGCGATTCGTCACCACCTTCGGCGTGATCAGCCTGCTGGCCGATGTCGTCTACGAGGGTGCGCGCTCCATCACCGGGCCGTTGCTCGCTTCGCTGGGGGCCACCGCAGTGGTGGTCGGAGTCGTCACCGGCATCGGCGAGGCTGCGGCTCTGATGCTGCGGGTCGTCTCGGGCCCGCTGACTGACCGCACGGGACGGTTCTGGACGTGGGCCATTGCCGGCTACTTCCTGACGGTGATCACCGTGCCGTTCCTCGGCGTTGTCGGGGTGCTCTGGGCGGCGGCCGCGCTGGTCATCGCCGAGCGGGTTGGTAAGGCGGTGCGCAGCCCGGCCAAGGACACCCTGCTCTCGTACGCGACCGCGGTCACCGGCCGCGGCCGGGGTTTCGCCGTGCATGAGGCGATGGATCAGATCGGGGCGGTCGCCGGACCACTGGCGGTGGCGGCCATGCTGTTCGCATTCGGTGGTGATTTCGGGCCGACCTTGGCTCTGCTCGCCATCCCCGGCGTGGGTGTCCTGATGTTGCTGTTCTGGTTGCGTGCCCGGGTACCCGAGCCGGCTCGCTACGAAGTCGAGGCGACGCCCGTTCTCAAGTCGGCCACCAAGCCTGCTGTCTCACAGAGCTTCCTGGGTTCGTTGCCGCGATCATTCTGGGTCTACTCGGGTTTCTCGGCGGCGACCATGCTGGGATTCACCACCTTCGGGGTGCTGTCCTTTCATCAGGTGCAGAAGGGAATCGTTGCGGTGGCGGTGGTGCCGGTGATCTACGCCGCCGCCATGGCGGCCGACGCCGCTGCGGCCCTCATCACTGGTTGGGCCTATGACCGGGTCGGTGCTCGGGTGCTTGGCGCGCTGCCGGTGTTGGCCGCTCTGGTGCCGGTGTTGGCCTTCGCCGATCACATCGCACCGGTCGTGGCGGGGGCCCTGGTGTGGGGTGCGGCGGTCGGTATCCAGGAGTCGACGTTGCGTGCGGTCGTCGCTGATCTCGTCGAACCAGCGCGCCGGGCCACTGCATACGGCGTCTACGCCGCGGTCATCGGCACCGCGGCCGCCGCGGGAGGAGCGCTGACCGGCCTGCTGTACTCGCGTTCGGTGGCAATGCTGATCACTGTGGTGATTGTGGTGCAGGTCGCCGCGATGGCCGCTTTGCCACTGGTCAGTCGTCAGGCTGGTCAGTCGCCAGGCTAGCTAGCTCCGAGAAACGCCTTGTTCAGCGGCCTCCTAGCGACGCAATCGGGGAACTAAGGTGGGTAAGCTTGTTTAATGTGATGAGCTTGCGGCGCTCGGCGCGTTCCTTCTCGGCCTGCACGCCGCGGGCTCGCTCCCGTTCGGCTACACCATCGGGGTCGCTAGCATCGGCGAGCTGGTTGGCGTCAAAGCCGTACTGGCGGGCGGCCCATTCGGGCATGGTGACCCCGGCGCCGCGCGGGTTGCAGCAGTAGTACCCGGGCATCCACGTAGTGGTCTCGGTGACGGTCCGGGCGTGCCGGTAGCCCTCGGCTGGTTCGATGGTGGGATCATCGAACGTGTGGCCGTCGATGGCGTATTCGTCGACCGGCTCGCCGGTCTCGACATCGAGGAACTGCCTGCAGTGCGGATGGAGTCAGAAAAGGAGAAGCCGCCATGGATGATCTGATCCAACTGTTGATAGGCGCAGCCCCCGTCTTGGGTGGACTGGTGCTCGGTGTTGTAGTTATGAGTTTTCTGAAGCGCCCGGATGTGCGAGGACCGGTCAAGGATGACCTCGACCTGCTCGATCGACTTCCAGCTGAGCAAACTCGCCGCCGGGCCGAGCTGTAGCGATCTATCTACCTGCGCGTCGACGACCTCGTCGATATCGTCGACCGCGAACACGCCGTGCGCGATGGCGTGACCCCGTATATGGATCGCTGGCGCGGTGCCGTGGTGTTCATCTTCACTGTCTTGTTCACCTACGTTTGGTGGGGCGCGGACCACAGCAGATCCGATTGGATCTCGATGTTTTTCGTTTTGATTGTTTCTGTCAGTCTTAACGTTCGTATACGCGGCAGGCGGGGCGCTCAGAGCCGTTGGCGCATACCGGCGGAGTCGACGTAACGTACGCCGCTCAGCCAGGTAACGCCGCGGAGAACGCGACCGCCCTGGCCGCCCAACCGGACGCGACCTGCCATCAGTCCTGTAGGCGTTGAGATAGGCGAAATTCTGGGCTTGGAGCGACTATGGGTCGGCTGAATGTCTACCGGCTGACCTTTACAAAGCCGCCCAGCGACGCGCTCGTGCGCGCGAAGGTATTGCCGAGCGAAGCGCGGCGCGTACTGGTGTCTTCAGTCCGTTGGCAAAGTTGGGTTTTCACGTCGTTAAGCCGGCGGTTGCCGCCGGGGACCAGGCGCAGCTTCTACTTCCGGGAACGCCACGAGGAGCGGAGAATTGAACTTGACTGGCGGCCCAGCGGCCGGTTCGCGCAAGTGGTTCGTGGCACGGATGACGAGGGCAATATGGTCACCGAAGACGTTGAGCTCGATGAAGGCGACACCATCGCCACGGGAACCATCGAGGCTGCCGGATACGGAACCACGCTTGTGCAGCGCGGGCAGTTCATCGTGGACACGATCCGCGCCCACCTCGCTCGCAAATCGTGCGCACTTCACAGTGCCGAGGAGGTTCGGTTGCCCGAAGACCGTCTCATACCGACGCACAGTTAAGGTGGACTAGGAGGCTGCGTGCCTCCCCGAATATGTGCTTTGAGCTTGGATAATAGCTTCACGCAGGGTGTGGAGCGGGCGGATCGTGAGTTGTTGGACGCTCAGGCGCTGGTCGGTCATCTGGTGCCCGCTGGCGGTATGTTCGCGTTCCTGGCTGATCATCGTCAGGATCTGTTCCCTGACGGCGAGTTCGAGGATTTGTTTCCCTCTGGGAAGGGGCGGCCGTCGATCCCGGCGTCGGTGATGGCCTCGATTCTGGTGTTGCAAACGTTGCATGATCTTTCGGATCGGGAGACCGCCGAGGCGGCCCGCTGCGATCTGCGGTGGAAGGTTTCGACTGGGATGGCGTTGGACCACAAGGGTTTCGACCCGTCCACGTTGGTGTATTGGCGTAAACGGTTGGCGAAGTCGGATCGGCCGCACCGGATCAACGAGGCGGTGCGCCAAGTTGTGCTGGAGAGCGGGATTCTGCGGGGACGCGGTAAACGCGCGGTGGATTCCACGATCCTGGCTGGCGGGTCGGCGGCGATTACGGCGGTGTGCACCGCCCACGACTACAGCCTTGCGGGTAAGCCGCTCATCGACTGGGACGAGCCCGGCGCCAAGGACGCCCTGGTCTCGGCGCTGGTCAACGACGCCAACGCGCTGCTGGGGGCCCTCGGCGAAGGTGATCTCGACGAGGCCGGGGAGCCGGTGGTTGCGGCGTTGGCGATGCTGGCGCTGGTCGCCGGCCAAGATGTGGAGCCCGCAGACGGGTCTGACGGCACCGACGGCCGGTGGCGGATCGCGCGCCGGGACGGATATCGGGCGCATGTGGCCGCTGAACCCGGGACCGGGATCATCACCGGCGAGGAGTTGACCAAGGCCGCCGGGCCGCAGAACTCCGACGCGGCGGTGGCTGAGCAGTTCCTGGCCGCCGACATCATCGACACCGCCGACAGCGACGATGCCGCGGGCGGGAAGGACACCGACGACAGCGACCACAGCGACCACAGCGACGCTGCGGGCACCCGCGAGTGGTACGGCGATTCCGCCTACGGCGCAGGCGATTTACGTAAAGCAATCGATGATGCGGGCGGCGCCGCGGTGATCAAACCCAAGCCGCTGGTGTCCCCGGTGGAGGGCGGGTTCACCATCGACGGCTTCACCGTCGACGAACAGGCGGGCACCGTGGGCTGCCCGGCCGGCCACACCCGCCCGATCAGTGCGACCCGGGTGGCCAGCTTCGGTGCGCTGTGTCGCGACTGCCCGTTGCGGCAACAGTGCACCAAGTCCAAGTCCGGCCGTAAAATCGTTCTCCACGAACGAGATCGAGAACTGCGCAAGGCGCGAAGCGACTGGACCACCGACCCCGAACTGCGAGATAGATACCGCAAGTTCCGGCCCAACGTGGAACGGGTCATCTCCCAGATCGCCAGCCGGGGTGGCCGCCGCCTCAACCTGCGTTACCGCGGCACCGTCAAAAACCACGCGTGGCTGACCCGCCGCAGCGCCGGGCTCAACCTGCGCAACCTCATCGGCCGTGGACTCACCCACACCGCAGGAGTCTGGGCTGCTGTTTGGTTATGCCGCTTGCGGTAGCGACTGGGTCCGACGGTAGACCTCGTTGGGGGTGCGGCGGCTCAGGGCCTGGTTGTCCGATCCGGAACATGTTGACAGTAATCCGGGAAAACATGAGAGCTGTCCGAATTGGCCCTGTTATCCACGAATACCTGACAGTGGCTGTTGTCCCAGCTCACTGGGCCTGCGACATGGCTGAACCGTCTCTTTCGTTGGCGGCAGGCACCCGATTCCGCGATAACCTGACCAAATCCTCATGGACGGCCCGTCCTACCGGCCCCGGAAACGACCCGGCGCCACGACCGCCTGACAAGCCATCGCCAACCCCCGTTACCCTCACAACAGCAGCTCCCAACCTGGGGAATTACAGGACGGCTACCCCTGGGGAATTGCGTGGCCGCCGACACCTATTTCGTTCGAGGCCGGATCTTCGGGTCCGTCGCGGGTCCAAGTCCTCGTCCTGCGTCGACGCAGATACAGTGCTCAGATGCCGTCTGTACGTGCCAGATTCACACCACTGATGCTCAGCGCCCTCGCAGCATCCGCTTTGCTCGCCTCCTGCGCGCAGACGCCAGTGCCCGCGTCGTCATCCGGCGCCCCGCCAGCACAGACAACCAACACGATAGCCGTACGTCTCGGCGCCGAGGAGGCCGTACGCCCCGGCATCGAGGTCTTCCTCACTGATCTGCCGCCGGCGCTGCGGGGCAAGCGGGTTGGTCTCATCACCAATCACACGGGGATCGACCGGTCGCGCACGCCGGACATCGATCTGATCGCGCAACACGACGACCTGCAACTCGTGGCGCTGCTGGCGCCGGAGCATGGTATCCGCGGCACCGCCGAGGCGGGTGTCAGGGTCGCCGATGATGTCGATGAAAAGACCGGCGTGCCGATCTACTCCCTCTACACGGCCGAGGATCGCGGTCCGACGGCCGAAATGTTGAAGGACGTGGACCTCTTGGTCTACGACCTCCAGGAAGTCGGCGGACGCACGTGGACCTACGTTTCGACCATGGCGCTGTCGATGCAAGCCGCGGCGAAGAAGGGGATCCCGTTCGTGGTGCTCGACCGGCCGAATCCGATCGGCGGCGAGATCGTGGAAGGCGCCCTGCTCGACCCCGCGTTTGCGTCATTTGTCGGCATGTACCCAATCCCTGCACGGCACGGGATGACGGTCGGTGAACTTGCCACGCTCTTCAACCAGCAGCACGGCATTGGCGTGGACTTGATCGTCGCGCGGACGGAGGGGTGGCGCCGCGCGCAATGGTTCGACGACACCGGTCTACCCTGGGTAAACCCGTCACCCAACCTTCGGTCGCTGGCGGCGGTGACGAGCTACCCGGGCACCGTCTACTTCGAGGGCACCAACATCACGGAGGGAAGGGGCACCGATCGGCCGTTCGAGCAGGTCGGTGCGTCATGGCTCGATGCGCCGCGCGTGGTCGAGACCATGAACGCCATGCAGCTCCCGGGCATTCGTTTCGAGGCCATCACCACGTCGGTCGCCGACACCGCCCTCAAGTTTCCTGGACAGACCATCCCGGCCATCGGGCTGGTAGTCACCGATCGGCAGATGTACCGGCCGGTCCGCACGGCACTGCTCCTCATCGACTCGATTCGCAAGCAGCATCCGGACGACTTTGCCTGGGGTCCCTCGATCGATCGGCTGACCGGATCGGACAAGGTGCGCCTCGCGATTGGTGCCGGTCGACTCGCGCCGCTCCTCGAGGAATGGGACCGCGAAGCCGCCGCTTTCCTCGAGGGCCGAGTGGCGTACCTGTTGTATTAGGGGGTCAACCGGGACGGTGCGCCACTACCTGAGCCTCGGCATGCGCGCCGATCTCGCCGCTGAGCGACTGTTCGTGCACCACAACACCGTCCGCTACCGGCTACGCCGCTACGAAGAACTCACCGGTACCAACCTGCGTGACCCCGACCGTGCCCTACAAGCCTGGTGGGCACTACAACGCCACCGACTTGCGACCATCGACACCTAAGTCCTCCCCTCAGCCGCACGCCCTTCAACAACGAAGGCGCCGCTGCAGCGCGATGGGCGACCACCTGGAATTCTTTCCTCACAAGGACTTCAAGCCGACGTGTCTTGGATGATGGGTCGCCGTCACGACCGACTTTCAACTAATCGCGGATCGGACACTGGTGGCGACGTCGACTTTTGTAGAACGCGAAGTAGTCGCCGCGCCCTTGTCTGGCCTGGGTTCCGTGTTGGTATGCCTTGAGGCAGACCTCCTCGTCCTTGACGCTGCGCCACAGCCGTTCTCACAGTCCATCCACCGTCCCACCACCGGGGTATCTGGCGCAGTTCCGCCAGACTGGCCGCCAACGCGGTAGGGGCGGTGAGGATCTCCTCCGGCGAGGGTATGGCGGAGAGCTCCTCGATGTAGATGCGGGTTGTCGTCGGCAGCTCGTCGAGAAGATCGTCGCGATCGGCCTTCCGCAGCGCCTCGATCAGCACCTTCTTGTCATACTCCCGATCGTTTAGTCGTCGCTATGCGGTCCTGGGTCGTCGCCCGAACGCCTCAATCCGATGAATGGAGATTCGCGAGAAAATCCCTTCATCGCCCTGCGTCAATGGTCTGACGTCGGTCCGGCAATCTGGCGACGGCGGCTGGGATCGAAGTATGTGTATGTAGCCATTGACGAGGACGCTATCGCCGCGACGGCCAGCATTTGGGAGCCGTTCGCAACCAAGCTGATAAACCCGCCGATCGTCGCGCCGACGATGAAACTGACATAGAGGAAGAAATATCCAGTCCATGCGGTCGCTGCACCGCCACTGATGTGACGTTCGATTCCCTGGCCCATCTTGACCAGTGTTCCCGTCACGTAGCTCAACGGAATTGACACTTCGCCTCCTTTGACGAACGAAGTGTTGAGCGCACCGATTGCGAACGTAACAAACAGAACGGGCAGGAAGGCGATTTGCGCCTCCGGTGTCCAGCCGTCCAGGGCGACGCAAATTGCAGTGGCCGCAATCAGAGACGCTGCGGTCAGCATCGTTGGGCCGTGGGGATGGTCTACCCAGAAATGCCGCCTACACAACGACGCGACCACAACACCGCCGACAAAGGCAAGCAAGACCCAAGCCGCTGATACTGCAAGTCTTGCGTCATCCTGGAAATATCCCAACACCGCACGCTCAGTATTGCCGGTCATAAAAGTCACGAAATATCCGCCAGTGTGCACAAACGCGGCCGCACCAACCAGTCCAGCAAGCCCGGCCAATGCCCACGACAACCGTGCCTCGTCAACGCAACTCTCTCCCACACTTCGAAAATACAGCCACCACCCCGGTGGTTATGGCCCCCCAAACCGCCTGACCGCGGGTCGCTCGGGTCGATCAGCACCCACCAAGCCCCAACCGAGGCCTCCACCGGGCCACCCACGCCGCCCGTCACCACCCGCGACAGCGTCTCCCGCCAAGATCGCGCCCTCGCCTGCGCCCGCACACCGAATCTCCCGACCTGGACCATGCGGCGGCGGCTCCGAGAAACGCCTTGTTCAGCGGCCTCCTAGTCGGCGCGGGCTTCGGCGAAGTCGACCGCCACGATTGCGCTGTCCGGCCACAATGTCGTGCTGCTGATCCGGCGGAGTTTCTCGCCCAGCCCCAAGTGGCGGTGCACGTTGGTGACACCGGGGATCTTGAGCATCGGCACCGTGTTCCACTGCCACCCGTAGCGCTTGTGCAGGGCACGGTTGGCCGCCTCGGCCTCGTCTCCGTACAGCAGCGCAGCCCGCCCCCGTGCTGTAGGAACCCCGTCCGGTACTCGGCCGAGGCGGTCGCAGGAAGTGATTTCAACCTCAGGTCGCGCGATCAGTCGCCGAGTTTTCGGGCCGATCTTGGTGCGGAACACCAACGATGAGCCGTCAAGTCGGAACCAGATCGGGGTGTCGACAGGGGTGCCGTCTGCGCGGAAGGAGCGCAATAGGGCGTACTTGGTGCTGTTCAGGGTGTCGAGTGTCGGCATGGCGATCAGTGGATCACTTAAAGTTGACTCCAAGTCAAGCGCATCATGGAGGTTGGAATGGCAGAGCTGGCAGCTTCGCGGACCATCGGAGACATCGCACGTCAGGCGGCGGTACCCCCGACGACGCTGCGCTATTACGAGAAGCTGGGCCTGATCGCGCCGACCGCACGTGTCGGTGGCCAACGCCGCTACGACCATGCCGTCCTGGGGCGACTCGAGGTCATCCGGTTGTGCAAATCCGCTGGTTTTACCTTGGACGAGATTCAGATCCTGTACGCCGATGACCTACCGGGACGGCCCGCCAGTCGCGCGCTGGCCGAGGCGAAGCTGGCCGAGATCGACTCGCGCATGACTGAGTTGGCCAGGGCTCGGGAGATCGTCGAGTGGGGGATGCGCTGCACGTGCCCGTCGATCGACGCCTGCACGTGCGGCGTTCATTCGCCCCTGGTCCAGACGGCTGAGCCCAGATCAGCGATTCGAGGACCCGACCGCGCCAAGGCAGATCCACGTCAGTGCAGCGACACCGGCGCCGCTGAGAACCGCGGGGGCAGCGGTGGTAGTCGCCACAGCGACGACCGCGAAGACCAGTAGGCCGATGACCAGTGAAACCACCTTGTAGGCGGGCCAGGGCACACCGGCGATCGAAACCGTCGCGGCTGGGCGCGTCACCGCTTCGACGAACTGTTCGGCGGTGGTCATGGAGATGACGATAGCTCGTAGAAGAGTTTTCGGCTAGCCGAAATCCTGATTGCGGAGGTCCGGTTTCGATAGTCTGACTGCATGCCGCTGACCGGAGATTACGAACCCAGCACATTCGACTGGGCCCGCGAGAACGCCGAAGAGTACATGGAATCCGGGGGTACCAAGGGAACCGAAATGAAGGGCCGGCCAGTCGTCCTGCTGACCACGATCGGCGCGAAGACCGGGAAGATCCGCAAGACCCCGTTGATGCGTGTCGAACACGAGGGTGAGTACGCCGTCGTCGCGTCGCTCGGTGGTGCCCCCAAACACCCCGTCTGGTATCACAACCTCAAGGCCAATCCCCGGGTCGAACTGCAGGACGGTACCAACTCCGCCGACTACGACGCCCATGAGGTATTCGGCGACGAGAAGGCGATCTGGTGGGAGCGCGCAGTGGCGACCTGGCCCGACTATGCCGACTATCAGGCGAAGACGGATCGTCAGATTCCGGTGTTCGTGCTGACGCCCGTCCGTTGAATCGGTTTTTGCTGCGGTGACATGCAGTGGCACCATTGTGCGGTGTCCGCTGAGCTGAGCCATCGTCTCCGAATCGATCTCGCGGCACCCTTGCGTGCCTCGGACGTCGATCAGGCGGCTCAGCGAATTTCCGCAGTGGTGTCGAAGACTCCGTTGCAACTCAGCGATCGGTTGTCTGCGATCACCGGTGCGCAGGTCTACCTCAAGCGGGAAGATCTGCAGGCCGTGCGCTCGTACAAACTGCGCGGAGCCTACAACCTGCTGATGCAGCTGAACCCCGACGAATTGGCCGCCGGGGTGGTGTGTTCATCGGCCGGCAACCACGCCCAGGGGTTCGCACTGGCCTGCCGGTCGATGGGCGTACACGGGCGTGTCTATGTTCCGGCCAAGACGCCAAAGCAGAAGCGCAACCGCATTCGGTATCACGGTGGCGACTTCATCGAGCTGATCGTCGGCGGCAAGACCTACGACATGGCCGCTGAAGCGGCCCTGGACGATGTCGCGCGCACCGGAGCCACGCTGGTGCCGCCCTACGATGATGTCCGGACGATGGCCGGGCAGGGCACGATCGCGGTCGAGATCCTCGATCAGCTTGGCGCCGAACCTGACCTGGTGGTCGTTCCGGTCGGTGGCGGCGGGTGCATCAGCGGGATCACGACATTCCTGGCGGAGCGCACCACCACGACGTCGGTGCTCGGGGTGGAGCCTGCCGGGGCGGCAGCGTTGGTGGCCGCGCTGGCCAACGGTGCGCCCGTGACGCTTGAGAACGTCGACCAATTCGTCGACGGCGCCGCAGTCGCCCGGGTAGGCACGCTGCCGTTCACGGCGCTGACAGCCGCGGGGGACATGGTGTCCATCACGACCGTGGACGAGGGTGCGGTATGTACGGCGATGCTCGACCTCTATCAGAACGAGGGCATCATCGCCGAGCCGGCGGGCGCGCTGTCGGTGGCCGCTCTGCTGGATACCGACATCGAGCCCGGGTCCACCGTGGTCTGCCTGATCTCCGGGGGCAACAATGATGTGTCCCGCTACGGCGAGGTCCTGGAACGCTCGCTGGTGCACCTGGGGCTCAAGCACTATTTCCTCGTCGACTTCCCGCAGGAACCGGGCGCGTTGCGTCGCTTCCTCGATGAGGTGCTCGGCCCAAACGATGACATCACCCTGTTCGAATACGTCAAGCGAAACAACCGCGAGACCGGCGAGGCGCTGGTCGGCATCGAGATGGGATCGGCGTCGGATCTCGAAGGATTGATGGCGCGGATGCGGAGCTCCGAGTGCCACGTCGAACTGGTCGAGCCGGGCTCGCCGACCTACCGCTATCTGACCTGACCCAACCAATCTCATGGTCGACCAACACCTGCGATGTTGCCGCGCACGGATTTCTCGGTGAGTATGGACCTATGACGGCTATTCCCTCCGCGGGTTCGATTCGGATCGACACAGTGGTCGGTGACGCAGTGGTTCGCGTCGCCGACGACGCCACCGTGGCCGACGTGGCACGGGCCATCGCCGACCAAAAGGTCGGGGCCGTGGTGGTCGGAGAAAGCCCACGGCCGACCGCACTGGTCACCGAGCGCGACGTGGTGGCAGTGGTGGCTGCGGGCAGGGACCCCGAATCCGTACCGGCGTTGGAGGTGGCCGCCACGAACCTGGTGTGGTGCTCCGCCGACGCGAGCGTGGACGACGTGGCCATCCGGATGATGGACCGCTACATCCGCCACATCCTGGTCGATCGCGATGGGTCCCTCGTCGGCATTGTGTCGGCTCGCGACCTACTCGGTGTCTACAGCGGAGACGCTGAGCCAGGCTTCGCCACCGACTGAGCCCCCAGGGTTGAGCGCCCGGCCTTGTGTCTTCGCGGCCGGCTACCCGGTGCGAGTGCGCAGAACTGCGACTGAATGCCCAGTCAGGTGGGTGGCATCGGCACCTACCGCGGGTTCACCCCAGGCCAGTACCACCTCGCCGGTCACGGGGACACCGACGGGTTCGGTACCCAGATTGCAAACGATGGCCAAACTGCCACGATGCATGACGAACCAGGCCCGATCTTCGTCGTAGTCGATCCGCAGGTGATCCAGCCACGGATCGCCGAGGTCGGGTTCGTTGCGGCGCAGGGCGATCATGTGCTGATAGAAGATGCGCAACCGCCCGTGGTCGCCGTCATCGATCTCGGCCCAGTTCAGTTTGGACCGTTCGAAGGTCGCCGGATCCTGGGGGTCGGGGATCTCGTCGGCATCCCATCCGTGTTCGGCGAATTCGCGCTTGCGGCCTTCCGCGGTCGCCCGGGCCAGTTCCGGCTCGGGATGGGAACTGAAGAACTGGAACGGCGATGACGACCCCCACTCCTCACCCATGAAAAGCATTGCCGTATAGGGAGATCCCAATACAAGTGCGGCCTTGATAGCTAGCTGGCCGGTGGTCAGGTTATGCGAGGGCCGATCGCCGATCGCCCGGTTTCCGACTTGGTCATGGGTCAGCGTGTAGGCCAGTAGGCGGGTCGCCGGGAGCGTGGCGGTGTCCAGAGGTCGGCCATGGCGGCGCTGTCGGAACGACGAGTAGGTACCGGCGTGGAAGTACCCGTTCCGCAACGTCAGCGCCAATGCCCCCAGAGTGCCGAAATCGTGGTAGTAACCCTGGCGTTCTCCGGACACGGCGGAGTGAATCGCGTGGTGGATATCGTCATCCCACTGTGCGGTCATGCCGAGGCCGCCGCGGTCCCGCGCAGTGATCAGCCGGGGATCGTTGAGGTCACTTTCCGCGACCAGGGACAGTGGCCGGCCGAGTTCGGCTGCCAGGGAATCAGTTTCGGCGGAAAGCTCCTCAAGGATATGGAAGGCGGTGGTATCGACGAGTGCGTGGACGGCATCAAGTCGCAAGCCGTCGGCGTGAAAATCACGCATCCAGCCAAGCGCGCAGTCCAGGATGTAGCGGCGCACCGGGTCGGCGTCGGAATCGGCGATGTTGATCGACTCGCCCCACGGGTTGCTTCCAGTCGACAGATAGGGCCCGAAGTTCGGCAAGTAGTTCCCGGACGGACCGAGATGATTGAATACCGCGTCGATCAGCACGCCGAGACCGCGGGCATGGCAGGCGTCGACGAGACGGATGAGTGCGTCGGGGCCGCCGTAGGCTTCGTGCACCGCGGACCAGAGCACGCCGTCATAACCCCAGCCGTGGGTGCCGCTGAATGCGTTGACCGGCATCAACTCGACGAAATCGACGCCGAGATCGACCAGATAGTCGAGCTTGTCGATTGCGGAGTCGAAGGTCCCGTCGGTAGTGAAGGTCCCGACGTGCAGTTCGTAGATCACGGTGCCCTCGATGGACCGGCCCTGCCAGTCACCGTCGGTCCAGGAGTCAGGCGCGGGCCGCCATAGCTGGGAGCGTCCGTGCACGCCTTCGGGTTGACGCATGGATCGCGGGTCGGGCAGCACCCTGGGGTCGTCATCGAGGACGAACCCGTAGCGGGCGTTGGGTGCGGTATCGACGACGACTCGCCACCATGCGTCATCGGCACGGGTCATCGGATGCAGCACGCCGTCGATGTCCAGGCGGACGCGGTCGGGTCGCGGCGCCCAGACTGCGAACTCGTGCTCAGTCATCGGCCGCGTGCCAGCAATGCGACAGGCAGTGCATCGAACAACTCGTCCGCGGGAACCTGACCGCGGTAGACGGCGCCGGTCAGCACATCAGTCCAGGTTCCGTCAGGAACCGTCAGCGCGGCCTCACCCCAACCGTTGTCGGCCAACCGGACCGTCCACCGACTGACAGCGACCAGCACGTCCTCGCCCCGCAGGAACGAGACGATGTGCTCGGCGGCCGCGCCTGCGGCCAGGACCGGCCGATATCCGCCGGTCAGGAATGTGTCGGGCCGCTCACGTCGCAACTGAAGTGCTGCGCGTACAACTCGAAACTTGTTGTTCAATAGGCGCTTTGGATGCGAAGCTGCTTCTGGATGCAGCACGGCGGCCAGTTCGTCCCGCCGCACCGAGTAGTCGATCGGACGTCGGTTGTCGGGATCGACCAGGCTGTCTTCCCAAAACTCGGTGCCCTGATAGACGTCCGGAATCCCGGGAGCGGTCAGTGCGATGAGCTTCTGACCCAGGGCGTCGACCCGGGCATGCTGGTCGAGTCTGGCCACAGTCGCGGTCAACTCGGCCGCGACCGGGCCGTCCATCACCGCGTCCAGCCACGTGTGCACCGCTGCCTCGAACTCCTCGACGGGATCGTTCCACGTGGTGTGCACCGCGGCCTCCCGGATGGCCTTCTCAGCGTAGCCGTGGAGGCGCTCCCGCAGTTCGGCGCTCACCGAGCCGTCGGCCGGCCAAACGCCGAAGATGTTCTGCCACATAAACAGTCCGGTGAGCAGATCGGGACACGGGTTGACGCGCTCCCAGCCTCGCACGAGTTCGGCCCATAGCGACGGGACCTGCGACAGCACCCCGATGCGTGCGCGGACGTCTTCTCCGCGCTTGGTGTCGTGGGTCGTCAACGTGGTCATGGACCGCGGCCACAGCGCCGCGCGGTCGGTGGCGCGCTGGTGGAACTCCGCGGCGCTGACTCCGAAATGCGCGGGTTCGCCGCCAACTTCGTTGAGCGACACCAGTCGAGCGTCGCGGTAGAACAGACAGTCCTCCATCGCCTTGGCGGTGGCGGCTCCGCACAGTTGTTGCAGCCGGGCGCCCACCTCGGCGCGGGCACTCAGGGCTGCGGTGAGAAGTGCGAGTGGTTCGGCAAGTTCGCCTTGTGCAGCAGCGGTTTCGGAGATGGCCACCGGCAGCACCGACGTTAGTGTCAGGTAGTCCGATCGATAAACGCCGACATGGCTCAGCAGCTCGGCCACCGCGTCGGGAAGACGCTCGTGGTCGCGGCCGGTAGCCGCGACAACGGCCCGGCACAGCCGCCCCAACTCACTGGCCAGAGTGGTGGTGACGGCCTGGACCTTGAGTCTGCGCGCGACCTCGGAAGTCGTCGAGTAGTCCGGACCCGCCGATTCGACCAGCCCGGTGAGTGCCTCGACCCCGGTCGGGTCGACGAATAGCCCACCGATCTCGCGCAGCGCGTCGTACCCGGTGGTTCCCGCTACCGGCAGGCTGGGGTCCAGCGGCTCATCGACGGCGAGGATCTTCTCGATGACGATCCACGCGTCCGGTCCGGTGAGTTCACGCAACCAGGCCAAATACCCTCCTGGATCAGATAATCCATCCGGATGGTCGATACGGATCCCGTCGACCAGGTGCTCGGCGAACCAGCGGCCGACTTCAGCGTGGGTGGCCTCGAACACGGCGCGGTCCTCCTGGCGTAGGCCGGCCAGCGAGGTGATCGAGAAGAACCGTCGGTAGCCGCAGCTGCCGTTGCGCCAGCCGATCAGCTTGTAGTGCTGTCGGTCGTGAATCTGGGAGCCGGCGGCTCCGGCGTCACCGCCGGTGTCCGGACCGATCGGGTACTCAAGGTCGCCCAGTCGTAGCCACTTTTCCCCGTTGCCGTCGCTGTCGGTTCTGCTGGCGACCACGAGTTCGGCGGCATCATCGTCAGAACCCAACACGGGCAATATGATTCGGCCGTCGGCATCCATATCCCAGTCGATGTCGAAGTAGGAAGAGTACGCGGACTGCCTGCCGTGGGTCAGCACGTCCCACCACCACCGGTTCTGCCGGGGAACATCGACACCGACGTGGTTGGGCACGATGTCAACGATGATTCCCAGCCCTGCTGCTCGCGCTGCCTCTGTGAGTCGCCGGAAGCCGTCGGCCCCGCCGAGTTCGGCCGACACCGTAGTGGGATCCGTTACGTCGTAGCCGTGACTGGAGCCTTCGCCGGCGGTGAGGATGGGGGACAGGTAGAGGTGTGAGACGCCAAGTTGGGCGAAGTAGTCGATCAGCTTCTCGGCATCGGCGAAAGTGAATGCTTCACCGCTGGCCGGACCGCGCATCTGCAACCGGTACGTCGAGAGCACGCGCATGGATCAAGCTGTCTTACGCAGGACAAGCAGCGACCGTGGCTGCAGCGATATCTTCTCGCCGGCCGCCACCACCACGTCGGAGCTGCCCGTCGGGTCGGCGGTGTCCAGGGCGGCAGTCCAGCGCTGCGCGTAGTCGCCTTGCGGCGCAACGAACTCCTGGATCTCGTGGTGGGCGTTGAAGCACAGCAGGAATGAGTCGTCGACGACCCGCTCCCCGCGTTCGTTGGGGGCGTCGATGGCCTGACCGTTGAGGAAGACTGCCACACTCTGCCCGAGTCGGGCCTCCCAGTCGTGGTAGTCCATCTCCGTGCCCGAGGTTGTCAGCCAGGCGATGTCGCGGATCTGATCACCAGTGCGTATCGGCTTGCCATCGAAGAACCGCCTGCGCCGGAAGACGGGATGGGATTTACGTAACTTCACCATTTTTCGAGTGAACTCCAGCAGATCGGCGTTGGTCTGGGCCAGGGACCAGTCCATCCACGACAGCTCGTTGTCCTGGCAGTACACGTTGTTGTTGCCGCGCTGTGTTCGGCCGACTTCGTCGCCGTGGGAGAGCATCGGGGTGCCCTGCGACAGCATCAGTGTGGCGATGATGTTGCGCATCTGCTTACCGCGTAGCGCCATGATCCGCGGGTCCTCGGTGGGACCCTCCACCCCGCAGTTCCACGATCGGTTGTGGCTTTCGCCGTCTCGGTTGTCCTCGCCGTTGGCTTCGTTGTGCTTCTCGTTGTAGGTGACCAGGTCGTTCAATGGGAAGCCGTCGTGGCACGTGACGAAGTTGATGCTCGCGCTGGGCCGTCGACCCGTCGCCTCGTAGAGGTCCGAGGATCCGGTCAGTCGTGATGCGAACTCGCCCAGTGTCGCCGGTTCTCCCCGCCAGTAGTCGCGCACCGTGTCGCGATACTTCCCGTTCCATTCGGTCCACAAACCGGGGAAGTTACCGACCTGGTAGCCGCCCTCGCCGATGTCCCACGGTTCGGCGATCAACTTCACCTGGCTGATGACCGGGTCCTGCTGGACGAGGTCGAAGAACGCCGACAGTCGGTCCACATCGTAGAACTCGCGCGCCAGTGTGGCCGCCAGGTCGAACCGGAACCCGTCGACGTGCATGTCGAGAACCCAATAGCGCAGCGAATCCATGATCAGTTGCAGGGTGTGTGGGTGGCGGGCGTTGAGGCTGTTGCCGGTGCCGGTGAAGTCTTTGTAGTATCGGTTGTCGCCGTCGAGCAGTCGGTAGTAGGCGGCGTTGTCGATGCCGCGGAAATTGATCGTAGGGCCGAGATGGTTGCCCTCGGCGGTGTGGTTGTAGACCACATCCAGGATCACCTCGATGCCGGCGTCATGGAAGGCCCGCACCATGGTCTTGAACTCGGGGACCGCCCCACCGGCGATTCTGCTTGCTGAGTAATGGTGGTGCGGTGCGAAGAATCCGAATGTGTTGTAGCCCCAGTAATTTCGCAGCTCAAGCTTGAGTAGCCGGTGGTCGTGAAGGAATTGATGTACCGGCATCAATTCGATCGCGGTGACGTTCAGCGATTTCAGATGATCGATGATCGCGGGGTGGGCGAGGCCGGCGTAGGTGCCCCGCAACTCCTCAGGCACGGCGGGGTGCGTCTGTGTCATACCCTTGACGTGGGCCTCGTAGATGACCGTCTCGTGATACGGCGTGCGGGGAGCGCGATCGGATCCCCATTGAAAGAACGGGTTGATCACGACGCTGGTCATGGTGTGGCCGAGCGAGTCGACCCGTGGTGGCTCGCCACCGCTGACCGGATCGTCGGCTTCCAGGTCGTAGGAGTAAAGGGCTTGGGAGAAGTCGAACTCGCCGTGAAACGACTTACCGTACGGGTCGAGCAGCAGTTTGCTCGGATCGCAACGGTGCCCCGAGGACGGACTCCACGGTCCGTGTACCCGAAAGCCGTACCGCTGGCCCGGGGTCACTGTGGGCAGGTAGCAGTGCCACACGTAGCCGTCGACTTCTTCGAGTTCGACGCGATGTTCGTGACCGTCCTTGCCGATCAGGCACAGTTCGACCCGGTCGGCGACCTCGGAGAACAGCGAGAAGTTGGTCCCGGCACCGTCGTAAGTGGCCCCGAGGGGGTAGGCGGTCCCCGGCCAGACGGTTGGTACGGACGCCGGCTCCGGGGATGACATCAGCCCGACCACCAGCCCGTGATGGCGGCGATCTGACGGCCCAGCTCATTGGTCATGGTGCGCATGTATGTACCGGAGATGTGGTGAGAGTCGTGATATATCAACACGTTTCCCTCCACGGCTCGGCAGGAGTCGCGGCGGCACACCGCATCGCTCATGTCCAGCGGGTTCAGCAGTGGGAACTTCGCGACATAGTTTAGTGTCGGGTTGCGGTCTGACAGAACTTTCGATCTCTCGATGCCGCACGATTTGGCGTCGCCGCCGTCGGCCAGGCAGTCCGCGGGGAAGTGAGGTTTCCCGTCCCGCACCAGCCACGGCGTATCCCGCATCGCTAAAATGGGAATGTCGTTGTCCGACAGTTTCTGCCAGATGCCGAGGTAGTAGGACGGCATAACGTCGCCGGGCTTGATGTTCCATGGGCGGGTCGACGTCGTGAAGACGTAGTCGGGACGGTCGGCGATGAGCTTCGGCATTACCCGCTTGTTCCAT
>Ga0210003_1001317_pt1 | contig 22026 bp, 12 predicted proteins | sample LantaG_FD_182804 | JGI IMG/M metagenome (GOLD analysis project Ga0210003, IMG submission 182804) | Deep subsurface microbial communities from Baltic Sea to uncover new lineages of life (NeLLi) - Landsort_02402 metaG (SPAdes) (version 2) | ecosystem: Environmental > Aquatic > Marine > Oceanic >... | reverse complement strand
AAGCCCCAGTCGCATCGCTCTCGCCTTGTTTCTCCTGCAGCGTCCCCCGACCTCTGCTTCTCTCCTCCTCTTTTCTCACCCAACGACAAAAACAAACTCCGCGACCCCTCTCTCTCCCCCCCCCCCACCCCCAGGTCCTCACCCCGGAGGAGTTCGTCCGAGCGGGCGACTTCCTCGTCCGCGCGTGCCCCACCTGGAGCTGGGAGGCCGGCGACCCCGCCAGGGCCCGGAGCTTCCTGCCGAGGGGCAAGCAGTACCTCGCGACGCGCGGCGTCCCCTCGAGGAGGCGCGCCTCGGCGGTCGAAGGGTACGGCGGCGGCGGCGACGGCGGCGACGGCGGCGGGCGAGGGGACGGGCGCGACAGGACGACGGTGGAGGCCGGGGGGATGGAGGGGGACGACGAGGGGTGGGTGGCGCCGCCGCCGGCCGGGGACGGCGACGCCGGCCTCGACGCCGCTGCCGAGCATGGGGCAGAGGCCGGGGCCGGAGGCGGGCCCGCGGCTGCTGCTGCTGCTGCTGCTGCTGCTGCCCCGAAGGAAGCAGAGGAAGAAGAGGGCGATCAAGAAGACGACGGCGAAGACATCCCCGACCTCGACGACCTGGAGATCGTCGACGAAGGGGACATCGACGAAGCCGCGCTGCCGCCTGCCGCCGTCGCCGCCTCGGCCGCGGCGCGCGCAGCGAAGAAGGCCGCCGCCGAGAGCGAAAGGAGCCCAAAACAGAAAAACTCCAACGTCGTCCCCGTGCGCACCTACGACCTCTCCATCTCCTACGACAAGTACTACCAGGTCCCGCGCTTCTGGCTGGCCGGGTTCGACGAGGACCGGCGGCCGCTGCGCGCCGACGCGCTCTTGGAGGACGGTGAGAGAAGGGAAAAAACTTTTTTTTTTTTTGCGACGGGGGGGAAAAACTGTTTCGAAGGGAAAATCTCACCTCCCTTCTCTCCTCTTTTTTCCACAAAAAAAATCAAAAAAATCAGTCGCCGCCGAGCACGCCCGAAAGACCGTGACCGTGGAGCCGCACCCGCACGCCCCCGCGATCAGGGTCGCGTCGATCCATCCGTGCAGGCACGCGGCGGTGATGAAGAAGCTCGCGAGCATGGGGGCGGCGGGGGCAGGGGGGAGTGGGAGCAGCAGCGGAAGAGCAACAGAAGCACCGGGCTCGGCGACAGCGTCGGCGGAAGCGGGGGCGACAGAAACGACGGCGGCGCCTCTTGACCCGGAGGCCTACCTCGTGCTCTTCCTGAAGTTCATCGCTTCGGTGATCCCGACGATCGAGTACGACTTCACCATGCACGCGGCCGTGGGAGGGGGCGGGAGGTGAAACAAAGGAAAGAAAAAGAGAAAAAGAGAGACAGAGAGAGAGAGAGAGAGAGAGACAGAGAGAGAGAGAGAGAGAGAGAGAGAGAGAGAGAGAGAGAGAGAGAGAGAGAGAGAGAGAGAGAGAGAGAGAGAGAGAGAGAGAGAGAGAGAGAGAGAGAGAGAAAGAGAAGAAAAGGTTTTTCACTTCTGTAAAAACAAAGAAATACGCCAGCTTCTTTTCGTTTCCTTTTTTTTTTCTTTTGCATTTTTTGCAAGAAAGAAAACACCACCGCCCTCACTTACCCGACCATCTTCAGACAGCGCGTCTCGGAGTGCACTCCCCCGCACCTCCGGCAGCAGAACCTTGCCTTGCAGCGAGGGCACGAGTAAGGAGCGGGAAAGCCGCAGATGGAGCACCAGTGCCTCCGTGCGGCGGCGCGCGGCGGGGGCATCGCCGCGGAGAGCCAGTGCGGCCGCTCTGGCTCCGCCTTCGATTTCGACCCGATCGAGGGGGGCGGCCGAGAGGGAAGGTTGGCCTCCTCGAGCAGCTGCGCAAAGGGCTTGGCGCTGAGGCGTCCGCCGCCGCTTCCGCTTCCGCCCGCTCCCGCGGCCGCCTCTGCCGCCGCCGCCGCCCGCGTCTTCTTCTTCAGGGAGAAGCCCGCGCCCGCCGCCGCACCGCCCGTCCGGGCGCCAAACTTGGGCGTGCGGGGCCGCTTCGTGGACTGATGCTGCTTGCTGCCGCCCTCTTTCTTCTTTTTCGAGGAAGCGTCGGAACGGCGACCCGCCGCCACCGCCGCTGCTGCTGCCACAGAGGTTCCGGCTTCGCCGCCCCTCGCGCCTCCGCCGCCTCCGCCGCCGCCTCCGCCTCCTCCCCCCTCCTCGTCGTCCTCGTCGCTGAAGTCCTCGGACGACACGTCCCACTCGTCGTCGTCCGGCACAAAGTCCTCGGCGTCGCTGCCGCCTTCGCCTCCGCCGCCGGCTCCTCCTGCTGCCGCCGCGAGCGCGGCCGCGGCGGCGTCGTCGTCGGCCTCGAGGGCGTCTAGGCGGGCAGCCGCCGCGGCGGCGAGCTCGGCCTCCGAGACGACGGCGACCTTGCTGGAGATGACCCTGGCGCGTCCCGAGCGGCGGGTGCCGTCTTGAGTTGAGTGTGTAGCGGGGGGTTTTGAGTGAGTGGGTTGTGTTGAGTCAGTGGGGGAGAGGGAGAAAGGTGAGAACAAGAAGAGGTCGTTGCCGTTCGATCGATTCAGGCTTTCTTCTCTTTTTTCCCAAGCAATCTGCCTTACCTCCGTCCATATTTACAGCGTTCTGTTAAACGGTGACCGAGTCCACGCGCGTCTCTGTGCAGCCGCGGCAAGCGAGAGGCAGAGAACGGGCCGGCGACGCGAGAGCTGAGCGGGAATCGCTCGTGTCTCTCTCTCTCGAGTTCAGGAGTGCCGTCGGGATCTGATTCGATGTCTTCATTTTCAACCTCCAGCTTTTCCTCTCCTTTTACTACAGAGCGCCCCTCACAAACGCCGCTAGGCCCCTGAGCTCCCCCGCCGCCCCCCCCTCCTCGAGCACGCTGGCTCCCCTCTCCGCAAAGCTCGGCCAATCGACATCGCCTCCGACCTCGATGGCGGAAGCGGCGCCGTCGTCGAGGACCGCGGCAAACGCGTCCAGCGTCCTCTGCCGCTCGTCCCTGTTGGCGACCGGCGGCAGGCCGCCCGCGCCGCGCTCCGCGGCCTCCAGCGCCGCGCGCGCCCCGGCGCCGTCCCGCGGCAGCCCCGCCAGCTCCGCCGCGGCCGCGAACCCTGAGCCGAGCGTCCACCACGGCAGCGACAGGGCCACCCTCGAGCAGTCGCGCGCCTCCTCGCCCCTCCCCAGCCCCGCGAGGACGCCGGCGGCGTGCTCGTAGGGCCGCGCCCAGCCCGGGAAGTGGTTGCGGCGCATGTACCACTCCCCCGTGATGAGGGCGGACATCTCGTCGTTCTTGGCCAGGTGGGAGGCCAGGAGGCGCTCGCAGAGCGCGGGCGAGAGCGCGCCCGCCGCGACGAGCGCCCTGTCGAGCGTCGCCCGGGAGGGAGGCGGCGTCTCGTCCTCCGCCCCGGATCCCGCTGCCGCCTCTTCTTCTTCTGCTGCCGCCTTGGCTGCTGCCGCGAGCATGGAGGACGAGAGCAGCCCGTCGGCTGCGGGTCCCGCCGCGGCGGCGAGGGGCCGGCGCGCCGCCTCCTCGCTGCTGCTCCCGCCGCTGCCTCTGCCCGACAGCGCCGCCGCCGCCGCCTCCTCGGCGAGCAGCCGAGTCAGCAGCTCGTCCGCCGACCTCGCGAGCAGCTCCATCGCCGGGGCTCCGCGCGCGCAGGCGACGACCTGCAGCCCCCGCTGCTCGGAGGGGACGCGCAGGAGGCCGACGACGACAGCGTCGGAGCTCGAGCCCCTCAGGGCCGGCGGGAGCGGCGGCAGGAGCAGGGACGGGGGCTGCCGCCCTCGCAGCCGGTCCCCCCACGCCCCCGCTCCCCCTCCGAGCCCCGCCGCCGAGACGCTCGCCAGGGGAACCACCAGCGGGTGCAGCCCGCGCCGGTCCGCCGCGGCGACGGGCGAGGCGCCGCACGCAGCGAGCGCGGCGCAGAGGGCGAGCAGCCTCGCCGGGGGCTGGCAGAGCGCGACCGAGCTGAGGTAGGAGGCCGTGTCCGCTGCGTAGGCGCGTGTTTTGTTGGAGTTTGGTTTCGTTTGTGTTTTGTCGTCGTTCGGGGTGAGATTTTGATGTTTTGTGGCGGGGGTCCGAGACGAACGGAAACGGAGGAGGGGGAGGTCGGATGAAAGAGAGGGAGGGAAGCGCGCGAGAGAGGGACGCTCTAGTAAAAAAGAGAAAACATCAGCGATCGAATCAAAAGGAGCAAACCGTGGCGCGCGGTTCCGGCTCGATTGCCGACATCATTTCTCATAATTTCAATGCGAGGGAATTCTGGCTCTCGACTCGTATTCTAAGGGAGCAACGGATCACCACAGAAAAGATCGCGCGACGCACCAGAGGTCGACGATGCGGAGACGACAACAGAAGAAAGACGAGCCGGCGCCTCGCTCGATCGGGTGAGCGAGCTCTTGGAGCGGCTTCTGCTGCTGCTTCTTTCCCCTCTTCTACTCGCCGGCCCCTGATGCTGCTGCACTCGCGAAGCAGAGAGCTGTAAACAGAGCATAGCTGCGCTCTGTTTGGTAAACGGGAGCTTCGGAAAGAAAAAAGAGGCTCTCGCTTTTTCTGTGTTTTGCTCGATTTGACAACGAAAATGAAGAAGAAAGAACCACTCAGAGTGACTCGCCACTTTTCGAACGTCCGATGGTGTGGTCGGGCATCGATTTGCTCTTGCCCTCTTCTCTTTCTCTCTCCCTCTCTCTCTCTCTCTCTCTTTCCCCCCCTGATTGAAAAATGGAGGTCAGGAGAGAGCTCTCTTCTGGCCCTCTGGCCGACCCCCTCAGCGACGAAGCCGCAGTCCCGCCAGAAGCTCCGGGAGGTCCCAGAGGCCACGGCGAAACCGCATCGCCGCCAGGGTCGTCATCGTCGCTCTGCCACCGCGAGCGGCGCCAACTCTTCGAGCGGCAGCTCTCCTCGGCCTCGGCCTCGACGGCTGCGCCCGAGATAGACATGCCCAACCTCCGCGCGCTGGCCTCGGCGGGACTCCCCGAGAAGATCCGGGCCGTCGCCTGGAAGCTGCTGCTGGGTTACTTGCCCCCGCGGCGCTGCGAGTGGGCCGCGACGCTCGCAGAGAAGCGCGGGCGCTACGCCGAGTTCTGCTCCTCGTTCGTCGTCGCGGCGCCCGGCGGCGACGGAGGAGGCTCGGCCCCGCGGGCGTTCCCGACCGGAGGGGAAGAAGAAGGAGTGCGGGGGGGCGGGGGAGACGACCACCCGCTGTCGCAGGCGCCAGACTCGCGGTGGGGCTCGTTCTTTAGGGACGCCGACCTCGTGGCGCAGATAGCGCGGGACGTCGCGAGGACGCACCCGGGCATGCACTTTTTCAGGAAGAGCGGGGGGAGCACGGGGCGTGCTTCCCGCCGCTCCGAGATGGCCCGCGCGCTGCTGGTTTTCGCCAAGCTCAACCCGGGGCTCTCCTACGTCCAGGGTATGAACGAGGTGCTCGCGCCGCTGTTCTACCACTGCGCTCTCGAGGAGGAGGAGGAAGAAGGAGGAGGAGGAGGAGAAGGAACCCCGGAAGCAGGGGCCGAGGCGGCGACGACGGCGACGGCGACGGCGGCGGCGGCAGAAGGAGGAACCAGCAACCCCCTCTCCTCGTCCCTGCCCGCGCCGCCGGCCCTCTCCCCTCCCTCGAGGGCCGAGGCCGACGCGTTCTGGTGCCTCGTCGCTCTCATGGGAGACTTCAGGGACAACTTCCTCGCCGACCTGGACCGCAGCCCCGCCGGCGTCGCCGGCTCCCTGGCGCGCGTCGAGCGCGCGCTCCGCGCCGCCGACCCGGCGCTCGCGGCGCACGTGCTCGACCGCAACGGGGTGTCCCCGCACTTTTTCGCGTTCCGGTGGGTGAGCCTGCTGCTGACGCAGGAGTTCGAGCTGCCCGACGTCGCTCGGCTGTGGGACTACCTGCTGGCGGTGAGCGGCGGAGGAGGCGAGGGAGCCGGGGGCGAGCGCGGGGGCGGGGGAGCCGGGGGCGAGCGCCGAGGCGGGGGCGGGGGCGGGAGCGACGGCTCCTCCCTGACACGCCCCGAGGCGCTCGCGCGGCTCTGCGCGGCGATGCTCCTCCGCGCGCGCGAGCCGCTGCTGCGCGGAGACTTCGCGGCCAACCTGAAGCTGCTGCAGCGGTACCCGCCGGCCCTGGCGGACGTGCGGGAGCTGCTGGCGATCGCGGGCTCGCTGCCCGCGGGGGTCGGGCGCGACGGCGGCAGCGTAGGAGGAGCGGAAGGAGGGGAAGGAGGGGGAGGAGGAGGAGGAGGCTGAGGAGGGGCTGCTCCCGCCGATGGATGAAGGACGGAAAAGCGATGTCTTTCCCCCTTGACTTGCTCTCTTATTTATAAGAGAAACCGACGTGGCTCCGGATTGCGCGCGGGGTGGGCTGGAAGGAATAATTGCAAAAAATAGTCGCCGAAGAAAATGAAGGAAACATCGAAAAGCGGTCTGGGGGGGACGAAGTCTCCTAAAGAAAGTTCAAAAAAGTCATGAGCGCATTCTCCCTCCCTCCCCTTCCCCTCCTTTTGCTCGCTCACATAAAGTCGTCGTCGTCGTCGGCGTAGAGCGGCGATCTCGACTTCTTCGACGCGCTTCTGGTCTTTTCCTCGCAGCCGGAGGCGGGGTCGACCGAAGAGAGCGACTGGCGTGAGGGGCCCCCGCCGCCGCCTCCGCCGCCTCCGGCCGGAACCGAAACTGCGGCGGCAGCCGAAGGACCAGCGCCAGGGGTCTTCGACGCCATCGCCGCCGCGGAAGCAGCGGCGGGGAGCGCGCGGGGCTGCTGGGGCGTCTTCGAAGGAGCTGCGGCAGCAGCAGGAGTAGCGTCTTCCTTTTCCGCCGCTTCTTCTTTTTCGTCTTCCTCCTCCTCTTCCGCTTCCTCTTCCTCCTCGCTCTCGCCGCTGTCAAACTCCTCCTGGCTCTCTTCCTCCGACTCGTCGTCAGACATCTCGTCCTCCTCCTCGTCACTCGAAGCTGCCTTGCGGCCTCGGCCCTTGGGCTTCGAAGCAGAAGAGGAAGAAGCGCCTCGGCCTCGGCCTCTCCCTCGGGCAGCGCCGCCGCCGCCGCCGCCGCGCCCGCGGCCGCCGGCAGCAGCCAGAGGCGTCTCCGCCTTGGCGCGCTTCGCGGAGGGCAGCGCGAGCAGCGGGTTGCCGGCCCTCGCGGGCGCGGTGAAGGCGCGCGAGGCAATGTTGGTGGCGTCCCCGAGAGCGGGGCGACCGGCGGCAGCAGCAGAGGTCAGAGCCGCGAGCGACGCCGTCCTCGGGGCTGCGCTGCCGCCTTGGCCGCCGCCGAACTTGAGCCCGGGGCCGAGGCCGAGGCGCGAGCGCATCCCCAGGGCCGAGCCGCGCTGCTGATGCTGCTGCTGCAAGGGAGCGACGACAACGTCCGAGGAAGACGGCGGCAGCGCCGCGAGCGCGGCAGAGGCGGGCGCGGAAGCAGGAGGCACGGCCTTGGCGACCCCGCCGACTCGGGCTCCCGCCCCGTTCTCTTCGTCGCCGTCGCCGTCGAGCTTCTTGCCGTCGACCTTGAGCGAGAACACGAAGGAGATCACGCCGGGGCACGTCGCCGCGGCCTCCTTCATCGCGTCATCGTCAACGTCGAAGATTCTGGAGTGGCGGGCGTACTTGGCGATGTCCTCCTCGGCGGGCTTGCCGTCCTGGGGGCGGTCGGAGGAGGAGGCGGCGCAAGGGGCGGCGGCAGCGGCGGCGGCGGCGGTGCGCGCGAGCTCGTCGGCGGCGTCGCCGGCTCCCCCCCCGCCCTTGCCGCGGCCCTCCGAGGCCTCGATCGCCTCCAGCGTGTCCGAGGCGACGTCGGAGCGCAGCGTGAAGAGGTCTCGGAGCTCCTCAATCGACATCAGGGCCGCGTTCTCCGGGGCCGCGAGCCCGTCGTCGTCGGGGAGGTTGTCGCTTGGAGCGCCGCCGCCGCCGCCGTTGTTCAGGGCGTCGCCGGCGCCGGCCGCGCCGTCGACGACGCACTTGAGCCCCTCCTTCGAGCACTGCCGCTGCCAGATCTTCTCGTCCAGCGTGCCCGTCGCCAGCAGCCGGTATACGAACACGCGCCGCTTCTGACCGTCACGCCACACTCGAGCAGCGGCCTGCTTGTCGTCGGCCGGGTTCCACGCCGGGTCGAACAGCACGAGCCGGTTCGCGCCGACGAGGTTGAGGCCGCAGCCGCCGGCCTTCGACGAGAGCAGGAAGACGAACTCGCGGCGCGTCGGGTCGTTGAACTGCGCGACGAGCTTGGTGCGCTTGGAGATGCTGGTGGAGCCGTCGAGGCGCAGGAAGGGGTAGCTGCGCTGGCGACAGAGCGCGACGAAGAGGTCGAGGGTCTGCGTGGCGTTGGAGACGATGACGATGCGCTCGCCGCCGCCGACGGAGGCCGGGGCCGAGAAGCCGCCGCTGCGGGACGTCCCCCCTCCGTTCGCTCCGCCGCCTACGCCGCCACCTCCGCGGGCGTGCAGCGCAGCGAGGAGAGCCGCAGCGAGCGCGAACTTGCCGGAGAGCATCTCCCACCCGGGAGGCGGCCCGCCGGCGCCGCCGCGGCCCAGGATCCGAGCCAGCCCGCCCCCTCCTCCCGCCCTTCCCCTGCCGCCGGCAGCCCCGCCGCCGCCGAAAAACTCCGCGGGGAACAGCTGCTCGCACCCGGCGAAGGCGTCGGGCATCCCGGAGGAGCTTGAAGCCGATCCCGCTGCCTTCTTGGAGACCATGGCGTCCCAGATCAGCTTGGGGTGGTTGCAGAGCTTGCGCAGCGACGTGATCGCCGAGAGGACCCGTGCCGTGCCGGGCTTGCCGGAGCCTCCCGCTCCTCCATCGGGACCTTGCTCCCTGACGAGGGCCCTCGCACCCGCCACCGAGCCCAGAAAGTGGTCGTAGAGGGACCTTTGCAGCGGCGTGAGCCTGCAGCAGACGACCTCGACGATCTTGGGCGGCAGGTGCGCCGACAGCAATGCGTTGGTGCGGCGGAGGATAAAGTCGTTGACGACGCCCGACAGCGCGGCGGCGCGCTCTGCGCCCAGCGCCGCGTCCTCCGGCGCCGCTCCGGGCTCGCGGCCCGCCAGGATCGGCGCCTCGTACCTCTTCCTGAAGTCCGCGATCGGCCCGAGCACTCCCGGGTTGGCGAACGCGACCATCGCGTGGAACTCCTCGAGGCGGTTCTGCAGGGGGGTGCCCGAGAGCAGGACGCGGGCGCGGCAGGGCAGGGAGCCGATGGCGCGGGAGGTGAGCGTGTCGGCGTTCTTGAGGCGGTGGGCCTGCAAGGTGGTCGAGAGCGAGGTTTTCGAAGAAGAAAGAGAGAAGAGAGAGTGAGTCCCGAAGAAGAAAAAAAACCCTCTCAAAAACCCTCTCAAAAACTCTCTCTCGAATCTCTCTCTCTCTCTCTCTCACCTCGTCGCAGATCAGCAGGTCGCACGCGCCCGGCTTGTCGAACTTGGGCGCGTGGATCCTGAACGTCTCGTACGACACGATCAGCACCTGCTCCCCGCGCGGCGACAGGAAGTTGGACAGAGACTGCGCGGCATCGTCGCGCGAGCACTCGCACAGCGCGAGCACGCGCAGGCGGCCGCGCAAAAACTTGCGCGCCTCGGCCTCCCAGTTGCCGACGAGCGAGGTCGGGCAGCAGATGACGGCGCGGCGGGCGAGGGGCGTGCCTCCGAGGAGGGGGTGGCCCTCGTTGAGCATGGTCCAGAGGAGCGTCAGGGCCTGGAGGGTCTTGCCCAGGCCCATCTGTTTTTTTGTTTTTTTTAAGGGAAAGTTTTGGAGTTTTTTGAGGACGTTTTTTCTTCTTCGTGCGAAAATTCAAAGAAAAAAACGAAAATAAAACTCACGTCGTCAGCCAGCAGGCACCCGCGCCCGTCAAACCCTTTGATACCCGTCACGCACTCGAAAATGAAAGCGACGCCCTCGCGCTGGTGCGGCCTCAGCCAGCGCGTCAGCATGGGGTCGACCATGATCCGCGCGCGAGGGGCAGACGAGGAAGAAGAGGGAAGGGCGGCAGCGGCGTCGTCGCCTCCCTTGGCCGGCGCGCTCTCGATCTGCGCAGCAGCAGCCCTCTTCGCGGCCTCCTCCTCGGGCTCCTCCCACAGGCACAGGGGCTCCCCCGGAGGCGGGCCGACGTCGCCGGCGTCGCCCACGGTCGGCGCCTCGGCGGCGGCGGCTTCCACGACGGGCGGGGCCGTCGACCTGAAGGCCGGCAGCGGCTGGCTGGAGCCCCAGGGCACAAAGGCACGTCGCTTGGCCAGCTTGCGCCTGAGCGACTCGCTCGCGGCCGGGGCTCCCGGCACCGGGGAGCAGAACGCGGAGCGGAGCACGGCCTCGGCTCCAGAGACGGAGAGCGACTGTGCGATGGGCCTGCGGGCGACGGCGAGGGAGCCGCCGAGGAGCGCGGCGACGTTGGCGGCACGGCGCTCGGCGTCGCGCTGCGACAGCGCGGGGGGCTCGCCGGAAGCGTCGTCGTCGTCTTGTCCTCCTCCTCCGCAGCCTCCTCCTCCTCTCCCTCCTCCTTCTCTTTCGTCATCGCCGGATCCCTTGTCTCTCTCTGCGGCGATGGCAGCAGAGGCGGTAACGGTGACCTTGGCTGCCCTCTTGAAGAGCCCGGGAGGGGCCGTCGAGGCGGCGGCAGCGGGGGCGCGGCGAGAAGCCGCTGCTGCGGTCGAGGCGGCCGCCTTGGCCTTTGGGGGGAGAGCAGCAGGAGCAGGAGCGGCAGCTTGCTTCTTCTTCTTCGGCTTCTTCTCGTCCTCCTCCTCTTCTTCCTCCTCCTCGTCTGCGTCGGAAGAGCCGGAATCTTCGTCATCCTCCTCCTCCTCGTCCGAGGCGGCGAAGGACGAGTCTGTATGGTTTTTCGAAATGGTTTTTCCGTCAGCCGGGTTTTTTTTTTGGACGACAGTCGAAATCGAACTCCATTGCCTTTTACCGTCTTTCCCGGACTCGTCGTCCTCCTCCATGGACTCGTCGTCATCTTGATGCTGCGTCGGGGAGACGACGGCGTCATCATCTTCCTCCTCCTGCGAGGCGTCGGCCTCGGGAGGCGGCTTCGGGGCGACGACGGCGGCGGCAGCAGCAGCAGAAGCAGCGCCCGCAGCGTCGTCGCTCGACGACGAAGAGAGCGTCGGCCTCGCCGACGAATGCGAGTCGTTGGACGTCTCGCTCATCTCGTCTCTCCTCCCTTAATTGGCGGGAGAAAAGAGCCCTCGCGTTCCTTAGAGGGGAACGATGGGGAGAAACAGAAGAGAGAGCGCACAAAAAGGGGCTTCGATGTGAAGCTCTCGACAGCGGTTGCAGGGAAATCGTCTCGGCGATTCCTATCTGATTTTCAACGACGTTCGAAACGTTTTCCGGTCTTGTCTTTTTACTCGTTCTTTCTATCCTTCTCGCTCTCGCTCCCTCCTCCCTCTTTCTGTTGACTTGTCTGACAACTCCTCCCCCCCAGCTTCCCGTTCCCCTCCCTCCACCAGCTTCCCGTTCCCCTCCTTCCACCAGCTCCGCACGGTCACGAACGCAAAGACGGCGACAGCCAAGCCCGTCGCGCAAGCGAGCGCCCCCGAGGCGACGGCGCCGTCCCTGGCGCTGGAGCAGCAGAGCGGGACGACGACGCGCGCCCCGAGCTCGGCCCAGCCGAGGGCCAAGAGGCAGCCCAAGACCCCGCCGGCGACCACCTGCGGCCAGGTGTGGTATCCCAAAACGACTCGGAGCGTCGCGAGGAGCACCGCGGCCGCCAGGACGAGCGCAGCGGTGGCGACAGGAGGAGGAAGAAGAGATACGATTGCCTCTCCTCCTCCTCTCTTCGAGTTCGAGACGAGGATCGCCCTCGCCGCCGAGGTCGACAGAAAGGCCAGGCTCTGCGCGTGCGAGCTGGGCATACCCGGGTCTCGCTTCCGGGCGGAGTGCGGCCTGGCCTCGTTGACGAGCCTCTTCAGGACCTTCGTCAGGAACGCCGCAGCGACGGAGCCGATGACGGCAAAGCGCGTCGAGGGGTCGGCGCTGTTCCTGAGGAGGACGCAGGCGGTGGCTGCCGAGACCGTCCACTTCGTGGTGTTGTTGATCGCATCGAGGGACGCGATGTGGCGGCGGTGGTGGTGCCTGCCGGAGGGGCCTGCTGGGGCGGAGGCGGAGGCCGAGGCGGAGGCGGTAGCAGGAGAGGGTGCTAGCCGTCGTCGCCGGGTCGTCGTCGGGCACAGGGCAAAGTTTGCCGTAAGCATCGCGGATCGCGTCTGCTCTCTCGGAACTACGCTGCTTGAAAATCGGGAGCCTCTGGGAGCTAGCGATCGCATGCGCCCAACTCACTCTGTTTTACGCGCGGGAGAGAAAAAGGTAAAAAGAGGGAGGCGAGAGAGAGAGAGAGAGAGAGAGAGAGAGAGAGATGCGTTTGGAACAGAGCCTTCGATCGGCTCGATTTGTTTTCCTTCTTTGCAAAATAAAAAAAAAGTCACTCTCGACTTTTTTGCCCTCGAACGCAATTCGTCTTTTGCAGCCTCTCTCTCCGCCGCTCTCTCGCTCCCTTCCCGGTCCCGCGCAAGAAAAAACTTCTCATCATCATGGTATGCCCCGTCTGCATCGCGGCGGCTGTGACTGCCCAGGTACGAGTGAAAAAAATGATGTCTTTTTTTCTTTCGAGTTCGGAGACCGATGCGCCTCGATGGCGACTGTCGTCGTCGCCGAGGTTTAGCTAAGCCCTTGGCCAAGGCCCTCTGCCACGGCCCTCCGTTCGCTCTCTTCCCGCTGTTTTCACCCCCCTGGAATGGTTCCGTCACGTTTCCGCATGATACCAAAAGCATCGGGAGGAGACCAAAACAGCGCCGGAATGGGGGACGAAACGCGAACTGAGGAGCTGCTCGAAAAACATCGACGCTTAGCTCATCACCTCCCCTCCTTCTCCCCTCCTTCCTCTCCCTCGACCAACAAAAAAAAACACCACCGCCCACCACTACTCCTCGCCAGGCCCCTGCCATCGCCGCCGCCGTCGCCACGGCCGTCGGCGCCCGCGCCTGTGCGAGCAAGGCGGCCGCGGCGAGGGCCGCCGCCCAGCAGGCGCGCCCTCCCCTGGTCCCCCTCCGCGTCCGAGTCGAGCGCGGCGCCGGTCCTCCCCCGCCTGCTTTGTTCCCTCCCCCTGCTCGCGCCAGGCCCTTTCGCATCGATGACTAGAGAGAAAGAGAGAGAGAGAGAGAAAGAGAGATAATCCGACACGCACTCTACGCTAAAATACTCGCACTTGGGAGACCATTCGTTCATCCTTGTAAATAATAAAAGGAGGAAAGGCATATCAAAGTTTGTTTTACTCTCTCTTTCGTGCAATATGTTGGCCTGGCTCTCTTGTTTTCTATTGTTTTTGTATTCGGCGTCGCGAGTTTTTTGTTTCCCTCTCTTCTTCCTCCCTACCTCCCTACCCCTGCTTCTCCTCCTCCCCCGTAGTGGTGGTCAGCGCGGCGAACGCGGCGCTGATCCCTCCTGGAGGGCTCCCGCCCTTGGCGGCCACCCTCGCCGCTCTCGCGGCCGCGGCCTCCGCCTTCGCCCTGGCCCTCTCCTCGGCCGCCCGCGCCTCGGCGGCCGCCTCGGCCTCGGCCTCGACTCTCGTGTGGCTCGACTTTTTTCCCGCGGCGCGCGCGTGCGTCGCGACGTCGTCCGAGATGATCGCGTCGACGCCGGCCTCCTTCTGCGCCGCGTAAGCGCGCGGGTCGTTGTTCGCAGCGCCCCACGTGAACAGCCGCAGCCCGCGCGCGTGCGCCGCGGCGACGGTGCGCTCGAGCCGCGGCAGCACCGCCGACGCCTCGGCGACGACGCCCTGCAGGTTGGAGCCCGCCGCGAACTCGACGGCCGCGGCCAGCGAGCTCATCCTCGGGTCCTCGAAGGCCTCGGTGCCGGCGTTGGTCAGGAAGAAGACCGGGAAGCGCGGCTGCTTCAGCGAGAGGAGGGTGGCGCAGTCCGGGTCGAACGTCGAGAAGATCACCTTTCGGCCCCTAGCCTCCTCGAGCACGACGCGGAGCACGGCGTCGCAGTGCTCGTTCCGGGACAGGAAGCGCACGCCGCGGAGGGCGGCCGCGTCGGCGGCCGCCGGGTACTTGATCTCGACGTTGAAGCCGAGCCAGGGCGGCGAGGCGCGGAAGCACTCGCGGAGCGTGGCGATGCGGTCGGAGATGCGCCAGGCGGTCTTGGTCGAGGAGGAGTCTGACGGCGGCGGGGCGGCGGCGGCCGAAGGGGGCTTCTTCGCTGCTGCTGCTGCTGCCGTCGTCGCCGCCGCCGCCGCGGCAGCACTCGCCGTCGCTGACGACGACGACAATGATGAAGACGACGCAGCTGCAGAGGCAGCCAGAAGGCTCGCAGTCAGCAGCGAGCTCGGCGTTCCGGCCGCGGAGGAGCCCGCGGAGGGGGCCCTGGGCGGAGCCCGCCTCGGAGGGATCGGAGCGCCTCTGCCGCCGCCGCTTCCGCCGCCGCCGCTCTCTTCCGGGACGTCTTGCAGCGGGCTCCCGACCACCGCCGAGACCTCCAGCGCCGCAGCCGCGGCAGAGAAAGCGTCGGCGGCGTCTGCCCTCGAGACTGGGCGGCGATCGGGAGAGCTGATCATCGGCGGAGGGGCGTGTGTGCGGAGGATGTCCTCCCCCGAGGACAGCGTCCGCTTGAGTGTGCGCCCGAGGTTCGCGGCGTGTGAGACGAGCGCGGCGGCCGTCGCTGCGGCCTCGTCGTCGTGCCGGTGCTGGTTCTGGCCGTGGCCTTCGAGGTCCTCCGTTGCGGCGGGGCTGTTGCTGCTTCCGCCGGGGGGAGTAGAAGTGGGAGCGCCGCCCCCGCTTGCTGCTGCCTCGACAGCAAACGCGGCGCCGGCGGCAGCGCCGCCGCCGCCGTTGCTGTCGTCGCCGTTTTTATGCTTCCCTTTCCCGCTCACCGCCGCGTGCTGCGCCGCCGACCGCATCGCAGCCGCGATCGCGGACGAGCGAAGCTGCGCCAGGGTCAGGCATGGGATGCCCAGACGCACTGCGGCGTCCGTCGGGGCTGGGCCCGGGAGCGTCCTCGGCGGCGAGGCGCCAGCGATGACGCCGCCGCCGTTGCTGTTGGCGCCCCCACTTACGGCAGCAGCGGCGGCCGCAGAAAAAGCGCTTTGCGGTTTCCCGCTGCCGCCCAGCGCCAGCACCACCGCGAAGTCGTGGTGGACCACCACCTCGCCGTCAGCCGTCACGTGCACGTCGAACTCGACGAAATCGGAGTGCACGGCGGCCGCGGCCTGGAAAGAGAGTAGCGTGTTCTCTGCGACGCGCGCGCGCGCGCCGGCCGTTGCGCCGACACCCCGGTGCCCGATGTCGAGCGTGCGGCCCCCCTCGGCGAGCGAGGAATTCGCACTGCTGGCGCTCGCAGCAGAAGAAGAAGCGGCGGAGTCCAGCGAGGCGTTCCACTTGGCCCGCTGGAGCCCGGCCAGCGAGTTGGAGGGGTGCGGCAGCGCGGTGATGACCAGGAACGAGGCGCGGAACTCGCCCGCGGGCTCTGGGGAGATGACGGCGCCGCCGCCGTTGTTGAAAGCAGAGGCGGAAGGAGGAGGGGAAGGCGAACAGCAGGGAGACAGCAGCGGCACCACCAGCTCGCCCTCGAGCCCCTTGAGCGCGTCGGCGGGCGCGAACCCGCGGGCCAGGAGAGCTCCTGTCTCCCTGTCGGTGACATCGACCCGGAACGCGAGCGCGGCCAGCGAGGGCGCGTTCATCAGGAAGGTGTGCCCCATCCCGTCCGACGCCCTCTGCCGCCGCTTCCCTCCACCGCCAGCTCCCTCGCCTTCCTCCGTTGGTGCTCCGTGGCTGCTGCTGCTGCTGCACGCGCATACGTTGCCGTTGCTGCTCATGAGGAGAGCAGCGGCGGCGGTGAGAGAAGCAGAAGCAGAAGCAGCGGAAGCAGAAGCGGAAGAAGCAGCAACAGAGGCAAAGGCGTCGCGGTTGGGCGTCCCCTCCACGCCGTCGACGCTCGCCCTCGGCGTGCGCAGCGCCGACGCCGCGGCGAAGTCCCCCTCGGCGCCCTTTCCGCCACCGGACCACATGTCCTCGACGCGGGCGAAGGCCTTGGGCCCCTGCCATTGATGCTGCTGCTGCTGCTGCTGCGCGGAGGCGAAAGAGCCGGAAGAGGCGAGGGTGTTCTTGCCTTTGTGGGAAGTTGCGAGAGAGAGGCCGTTGGAGCCGTCGCCTCCGCTCATCAGCTCGCCGCTGTCCTCCCCCGTCCCCGGAATAGAAGCGGCCCTCGCCGCTGATGAGGAAGGGGGAGACACGGCAGAAGAAGCCGCCGCGGGGAGGGCCTCGAACAGCGAGACCTCCCAACCCTGCGGGCCCGCGCGCGCCTCGACGGTGGGGGAGAGCGAGACCAGGGGGCGGGCAGAGCCCGGCGGCCGGCCTACCCGGACCTGCACCGCGCCGCCGCCGTCGGCAGTGACCCAGCCGTGGTCTGCTCCCGCTCCCTGCGCGAGGGCGAAGGCGTCCATGCTGTTTTTGTTTTGGAACGGGGGGAGGGAAGGGGGTAAGTTTTTCGTCGAATCCCCCTTGATGACCCGAAAACGGAAAATATACAACTCTTTCTCTCTCTCACGTCTTCGCGTCTTCCGGCGTCCCAGTGCATGTCCTCGGCGCCGCGTCCCAGGCCAGAGGGCGGGCCGTCGCGGACGCGCGGTGGCCGTTGGCGACGTAGCGGTAGTTGAAGGGGAAGCTGGAGGAGTGGAAAAGAGAGCACGAGTTTTTTTTACTAGGGTGAGTTTTTGAGGTCCGTCGGGGTCGACGAACAAAAAAAAACGAAGAGTACCAGAAACTTCTTTTTTTACCTGTCCCTCGGGATCGACACTGGAGCTGATTCCCACACCAGGTTGTCTCCTGTGCAGTCAAATTAGATGTTACTCAACGAGAGAGAGAGAGAACGAGGCGTCGAAAGTGAGACAATGCGAGGGGAAAGAGGAACGCGAAAGATGGGTGAGAAAAAGAATCGATTGCTCCCTCCCTCCCTTCCTCCTTCCCTTTACCTTCCGTTCGAACAACGCGGAGGGGGACGCTCCCGTCAAGGTGCCAGTCCCCCAACTGCGGCAACGAACCAACCACGGCCAGCTTCTTCGGCCCACCCGAGTGCGGGGCGTCGAACGGTGGCGTGGACGCGCGGAAGCGGACGTTCATATAGTCGAAGTCGAAGTCATCGTCTCCGTCAGCGATGGAGAGGCGGTGCGAGAGCGTCGGCTGCTGGTTTGCGTCGTCGTTGGCCGGCTCCACGTTTGTCGGCGGCGCCTGATGGCGGGATAGTAAGGGCGGGACGACCGTAACCATCCTCTCAGAGCAAAAAAATAGCAAAGCAAAGAAGGGGGGAGTGGTTCTGCTGCTTCAAGGCATCAGAAGCAAAAAAAGATCACGGGCGACGCAAACAAAGAGTTCGAAAACTGAAAATTGAAAAAAAAAATTCCCGGCTCTCTTTTTTTCTCTCTCCCTTTCTCTCGTCAGGAGGATCTCACCGAAGAGACCGGAGGCTATATTTACAAGAAGTAATGTACACAAGGCAATGCATGTGAAGAAAAGAAATACTAGTAGGGCTTGAACCTCCCGCGGCCGCGAGCTCGAGGAAGCGGCGGCTGCGGGGGAGGCGGCGGCGGAGGAGGAGCAGCCTCTGCCACTGTCGTCACGGAAGGAGGAGGAAGAGGAAGGGCCGCAAAGCCTCCCGCGAAGCCTCCTCCAGTCGAAGGCTGCGCCTGGATGAACGAAGCCGGCGGCGGCGGAGAAGGGCGAAGAGGCGCCGCGGCGGCAGCGAAGAATGCCTGCTGCTGCTGTTGCGGTAAAGTTTGAGGCGCAGCGAAAAACGCTGGCTGCTGCTGCAGCAGCAGCTGCTGCTGAACTTGAGCCTGAGCTTGCTGCTGCTGCTGCTGCTGCGGGTTCGTCAAGATATATCCCGTCGAGCCGTCGGACAGCGTGATGGGCTGCACGATAACCGCCTGCTGGAACTGTTGCGGCTGCTGTTGTTGCAGAAACTGCTGCTGCTGTTGTTGTTGCAGCAGCGGCGGTGGCGGCGAAGCGCGATAGAGCGATGGCTGCTGCTGCTGCTGCTGCTGCTGTCCCTGTTGCAGCTGCATCTGCATTTGCAGCATCGGCGGCCGCGGGGGAGCGACCGCCTGCGGGACGAAGCCGTAAGGCGGCAGCATCGAAGGAGGAGCAAGCGGAGGAGTCTGGTGGAAGTGCTGCTGCTGCTGCGGGGCCGCCGGGGCAAACGCCATCGTCGGGGGCCTCACCACGCGGTGGAGGCCCTGGAGCGCCGAGGGAGGCTTCGAGTAAGGCCAGGGCCCCGAGTGCGTCGAGTGCGGCCCCCTCTGCGGCCCGGCCCCCCCGCCGGCAGCAGGGGCGACGAAAGCGGAGGAGGCAGCGGGGCCGGGGGCGCCGCCGCGGCCTCCCCTCTGCCCGCTCCTCGTCCGCCGCCTCGGGCCCCCGGCGCCTCCACCGCCGCCTCCGCCGCCGCCGCTCCCCGTCGTCGTCGCGTCCTCGTCCGAGGTCGCCGCCGTCGCGCTCGAGATCGCCGGGGCCAGCTCCTTCGTCGCCACCAAGTGCTGCGCTCCTCGCAGGCGATTTTGAGCGGGGAACGGCGGCGGGAGCATCGGATTTTGCGGCTGCGGCGGCGGAGTCGGCGTCGCTGTCCTCGCCCTCGAAGTGCCTCTCGTCGGCGGCGCGCCTCCCGACGAGGCCGCCCTGGCCGCAGAGGAGCCCGCCGCGCCGGCGGCCCGAGGCGCGCCCGCCGCGGCCCTTGCCCTCCCAAAGCTCAGCTTGGCCCCCGTGGCCCCGGGGTACAGCGCGGGCCCCTCCCCGCGGGCGGCGGCGGCGAGGACGGCCGCGACGGCCTCGGCGCCGCGCGGTCCCCTGAAGTAAACAAAGGCGAAGTCCGGGGGCCGGTGCCGTTGATCCTGCTGCTGCTGCTGCTGCTGTTCTCGGCTTCTTTCTCCTCCGGCGCTCGGCGTCCCCGCGCGGCTGCCGCCGCCGCTCTTTGGCGGCAAGACAACGCGGTCTACGGCCCCAAAGGGCGCGAATGCAGCGGAGAGCGCCGCAGAGAGCGCCGCGCGGTGCTTATCCAGAGCAGAAGAAGAACAGGAAGAAGCGTTTCCGCCGTCGTCGCCTTCGCTGCTGCTCTTTCTTCTTCGGTCCGCCGCCGCTCGTGCTGCGCCGAGGGCTAGGACTTCCGCCGGCAGCAGCAGCGGTAGTCCATTGACGTGGATCCCGCGCTCGGCGGGGGGCGGAGGCGGCGGCAGCGGCGGGAGCGCGCGCGCCCTCGGCTCTTCGTCCTCGGTCGAGTTTGCCGCAGTGGGGGCCGTGGCGGAAGCAGCAGCAGCAGCAGCGGCAGCAGCAGCGACGGCGGCAGCAGCAGCGGCTGCCGTCGCGCCCGCAGCAACTGCAGACCTCCCGCCCCTCGACTTCTTCGCCTGCACCGCGGACGAGATCGTCACGGCGGCGAGCCTCTCCTCCCCCCTCTGGCGCTCCTCGAGGGCGCTCCTCGCTAGCCGGGCGCAGCCCGCGTTCCAAAAGGTCAGGAAGCCGAAGCCGCGGTTGGTCCCCGCACTGCCGCCGCTGTAGCGGCCCCCGCCGTCCTTGGACGGCACGAGCGCGACGTCGACGAGGCCGTGCGAGGGCGGGAAGGGCGAAAGGGACGGAAACGAAGGATCCAGAGACCGTACCGCCGCCTCGAGGTCGGCGGCGGCAGCGGCGGCGGGTGCGCCCCTGTCGAGCCCGCCGACGAAGAGGCGGTGCCGCGGCGGGGCCTGGAGGACTCGGACGCGCGTAGTCCTGCTGTCTCCGCTGCCAGAGAAGAGGCCTCCGCCGAGCGCCGCCGGGGCGGCGGAGGCGGAGGCCTCCTCGGCGAAGACTACGACCGCGGAGAGCGTCGTCGTCGTCGCCGTCGTCGTCGTTGTCATCGTCGGTGCTTTTGCGTTTTCGCTCTCTTTGTCTTCTTCGCTCCCTTCTTCTTCCTTTTCCTCTTCCTCTTCTTCTTCTTCCTCGAGCTCGACGCTGTGCACCCTGCCCGCCGCGGAAGCGAAGGCCGCGATCGAAGAGACGGTCGCCGAGCGCGGTAGGTGGGCGAGGAGCACGGAACAAGCGTGCGGGGGGTCGGAGAGGGGGTCGGCGAGCTGAGGAGTGGGGCCGAGCGACGGAGCAGGGCCGAGCGGGGCAGCGTCCGCGGCGTCGGCATCGATCGTCTTCGTCGTTCCTCCTCCCTGCCCCCGCTCGCCCGCACCCGTCCCGATTCCGCCAGCCCCCGCCGAGGTGAGGTCGAGAGGCGGGGGCGGGGCGCCTGGTGCCGGGGATATTGCCATATGGTCCGCCGCCGCTGCAGGGGAGAGCGTGAGCGAAGCCATCGGCCTCTCGAGCTCCGACTCGGAGAGAGCGGGAAAATCCTCGAGCCGGGGAAGAAAATGCAACGGGCGCAGGGACCACTCTTCGACTGTTTCTCAACTTCGGGAACCGTTGCAGGTGCGGTTCCTCTCCGCAGGCGCGTCGTCTCTTCTCGCGCGCGAGTCAACCTCTCCCTGCGTTCGCTCTCGACACGCTCGTGACCTCTTCTTGGTCTCGCGAGAAGTGCGCGAGCATTTGGCGCCCCTTTTTCTCTGACAACGAAACTCTCTTTCCTGCTTTGCGCGATTCGTTCTTCTTCTTCTCATTCGTCTCAGGTCGCCTTCCTTCTATTCTCTCCCTCTGCTTCATCCTCTTTTTTTGCTCAGCCGACACGCTGCACTCGCAGAGAGACCGGCCTCAAGTTCCAGCAGAGGACAATTTGAAGATAATTGAACTCTCAGAATTGAGTAAAACGGAGCAACACAATGCAGCAGCCCGACGACACTGGCGCGAAGACGACGATGCCCTTGGCGGCGGCGGCGACGGAACTGACTTCTCAGCAGCAGCAGCAGTCCCCCTCCAACTGGGCCTACAAGGCGGGAGGCGCGCTCACCCCTGCCTCTAACTTCGGAGGAGGAATGATCTCCGCGGTGCGGCGAGGCGGCGACGAGGAGGAAGGAAAGCAGCAGCAGCAGCAGCAGCTCCGCCGCGTCTCGTGGGCCTGCCCCTCGAAGATCGACGCCGCCGACCCCCTCTCCTCCTCTTCTCCTCCTCCTCCTCCCCTGTCTCGCTCCGCGGCGCTCGCCGGGCGCGTCCCCACGCCCGCGCGCTCCTCCCTGTTGTCTCTGTCCTCCTCCGACGCCAAGAAGGCCGCCAGAGAGGAAGCGGATGCGGCAGCCGACGCCCACGAGGAGGAGAGCGGCGGCGGCGGCGGCGACGAAGCCGGGGGAGAGGCCGGAGGAGAGGCAAGGCCTCCTCGCCCCCGCTCCGACCGCCGGGACTCCCGCGTCCGCTTCGCCCCCGTGTTCGTCAACGCCTCTGCGCTGCTCTCGGAGCCGCTGACGCCCCTGTGGGACGACTCTCCCACGAACGGAGGAGGAGAGGAGGAGGAGGAGGAGCAGGGTGAGGAGGGAGAGACGGGAGGAGGAGGGCGGTGCGCGACAGACGCGGGGACGACGCCCTTCAAGTCCTCCTCCTCGCGCCCTCGCTCCCGCCGCGACGCGGGAGGAGGGGAGGCGGGGGCGGAGGGCGAGGGGGGCGGGCCGGGGTCCTCGTTCGGCCGCGGCCCGCGAGACGCCGCGGCGCCGGCCCTGGCCGCGAGCCCGCCCTTCGGGATCACCCCGCCGCCCCCTGCGGCGCGCCGCGGCGGGAGCGGCGGCGACGGCGACGGCGACGAGGGGGGCGGCGCCTCCCGCCGCCGCCGCCGCTCCTCCCTGGGGGCCGGCTCGGCCTCTTCCCTCTCCGGGCTCTCGGTCGGAGCGGCGGGCGAGGGGCACGCGAGCCCTTCGGGGACCGTGCGGCTGCTCACCGCCGCGGGGGCCGCGAGGCGCTTTCCGGGCAGCTCTCGTTCTTCTCCCTCTTCCTCTTCGCCCGCGGGCGCCGCTGCTGCCGCTGCCTTTGGGGCCTCCTCCTCCCCCGCCGGCTCCCCCTTCTCCTTCTCCTTCCCTTCTCTCGCGGGAGGAGGCGGGCCCCCTCCCTCCTCCTCCGCTGCTGCTGCTGCTGTCGCTGCTATTCAGGTCACCCCGATCCCCTTTGGAGGAGGAGGAGGAGGAGGAGGGGGAGGAGGAGGG
>Ga0210003_1001316_pt1 | contig 22038 bp, 19 predicted proteins | sample LantaG_FD_182804 | JGI IMG/M metagenome (GOLD analysis project Ga0210003, IMG submission 182804) | Deep subsurface microbial communities from Baltic Sea to uncover new lineages of life (NeLLi) - Landsort_02402 metaG (SPAdes) (version 2) | ecosystem: Environmental > Aquatic > Marine > Oceanic >... | reverse complement strand
TTTTGCACATCGAAGAAAGCGCGCGCGCGGGAGAGAAAGAGAAAGAGAGAGGTGAGTGACAATCAAAAAAACGAGTGCAAACATACAGAAAGGACAAAAAAACCTTGAAATTACAAAGAGAGCACTCCTCGGCTCTTCTCTCTCCACCTCCTCCTCCTCCTCATCATTCATCGTTTTCCTTTTCCTATCAAGTCCATCAGCGGCTCCAAATTGTGCAGCACCACGGCAGCGGCGGCGGAGCCGGCCGCGAGCTGCTCCGGGACACGGACCCGCGAGCAGCGGCAGGCGCGCTCCAGCGCGGCGTCGCCCCTGGCGGAGGCGGTCGAGCTCGCCGCCGCGGCGACCAAGGCGGTGCCCGACTCTCTTCGCGAGGCCGCGGCGACGGCGGCGCAGGCTCCGCGGGCCGCGTCCGCCGCTGCGTCGGAGACTGCGACGCGGAGCGCCGTGGCCTGGGACTGCGTGCGAGGAGGCTGTTGCTGAGACGGCGAAGGAGCAGGCATCGTTCGATTGATCCCGACGTTGAAACTTTTTAGTGAATGAACGCGAGAGTTTTTCACTTTTTTTTCAAACAAGCGAGAGAATTGAGAATTCAAAAACTTCCACCTTCTACTCCGACTCGGTTCTTCTTCTGTAGATCCTCTCAGCGATGATGCGTGCTCTGGCATCATCGCAACTCTCGGCTCCACGTGGCGGCGTGTCAATCAGGCGGAGTACGGCGGCAAACGCGACGATCCCATCGCCGCCGACGAAAAGTCTAGCCGCTGCTGCTCGTCTCCCTCTTCCGCGACAAAAACACCACCACTACCACTCCCTCCGCTGCCCCCCCTGCGCCGCCGGCGCCCCCTCTCAGCCGGGACGCAAGCGTGGCCCCGGGGAAGAGGGCTCGGAGGCCGAGGCCCTGCTGGCCGCGGCCGAGTCCTCGGTCGATGCGCCGGCAAAAAAGGTGGACGAATCGCCGTCGTCCTCGTCAGAGGCGGCGAGCGGCAACGACAGCGACGACTCTGCTGTTGCTGCTGCGGCTGCACGGGAGCAACAGGTAGGAAAGAGTGATCTGCATTTTGCGTAGGGCGGAGAACGAGCAGAGAAGAGCGGAAAATTGTGCGGGGAATCAACAGCCCTTCGTCCTGGTCGGCGGCTCTTCTTTCCTCTCTCAACCCCAACCTCCTCCAAAAACCAAAAACTCCAAAAACCAAAAACTCCAAAAACCACCTCTCTCCAGGCCGCCGCACGCGCAGCCTCGGCCGGCGCGGACACGCCCGGCGGCGGCCTCTCCCCCGCCGACCTCGCCAGGATCAGGGCCGCGCGAGCAGCGGACAAGGAAGGAGGAGCCTCTCCTTCTTCTTCGTCCTCCGGCGCAGGGATCGGATCGGGCTTCTTCGGCGACGTCCTGGCCGAGGCCAAGCTCATCGAGTGGCCGTCTCTGAAGCAGGCGCTGGGCGACACTGTGCTCGTGGTCGGGATCGTGCTTGGGAGCGCACTGCTGCTGTTCGTCGTCAATACGCTGCTGGCGGACTTGAGCAAGGTCATTTATTGAGTTTTTTAATGGATGGATGGATGGGAAGAAGAAGAAGAAGAAGAGGGAGGAGGAGAAGAAGGGGGAGGAGGAGAGGAGAGAGGATGGAGAGATGAGACGGGAAAAGGTCGATTTTAAGAAAATGATTATGATGGCTTCCAAACGCCCCTCGCTCTCCTCCGTTCTCTCTCTGTGCTCTCGAGTAAATTGCCTGAAAAAAACAGGAAAAAAAACTGGTTACACAAAATAGCAGCAAAAGACAAGAGGGGGGGGGGGAGAAACGAAAGGAAACCCCCCTCTCACCCCTCCCGACCTTGTCTTCCCTTCTCTTCTCCCCCGAACCGCTCTCTGAGGATCGCTCTACCCTTCCAGCGCCGCCGCCCCCGAGATGATCTCGATAAGCTCCGTCGTGATCGATGCCTGCCTGCTCCGGTTGTAGGTCAGCGTCAGCTGGCCCAGGATCTCGGTCGCGTTCTTGGTCGAGTTCTCCATCGCCGACATCCGCGCGGCATTCTCGGAGCAGCCGTTCTCCAAGAGCGCGTTATAGAGCGTGGCGGCGAGCGTAAACTCCGCGAGGTCCTGGAGCATCTCCGCCCTGTCGGGCCCCTCCACCTCGTAGCTGTCGAGCGAGCCGCCGGCCTCGGCGCGGCGCTCCAGGGCCGCGGGGGAGAGCACGGTCGCGATCGTCGGCTTGAACGAGATCGCCGACACAAACCGGTTGAAGACGAGCCTCGCGGCGTCGAACTCGGTCTTGAGCAGGATGTCGGCCACGGCCGCGGCCTGGGGGAACGTCACGCGGACCTTGCCCACGTCGGCGACGGTGGCGACGATCGAGTCGCGCGAGTCGCGCACGAGCTGCGACCGGCCCTTTTCCCCGACGACGACGTACTCGGCGATCTTCCCCTCGCCGGTGGCGACGGCTTTCACGGTCGCGCGGCTGTACTTGGCGACGGCCGAGTTGATCCCGCCGCAGAGGCCCTTGTCGGTGGTCACCGCCACGGTCAGGTTACGCTCGACGTCGGCGTCGGGCGTGTCGCCGAGCAGGCGCACCAGCGGGCGGACGAGCCCGCGCGACTCCAGCGTCGCGGCCTGCGCCACGCGCATCTTCGAGGCGGCGACCATCTTCATTGCCTTGGTGATCTTCTGGATGTTCTGCACGGAGCGCATGCGCTGCTTGACTGCGCGCGAGTGGTTTCGGTTTTGGGGGGGGCGCGTTGAGGGAGAGAGAGGGGGTTGGGGGTGAGTAAAAAAGAGAGGGCGACGAAGGAGGAGACGCCGCTGCCGCCGGCTCGATCCGCGCGCGTATTTGTTTTTTTCCCTTCATTCGAGGCCGCGAATCACTGCCTGGTTGTGCTTGTTTCCGCCCGTTCTCGCCTCCAAGCTCGAGTCATCGACGCGCTCTACACTCAGGCCAGTGTGCGGCGTGAGGCAAGCCGAGAAAGGTGCCGAGAATCGGAGCAATCGATTGAGGAGGGAGGAAGGAAGAGGGAGAGAGAGAGCCTCCAGGGATTCTTTTTTGTTCGTTTTCTTTTCGACGTACCAGCAAGCTGCGACGCGTGCCGCACGCCCTCGGCGGCGAATCTGTTGATTAGAAAGTGTGTGGGAGCCAAAGGGGTGGAGAGAGCGAGCGCTGGAGGTGAGCTTGGGGAGAAAAAGAAGGAGGAAAAGGGGTGCTGCTGCTGCTGCTGCTTTTTTTCGCCATTGCGTCGCCCTTTCCCTCTGTCTTTTCATCCATCCATTCTCACCCTGCCGTCGCCTCCGCTGCGGCAAAGGAGCCCTGTGCGGGCCCGCACAGGGCCTCAGCGACGGTCGCTCGCCCACCCCAGAGGGCGCGCGCGAGGCGGAGGCCCTCCCTTCGGGCGGACATCACGAAAGAAAAAAGAAGAGAGGGTGGTTTTTTTTTTTTTGGCTGAGAGAGCTCTCTCCTCCGAAGAAATTCTGAGTCAAAGTCACTTTTTTCTTGTGAAAGAAGAAGAGCTCAAAAAACCAAATCCTCCGTCGTTTGTGCAACTCCGTCTCCGAGCCTTTCGAGAGGAGTGTCCGTGAGCGTGACATCTTGAGCGTCATGGCGTCCTCTTCGAGGCACGGCGAGGAACACGTAAGTGAGAAAATGTGGGCTGAGAAAAGAAGAAGAGTCGCGTCTCGATCGTGACGGTCTCAACCTCTTCTCTCAACCTCTTCTCTCAACCTCAACCTACAACCCTCTCCTCCGACCCCCCGCTTTCCCTCACTCCAACAGGCCGCCTCCCCTTCAGGCCGTTGCCGCCGCTTCGAGGGGAAAGTAGCCCTCGTTACCGCCTCCACGGCGGGCATCGGCCTCTCCGTCGCCGAGCGCCTCGGCCTCGAGGGCGCCTCTCTCGTGCTCTGCTCGCGCAGGCAGGCCAACGTCGACGCTGCGCTCCAATACTTGAAAGCTAGGGGCGTCTCCCGCGCGGTGGGGACGGCGGCGCACGTCGGGAAAGAAGAGGACATCGAGAAGCTTTTGGAACTGGCGCGGCGCTCCTTCGGCAGCGGCAGGAAGATCGACGTCTTGGTCTCGAATGCGGCGGTGAATCCTTTCGCGGGCTCGATCCTCGACACGCCACCGGAGGCCATCGATAAAGTTTTGGACATCAACCTCAAGTCGGCCATCATGCTCTGCAGGCTGGTCGTGCCGCGGATGCCGACCGACGGCACCGCCTCGATCGTCTTCGTCTCGTCCGTCACGGCCTTCAGGCCCGAGGCCCCCCTCGGCATGTACGCCGTGTCGAAGACCGCGCTGGTCGCGCTCTCCAAGGCCCTGGCCGAAGAGCTCGCGCCGCAGGTGCGGGTGAACTGTGTGGCCCCCGGGACGGTGCCCACGAAGTTCGCCGCGGCGCTGACGGACGACGCCGGGGGGGCGGGGGGCGGCGACGGGAGCGGAGGGGGGGCCATCTCGCCGCGGGAGATTGCGATCTCGAGGACCCTGCTCGGGAGGCTGGGCACCCCCGAAGACATGGCGGCGGCCGTGGCCTACCTGGCGAGCGGCGACGCGAGCTACGTCACGGGGGAGTGCCTGGTGGTTGCGGGCGGGATGATGGCGAGCAGGCTTTGAAGTTTAAGAAGGAAGTGGAAGGAGCAGAAAGGCTCGAGTTTCTCTCCTCCTTTTTTTTCGAGTGTGTAATTTCCAAGTTCCTTTTTTACAGTCAGTGCTCTCCCATCCTTTCTCCCCCCCCTCTCTCAGCGCCAGACTTGCCACCACCGCTTGCTGCTGCTGCTGCTGCTGCTGTTCGTGGCGGTCATGGTGGCCCTGCGTCTGCTCTCAGACGACCCGCTCTCTTCCGTCCCGTCTCCTCCGCCGTCGTCTCTGTCGCACGCGGCCTTCGAGGGGCACGCCGCCGCCGCCCGCCCCCGCCCCCGGCCGCCGACCCCCGAGAGCCCGCCCCAGGAGACCGTGTCGCCCCCCAGCCCGGGCATCACCGGCGGGAGCAGGAACGGCCCGGGCAGGGGCAGCGGCGGCCCCCCCCCGTCGGGACGGCCGAGCCCCGCGCGCCCGCGGGCGAGGCCCCGCCCGAGCCGCTCGGCCACCCTCGCTGGCCTCTGCGCCTCCCTGGTCGCCGCGGTGTTGGGCACCCTGTGGGCCAGGAGGCACCCCATCCACACGGGCAGGTGCACCAGGGACCCCCTGAAGAGGGCCCTGGCCGTGCCGCTCGAGGGCCGGGCCCAGAAGGCGGCCGCGAGCGCGGCGAGGACGCCGGAGGCGACCGCGCTCTCGGTCGCGAACGGCGCCGACGCGGTGCCGGCCGCGACGGCCAGGAAGCCCAGCGGCATCAGGTAGAGGCAGTTCCGCAGGGCGCAGGCCGCCGTCCTCTTCCCCGTGGCGTCGGCGAGCGAGAGCATCCTGTGCCCGCCGCGGGCGTAGTCTTCCCTGCAGAGCCAGGCCAGGGACATGAAGTGCGGGAGCTGCCAGAGGTAGAGGCCCGCCGCGAGCACGAACGCCGCCGGGGGCAGCGCCGGCGGCGGCGGCGGCGGGGGCTCGGCCGCCGGCGCGCCTCCCGCCGCCGGGGGCTCCGACGCCTCCCCCTCCCCCCCCTCTCTGGCGCTCCCTGCCGCCGCCGCCGCCGCCGCCGCTCGGCTCGACGCCGCGGCCCACCCGATCAGGGGGGGGACCGCCCCGACCGCGGCCCCGACCCAGGTCGCCCCGGGGTGCACCTGCTTCAGCGGCGTGTAGACCGCGGCGTACAGGAGGACGTTGCCCAGCCCCAGGGCCGCCGCCTCGCGCGACCCCGCCCCGAGCAGCAGGGCGGAGAAGCCGGCCGCCGCCGAGGCCGCGGCGAACGCGACGGCGTGGAGGCGGGTGATCCTCCCCGCGGGCAGGGGCCGCGCCGCCGTCCTCGCCATCAGCGAGTCGGTCCTGACCTCGTATGCCTGGTTGAGCGCGTTGGCCGCGGCCGAGCAGAGCGCGGTGCCGAGGGACGCCCAGCCCAGCCCGCCCCAGTCGATCTCCTCGGGCGAGCCCGCGACGTAGCCCGCCGCCGCGGTGGCGACGACGAGTGCCGAGAGGCGGGCCTTGGAGAGCTGGCGGTAGACCTTGAGGTAGGCCGAGAGGGACTTGGGGGCGCGCGGGAGAGGAGGTGGAGAGGGGGTGGAGGAGGTGGAGGTGGGGGAGGTGGAGGGCGGGGTCATCGGCGACGAAGGTGAAGGCGCTCCAGCAGCCGATTTCAATCCCGCTGCTGCTGTCACGGCCGCCAAGCCAGCGGAGATAGACAGTCGTCGCGCGAGCATTAGCAGTGGAGGAGCCTTGGGAGGAGGAGAAGCAGCAGGATTGGGAGGAGGAGGGGCGGCGACGAGTTGGTGGCGGTGATGGAAAAACCGAATCGAGGTGCTTCGACCAGCATTGCTTCGCCCCGTCGCCGCTGCTGCTACCGCCCACGAGCTCCCAGACGAGGAGGAGGCGCCCAGGCGAGCCGCCGCAGCAGCTGCAGTCGCCGCATGGACGCGGCAGCGGGATGCCAGCAGGAGCATCCAGTGCTCGCTTGAGGGGGAGGAAGACGAGTCTTGAAAATAAAAGAGTGAGATTTTTTTGATCACTTTAAAAAGACAAAAAGAAGCAACACAAGACCCTCGACACCTCCTTTCTCGGCGCATCTTCAAAATGCGATCCTCGTCCTCGATGCGCACAGCATCCCATCGCGACGGCGCAAGTGTCGCCGCGAGATCGAAGAGGGGAGAAAAGGCAGCCAAGGCCGCCCCCAGGGCATCGCCTCTTCGCCAGATCGTCCACGTCATCGACGAAACCTCCGGAGCGGCTTCGGTTTCCCGCCGCGGCTCCCTCCTGGCGGCGGCGGGCGCGCTGATTTCCACGTTGTCGGTCTCGGCCTTTAATGCTGGCCCCGCTGAGGCATTGGGGTGGGTAATTTGGGCGGGAGGATTCGAAGGCAGGAGCTGCTGCCGCTGGACTAACCCCAATCTTGACTTTTGCCTCTTTTTTTTTTGCAACCGCTCTCAACCTCTCACTTTCGGAGCATCAAAATCTCTCTCTCTTTTCTCTCTCTCTCTCTCTCTCTCTCTCTCTCTCTCTCTCTCTCTCTCTCTCTTCTCTCTCTCTCTCTCTTTCTCTCTCTCTCTCTCTCTCTCTCTCTCTCTCTCTCTCTCTCTCTCTCTCTCTCTCTCTTGTCTTTTCTGGTCCACTTTCTTCTGTTTCTGATGAGGGGGAGAAAGAGACAAAAGGAGAGAAAAAAGGGATGCGGACTTAGCCTTTTCTGCACCGTCGTTTCTTGAACTCTTTTTTTTCTTTCGCTCACGTCCTCTTTTCCCCCCTCCCTCTCTTTGAAAAAAAACACTAGGCGGCGCCGTCGTCTGCCTGGGCCCCGCCGGACGCAACATCGCCGCGGGCATGACGGGAGGCCTCGCCTACTTCTACGACGCCGACGGCTCGCTGCCGGACAAGGTCAACGGAGAGATCGTGACGGTGCAGCGCGTCTGCTCGAGCGCCGGCGCGGCCGCGCTGCGCAAGCTCGTCGGCGACCACGTCGAGCGGACGGGGTCGAAGCTCGGGTCGGAGATCCTCGCCAGCTGGGGCGAGAGCCTGGGCAAGTTCTGGCAGCTGGTGCCCCCCTCGGAGGCCAACACGCCCGAGGCGAGCCCGGACGCCGACGGGGCCAGCGTGGCCGCGACGGCCGGGGTGCCTGCCGCGGCGTGAAGAGATTGTTTTTGGAGAGATTTGGAGAGAAAGAGAGGGAGAGAGAGAGAGAATCAAAGAGAGAAACAAGGAGAAAAGAGCTTTATACCACCACCAACCACCATCCATCCATTCTTTCATTCATTACAATAACGATCTCGGTCTCGTTTCGGCCCCGTTCAGCGGGGGGGCGAACGAGAGAGAGAAAGAGAAGGCGCGAGAGAGAGAAAAGGAGAGAGAAAGAGAGAGCTTTTTCCTTTTTCGGCGGTTGCAGCAGCAGAGTCTATTGTTTGAACTCCATTTTTTCCATTATTGTTTTCAGAGGGAGGATGTGTTTTGCTGTCTGGGAGGAGACAGTTGCGAGAGAGAGAATGAGAGGGAGAGAGTGTCAACGGGAAAAGGGACAGAGAGAGAGAGAGTTTTCCAAAAAAGAGAGTGCAAACAAGAAAAAAGAAGGAAAAAAAACATTGTCTCTCTCTCTTCTCTCGACGACAACTCTCTGTCGTCGCTTGGAGAGAGTCTTCTTCTCTTTCCTCTCTTCATTTTGCTTTTTTTAGAAACCGGGCTCTTCAGCACGGAAGTAAATGATGATGACAAAATGACAAAAGAAAACGAAAGAAACGGAAAAGGACTCTTCGCGCGCCTCAAAAATGTCAGTGATCTCCTCTCCTCCCAAACCTCTCTCTCTTTAGCAGTTCTTCCCCACCACTTTCGCCTTGGTGATCTCCACCACGTTGCCGACCTTTCCCGGGATCGAACCCTTGAGCACCAGCGCGCCCAGCTCGGCCTCGATGGCCAGGACCTCGAGCCCGCGGATCTTGACGCGCTCGCCGCCCATCCGCCCCGCCATCCTCAGGCCCGGCAGCACGCGCGAGGGCGTCGCCGAGGACCCGATCGAGCCGTGCTGGCGCTTGGACTTGGACCCGTGCGACATCAGCCCGCGCTTGTGGTTCCAGCGCTTGATCGTGCCCTGGAACCCCTTGCCGATCGAGGTCCCCGCCACGTCGACCATCTCCCCGACGGCGAAGGCGGCGGAGCAGTCGATGGCCGCGCCCGGCTCGAACCCCTCGGGCGGGGCGTCCCCCTTGAGGCGGAACTCGACCAGCGTGCGCATGGGGGCCGCGCCGGACTTCTTCAGGTGCCCGAGCTCGGGCTTGTTCAGCGCCTTCTCCTTGCACTCGCCAAACCCGACCTGCACCGCGGCGTAGCCGTCCGTCTCCACGGTGCGCACGGCCGTGACGACGTTGCCGCCCTTGTAGGAGACGAGCGTGGCCGGGACGGCGAGGCCGTCGGCGGTGAAGATCTGTGTCATGCCGGCCTTGCGGGCCATGATGCCGACGGCGGGCACGGCGGAGCGCGCGACGACCGAGAGGCGCGCGGCGCGGCCGGGGGCGGCGGCAGGAGCGGCTGTTTGTTTTGTGTGTATGTTCGAGGTTTTGCGGTATTTGATGAGATGTTCGAGATCAGATTCAGAAGAAAGGCGTAGGGGGGGGGGAGGCGCGTAAAGTGGAGCGGCGGAGAGGGCGGAGTGGGAGGAGAGCGGAGAGAGGAAAGAAGAGAAACGAGGTGGAGGCCGTCGGAGGTCGACGACGGCGGCAACGGCGGCGGCTCGTCTTTTTCCTTCTCTCTCGCGCAATTGGACGCCATCTTTCTCCCTCTCTCTCGCCCCTTTCTCATGCTTTTCGTATCGAATCGCCCACGCAGACTATGTCGAAACGTGCGAGACAGTCCTACGCGGGTAGACTGGAGGATAGCAGGCAACGGAAAAGGAGAGGGCGAGAGGCGAAATGAAGAGATTGGAAAAAAAAACGCTGCGTCGCTCTCCACGGCGGAGGCGGCGTCAGAGAGGAAGAGATGCGGCGGTGGGCGGAGCATCTGCAGCAGCTTCCAGTTGCACTGCGTTGAGCGCATTGCTCCGCTCTATGCACTCTCATCGGCACGATTGTGATCCTTGTCGTCGTTCCGCAATAGACAGGGATCGAGAAGAACCGGGCTCGAAGCGGCTAGGGCGCTCCCGCCTCCCGAGATCGGGTCGAAAAACTCATACTAGAGAGTTCCAAAAAAGAAGGGGGGGGAGAAAGAAAAACTCTTGCTTCTTCAAATTCACTCACCCCGCGCCGACGGCGAGGGCGCGCAGGCCGCGTGTCGCGCCAGCGGGACGCCAGAGAGAGCACCCTGCATTGTCGCGTGGAGGGGACGAGGGGTCGCGCGACGACGAAGAGAGGCGCGTGAGGGGGGGAGCGGCGATTGAGTGGAGCCGCCAGAAAGAGGAGTTGATTGAGAGCAAGTGAGAGAGGGGCAGAGACGGAGAGCAAGACGAGAACGAAGGGGAAAAAAAAAGTCGGCTCTCATTTCGCTCGAGAGAGAGCGGCGGAGCGCGCTAGAGAGAGAGAGGAGCTGGAAGAGAAAAGAAAAACAAACACGGAAAGACGGCTGTTTTTTTCTGTGCCGCTTCTTTAATTTCCTGTTTCCTTTCCCACTCCAGCATGTCTGTCGTTGAAGGATCTGCGCCCTCGAGCGAGGTGAGACTGAGATGGAGGAGGAGAAGGCGGAGAAAAAAGGAGGTGATGAGGCGAGCTCTTCTTCTTATTGTCATCGACCTTGTCTCTGCCATCGATCTCGCCTTTTGTTTCTAAGCGTGCCCTCGTTCGTCCTGTTCCAGCACGAGTCAAGCTGTGTCGCCTCGATCGGGCGGAGCGGCCTGTCTTTCCAGGCGTCTTTCTTCGTTGGAAAGAATCACAAACAAAGGGAGAGGTGCTCTGGGCGCTCGATAAAAAATAACAGACGCTCCTTTTTCCCCCGTCGTTTTGGCCGCCCTTGGAACGAGCGAGGATGGGTGGTCGAGTCGATGACAAAGAGGGGACAGCGTGCCCCCTTCCAGCTTTCTCCCTGTTGCGACTCCGGTCTTCCAGGTTTCCGCGGCGGGAGAATTTTGGAGCGCCAGAATACATTGTACCCTCCAAGACAGCGACGGAGGCGCGATCGAGCCCGATGAGACCGAGTTTGCTTTGGCTCGCTTTCCCTCGATCAGGACCTTTTTTCGCGCTTCCTCTCTCTCCCGCCTCTTTCCGGGCCGACCAAAAAATTCCTCACCCTTTCTCCAACCCCTCTCCCAAAATATACAGGCCGACGCCGAATGGGCCTCTCAGCCGCACTCAACCTCCACCTCCTATAAAACCGTAGTCTGCAAGTTCTGGCACGAAGGCAAGTGCAAGCGAGGGGGGAGGTGCTCCTACCTCCACGAGGGAGGAGCAGAAGGAGAAAATACTGCCTCTGCTCCCCGGCAACAGCAACAGCAGCAGCAGCAGCGCCCGCCGCGCCGCAGCAGGCAGCCGACCCCCTCCTCTTCCTCGTCGTCGTTCCCGTCTTTCAAGACAAGGATGTGCAAGTTCTTCGAGGAGGGAGTCGAGTGCGCCGCGGGGGACGGGTGCAAGTTCGCCCACGGACGCTCGGAGCTGCGGGAGCCGCCTCGTGCGGAGAAGCCCAGAGGGGCGGCGAGCGGCGAGGAGGGGAGGGATAAGGAGGAGGAGGAGGAGAAGGGTCACTCGATTCTCTCTTACGCCACCGTCGTCGACCGCGGGGACGGGAGGCCTCGCCTCGCGAAGGTGCCCACGAGGGGGAGCGGCGGCGGCGACCGGAAGGGAGGCGGCGAGCTCGAGCCCGAGGCCTCACTCGAGCAGCAGCAGGAGAACGCCCCGCCGCCGCCGCCTCCTCCTCCCCCTCCCCCCCAGCAGCACAAGTCCTATGCCGCCGCCCTCGAGGCCGCCAAGGCCGCGCGCGAGGCCAAGCTGGCCGCCAAGGCCGCGGCCAGGGCCGCCAAGGCCGCGCGCGAGGCCGCCGCGGCGTCGGCCGAGAGGCTCTCCGGGGAGGAGAAGCTGGCGGTCGCCGCCGCGGCGTCCGGGAGGGCGGCGGCCGCGGGCGCCTCCCGCGCCCCCGCTTTCGCCGCCGCCGCCGCCGCCGCCGCTGCCGCCCGACGCGCCGCCGAGGCCGCTGCTGCTTCTGCACCGTCTCCTACTTCTTCCTCTGCTGCCCGGCATCCCCTCAAAACGAAAAAGTGCCGCTTCTTCGGGAAAAAGGTAGGGTGCTCTCTCGGGGACGCCTGCGCCTTTGCGCACGGAACGGCAGAGCTGAGGAAGAGCCACGCTTCTGCTCTGTCTCCTTCTGCTGCTTCGTTTCTGCCCCCTCCCCCTGGCCTCGGCCTCGAGGGGAAGTTGGGCGGGGCTGCTGCTGCTGCTGTTGCTGCTGCTGCTGCTGCCCCGGAGAAGAAGGCGAAACCATCCAAGCCGCGAAAGGCGCCAGAGGCAACCAACGCCTCCTCGAACTCGGCGCCTTCCGCCGCTCCCTTCTCCTCCTCCTCCGCCGCCGCCGCCCCCGACCCGCCGTCGTCGGCGCACCAGGCGCTCCACCTGGAGAAGTTCGGGAAGACCAGGATCTGCCGCTACTGGGCCCTCGGCGGAAGCGGCGGCTGCGCCAGAGGCGCCGCGTGCTCGTTCGCGCATGGGGTCGCGGAGCTCCGCGAGAGGAACGCGACGACGCCCGCCGTCGAGGAAGGAGGAGAGGGAGGGGCGGAAGGGGAAGGGGGAGTGGCGCCCGAGGCCAAGGCGCTGGAGGTGGCGGCCGTCGCGGCGGCGGTCGCGGCGACAGAGGGGGGAGGAGCCGTCGCCGCCTATGGCAGCGTCCCTGCCGCCTCTTCCGGTGACGACGAGAGCGTCGGGGCTGCTGCTGTCTGCAGCTCGTCGTCGTCATCGGAGGAGGAGGAGGAGGAGGAGGAGGAGGAGTTCTTCGACGACGCGTCCGAGGGAGGAGGAGAAAGCGAGGAGGGGGAGGAGGAGGAAGAGGAAAAAGTCGAAGCGCCCCCCGCCGCTGCCGCTGCCGCCGCCGCCGCGGAAGCGACGCCTCGGAAGACCGGCGGCGGCGGCGGCCAGCCCTCTGCCTCCCTCGGCGCCTCTCCCGGCGCCCCTCCTCCGTTCACCCCCCCCGCGGCCTCGAAGAAGAACGGCGCTGCGGCGGCCGAGGAGAGCTCCCCGGCCGCCGCTTTTTGAAGAAAAAAAAGGGGGGAAAATCTTCTCCTCCCCACCTTTATGAATACCACAAAAAAATACAAAATAAAGAAACGCGCCCCTTTTTAGCGCAGCTCCGAGCTCAATGAGATAAAGAGATTAAAGAAGAAAAGAAAAGCGGCGAGCGAGCGAGCAGCGAATGAGATATTTATTTTTGAGAGAGAGAGAGTTGAGAGAGAAAGCAGAGAAAGAAAGAGAAAACAAAAATTGGTTTTGTCTTCTTCTTCTTCTTCTTCTTCTTCTTCTTCTTCTTCTACTTCCTCATCTTTGTTTTCGTTTTCGCGCTCAGCTTTTCTCCGAATGTATGAACAGTAAAAAAAACGCAGAGAGACAGAACAGGCAAATTAGAAAAAAGCGCGGCGGGTCAAATTAAATGGAAGAAGAAAAAATTAAAGAAAAGTCGGCATTTTTCTTTCTCTTCTCTCTTCTCTTCTCTCTCTCTTCTCTCGTCTCTTCTCTCTCTCTCTCTCTTCTCTCTTCTCTTCTCTCTCTCTCTCTCTCTCTTCTCCAAAAAGACGCCTTCACGGTGGCAGCAGGCATGACGACGGAACGTCCTTTGTCTCTCCCTCTCTCGCTCTCTTTTTAGTCCTCGTCCCAGTCCCCTCCCCCGCGGGGCGCCCTCGGTCCTCCGGCTGCTTTCGCCATGATGATCTGATCCACGCGCAGCACCGTCGTCGCGGCGTCGGCGGCGAGCTTGAGCGCCCACCACTTGGCGGAGAAGAGATCGGAGACGCCGTTCTTTCCCAGAGAGAGGTCGCGCGGGCTGCTGCCCTCGAGGTCGAGGCCGAGGCGCCACGAGCCGCAAGAGGGAGCAGCGGCGCCGTCCTCTCCTTCCCCGACTTTCGCGACGAGGTAGGGGACGGCCTCGGCGTGCGCGGCGTGCAGACCGGCGAGCGCGGCCGCGGCGTCGAGGCCCGAGTTCTCCGCCAGCGCCCGCGGCACGACGGCCAGGGCGGCGGCAAACGCGCGGACCGCGTATCCCTCCAGCCCGGGGGCCGAGGCGGCGTCGTGGCCCAGCGCCGCGGCGAGCGAGGCCTCGACGGCGCCGCCCGACGGCACGGCGCGCGCGTCGCGGCAGAGCGCCTTGAACGCGTTGGCGCCCGCGTCGGCGGCGCGCTCGAGCTCGTCGAGGGCGGCGTCCGTCGCGCCGCGGAGGACGATCGTCGTGACCCCGGCCCCGCCGACGACGGCGACGGAAGAAGCAGAAGCCGAGGCGGAAGCAGAGGCGGGAGAGGGAGCGGGCGCGGTGTCGCCCACCAGGTCCGCCTCCTGCGAGAGCACCACCAGCTTGGTGCCGCCGACCTCCTCGACCCGCAGCGACTTGGCGAACCCCAGGTCGGCGCTCGCCGGCGCGCCCACCTTGGCGAGCGCCGTCGCCCCCGTCGAGCGGCAGACCCGGCGCAGGTCGAACTTCGAGGGGACGCGCAGGGCGAGGATGCCCGCCCGGTCGAGGTAATGCAGCGCGAGCTCGCCGAAGGCGCCCCCGGAGACGACGGCGCGGGCGCCCGAGGCGGCGACGCCGGCGACCAGCGCCTCGACGGCCCGCTCCTCCTGGCGGGAGTAGGCCTCGAGCTCGGCCCCGGACCGCAGCAGCACCGTCCCCTTCGTCTCGGGGCCCGACGTGTCAAACCCCTGGGCGTAGACGGCGACCTTGGCGTCGGAGACGGCCTTCACGGCGCCCTCGACGCCGCGCTTGAGCGCGACGCCTCGCACGAGGGACGAGGCCGAGGGGGCCGCGCCCGGAACCTTCAGGATGCGGACGTTGTCGACGTTGAAGTTGGCGGCGTTGTCGAGCGGGCAGACGGAGATGCAGGCCCTGGCGACGAGCTGGCAGATCGAAGACAGCGCGTCGTTCTTGGTCTCTGGGCTGGAAGAGGAAGCCTCCGCCGGCGTCGCCGGGACGAACGTTTCGTTGCCGTCGATGACGCCGCCGGCCACCACGATCCCCTCGTCCGCGTGCTGCTTCGAGCCCATGGGGGCCCTGAGCCGGGTCGCCACGGCCCCGGCGTCGCGCACGTCGATCGTCCCCGACCCGGGCAGGATGAGCTTGTGCTCCAGGATGTCCAGGGCGCGCGCGGCGGTCCGGGCGTAGCCGTCGGCGACCTCGCCCGTCGTCAGCCCCTCCCTCAGCAGAGACTCCGCCTGCGACAGCAGTTCCCCGGCGAACGCCACGACGAACCCGGCGCCGTCTCCCACTTCCTGCTGCGCGGCCTTGGCGGCCGCCACGAGCAGGTTGGCGGCCGGGTGTTCGACCTCGAGCTCGCGGATGATGGTGGCGGCGTCCGAGGTCACGAAGAGCTTGTCGAGGTGGTTGATGACGATCTTTTTCATCCCTGTTTTTTTATTATTTTCGCGGTGAATTTCGTTTTGTTGTCAGGAAAGGCAGGGAGAGAAAAAGAGAGAGAGGGTGGACAGTGGGGAGAAGGAACAGAAGAAAGCGAAAAAGAGAGAGCGGGGTCGCGAGAGAGAGAGAGAGAGAGAGAGAGAGAGAGAGAGAGAGAGAGAAGCGGAGCGGAGGAAGACGGAGAGGCGCGCCAAACGAGCGAAAACAAACGGTGATCGCATCAAAGAGCGAATGCTTCTTTTATTCCGCTTGCGTTCTCTCTCTTGTTCTCTTCTTGTTGTTTCGCGGCATCCAGATCAGTCACCTTAATATCCTTCGTGCCCAGAAGCAAGAAAAAGACCAAAAACACTCGTGCTTAGCCCTCAAAGCGACCCCGAAACTATTCGACTTCTTCTTCCTCAGCTTACCATTCGGCCCCATCGACGTCTTGACGATCGCCGCCAGCTGCTTGCAGGCGTCGATGTTCTTGTACACCGCCTCCTCCAGGCCCGAGTAGTGGCGGTGGCCCTCTTTCAGCATGGCGCTGAGGCCATAGGGGAGGCCTGCGGTGGACATGGTGAGGGTGAGAGAAAGAGAAAGAGAGAAGGGGAGAGAGAGAGAGAGTTTCTTCTCCTTTCCTTTCCGATGATCGAGAAATAAAGGCAAGCCCTCTTTTCTTCCTCTCGAAATTTTGTGTTTTTTTGTTTTGCACTCGGGTCTCTCTCGCTTTCTTTCTTTTCTCTCTTCTGTCGCTCTACTGAAGGTACCTGATGTTGTGAGTGTTGACATGATGTTGATGAGTGCCTAGATGGAGGGCGTTGTTTGTGATGTGACAGTTCTGAAAAGGAAAAAAAAGGGGTCGCGCAAAAGAAAGAAAGAAAGAAAAACATTCTTAAAACGATTTTATTTCGCTTTCTTTGTAACTTCATCATCCGCCCCCGCCGACGCTGCAGACCGCTGCTGTCGAGGCCATGGCCGCCACCACTTCGCTGGGGGGCTCGAGAGGGCGGCTTGCGGTAGCAGCATCAGCAGCAGCAGAAGGGCCGGGGGCAGGTTCTCCCGCGGCTTCCGTTTCTGTTGCAGCTGTTGTTGTTGCTCGCCCCTCATTCTCTTCTTCTTTCTCCTCCCTGAACTCCGCTGCTTCATCTGCTGCCTTGGGCGTCGCGGCCGCGACGGGGAGCTTGGGGGCGGCCGAGGCTGTTGCCGAAGGAGCGGGAGGAGGAGCTTCCCTCTTCGGAGCGGGCTTGAACGGCGACGGCGCGGCGACCGGAAGCGCCGGCGGCGCCCTCGCTTGAAGCAGCGGTGCCGGAGCAGCAGCAGCAGCAGCAGCTGGCACCGCAACCGGGATCGGAACCGCCGGTGGCGCGACCAGCGGGGCCACTTGCGCGGCAGCAGCGGCCGCAGCAGCAGCGGCGGCGATATTGGCCCTCCCGCTGCTGCTCGTTGGCAGGAAATTGTCCGCGAGCTCGACGTTGAGCCGCACGGGCAGCGGCGGCATCGCGGCCATCACGCCCCCGGCCGCGCCCATCGCCTGCAGGATCGCCAGGATGTTGTCCCTGAAGGCCACCAGCAGCGCAGTGTTCTCCGTCACGCGCAGCTGCGCCATGTTGGCCTTGAAGCGGCCGAGGATGGCGTAGTTCGCCTCGAGCAGTGCCGGGATCGCCGCGGCCGCGGCCTCGGGCGAGGAGGCGCACTTTGCGGCCGAGACGGCCGCGGCGGCGGCGGCGGCGGCATCCTCCTCCACGGCGACGGCCGCTGAGGAGGCCGCGAGCTCTGCCGCTGCGGCAGCCACGGCGGCGGAGCGAGGGGACAGCGAGGAGTCGTGGAGGCGCGGGGGGAGGCCCAGCGCCGCGGCGTGCCGCGAGGCCGCCGCGGCCGCGGCCGCGACCGCGTCGCCTCCTCCTCCGTCGCCGCCGCCGCCGTTGCTTCCCGTCCCTGTCTGGAACAGCGACGCGTGCCTGCTCGACATCCCCTGGTATCCTGCGTGGCCGCCGACAAAGTCGGACGAGGAGGACGGGACGAGACCTGCCGCTCCCAAACCGTGAGCAGAGTCGAAGCCGAGGCCGGCGATGATCCCGGCGCTGCTGCTTCCGCCGACGCCAACGCCGACGCCGGCGCCGACGCCGGAAAGGGGCGCTCCAAAGAGGGACATCGCGGCTGCGTGCTGCTGCGCCTGCTGGTGCTGGGCTATCAGCGTGGCGTGGTGCTGCTGCTGCTGCTGCTGCTGTCGAGCCTGAGCAGCCGCTGCCGCTGCCGCTTTCGAGGAAACCTTTTTCTTCGCCGCCGCCGCGGCAGCAGCGGGGGGCTGCTTCTTCTTCGCCGCCGCGGCGGCCGTTGCCGCGTTGCCCGTCGCGCTCCCCCCTCCTCCGCCGCCGCCGCTGATGCTCGCCGCCTTTTTTCTCGCCGCCGACGCCCCGGCGCCCACGTTGGCGAGGAAGCGCACCCGCAGGGCCACGTCGCGGATGGTCTTCTGGGGGAGGACGGCCGCGGCGCGGGCGTAGCTGGCGTTTTTTTTGTGAGTGTGTGGAGGAAGGAAGAGGAGAAAAGAGATAAGGTTCGAGGCGTCAACACGATAAGGTTTGGCCGCTCGCGCTGTTTTTTTTTTTCATCGGACAGGGGAAAAAACTTCATACCGTTCCAGCGCCGAGTGCTTCGAGAACGGCAGCTTGGCCAGCACTGAGTCGAGCGTAGACTGCTCCTCTCCGTCCCACTGAACGAGAACGGCGTGCTCGTGCCTCACGCTGAGCCTCCGGAGGAGCGGAGGATGCGACGACGACGACGGCGGAAGAGGAGGAGCGCAAGCGGCGGCGGTCGAGTGCATGGCGCCGCCGCTACCGTCCTGGACCATCATTTGGCCTTGCCAAGAATCGTCCAAAATGACGCAAAGAGGCCTCGAATGCGAAAAGGGGGTCCGAGAAGCTCTTGGTCGCAGGAAAGGGAGAAAAAGAGAAAAAGAAAAAAGGAAGGCGACCGTTAATGTCGACGAAGTCCCTCAAATCTCTCTCCCCCTTTCCGCTCCGGCAACCCGGACGCGCCGAGCCAAGGCTTTCTCGGCCTCTCTCCCCTTGAGAGAATAAGTGCCAGGCAGTGTTGGACGCTTCGCTCCCGAAGGAAGCACGAAAGAAAAGCCCACGGTGCCTCGAAAGGAGCGCTAGCTCCGCGGCGAAACTTTTTTGTGAATTCTATCCTCCTTTCGCTCTTTTTTTTGCCTAGTTTACATTTTCAAGTGCGCTCCGCCCCCCACCGCCACCACCACCAACAACAATTCATCCCCCGTCCTCGACGATCCGCACGCTCCGCCTCTGTGCCCGGCGGTCCCACTCGAACGAGACGCGACCGGCGACCAGCGCGAAGAGGGTGTGGTCCCGGCCCTGTTTCGAGTTTTGAGGTTTTTTTTTTAGTTTTGGGTGTCAGGTCTCGTCCTCTCGGAGCGGCTCTCTTCTCTTTCTCTCTTCTCTTGCCCATCCCCTCTCCCTCTCTCGCGCGCTCTCGCCGGGAGACAGCAAAACACCAACGGTATATATCCTCACCATGCCTACTCCGGGGCCCGGGTGCACCCTCGTCCCGCGCTGCCTCACGACGATCGCGCCCGCCTTCGCTGGCGCGCCGCCGCCGAGCTTGACGCCAAGCATCTTCGGGAGCTGGTTGCCCCTGTTGCTGGTGGAGCCGCCCTGCTTCTTCGTGGCGCTGTTTTTTTGTTGATTGGTGTTGATTGGGTGCGTGCGTGCGCAGTTGAGAGGGGCAGGAGTGGGGAGTGAGAGAGCGCGGTGAGTGCGGCGGTGAAGAAGAAACAGAGTCGAGGTATCTTCGTTTTCTTTGATCGAGCGCATCGTTTGTTCGATCGCGAGAGAGAGCAAAGGGGGCAGCTGGCGCGCATCTCCTCGCCACAATTCGTCCTCGAGGGGAAGCAGGGCATCGCAACTTCACGTACCATCGCACTTGACCCAGCGCGGCGCACGCGGCGGGAGGAAGGAAGCTCGGTGCAATCATCGACGTCGGGAAAAGGCCGCCGACGACGACGATCATCTCTCCCCCGACGCCGGCGAGCCAGCTCCCTGTCTGCTGCTGCTGCGTCGAGGCTCCCAGGCGGCGAGCCAGGAGCAGGGGCGCGAGGAATCGCGAGGAGGACATCGCTCTCTCTCTCTCTCTCTCTCTCGTGCTCTTCCTCTCTTGCCCTCGAAGGAACGGGGGAGAAATGGAGAAAGAGAGGAAGAGAGAAAGATCTCTGAGAGAAAAAAGGGGAAAAAAGAGTGATTCACTGAACGGTTCAGAACGAAATTTCTTGCGCACTTCGCCTTCGAAAAAAAAGAAGTCGCTCGGTGACGAGGACTGCTGCTTTTTTCCCTCTCAACCCCTTCGAGCCCGCTTCGCACGACGCCATCGCGAACCCACGGTACGTGCTGCCCACACCCACAGGCCTCCGACGCCCGTCCCTTTGCTCCGGCGACTGTCGCGCGGCGAGACCCAACGCTGAGAGCACGGAGGGCGTGCATCAGAGTCGCAACGGCGGCGAAGAAAAAAGAGCAGACGGCGCGAGAAAAAAAAAACGGCGACGTCTCCCCAATCTCGTTCGCTCTCGGACCGAGCGCAGAAGGCACCGTCGCATGCAACCCCTGGCCTCACGTCTCACGCACAATGCAATCTTTCTTGCGCGTGAAAACATGTTTTCGCACGACAAAAAGAGCACGCACGAGCCCCATGGAGTTGGGGTCGAAGACGCGCGAGAGAGCCTCCTTCCAGCTCCCGTGATCGATTCCTTCGTGGGCCTCTCGCGCCTTTCTCTTTCGCGTTTTCGTCGTTCCGTCGCGTGACGCGCGAGACCGAGATCTCTCCTAGGAGACCGGGAAAGCGCGGAATGCGTGCCACCGAGCGCTTGCGCGACAGATTCTTTTGACGTCGCTTGAATTTGGAAGAGACGACGGCGTCGCTTTTCTTTCTCTCTTTCTTTCCTTTCTCACTCAGCCCCGACCCCTCCCTACAAAACACCTCGCTCACGCACTGTGCCGCAGATACCTAGAGACCGAAAGAGGCACCGAGGCGCGCCACAACTGTGACACGCACCACCAACAACAACGACAACAACAATATCAATGACCGGAACGGCCACAGCAACCGGCACGGCTGCGACGACCGGGGGAGGAGGCGGCCCCCCGCCGCTCCAGCCGCGCGCCGGCGCGGCCGCCGCGGGCTCCCGCGGCTCGTTCGGGTCGCTGCTCGGCCTGGGCTCCTCGGGCACCCTGGCCCTCGACCGCGAGGACTCCGGGGCCGCTCCCTCGGCCACCAACGCAGGAGGTGGCCGCGGAATGAACTCTGTGCTCAGCGTCGAGGAGTTTGGGACCTGGAGGGCGCAGCAGCAGCAGCAGCAGCAGCAGGGAGGAGGGGGAGGAGGAGGGAACGCGCGCGGCGGCGGCCAGGGAGGAGGCTTCTCCCGCACCGACTCGGAGATGGCGTTCCAGGACTGGATCAAGAGGATCCCCTCGGCCGGCAACCTGGCGTCGCACGAGGGAGGGGGCGAGGAGGGAGCTGGAGCCGGGGTGGGCGGCAACGACTGCGGCGTGAACCGCGGCATGCGGCGCCAGCAGCAGCAGATGCAGCAAGCGCCGCCGCCTCCGATGCCCGCGACCGCTCCCGGAGGGGTCTCTGCCCCCGCTGCCCGCGGCCTCCAGGCCGCGGGAGGCCTCAAAGTCGGGGGCATCCCGCGGGTCCCCTCGCTCGACCTGCTGCGGCAGCTCGTCGCCGTCAACGGCGGCGGGAATGAGGGCAGCTCGCCGCAGGGCCCCGCGGCCGTCTCGAGCGCCTCCCCGGCGTCCGCCGGCGGCGGCGGCGGCGGTTTTGGCGCTTCCAAGCCCCCGCTCCGCGCCGCGGCGCCCCCGCAGGACTTTGGAGGCGGGCGCTCGGCCTCTGGCGCCGGGGCCGGCGGCTCGAGCAGGGGCGCGCCCGCCGCCGCCAACGCCAACGCCGCCGCCAACGCCGCCGCCGTCGGCCGGGCACCGACGCCCGGGGGGGGCGGTGCGGGGGGCGCCCCCGCCGCCGCCGCTGCGGCCGCCTCGCGCCTTCCGCCCTACACCAGCGACCGCCGCCCCTCCGCGGACATCGGGGGCGGGGGAGGGAACACCTCTGACGGGTCGGAGCAGCCCGAGCTGCTGCTCAACACCGAGGGCATGACCAAGGCCGAGATCCGGCGCGCGCGCCGGATGCTGAGCAACCGCGAGTCGGCGCGCCGGTCTCGCAGGCGGAAGCAGGAGCACCTCGCGACGCTCGAGGACCGGCTCGCGAGACTGGCCGCCGAGAACGCGACGCTGCGGGCCGCCGCGGGCGCGGGGGAGGGCGCCGCCGGCGTCGCCGCCGCGATGGAGGCCGCGGCGGCCGAGGCGTCGGTGGCCGCCATGCTGCGCACCGAGAACAACGCGCTGCGGGCGCAGCTCGAGGGGCTGGGGGCGAGGCCCGACGCCGAGGGGCTGGGGGAGGACGCGGACGACTACCCTGACGAGGTACCCGCCGCGGCGGCCGGCGGTGGCGGCTCGGCGCCTCCGGCCAAGCGCGGGCGAGGGCCCGCCCGAGGCGGGAGCGGCGACTAAGGTGGGATTTTGACGGGAAACGCTTTGCCTGTTGAGTTTTTTTCCCGATTTGCCTAATCCGTAGACTTTATATCAAACGATCGCCGTCAGCCAATTTTGCATATCGAAAAAAGTGGGCGCGAGCGAGAGAGAGTGAGAGAGAGAGAGACAGAAAGAGAGAGGGACAGAGAGCTCGTTGCCGAGAGACGAGAAAGTGAGAGCAAGAGAGAGTGGAGAGACGAGAACAAGGAGAGAAATGAAAAAAGACAACACAGAGAGACAACACAGAGATACACACTGACACCACTATTTCCCTTGATTTTGCACATCGAAGAAAGCGCGCGCGCGGGAGAGAAAGAGAAAGAGAGAGGTGAGTGACAATCAAAAAAACGAGTGCAAACATACAGAAAGGACAAAAAAACCTTGAAATTACAAAGAGAGCACTC